>JFJP01036308.1_pt1 | contig 12673 bp, 9 predicted proteins | sample 431651 | NCBI WGS metagenome assembly JFJP01 (sample SAMN02602958, study PRJNA72255) | Microbial mat metagenome, whole genome shotgun sequencing project. | biome: fresh water; feature: sink hole; material: water; isolation source: purple microbial (photo- and chemosynthetic) mats found in... | reverse complement strand
GCCGGCTCATTTGCGAGATAAGGGACCGCTGGAACAGTGATCCGGATTCCGTATCGACGAACTTCTCCTCAGCCTGCTCGATCATGGAATTGCTTTCCATGTCGGAGATTTGCTTCTCGGTGATGGTCGAGGACAGACCGGCGAGTTTCCGCACGAACGCACGCTTTACCGGGTCTCCTGCCCACTGGCCGCCTTCCCATTTCGGTAGCTCGGCCTCGAGGGTGGCGATTTTCTTTTCCATTCCAACCAGGTCGCCGGCCTTAAAACCATACTGGTCGAGGTCGGCTTTCTTTACCGATGACAGTTCGTGTTTGGTCATCCGGGAATAAGCGGAAAGGTTCTTGATCTGGTTACGAAGGCTGTTCATGTGAGCGACGGCCGCGTCCCCTTCCTTTATGGCGTCGGTGAACGCCGAATCGTCCTCGAACCCGTCGAACGATCCCTGTTTCGCAACCGACTGGCCGCGGGGAGTCTCGGCGAACAGGCGTATGGCGACATAGAGGCTTTCGGCTGACGATTCCGCGGCCTTGAGCATCCCGAGGCGCTGCAAGGAGGGGTCGTTCGGGGCGGCTTCGGCGATTGCGGCAGCCTTCCCGTCGCCGATCTTGTCGTTCCGGTACAGGGAATAGAGGTCTTCACCAGAATACATTCCGATTGCGAACCCTTTCCGGCCTCGGTCGGTCCGGAGAAGTCCGGCTGCGTCCGCTTCTTCCCGGGAATATCCGATAAACCGGAACCCGGCAGCGTAATCCTTGACCGTTCCCTGGTTGTCCCGGATATTCGATTCCATGTCGCGCTTGAAGGCGTCCTTGACGGTGAAGGCGTCTCCCTCGTCGATGATCTGGGCCGGGATGGTCCGTTCTCCGGAGCGTCTGGCAAGGTCGAGCCGGTGGCGGCCGGTGACGATCTGCAAGTCTCCGTTGGTACGGCGCATCAGGAATATCGGAGCGGTCGAGGTCTTCGGGAACCTGAGGAATGATCCTTCCAGCTTCTTGATGACGCCGGTTTTCTTGTCGGCCCCTTCCTTGAAGTTGAGGTTTTCGGGCATCAGTCCGATCTCGTCAACCGGGACTTCGACGATATCCGAGTTGGGAATGTACGTCGGAAGCGGCTTCTCCCGCTCGGCGGTGTCGGCCGCGGCGATGGTTTCGGCGGTCCGAGGTTGCGATTTGTCAAATATCGGATCGTTTTGATCGTTTGGATCGTTTGGATCGTTTGTCGTGTTTGAATTGGTATCCTGCGATACCGATTTACCGGCGACGGCCAGGGTGGAGTTCCCGCCAATCATTTCGTCATAGACTGACTGAATATCGGCCGATATCTCGGTCCGGCCTTTCATGGCGTTGTAGAGCTTGACCATGATCTCGGCGATCTGCGAGAACAGGTTTTTCAGTTCGACGTTCGGGGCCTTGTTGGTCCTGAGATAGTCTTCGAACATATAGCCGAAGTCTTCCTCACGGGACCGACCGGTTTTCGGATTCACCTCGGCCCAGTTGCCGTTTGTCACCCCGAAGGCTGATTCTGCCCTGGTGAGGGCGTCGCCTGACAGTTGCCGCTGGTACACATGGGCGTTTTCGTGCGCCCAGGTCGAGAAGTCGGCGGTTTTCGCTATGTAAATGAGGGATTTGACTGAATTATCCACGTGTCTCCGGAAGACGGTGGCTCCGTTCGCGTCGGCGGGGATCGTGACGCCTCGGGCGGCTTGAATCTGCGCCAGGGTTTCCATCTTGCCGAACAGTTCCGGCTCGAAGTTCTTCCGGAGATACGTTTCCGTATCCATGCCGGCCCCTTTCGCTATCTGATCCACAAGCACCAGGGCGACGTCGCGCTGCACGCTGTCCATGCCTGGAATGTACTTTTTGAGCTGGCTCCGGACCTTCTCGCGGGTCAACTCGGGGCTGACGGCCTCCTGGCTGTCGAACTGCTGGATTCCGTGGTCCATCCCTCTAGGATTCTCCTCCACCAGAGCGTCCCAGGCGGCCTTCTGTGCGCCCGGCAGCGGGGTATAGGTAATTTGGTCAACTCCGGGGAACTGCGCCGCTATGGACCGCAGGGCGTCTTTCTCCATGCCTTTCTTGTCGAGGGAGAGCTGGTCGATGATGACTTCGCCGTCAACCATCCTGTATTTCGCGTACCCGTAGGATTCGCCTGATTCCTCGTCGCCGAACTTGAGCGTACCTGACACGGACCCGTCGTTGAACTCTTTCTCGGCAGCCTTCTCGGTGTAGAGGAGGCCGTCGGCGGCGGTATTGTACTCTTTCGGGCCTTCCTCGGGAGTAACCTTGATATTTCCTTTCTCAATCTGCTGCGCTTCCCATATTTTGTTGAAATAGTCGGTCTTCGCTTCGTCGGAAACGCCCTCGAAGATATTGAACGCCTCTTTTGCCTTCTCGGAGTTCATCACTTTTGCGAACGTCTCGGCGTCCGGGGCCATTGCCGCGAGATTCTGGATGGTTTTCGCCTGTTTCGCGTCTCCTCGGTATGCTCCTGACGCGGCCGGGAGGCCAAGAAGCAGGGAGGCAGCGAACCCGCCCTCGAAGTTCTTGCCGAACTCTTTCAGTACAGCCTCGGGATCATCGAGCGGACCGGTAACTCCGGCCGTTCCTTTTGCCCGTTCAATCGCCGTTCCGACCGATTTGGTGACGATTTCGGTGGCGAACTGAACCATTTCCTCGGTTCCCTGCACAACCGCCGTCCCCGCATACGTTACCACGGCGCTCAACGCCCGATTATTAAGGAGAAAATCTTTCAGTGCGCCTTTCGTGATTTCGTTCACGATGCCGACCCCGAGGTATTCGGCAACACCAAGGGCTTCGATCCCGTTTTGGATCAGCGACGATATTCCTGACCATGCGAATGCGGTCTTGTCATCGACCCCAGCTTCCGTCATGTTGTGATACTGCTGGCCCTGGATCATCTTGTGCATGACCTGGGCGGTGTAGAGCGGGGAAACAAGCAGATTTTCGATCTGTGCGACCCCTTTTTCGATCTGTACCGGCAGGGGATCGCCGTATGTGACCCAATCATACTGGGACACGGGCGGGACCATTGTCGTATCGGTGACGTATTTCGAGACGTCACCCTGTTCGGGAAGGGTGAACGGGGCTGTCATGCGTCCTACCGATCCGATTACCGAAGGAATGACGGTGTTTCCGGTCCAGTTGATGATGTCTTTCACCAACGGGATCGGGAGGTGCGAGTCCCAGAACCCTTCCGGGGCCTGCTGCGCTTCCAGGTCTTTGATCTTCGCGGCCAGTTCGGGCGACTTGTCGTTCCGCTGGTCCATATAGAGGACGCCGAGCTGATTGGCAATCAGGCTGTTTTTCGTCGTGTCGAATATCATCTGACCGAACGATTTCTCGCTGCCCTTGTCTCCGTAATACGCCTTCGCGTAATTGCCGAACTGCTCGTATGCCTGGGCGAAGTCCACTCCCGTCGTATCGGCGAGAACCTTTGCTCCACGGATGCGCGAGAGCGTCCCGATAGGATCGTCGGAATTGTCGAGGAGCGCCCGGAACTCCGGCTGCATGGTGTCGTATCCCTCGAGAACCGACGGGGTGACGGGGGCTGCCGGGACGTCGGTGATCTGGTCGTTATTGTAATAGTCGGCATTGTCGGTGGCGAGTTTTGCCAATGCATCCGGCTCGGGAGGAGTCATCGAGAAATACTGCTTGTTGTCTTCTTCGAGCTTGTTTAATATTTCCATGTCTTCCTTCTTAATTTCTTCCGGTGTAACCGAGCAGCGACACATACGATTCTTTCCAGATTGGAGTCGTTTTCACCTGTACCATCTGGCCGTCTTTCCTGGTGAATATAGGGGTGCTGACGTCCTTGATGATGGACAGGTATTCTTCTCCCACCCTCGGGTATTTCTGTTTTTGAGATATGGATTTGCTGTTTATGTCTTTCATGTTTTCATTGTAATATTCCTGGGTCATCTTCCGTACGGTGTATATTTCCGATCCACCGTCTTTCTTTTTTACGGTGAAAACGGGAGCTTTCAGGTTTTCATCCCATTGATACGTCATACCTTCAAGCTTCACCCCGGAAGCAGAAAAAAGACGCTCGATATCTTTTTTTACGACAGGAGTAAACGCTTCTCCGACGGCCTTCTTGAGCTGATCCGGCGTGAAAGATACCCTGGCTCCGTTTACATCCTTGAATACGTCGATCATGCCTTTTTCGGCAAGCATATCAACCGCGCCAGACGAAAGAAGTGCAAGGGCCGCCTCGGCGCTCCCTTCCTTGTCCTGGTCAGTATCGACGGACAGCTTCACAATTTTTTGCCCTATTGCCTTGATAAGGGCAGGATTCGTGATAGCGTCACCGATCTTCTTAATTTCGTCAGGCGTGGCGTCCTGATTTTTAAGGTAATAGGCCTCCATCGTTGCTACGGCTATCTCCTGTTGATCCCGCGGGATCATTTCGTTTCCCTTTTTATCCTTTACGCCCCAGGTAGCCTTCGCGGTGTCAACGGCAATATTCAGCGGGGTCGGTTCTGCGTCGAAATAATTGTAATACACGTCATGTTTTGATGGATCGAGTTGTCCGTCAAGAATCATGGTGTGGACGATCTGATAGTATTCTTTTGCATTTGTAAACTCTTTGTTTGCGGCTCTTGCCCGTAACTCTGCGGCGTTCAGCGCCCATGTCGCGCTTTGTTTTGCTCCAGCCCCGGCGTCTAGATTGTCGAGGAGCATCCGGCCCTTCGCCCACCACGCTGTTTCGGTGTCTGCGTCGTAAAACCCTTTCTTCCCTATATTGTCCATATAGGCAATGACCTGGGACCGAATCGGGTTTCCTTTGTTGAAGGCGACGTTCAGTTCGTCCTGGGCGACAAGGGCGTTGTTATCGTCGGAGGTCTTCTTGAACGTATCGATTTTCGACTGAACCTGTTTCTGGATCACGCCGCGCAGCTCGGTCCCGATGGTCGAGTCCGCGAATGTCGAGAGCGGATATTCCCCATTCGCCGCGGTCATGGCTCCGTTAAAATCTCCAGCCGCGATTCGCTTGTCGGCCTCGATCATGGCTTTATTGTATAGGAGTCCGTTTCTGACTTCTTCGTGCGCCTTAACCTGTTCGGCGGGGTTGAGGAGCGGGGTGATGATTGAAAGAGACGCCCATGCGCCTACCTCGTCGCCGGATGAAACCTGTTTTGCCATAGTCTCGCCGGTCACGGCAAGGGTCCGTGCGTCACGATACGCTCCACCCGCTGCGGCAAAGTCGGCCCGTGCGCGTTCGTTCATTTTGGCGGCCATGTTCTTGAGTTCCGGACCGGCGTACTGGTTGGAATTGTTCTCGTATCCCTCGGACACCTTCGATTTCATCTTGTCGTATTCTTTTTCCCAATCATCGACCTGGATTGTTGAATTGTCCTTGATCGTCTGGAGAATTTTGTTCTGCCGTTCGGTCATGGTGAGGCTCGCTTCGTTGAGTATCGCATCGGCCTCGCGCCTGCGGGTCTTGTCGAGCTGCGAGTCCATCGTCTGCATGAGTCCGGTTGCGCTCTTCATTACGCCAATCATGGCCTCGCCGATCAGTTCCATTTACGGCCTCCAATTCCACTTTGTATTACTAAAAGGAGAATACTCTGCCGCCTTTGCTGCCTTCGCCGCCTTTCCAGAAGCTAGATTATTCATGTAATTCGTATACGAATTTTGAAACTGCAATCCCATCGAGAACCCGTTAAGCCCGGCCGCCGTTGCTCCAAGAAGTGTTGACGGAGAATACCAGGCGTAATCGTCCTGCTTCCGCTCGAGGGCCTTTGTCTGTATTTCGTTTATGGTTGAAGCATAGTCAGCGCCAGCCTGATATTGCTCATAAGCAGTCCCGCCTTCTGCATACGAATCTCGGATTTCCTGTGCTTTTTGAAGCATCGAGTTTTTGTCGTACATCGCGGCTCCGTATGCGTTTTCGTTCGTTTCTGTTCCGAGCGCGGCTCCGCTCGCCGTCCCTCGTATCCCTGCGAATATGCTTTTTTTTGCATCAACTATCTGGTCAGTTCCAAAAGCCGCGGCTTCCTTTGTTGCCTCGGCCGCCGATCCGGTGCGCTTGACTCCGGACGCTCCGAAAGAGGCCGACAGTGATGAGTTGCCCTTCGATACGTCGATAGCGAGTGAGCTTATCTGTTTGTTTCCCTGGATTGATTGAACCGCGGCTATTCCCAGGTCACGACCGAGCATGGTGTTCGAAAGGTTTCTGTTTTTATCTGCGACAACCTGTGTTTGTGCTGCGTTCTTACCAAGATCAACGGCGCTTTGTTCTGCGTTGGCCTTCGCTGCTGTCCAGTTCGCTTCGTTGAGCTTTTTCTGTGCCTCGTATGCCGCTTCCTGGTCGTCGATTGCATTCCCGTATTCATCGTATTGCTGATAGGCATCATATATAGCCGATCCAGCTGATACAATAAGAAAACCCCAGGATACCGGGTCAGCCATTTAGTGCCTCCTCATTATGATAAATGTTTCTCCGTTCGGTCCGTAGTCTGTCATGACGTATTCTTCAACAAAACCGAGCCATTCGCAAAACCGATAATGAGTCGTATTTGTCGCCAGAACTTGAGCCTGAACCCTACGCAAAGAGTACTCTTTTTCGACCTTTTTTATAAGGGAAAGCACCACTTTCGGGACACATATATATTTCTTTATCGCCGGTCCAGGAAGAAGCCAGGATTCTCCGAATCCGTTCCACGGAATCGACATACCGCAAATAAACACGGTTTCCTCATTTTTCGTTCCGATAAAAAGAGGCCCGAGCATATACTTAAACGTGTCTTTTTCAGACACGCCTATTTCAAGTAAATCTTTTTTTGTTGCATCACGGACCGATATCTCTGTCAATTTTCAATCTCTGCGATTATGCCAAGAATAGTAACCGGAAGCGGCTGATCCTGCTTAAACGTCAACCACCCCTCTGTTTCCCAACCAGAGTTGAGCGGAACATTGACGTCGCCGGTGAACGGACCGGTAATTTCAGTCGTCTCGAAGGTTGTCCCGCGGCCGGCCTGGAACGGGTTGCTGTTAAGCAGCCGGAAAACCGCCTGTATGATCCGTTTATAATATCCCTGGGCGAGGCCGAACCGTCCCTGTGTCGTAAGCCGTAGGGTCCTGCCGGTCGCGACGAACGGGAGTCCGATATACAGTGTTCCGCTCGTTATCCCTGCCGGAAGCGGCAATTCGCCGCCAGTCACCGTTCCGGTGTACGCTATTCCGTTATTGACCATCGAGACAGAACCAGAAAGCCAGGATAACCCAGTAACAGTTGATCCGTTCCAAAGTACAGTGTTTTCGTCTATGTATTTTGCAATATTCTTTTCAAGAATAGCGCCGCTGTCAACATGGTATCCGCTGAAACATTGAGCAAGCCTTTCAATACGACGGCTTGCTCCGCGCCTGACTGCAAGGTAAATATCGTCGCCTTCTGCCCCTGGGATAACCGCAACCGATTCAATGGCGTCACCAGAAATGAAACGACACCATGCCTGTGTCCCGTATTGCTTGTTGTAGACCAACACGGCAAGCACGCCGTCTGACCTGACAAAATAGAGTGACGGCTCCGGGGTTTGTGCGTAATCAAACTCCTCCGCTCCAGGGCCGAGGATATGGTCTGCAAGAAAGGTGAGGTCTGGAGACCGGAATGATTCCTGGTCGGCATTATAGAAGTATTCCCGCACCTTTCGTCGGTTTCCCTGCAAAAACACAATCGCGTTGTCGAACATGAGTCCCTGGATTGGGGCCGACCCGATACGAGTCTGTAGTTGCGCCTGTACATTTTGCGCGTTGATGGTAGATGGCAGCACCCACTCACTCGATACTGTTCCCATGACTTGCGCTCTGGATGCCGCAAGGAATGTAATTGCTTCCTGCTGGTCGGAGTTTACTTCAAGCTCTATTGCCGATCCTTCTCCAATGACGTCTGTGCGTATTTCGACGTCCTCATATACCGGCATTGTCGTTTCTTGCCACCATGTTGCGGTGTAATACCTCGCACCTCCTCCGAGTATCAACGGAAGATTGTCGGGGTTTGAAACAATGATATAGTTTATTCCAACTTCAGTAATTTTTGTCAGTGCAGGAACGTATCTGACATAATCCTCACCCTCCGTCCCTGTCTCCGGACCACATAGATACTGACCGACCTGTGCAAAAGTTCTCGGGTCTTGAGATGTAGATAATGTCGTGCCTGTGTTTGCTGTAGCCCTAAAATAATAATTCTCGGGGTCTTTAATTTGTCGGTTCTTATATCCTACTACCTCGAACTTTAGGAAATTGCCATACTCAAACGGCTTGCTTGCCCATACAACCTTCGGCTCGTTGATTGTTGAGGCCATCCACAGACGTCCGTTAAAATATGAAATGCAACCAGGGTAATTTCCCGTGGTTCTGAATGGTGAGGTTTGCAGCCACCTCCATGTGACGGTGTTTTCCTTTATTGATTCGCTGGTCCCAGTCGGAGCGGTAGACCCCGAGGTTCCGGCTATAAGGCAGTAATAGAGATTCCCTGCATTATAGACAATATCTCCGTCCACATACGCCGTCGCCGCGGTCCATTGCTTCCCATCGAAAGCAAAATCTGCGAAGTTAAATATCCCGATACCTGTCTGTTTCAAATCTTTTACGGGGTGCTGACGATGAACAATAACGAGAGAATTGGCGATCTGACAGAATTGCAGCTCAAGAAGCTGGCTTTGTGAATATGGAGTATTAATCTCAATAACTAATCCGTCATTCCTCCACACGCGAATGTACAGATTTACGAATTCGAGAATATAGGAAACTACGTCGCTAATTATAAATGCGACAAGCATGGCTTTTTCGTTGTTTTTTGTAGTCCCAACCTGGATCGTTCCGGGACGAAGGGTTACGCCTCCCTGGGAAAACGGCATCCAGTTTTCCAGGATCGACGCACCCTGACCATAGACTGGGAGGTCGAATCGACAAGAGAGCTTTTCTGAAAGCTCGCCCATCTGAAAGGTGGTGATCGGGATGCGCTGGATGCTCATATATCCGTCCAGCGGGGTTCGGGAGCTGCGTCTTCCTGTGCTTCCGATGCTGATTCTGCCCTGGCGATTTTGAGGGCGAGCTGGTATTCCTGGATGAGCTGCACGCCGATATCCATTTTCCCGAAAGTCGGGGCCAGTAATTCGGCGAGCTTTGCGGATATCGCCGCGGCCAGAAGCGGATCAAGGGAGTCCGTGTTGAATATGCGCTTGATGATGTTTGCCGTCGCGTCTTCTTCGTCGCTGTAGATAAACCATCCCATTACGAGATACGAGCCGGTTCCGACGCTGCGGACCTTCAGGCAATTTGCCGGATACACGTAGACATACTGATAGTCGGTGAAGTTTTCGTCCACCCGGTCGAGTGCGTCCCATATAACTGACCCGTCGGTGATGCCGTCTGTGATTCCGTCCGGTCCGACTCCGTAAGCAGATACGCCGGCCTGTTTGCACCCGTAAAGTATTCCGTCGTTGGTACAGAGGTCGTCGAGCGCATAGGTCGCGCCGCCCTGCCACACGATATCCGAAGCGAGTTTCAGCCGGACAATCGAGACGGCGCACGCCCAGGGATTGGTTCGCAGCACGAAGTCAAGGCCGGCCTGATACATGAGAACCGCTGTTTTGGTGGTCTTGCCTGTTCCGGTGAGGTCGTTGAGCGTTTCGGCTCCGATCCTTGTCAAAGCACGATTGATGATGTCAAGTTTGCTCAAGCGGTCCTCCGTTCATGAAAACGGGCGAGTTTCCCCGCCCGTCGTTGTCAGTTCTTCTCGAAAGAGTCGGCCGGCAGCGTTCCGCCGTCGGGAGGAATTACCCGGTCTTTTTCGGTATAGTACGTGTCCTGAAAATAACAGGTCCTCGTACACACATATTCGGACTTTCCATTCCCGATGAACATTTCCCTGCCGGATTTTACCGGCCTGGTGTTCCCCTCGTCAAAAGGGTCAGTTTTTACTGCCATTCAGATACTCCTTATCTTACGCGGTCAACGAGCTGCGAGGTGACGGCTCCGCCACCAGACATGGTCCCGACGATCACATAGTTCAACTGCAAATACCGGCGAAGTCCGTTCGGGAGCGCCATCTTGATGAGGGGCTTTTCCGATTTGACCAGGGACGCAACCGGGATAACCTGTGACGCCTGCTTCATCAAATACGTTCCGCCCTCGGTGTCGCAGTCGCGGATTTCCACGGCCATCGAAGTACCACCGGCAAAGTTTGCGGTGACGATGACTTCAAGGTCAACGGGATTGACGTCTCCGACCTTCTCGTAGCCAGTGTCGATTACATTGGTAGAGACGGCGGTCGCGGTGTTTACCTGGTTGACCGAAAACTGATTTTTAACATGAGCAATACCCATAGTTTATTCTCCTTGAATTGAAATACTCCGAGGTTTCCCCCGGAGCTTCGGTTACACTGAATGTCCTGGAACATGGTGACGGGTTTTCCGAACTGGTCGTCGGTGTACCGGCAGCCATACGCCTGTTTCACGGCATAAATGTCGAAAATGGTCTTTACCGTCGCGTTACAGTACAGAACAAGGTTGCCTTCTCCGGGAGGCATCTTGTTTTTCAAGGTGACGATAGCAGGAAGAAGCACGGTATCGGCGACCACATTGCTGTCGATGTTCGCAATGCGCTTTACGCAGCGGGGATCGCGGACGGCAAGGCCAAAGTGTACCGAGAAGAACGTCGAATATGCCTGCATCTTGGTTCCGGCAGTCGGGTTGACCGTCTGCTCGCCGAGGAACTTGCGGGTGATACCGAGTCCGGTATGACCGCGGGGGTAGAACAGGTGCGCAGAGTTTTTTCCCCAGCGGACGAGCCATGCGGAAGTGAGGTTGGAAGATTTACCACCGTCCATGACCGATCCGGCAACGAGTTTTGGATACCGCACCGAGAATCCGTTGATGGATTTCGGGTCGGTGGATTTATTCCCGTAGAACACGTTTTTACAAACGGTCTGGCCCATGCCCATGAGGAAGGCCTTGTCCTCGGAGTCGAGGAGGGCCTGCTTGTTGGGGCTGTGGTTTGCCATATCGACGTCAACTTCGCTGTAGTCCTCGAGCATACAGATTGAATCTTCAATCTGGCGGGTCTGGCTCGCGTGAGTCGTGATACCTTCCCCGTAAATACGGAGAGTACCGGCCGGCATGGATACGCGGGAGGTGGTCTTGTTGAGAGTACCATCGCTCGCCTCGAAAATAGCAGCGTCGAGGAGCAGCTGATCGGTGATCGACAGCGCCTCGATAATATTGATCTGATCCTTGAGACCGAAGCGTTTTGCCACTTCGATAGGGGTCAGCATATCAGCAGCCGAAAGAGTTGCCATAGGTTAATTCCTTAATGAATTAAATCCCTGGATAACTGAACATTCCCGGATTAGTGTCATCTTTTCCGGAACCCTCGCCTGTAAACGTATCCTCGCCGGTTGCATGGGCGAAGGTGTTCAAAAGACGCATGAGGGCGACGGAATTGCCGAGTCCCGATTTCTCTATGTCCTTGACGAGCGCTGGGTCGATCTTGTCTGCTGCCTGCTTCAAGAAGCGGGTCGTCAGTGCAATTTCCTCGTTCGTTTTCGAGCCATATACTTCACGGAGCTTTTTCATGCTGTCGGCGGCATCAAGTCTCATGTCGGCATGGCGATCTTTATACGCCTGAACCGTCGTTTCAATTTGCCAACCATACAGTTTATCGGCTTGAGCCTGGGTGAGTCCGAGAGAGTGCGCCTTCTTGCGGAAAGTTTCTGCAAGGTTGTCGTCATACTCAAGGCCCTCGGGTAGTTCAAGTTTCGAGAGATTGTAAGATTCTGGTTTATCTGGCCGGCCTATCTTTGTGAAGTAGGCTTCCAGCTCCTCCGCCGTGGCATCCTTGCCGGGAATGGGAATTGAGTTGCCGATCTTTCCTTCAAGCTCGCGGTATGCTTTCCCTATTTCTCCAATTGTCTTGAAGCGGGTCAGCGTGTCGTCTTCCTGGAGGTCTTTCGGCAGCTGCGCCATCCATGCGGGCCGCTGCGGTTTGGCGTCTTTCGTTTCATCCTGCGACGCAGGCTTGTCGGGTGTCGCCTCGGCTGTTTCGTTTATCGTGAGTCCGGTAAGGAGGGAGCCGCCCTGCTTTTCCGTGACCTGTACGTCGCCCTGATTGCCCGTTTCCGGATCGGGGGTATGTATGTCGCTCATTATTTCTCCTGTTTGAATCCGAGCAGAGCTTTTGTCGCCCCGTAGGAATCAGTTATGCCTATTCGTTTCAGTAGAACAGTAGCATAGTTTTTCAACGCTTGTGCCTCTACTGTATTTGCAACATCGTAAAACTTCAAGTCTTCGAGCAAAATCGTGAAACACACCTTGCCGTCTTCCGACGAAAAAGTGTTACGAAATATGCGCTCGATTTCTTCCGCCTGTCGTTCGGCGTTTTCTTTCTGCCACCAAAACCGCATTGCGTCTCCTTATGTATACTGCCATTCGCCGCCGACTTGGACCGCGAGCGCCGAGGTGATCTTCCATTCTCCGCCGACCTGGACAAACCCGAACGATGTAGCTTCTCCACCTCCAGAAACAGGGGTTTCATCCGAATATACCGAACCAGCGACAATCTCGTTCCCACAAGAGAATGAATCAATGCGGAATCCGATTGACGCACTCTCCTTCAAGGGAAGGTCGTAGAACGGGAATACCAGTCCATAC
>JFJP01042571.1_pt1 | contig 12674 bp, 11 predicted proteins | sample 431651 | NCBI WGS metagenome assembly JFJP01 (sample SAMN02602958, study PRJNA72255) | Microbial mat metagenome, whole genome shotgun sequencing project. | biome: fresh water; feature: sink hole; material: water; isolation source: purple microbial (photo- and chemosynthetic) mats found in... | reverse complement strand
TAACTTAAGCTCTATAGAGATCTCTAAAGACAATGATTTAGAGTTTGTTCTAGAGAATGCTGATAAGCTCTTTATCAATGTTGGACTGTATATTGATAACTTGACGACTGTTACTGAGAACTTTAGAAAGTTTATTGATGAGATTAAAGTCATTATCTATAACGTAGAGAAAAACACTAACCAAGATTTGACTAAGATTGGTATAGATGATAAGCTAAAAGACTTTATTAAGTTCAAGCTTGTGATTGAGACATGCTATATTAACACAGATATAGTAATAGATTATGTGAGTAGCATTTTAAGTGTGCTCAATTTGTGCGTGGAATTAAAGCAGTAGAAATATTGCTAAGTGGTAAATAGTGTGATTTCGAGAGAGATCATACGTATGGTGTTTAACTTTTTTTTCTTGGAGTATTAAGATGGCAAAACTATTTGCATTGGAAGAGATGGACGAATCTGGCGTTGAAATTGAACTAGAAACAACTCCTGAAGTTGGTGAAGTTGCTGACGTTCAAGTTGATATGGCTGAAGACATGGGTGGTGTTGAAGACCAATCAGAAGCTATCACTGAAGGTGTTGAGGCTGCTGACCAACTCGGTGAAGTCGAAGATGTAGTGGCTGCTGCTGCTGAAGGCGAAGGTCTTGATCCAGTAGCTGCTACGCTACTGAGAATTTCCAATCAGCTTCTTCACGCAAGGCTAATTCCAAGATTGCTCTAGAAGGTGTTGGCGAATTCCTGAAAGATCTGTGGAAGAAGATTAAAGCTGCTCTGACTAATCTTTGGACTAAAGTCAAAGCTTTCTGGGACAAGCATTTTTCTTCACTAGGTCGTGCTAAGAATGCTCTTGAATCTGCAAAAGCTAAAATCGCTAAGTCTTCTGGTAAAATGACTAAACAGGGTTACATGGAAAAGGCTCCTAGCAGCCTAGCCTCTGCTTTCCCAGTTAAGGGTGATTTACTTCCTGGTACAGTTACTAAGTACATTGATGCTCACAATACTGCTGCTGGTACAGCTTCAGAAGTTATTGATTCAGCTACTAAAGCTGCTGAAGCTGTTGCAACTTCAGCTAATAAAAAATCAGCTAAAGCAGATACTGCTACTGAAAATGCTGATCTCTCCGCTCAACTTAGTAAATTTGCAGTTGATAAAGCACTAGGTTCAGAAGCTGCTCCTTTAGTTGGTGGTGTTTACATTAATTATTCACTCAAAGTTGAAGAAGGTGAAATCAAGTTTGAAGCTGAACGTAATGTAGTTGAAAATCTTGAAGTTAGTGGTATGAAAGTTGCCACCAAACCTGAAGTTTCTGCTATGGTTAATTCAGTTCTTGGTCTCATTAACGGTGATATCAAAGCTAAATCTGATGCAGAGAAAACTGAAGCTTCATTCAAAAAGACCATGTCTGAGATTGAGAAAGCTGTTAACGCTAGCGTAACTGATTCAGCTACATCTGAAACTGCTAAAGGTCTTCGTAAAGATATCAAAAACGTGTACAAGTTATCTACTAAGACTGCAACTATTTCAGCTACTCGGGTCTCTATGGATCTTAAACTAGTTGGTGGTGTTCTTGGTGTTGTTGGTGTATCACTTAAACATTTTGAATAATCTTACCTCACGGTAATTTACCTTAAGTAACAACCAAGAAGAGAATTAACTCTTCTTGGTTGTTTTACTATTTTGTTGCAATTTTTTGAATATTTAAACCAAAGGTTACTGAAATGAAATTATACTCTGAAAATAGACCTATACCTATTAGTTCACCTAAACCAGTCATAGCAATAGAAGACTTATCCATTGATAAAGAATGCTTAGCTTTAAATGAACATGTTAAAGCCTATAGAAGTCTAAACACTGTTCAAGAACAAGTATCCCTTGAATCATATAGCTTTATTGATAAACATAATTATGTTCTCTATAATGAATATATTAAAAGTATCACTAGTAACTTAGGTATTGCTCAGTTACCTATTATATCACAGGAAAATATACAAGAACTATCCACTGTTGTATTAAATCACCATATCTCTTTAGAAGGGTTTATTGCCACTATCTGGGAGAAGATCAAGAAGATCTTTAAAGGTATCTATGAGAAGATCAAAGGTTTCTTTGTTCGTTTTTTTACTAGACTTGGTAGACTCAAAGGAAAGCTAAAAAATCTAGATGAAGCACTATCTGGCACTAATAAAGATATTCAGAAAGTCAATTTAGATAAAGTGCCATCTGGTCTTGCTACTAAATATCCTTTAGCTGATAATCTGACTGGCTCAGATATCATCGAGGTCTTTAACAATGTAAATTCTCTTCAAGAACAAACAAAAGTAATAACATCTAAAGCTAAAGAGTTTGCTGCTAAAGATGTATTAGATAAAAACTTTATCGAAGAAATTAAGAAACTTAAAGACTCAGCTAAAGCAGCTGGTGCTCAGATAGATGGTAACAACCAGAATAAGAAATCTGGTATTGTGTTTAAAGAAGCTAAGTTTGGTGAAGATGGTAAAGCTAACAAAGAACTTGATAAGGAAAACAAATCTTTAGCTCAAGTAGCTAAAGATTCTGAAGAAGAAGCTGACACCAAGACAGGAGAAGTAGATGCTGTTGTTGGTAAAAATACTGATGCTTTATCTAGTAATGAAGATGTTCAGTTTCAAGCTGTACAAAAAGAACTAATTGATTTTAGTAAAACTGTCTCTGATGTATTAAATAAAGTCAAAGGTAAAAACCTTGTTGGTGGTATTGTATACACTAGCATCACAGTTGAGCAAGATGGTAATCTTAAAATTGAAGATGAAAAAAAGGATGTAAAACCATCTAGTATCTCTTTAACTGAAAGAGCTGTTTTAAGCAAACTTGTCAAAGATACTATCAATTGTAGATAAGCTTATTGCTGATCTAGATAAGATGGGTGATGATCCTTCTTTTAGTAAATACAAAACAGTGTTGTCTAATAAAGTTAAAGTGCGCTTAGGTTTACTTAAGACTTTCTTTAGTGAATATAACAAGGTTGGTAATACTATGTTTGGTATGGTGTTGGATACTGCTGATGGAAATGTCGCATATGCCACGCTGTGCTTAAAATTCTTCAATTGACATAATTTAGTTGCTATGTTAACCAATGAAAAATTCATAGAAAGAGCTATAAAAGTCCATGGTAATAAATATGATTATTCTAAGGTAGATTATACTGGTAACGCTAATAAAGTTATTATTATATGTAAAGTCCACGGTGAATTCTATCAAAAACCAAATCATCATTGGGATGGTAATGGGTGTCCTGAATGTATGGGTCTTAAACGTTATAGTAACCAAGAATTTATAATTAAAGCTAAAGCTATTCACAATAATTTTTATGATTATTCAAAAACAAGATATATAAATAGTTACACACCAGTGACAGTTATTTGTCCTAATCATGGTGAATTTTACCCCCAGCCAGCTACACATCTTTTAAAACGTGGGTGTATGAAATGTTTTTATGATAGAATAGCTAACACCACTGATAAGTTCATAAAAAAGGCTAGAGAAGTTCATGGTGATAAATACAACTATAGTAAAGTAGTGTATATTAATAGGACCACTAAAGTAGTTATCATATGTCCCATTCATGGTGAGTTTAAACAATCACCACGTGACCATATACAAGGCACTGGTTGTCCAATATGTAGTTCATCTAAAGGTGAGTTAGCCATCAAAGCTATATTGGATAAACGCAGTATAAAGTATATACAACAGTACAAAATACCTGAAGTTGCTAATAGATTTTCTTATGATTTTTATTTACCTGAGTACAACTTACTTATAGAGTTTCATGGCGGTCAACACTACAAATATATACCATTTTTTCACAGAAACGGTGAAGATGACTTTTTAAAGCAAAAGAACAGAGATGATATGGTAAGAAGTAACGCTAGGCAATTTAAGTATAGATATTTAGAGTTCAACTACAAACAGTTAAAGGTTGGTATTTTGGAGAAAATAATAACAGATAAACTTAAAATTGTATGAATTTGTTGTGCTTAAAGTACTTTGGTTAATAGGAGATTAATATGTCTAAGCTTTTTTCTTTTGAAGACGATACGGCTGATTATGGTTATGCGAGAGTAGAAGCTACTCCTGAGAGTCAACTCGAAGAAGACTCTAACGATATAGCTGAACTTGTTAACGAGTATAGTAATGAGTCTTGAGAGTAAAAAGCTCTCTAGCGTCGATTATTTCACATCTGTAGAAAACTATAGTTTAACGATGAGACACATAGCTGATAACCTTGGTGTGAAGCTTAGAGTACCTTCGTTGGAAGACTTTAAGAACCCTCATGGAAGTAAAGCTTCACACGCTATTGCTATTGAAGGTTTCTATGAATTTATTAAGAAGATCTGGGAAAAGATCAAAGACTTCTTTGGTAGTTTCTTTAAGAAGATAGCTTTGTTCTTTAAACGACTCGTTAATGCTGATCTTGACTTAAAGACCTATGAAGAGTATGTCGATGACATGGTACATTCACTAAGAAAGAAAGACGCCACTCTTAAAGACAACACTAAACTTGAGTCTAAATTACCAGCGCTTCTTGCCGATGAAGGTATGAATAGTATTGATAACAACTATGTAATGAGTTTAGGTCTTAAGAAGATTAACACTCTTAGTGATGTTAGTGATAACTTGTTTAAAAATTTACCTATACTCACTAAGAAAGTAAGAGACGCAATCTCTGAAATAAAAAAGGCAGATGGTGTGATAGTCAGGAAAACTTTAAATGAAGTTAAAACTTCTTTAGAGAGTTCATTTACAGATTTGTTTAAATACAGGTTTGAACTAAACGAGTTACCAGACCTTACATACGACCGTGTAGTTAGTTCATTTTCAGAAGAGCTTAGTGATAAATCTAAAGAAATGCTTTTACAGTCTTATACAAACCCAAGAGATAAATATGAAGTTTTACCTAAAAACTTTAACATGTACTTAGTGTTGTCTCGTTCTAGTAAACTGATACTGTTTGCTTCTAGTCAAAGAAACACTTATACACAAAATACGTTAGAGCCAGTTTCTAATCTTAATAACATGCTAATGTTGTTTGATGAATATAAGAAGTTTTCTAAAAAAACTGATATAAGTAAATTTGGTTCTATTATATCTAAATCACAAAAAGATATCGATGAATGTATCGATATTGCTTCAAAAAGCTTTAAAGATGTTTTAGAAAGTGTAAGTAAAGGCGTAGCAACTGAAGCGGATAATTCCTTACCAGGCGAAGAAGATCCTGGATACAATATAAGAAATTCATTTCAAACTGGAAGTACTCCTTTTAATCGTTTTACTGAGATACCAGATCTTCCATTGTACGAAGAGCCTTCTAACGGATCACAGTCAAATGAACCAGATAAACCTGTAGTTAACGAAAAGTTGAAAAAAGAAGTAGAGGACACACAACGTTATATCCTTAACGTTATGTACAGTCTACAAGTCTTGCTTAGAGAACTCTCCACTAACCTTGCTGGTACTATCGTAGAAACTCGTTTTGAGCTTATTAAGTACCTTTATAACTCATGTCGCAGATTTTAGTCCAGTAATTGTTTGATTTATCAAACTTTTATCATTATATGCCTAAAAAATCAAGTAAAGAAGAATTCATAGCTAGAGCTAAAAAAATACACAATGATAGATACGACTACAGTAAAGTGGTATATGTAGGTACTCATATTAAAATAATCATTATATGTCCTATACATGGTGAGTTTGAACAAAGACCATCAGCTCACTTACAAGGATGTGGTTGTTGTAAATGTGGTTTTATAAACATGGCAAGTTTTAATAGACTTACATTAGAAGAGTTTATTAAAAGATCAATAATAGTACACGGTTATAAATATGACTATTCTCAATCTGTTTATATAAAAGCTAATAAAAAAATAAAAATTATATGCCCTGTACATGGTAGTTTTTATCAAGTTGCTATAGATCACATTGGTGGACATGGATGTTCTAAGTGTGGTTCTATATCAACTGGTAATTTAATTAAAAGTAATATTAAAGAATTCATAGAAAAAGCTAAAGAGGTTCATGGTGATAAATATGACTATAGTGAAGTAGTGTATGTAAATAGCTATGATAAAGTTATAATTACTTGTAAAGAACATGGTGATTTTAATCAAAGTCCTAATAACCATTTAGGTGGTGCAGGTTGTCCAATATGTAAAGGAATAGCGTGTAGTAAATTATTACTATCAAATAAAGAAGAATTTATCAATAAAGCTAGACTTATACATGGCAATAAGTACGACTACCGTAAAGTAGTTTATATAAACAGTTGGACTAAAGTCGTCATAATCTGCCCTATACACGGTGAGTTTGAACAAAAACCTTTGTCTCATTTAAATAGACATTGTTGTATTAAGTGTGGAATAGATAATAATATAATTAAACGATCTTCAACCACAGAAGAATTCATAACTAAAGCTCGACTTATTCATGGTGATAAATACGACTATAATAAAGTCGGGTATAAAAATAATAAATCTAGAATTATTATAATATGCCCTATACATGGAGAGTTTGAACAAGCAGCTAATGCTCATTTAAGTAATCAAGGTTGTCCTTTATGTAAATCATCTAAAGGTGAACTAGCTATAAAAGCTATACTAGATAAACATAACATACAACATGTTCAAGAGTATCGTTTACCAGAAGTTGTTAATAGGTTGTTATATGATTTTTACTTACCAGACTATAAGTTGCTTATAGAGTTTCATGGTAGACAACACTATGAATATATTCCATTCTTTCATCGTAATGGTAAAGATGACCTACTTAAGCAAAAGAATCGTGATGATTTGGTCCGACACAATGCTAGGTATTTTAAATACAGGTACATAGAGTTTAACTATAAACAACTTAAACATATGACTAAAGAAGAGTTTGAGAATTTATTTTTACGAAAAATAAATACCTTTATAACTCATGTCGCAGATATAGCTAAGCGTTAACACAATACCACCCTAAGTAGTTTTTCTACTTAGGGTGGTATGTTTTGATGCATTTTTCAAAAGGAGTTGTCATGCCAGTTATCAGTTTAACACTAGATGAAACTAACAGAAGTATATTCTCTAGTGTTTATTTTAAGATCATCGAAGATATTGTCACTGCTATTAAAGTGCCTCACAGCTCTCTTGTCGTTGTTCATAAAGACACAGAGACAACACTGACTGATAATAAAAGTAATGCTACAGGACTACAACAGGACAACTTACCTTCTACTATTTCTAAGCGTAAAGTCATAGCCACTATCACCGAGAACTATAATGAGGATACATTAACAACTACCGCTGTTCATCAACTAGATAATTACCCTATTTTCATTGACCACGATATAGACGTAGTTGTTTATCCTATTTATGTTAAAAGTGATATCGATATAGAATTTAATTATACAACGTCTTCTAAAGCAGAAGCCAATAGGGTTAGAGATGATTTAAGGATACGTCTATCTCAAACCAGAAATATCACGATGCATGATATCGAGTATGATATCATTATTCCTGAAGTGGTAGAAGACTTCATTACTGAAGTGCATACACTTAAAAATAGACTAGTTCCACAAAGTTTAGAAGATTACTTTAGGGATAATAGCACTAAAAGAATTCACCTCTTAACTGATATGGCTAATACAAGTAATGCTCGTTTAGCTATCAATGAGAAACAGGTAAGAATAGTTGGTTTATTTGATTTTTCTTCTATGCCTGAAAAACTTGACATTGATAATGATAACAATAACTATAAGGTTAGTTTTACTTATAAGATGTCTTTTGATGTTCCAAGAGCTATGGCTATTAGATATCCTGTTATGATATGTAATAGAACTCTTCCTTCTAAATACATTCAATTTATAGCGGATAACAAAACTAATTCTCAACAAGAGTATAAAAGAGAATTAGGGTACACTAACTCTCTTGGAGCACTATCGCACTTTGAAGCACATAGACAATTAGAAAACAGAGTGGATGTCAATCTTCCTATTAACATTCCTTTGTTTGATGATTTTAACACTAGAGTAGGACATAAAGGTTATGGTATCATTACTTCATTTTTAACTGATGTTAACGAGACTGATAAGAAAACTTTATTTAATTTAAGAGAATTAGATCCCTACTATATACAAGAAGATGTATTGAATTTTATTTTAAATGGCGAGAAACGATATATTGTTAATCCTTTCATGTCATTTTTTTATTTTGGTTTATACCAAGATGGAAGACATTACGATAATAACATACTTGAAATAGATGATAATTTAAACATTAAATCTAAAGTAGAACTTTCTTTATTTAAACCTGTAAGAGTTACTCTTAGTATTATTTTAGATATCACTGCTTTAGATTCAGGTGCTATAGATAGATTACTTCTTAACCTAAATGTTTTATATATTTTTCTTAGTGAGTATATAAGAGCTTATAATAACTTTAAAACTGAAAACTCAACCAGTGTTATACCTGATGCTACATTTAATATGATATTTGTTAAGTTGTTAAATTCACTTATGTTAGTAGATAACCTTATTGGCATCAAAGGTGTTTTAGATGTTTTAAGAGATGACAAGTATATATTTAATGGTTTATTAGGAACATTGGAAGTTAGCTATCCAAATATGTTAAGATATTTAATGACTAATAATGTACCTACTACCGTAGTCAGTAAAATAGACGGAACAAACTATAATGTATTAAAACCTCTCGTGAGTGATTTAGATATGTCATTAAGCACTAAGAAAGTAAATTACGGTGAAGAAATAAACATCATGAAAACTGTTATGACCCATTATATAGTTGCTTTAAGAATGCAGCAGTAACAGTTGTTCCAGATACAGCATCACAGCTGTATCTGGAATTTCTTTTCAATTACATATATAATACATGTAAATCTTCAAAAGGATTTTAATAATGGACAATTTAAACCAAAACAGTTTAACAGACTTGATATATACTAAACTAGTATCTGAAATTAACAACGCCAACGAAGCTTATTACTACTCAGACACACCAATTATGTCTGACGCTTTGTATGATCAAATGTACTTAATGCTGCAACAGTTAGAGCATGACCATCCGCAATGGATTACACCAGACTCACCAACACAAAGAGCGGGTTCACCAATATCTAAATCAAAACAATTCAATAAGTTTAAGCATACTCATCCAATGCTTTCACTTAAGACTGAGACTGATTTTACAGAAAAAGGTGCAATAGACTTTGATAATAGAGTCAAAAGGATATTGAATGTAAGTGATATTGTATATTGTGTTGAACCTAAATTTGACGGACTTGGGATTGATCTAACTTATGTCTATGGAAAACTACTAAGAGCTTTAACACGCGGTGATGGTGTATACGGTGAAGACGTCACAGCTAATGTTAAAATGATTGAAGATATCCCTAAGGTTTTATCTGGTGAAGAGATAAACATTCCATCTATTTTAATTGTGCGTGGCGAGGTCTTAATGTTCAAAGACGTTTTTATTGAACTCAATAAAGAGAAAATACTAAATGGTGAGAAAGAGTACTCTAATACTCGTAACACTGCTGCTGGAGCATTAAGACAACTAGACCCGTTAAAAACTAAAGAGAGAAAACTTAACTTTTTTGCTTATCAAGCTGTAGAGATACAAGGTCTACACAAAAGTATACAAACACATAGCAAACAACTAACACTACTAAAGTGTTTAGGATTTCCAATTTGTGACTTAAATAAACTTGTAATAAATACATCTGAGTTAGTTACATACTTACCACATATTAAAAATATCAGAGCTGACTTACCTTTTGATATCGATGGTGTTGTCTATAAAGTTGATGATCTGTTACTTCAATCAAAACTTGGAGTTACTGGTCGTGAACCTAATTGGGCTGTTGCTCATAAATTTCCGGCTGAAGAAAAGGTAACAAAACTTATCTTTATAGATGTACAAGTAGGAAGAACTGGTAAACTTACTCCTGTGGCTAGACTGGAACCCATCTCTGTAGGTGGTGTAGTTGTCACAAACGTCACTCTTCATAACGAGAGTGAAATAAAAAGAAAAGATATAAGAGTCGGTGATACAGTTATAGTCAGAAGAGCTGGTGATGTTATACCTGAGATTGTAGGACCATTTAATATTAAACCTGAAAATGAACGTACTGCTTTGTTTAAAATACCTCACACTTGTCCTGTATGTGGCTCTCCTGTTGTTAAGGAAGAAGGTGAGGCAGATTACCGTTGCACAGGCGGATTCTTTTGCTCAGCTCAACGCAAACAAGCTATACTACATTTTTCACAAAGAGGTGCTGTAGAAATTAAAGGTCTCGGTGAATCTTTAGTAGACCTATTGGTAGATAAATCAATCGTTACAACTGTATCAGATTTGTACTGTATTGGATTAAGAAAAGTAGCTATAGAAAAAGGTATCTCTTTGTTAGAGTGTATAAAGTCTACTCCTAAAAGTGATGCTTTAGCTTATAAAACTTTAAGAGAACTTGACAGGATCAATGACAAAAGTGCTAACAATATACTAAAGGCTATTGAAGAATCTAAGAAGACTACATTACAAAAGTTTATATATGGTTTAGGTATTAGACACGCTGGAGAAGGAACAGCTAAACGTCTAGTCAAACATTACCACACTTTAGATAATATCAAAGCTACGACTAAGTCAGAGTTACTATCTATAAGAGATATTGGGGATATAGTAGCTGACAGTGTTTATATGTTTTTCAACAATGTTAATAATTTAAGGGTAATAGATGAATTAATAGCGTTAGGTATAACTTGGAATGAAGAAAGTGAGAATACTACCAAGCAAAGTTTGTATGTAGGACAAAATGTAGTTATAACTGGAAGTCTAGTGAGTATGAGTAGACAACAACTTAAAGACCAATTAGAAGCTCTAGGAGCTAATGTTCAAAGTAGTGTGGGTAAATCTACTAACTTAGTTATAGCTGGCCCTGGTGCTGGTTCTAAACTCACTGACGCACAACGTTTAGGTGTAAAAGTTATAGACGAACAGACCTACTTAGACTCACTAAAAGTGTAGCTGAAATTCTTTTGGTTACATATATATTAGTTGTAAGTAGCTACTGTTTGTTTTACATCTACTGTAGATGTAAGCAGTGGCTGTTAATAGGAGATAGTTATTATGGTTAAGGCTAACGGTATTGTTGTGAATGTTACCGCAAAAAAAGAAAAAGTTGCTAAGAACTTAGTGAGTGTACAAACATCACTAAGTTTTGCTTTTGATGTCCTTGACGCTTTAAACAAGGATGGTATTTTCGATCAAGAGGATAACGCTGGACTTTACGGTATTTATGCTCAGGGCAACACTGGGTATGTAAAAGTACCTGCCTGGGTCTCATTAATATATCTTCAAACTCTCGAAACAGAAGTTGAGTTATCTGTCGAGATTGGGGATGAAGAAACAAAGATCAGTTTTGTACTTTAAAAACTAACTCAAAGAAAAGGCCTAACCGCCTTTTCTTTTTTCTTTTTTAAAATTCTGTGAAGCTTTACAAAAGGAACGTTCTATGGCTATCGTTAAATTACAACCAGATCAATCACCACCTATAGTAGTTAACACTCCAGAAACAATACAGGAGCCAAGTAAGTCTATTTTCACTTCACTGGTTCCTGAATCAACTATTATTTCACTTCTTAAGTACACAGAAGGTTACCCATGGAGTATTAATTATTACGGTCAACTTCTCAACGTTAATAACACACTAGAGAACTTTGATCCAACAACACCTAATCTAACACAACCATATTACTGTGTATCTGATATGGTTATACAAGTCTCTTCTCCTCTTAATAGTAACTATGACGCTAATACAGGAGTTACTTCAGTTAACGGTGTAGCGGTAATGCCATATAAGATAACGCCTAACGTAGGTGATGTCTTTATAGCTAAAGTAGATAACGGTGAAGATGCTATCTTTATTATAACAACTGTTTCAAGAAAAACTTACAGAAAAGACACTCTGTATGAAGTCTCTTACAATTTATACGCTTACACTTCAGCCAACCCAACTTTTATTCCAATCTTAGAGCAAAGAGTTCAAGACACTTATTTCTTTAACAAAGACACTGATTTCTTTAACAGAGATGTTCTTATTAAACCAAGTGTTAAAGAAGCTACTGATAGACTTAATGTATTTTTAAGAGAGTCGCAAGAGCACTATTTTGCCATCTTTGCTCAAAAAGAAATAGGTGGTATCACTATACCTGGTATGGGTAATACTGTTTACGATCCACTTCTTATTAATTTTATTAGTAAGATTGTTGACTACAACACTCTTGTAGATATTCCGTTTTATAAGTTCAGTCATAGCAACAATAGGTATATAGAGCAAAAGAGTATATTTGATGTTTTACTAACTAGAAGCACATCTCTTCTTTCGACGATCAATAAAACTTATAACTTTGTTCCTACTAGTAGTATACCTAATAAGGCAAGACTAGGTACGTTATGGCACACTGGTATAGAGTATGTATTATTTCCTATGAATCCTAATAAGGATATGGAAATTACTGACATGACTTTAACGGCAACAGATATGCCAGTTATACCTCAGTTAAAGAATTCTAAAAATTACAGTATGCCTGTTCCTCCTATCACCATTCAAACAAAGAACAACAATGAACTCTTTACTAAGCCTCTTTTAC
>JFJP01039778.1_pt1 | contig 12674 bp, 13 predicted proteins | sample 431651 | NCBI WGS metagenome assembly JFJP01 (sample SAMN02602958, study PRJNA72255) | Microbial mat metagenome, whole genome shotgun sequencing project. | biome: fresh water; feature: sink hole; material: water; isolation source: purple microbial (photo- and chemosynthetic) mats found in... | reverse complement strand
GATGAATGGACACCAGCAACAGGCGAACTTTCGCCAACGTTAAAATTACGCCGGAGCATTGTCGCTGCAAAGTATCAGCATTTGATTGATGATATTTATTCAGTTGGGAAAAGTTAGTTTAAAATTTGTAGTTTTGAGGAATAAAATCATATAATCCTAAAAAATGGATAAGGTTATTATAGAACTTACAGGGGATAATTCCTTAAAAGCACTAAAGGAACTGGAAAACAGGAAACTTATCCGTATTTTGAGGAATCCAAAACAAGCTTCTTATGCTCTTGCGGGTGAACCTATTAGCGAAGTTGATTTTAAGAATTGGATTGAATATGCGGAAAATACACCAACCTTGAGTTTAAATGAAGCCAAACAACAATGGTCATCACAGAAGAGAAAACTTCAGGACACTATTCGTTAAGAATATCAGTAAATGCGCTTCAAAACATTCGGGAAATTACTGGTTACATTTCTTTTGTAAAACACCAGCCAATAAATGCAATTAAGGTTGGCGATAAAATTTTTGAAATTTTTGAACGCATTCAGCTTAATCCTTTTTCATTTCGTGAATGCGAAGAAATTCAAACAAAAACCAAAATTTACAGAAAAGCTGTTTGCATGAGTTGGTTGATAATTTATAAGGTTTCAGGGTCTGAAATTCTAATTCTTGGGATTATTCATGCCAGTCGAAGAAATTCGCTAATTCGCAATCTAAGAAAGAAACAATAATTAAACCAATATTATAATGAAAAATCTGCTTTTTCTATCCCTCTTTTCATTTTCAATTCTTTCGCTTTCTGCACAGAAACTGGTAATTAACAGCGACGAATATTTTGAAATGCCCGGTCTTAACGTAATGGTATTTTATGATATTTATCCCGAAGGACATCAGGGAGCAATCGGAATCATCCAAAACGGAACGCGCGTTGCAACCAATGGCGACCTTCGTTTGGAACCTACTCCCGGTCAGTGGCAACCCATTCCTGCAACCGAAAAACGGCAGGTTTTTCCAGATAGAAACGAAATCTCCGTGAGATGCACTTACCCCGATGAAAGCCGCAACCGCAAAGGTTTTAACCCGGTTTTTTACCCCGATTTAAATTTCAGTTACAATGTCAGGGTTTTTGGAGAAGGTAAAAATTTCAGGATAATTGTTGATTTGGAACAACCTCTTCCCGACGAATGGATTGGAAAAGTAGGTTTTAATCTTGAACTTTTCCCGGGGATGCTTTTTGGAAAATCGTGGTACATGGACGATAAATCGGGTATTTTTCCGATGCAGGCCAACGGACCGATGCAAAAAGATGCTGATGGAATCTGGCAGGCATTTCCAATGGCAACCGGTAAGAAACTCACAGTAGCACCCGATGTTCCTGAACAAACACTGAAAATTACAAGTCTGAAATCGGATTTGCAGTTACTCGACGGACGGTTTTACCATAACAACGGCTGGTTTGTGGTTCGATCGGAAGTTAAAGCCGGAGCAACAAAAAATGCTGTTGAGTGGTTTGTTGAGCCTTTTGTAGCAGTTGGTTTTAAACAAAAACCAGTCGTACATGTCAGCCAGGTGGGGTATCATCCCGGTCAGCAAAAAATTGCCTCCGTGGAACTGGATAAAATGGAAACTGAAGTAAAGGAAGTTTCCTTGCTCCGGATGGATGAAAATGGAGGTTTTAAAACCGTAAAAAAAGGATCACCGGTTAAATGGGGAAAATATCTCCGTTTCAACTATTATCAATTCGATTTTTCTGAAATCAAAAAGCCAGGTGTTTACCAGGTTATTTATGGCGAATATAAAACCGAACCTTTTAAAATTGATGCCGATGTTTACGAACGCCACGTTTGGCAGCCCACGCTCGAATATTTTCTGCCGGTGCAAATGTGCCACATGCGAATTAACGAAGGTTACCGGGTTTGGCACGACCTGTGTCACATGGACGATGCGTTAATGGCGCCGGTTGATACAAACCATTTCGATGGTTATTTGCAGGGACCTTCAACTTTAACTAAATACAAACCTTTGGAACAGGTGCCGGGATTAAACGTGGGTGGCTGGCATGATGCAGGCGATTACGATTTGCGAGTTGAATCGCAGGCTGGTTCGGTTTGGACACTGGCACTCGCATACGAAGAATTCGGTGTAAAGTGGGACCAGACTACTGTTGATCAGCAAAATCATTTGGTTGAAATACATCTGCCCGACGGTAAACCCGATATTTTGCAGCAGGTTGAGCATGGCGTTCTCACAATTTTAGGCGGGTACGAAAATCTCGGACGGTTGTATCGTGGAATTATTGAAAACAATCTAAGGCAATATGTTTTGTTAGGCGATGCATCGGCAAACTCAGATGAGTTAAGATTCAATCCGAAGCTTGGGAAAAATGAAAGAACTGCAACAGAATCGGGTGTACACGACGACCGCTGGGTTTTTACAGAAGAAAATGCCGGTCATGAATATGCTGCAATTCAGGGTTTGGCCGCTGCAGCACGTGTTTTAAAAGGATATGACGATGAATTGGCCAGTCGCTGCTTAAAAGCGGCAACTGAACTTTATGATGTTGAAAGGCAAGTATCGGGACGAAACAGTTCAGGAAAAATAAATGCTGCCTGCGAATTGCTGATTACAACCAATGATTCAAAGTATCAGAAAGATATTTATGATATGAAAGATCAGGTAGTTCGGGGTCTTTCGCAAACGGGAGCTTCGGTTTCAAGGATTTTCAGCCGTTGTAAAAACGAAGAATTTAAAACTGAGATTTTAGCTGCTTTCAAAGAATTAAGCGGACAATTGGGAAAAAGACAGACAGAGAATCCTTTTGGTGTACCTTACAATATTGCCATTTGGGGCGATGGCTGGGGGATTCAGCGGTTGGGAATGCAACAGTATTTTCTGCATAAAAATTTACCCGAATTATTTGGGAAGGATTTACTTTTTAATGCCTTGAATTTTGTTCTTGGAAACCATCCGGGAGAAAATACATCATCGTTTGCATCGGGAGTTGGTTCGCGGTCGGTTCTTCAGGCTTATGGCGTAAACCGCGCCGATCGTTCATTTATTCCCGGAGGAGTAGTTTCAGGAACCGGAATAATCCGCCCCGACTTTCCTGAATTAAAAGAGTGGCCTTATTTCTGGCAGCAAACCGAATACGTAATGGGAGGCGGAGCCGAACATTTTATGTTTCTGGTGCTGGCTGCCGATAATTTGCTGAAAAAATAAATTTTAAACCAATGCCCTGTCCCAGGGTATTGCAGCTAAAATCAATAGTAGAGCAATTCCATAAAAAATGGCTGCTGCACGGTGTTTCTTCCACGGAGCTACTGCCTTTTTGGTTTTTGAACGACCAATATGAACTAAAACCAAGGCAATTACCATCATTAAAATATGTTCAACTGCATAAAAACGAAGGTCAGCATTTTTCATGGCAGCGCCAAAATCACTAAATGCGGCCTTGGTTATCGGGCTGACAAATGCGTATAAAATAATCCCGACAAAAAACTGAATATCCATAAAAATAGTCAGAATCAAACCGGTTATGTTGTCTTTTTTGTTCCAGTCGCGTTTATTAAACCAGCCAATAAAGGCGAAAACAACTGCCAAAACAATTACAATCAGAATCAGCCATCGAAACATGTTGTGGGTGTGTAAAAGTGCGGTGTACATATTTAATATTTTAAATTTCTATTGAAACATTTTAAAAAGGTTTTGGTTGTAAATAAAATCAAAGTAATATTTCGATTTAAAAAGAAAAAGGTTGAACTTGTTAAAATTCAACCTTTTTCCAAAACAATCCGTAGAAATTATTTTTTTGTTGATTCAATCACCCCCCTGAAATAACCAATGGATTCGGCAATTCCCATAAATGGATCGGTCATGTCTTTTTCGTGTTCAAGACTGCAAACACCTGAATAACCAACTTCTCTGAGCATTCTTACAAATGCCGGAAAATCGATAACACCACGGCCAATTTCAAGCGAGTAACCCAGTTTGGTTGTGCCGGTAACATCTTTAATATGAATGTCAAAAACACGGGTATGGTATTTTTTCAGGTCGGCAACCGGGTCTTTTCCATTTCTTGTATCGTGTCCAATATCCAGGCACATTCCGATTCTCGGATCCAAATCTTTCACATTATTCCAAACATCGTCGGCATCAGGGTATAGCGGCATGTCGGGTCCGTGAAGGTGAATGGCATAATTAAAGTCGTATTCCTTTACTTTTTTGTCAACATATGGAAGCAGGTCGTAATTGGGAACGCCAACAACCAGTTTAACTCCAACTCTTTTAGCATAAGCAAAAGCACGGTCGATTTCTTCGGTAGTTTTCATGTAAATTGGACCTACCGCGTAACCGGTAATGTTGTTCGCTTTAAGTTTGGCATGAAATGCGGCAATTTCTTCATCGGTACTGGCAAATGGCAAATGAAAATCTTTAATACACAAGTAATGCACATCTGTCTTTTTTAAAGTCTCCAGCGTTTTGTCGAGGTCGAATTTCACAAAAGTGTAACCTGCCATTCCGACTTTAAACTTTTCACCGGTTTCGGGTGCAGGCTGCGGGCCCGGCTTGGTTTCCTGCGCATTGCAAATAAATATTGATATTGCAAACACGAGCGCGAATGATAATAATTTCATTTTTTAAGTTTTAAATTGATAACTTTTAAAACAAAGCTAAAAAAATATCAATTGAAATAACCTGAAACAGTAATATATTCGGAACCAGGTTTTGTATTTTGATAAAATGGAGCAAAAAATAAAAGCCGGCATTTTTGATACCGGCTTTTATTTTGATATGGCGTTTTTTAATTGCGGAATACAACCTTTCCTTTTTCAGGAATGGCGCGGTAAAGGGCTTTCGCATCATTATCGTTAAGCCAAATATACAGCGTAGGAATGTATGTTTTTGGAAACAGGTTTTTCTGAAAATACTCGGCATTGTAGTTTAGAATGTCTTTTTTAAAATGTGCATCAACCAGCGAGTCTTTATTTAAACCAATTCCTGTTATTACAACTTCTATTTCGTTGTCAAGTTTAAATTTCCAAACCAGAAGCGGATCGGGAATGGTATCGTGTTTCACTTTTGCCGCTTCGTCTTCGTTTTTTGGGGCCTGAACCCTTTTAACCGGTCTTTTTACAATTGTTGCCTGCTCTTCAACAATGGTGGCAATCTTTGTAAAATCTAAATATGTGCCATAATTGAGAGATTCAAAAAAATGCGCCGGAACCTGATTTTGAATTCTTGCCTGGAGCAGAACGGTCCCTCTTAACTGAACCTGAACAATGCTGTCGGTAAGGTTGATACCCAGGTTGAGCGAATCTGTTTTGGCCAGTTGCAGGTGCCTTTCGAGCCAGTGAATTTCTTTTTGCTTTTCCTGAATTTCGGGTATATTCCATCCGGTGTGATTAATATCTTCTTCGGGAATCTGTGCCAGTTTTTCTTTGGCAGCACTTTCAACTGTTTTTATTGCCATTATATAGCGGGTAACAGTAAACGCCAGCAGCAGCACAAATATTGAAATTGTGATTATAAAACCGGCTTTGTATTTTATTAATATATCTTTCATTTTTCCGGTTTTTTAATAAATGAATACTTTTGAACCAATGGGAAGGCTTTTATACACGGCTTCAAGATCATCATCGAGCATTCTAACACATCCGTGAGTTACAGGAGAGCCGATTAACCTTTGATAAAGAGTTCCGTGAATCATATATCCGTCGCCTAAAATTAGTGCATAATCTCCCAAAACATTTGCCTCGCGTCTCGAAGAATGTCCCATCGGAGGTACTGGAAGTCCCTCTTCGATAAATGCCCAGTCGGGTTTTGTCCAAACCGGGTTTGTCACCTTATTTCGCACCGTCATCACACCTTTTGGAGTTTCGAACAAAAATGATTTTGTGCTGTCAACCTCAAGACTGATAAAACTACCTGTTGAGCATCGTCCCTGACGGATGATTTGGTTGTTTTTATACAATTCGAATGTATTGTTTGTGGTGTTAATCACCAGAAAAGCATTACCCGGAGTTAGCCGCTGAGCCTTTTTGTTTAAAAGGTCAATCTTTTTGTTTAGAGCCTTTAAATCGGCGTCAACATTATTCGCAGTATCCGATGGGGTAAATTTGCTTATTTCAGTCTGATATTTTTTAAACTGATGTTCGGGAATGACAAGCAGATTCAAGTACGCAAAAAACACAATAATCAATGCAATTCCTGTTAAAAACAGAAAAAAGGCAAATATTTTTTTTAAATTTTCCATTCTCTAATTTAAATAATCTTCAAGTGAGAGTCGCGAACCTACAATAATTACGGGAGTATTTACATTACTTTGGCTAAAAACCACATCCATTTCCTTGTTTTCAAGGGCAACACAACCATCTGTCCAATGAACTCCCTTTCCGCCGTCACCATGAATTTCAATTAAGCTGCCAATACCCGTTTTTCTTGAAATTTCTCCAGATTTAACCATCCTGTCGTATCTCTTTTGATCTTCATTGTTCGGATAATTAATCAACAAAGCTTTATAATATTTGGTTTTCGCTTTGCTTTTTTTTTCAACTACTTTGTAAATGCCTTCGGGAGTAGCTTTGTCACCGGCAAACAATTTATCCCCCATCCAGCTTATACCAAATTCCGCCGGGAATGTTTTAAATTCTTTACCACCTTTAAGTATAATTAAACTGGATTGAATTTTATCGACTAATATAACTGTTTGTCCTTTTTTCGAAAGATCGAAGGCTAATTTAGTGTTTTTTAGCCACTCAGGATAATCTTTGTAAAATTCGATCAATTTAAAATGAGCCGATTTTTCGGCTTGTGAAATACTTTCAGATGCTTTTTTTGCAAGTTTGGCAGCCTGCTGAAAATCACTCTTTTTATATTCAATCTGCGCCTCAAGAAAACGCGTTTTACCTTTGTTAAATGCGTTTATTATCGAACGTCCAAGCGCGAGGTGTTTGTAATACTTTTCGAATTTGGCGATTTGGTTTTTCAGGATTGTCAGTTCTGATTGTACTTTATTTTGAAGTTTGTCTTTTACATTTTTTGCTTCTTTACCGGCATTTGTACTTTTGTCTGTCGATTTTAAAGCCAATTCGCGTGTTAATGAATAATCTCTGAAAACGAAAAATTTACCGTTTTGTGTTTCCCACTCTTTCATCGACCATTTATACAAATTCTCAGCTTCTTTAAGGGTTTCGTTTGCATACCGGCCGGCCATTTTGTTTTTTGCAAGAGCCAGACTTTCACGGGCTAAATTAATCTCTTCGAGCGGGGGTTTGTTGGTAGTATAAATAAATGCCGAGTATAACACAGCAGTGATAAAAATGACTGCGAATAAGTAAATAAAATAAGCGGTTAATCTTTTCACATTCATAATTTGCATGAAAAAGCCGGGGTTTTAAGCCCCGGCGATTCTAATATCTTTGTAATAAGCTAATATTAGTATTTAATTTTAGCTTTGTCCAATACTGTTTTCAACTCAGTATTGATTTGGGTAGCTTTTTGCTGTGCAGCGTTTACTTTTGTTTGTGCACCAAGAAGGTCTCCACCTGCAAGTAAACCAGATACTTCGCCAACTGAAGCAGTAATAGCGGTAAGATCAAGTTTAATAGCTTCGATAGCTTCTTTTCCTTCTTTGCCTTTTGGAGCTTTTGCAACCAGTACGTTGTTTTCTTCAATCAAAGCAAGTGTTGCAGCTTCTGCTGTAGCAACTTCAGTTTTGATTTCTTCTTTTCTAACATCGGTTTTGGCAACCAATTCGGTAGCTTGTGTTGTTACTACAACTAATTTTTCTTTTGCTTTACCGTAGCTTTTGAAAAGTTTTGAAGATTGAGCTTCGATTTCAACCATTACAGCATTTAATGAATCCTGAACTGCAAGATAATCAGCTTCAACATAAAGGTCAGCCTGTGCAGCTTTTGCTTGTTCCAACGCAGCTTTTGCAGCATCAATTTCAGCTTGTGGCGCTTTGGCACAACCTGTAAAAATTAAAGTAGCAACAGCAATCGATAATACATAAAAAATCTTTTTCATAATTCCAATCATTTTTTTTTGTTAATATTTATTTTTTGAATGTCATTTTCTCGTTCATTCATGTATTTTGACGGAAGGTTGGCATGAAGTAACATGATGATCCAAAAAAAAAATGTAATTTTCCGAAAAATTTCCGTAATTCGTTTTTTCGTTTTATATGAAAGAATTGAAATTGAAGAACTTAACTGACGAGAAAATAGTTGATGAAATAATTCTGGAAGGGAAAAAAGAACTCTTTGGAGTACTTTATAAAAGGTATTTCCCAAAAGTAAACGATAAGTGTTATAGTTTTTTTAAAGACAAACAAAAATCGGAAGAATTTGCCAATGATATTTTAAGCAAATCATTTGAGAAACTTGAAAGTTTTAAGGGTAAATCTTCATTCTCTTCATGGCTTTATTCAATTACCTACAATACTGTAATTGATTATCTGCGTAAAAAGAAGCAACTCCATTATCCCAACTGGAACCAGGAAAACGAATTACCCGAAATTTTAGATGAATCAGATTCTGAAATATCTGAAATAAGTTATGAAAATCTTTTGCAGGTTTTCGAAAAAATACACCCCGAGGAAAAAGCATTACTAATGATGAAATATCAGGACTCCCTCCCAATTAAAGAAATTGCGGTTTCGCTTTCTACCAGTGAGGATGCAGTAAAAATGAGATTGAAACGAGCTCGTGCCAGGGTTGTTTATTTGTATTTTAAAATGTTTGGTTCCGATTAATTAATAGTTACTTTTTCTTTTTATTTCGTCTAATATTTTGAAACACAAAGTACGAAAACTACTGGGTTTATTTTGATATTTTGATTTTAAAAACAGACAGCTACTAAAAATAAAATGAAGTTTCCATTTACCAACATATTTAAAAGCCAATCAAAACAAATTCCGGGTGGGGTTAAAAAGCAACTCGGAAAATTGTTTCCCAAAGCGAAGAATATTGATTGGGAGGCTAAAAATGATATTTACGAAGCCATTTTTTATTTAAATGATATTGAGCATATTGCTAAATTTTCGAAAAAAGGTGAATTAACCGAATACAAAAAAAACCTTTGGCCTGACGAATTGCCCGATGCGATTAAAAATGCCGGCGTTTGTTTTGGCGAAATCATGAATGGTATTGTTATTTACAGAGGTGCCGAGATTTTTTACGAGGTGATTATTCGCAATGAAAAACTCGATCGGTTTGAATTTATTTTTAAAGAAAACGGAGAAAAAGTAAGTTCGTACCTTTTATAGTTGATTTTTGTTCACTGAGAAATTAATGACAACGTACTTTTTTTAAGCCCCTTACTTTCTACTTCAAGTTTAATTTCACCCGAAGTTTCTGACGATTGCACCAAAACCACCAGTTTTCCGCTAAAAGTTTTCATTGTTGGCTGATGAAACATTTCAAGAGAAGTGGCATCTCCATTGCAAACCGCTCTGAACGAGCCAGCTCCGGTTACTTTAAAATTTAACTGGTTGGTGGCATTGGGGCAAACATTCCCATCTTTATCAACCACAGAAACAGTTACAAACGAAAGGTCTTTTCCATCGGCAGTTAAAGAAGTTTTATCGGCCGATATTTCCAAATGATGGGGTTTTCCTGCTGTACTTATTTCCTTTTCTGCAACTGGTTTTCCCTGTTTGTCGAGCGCTATCACTTTAAGTGTTCCGGGTTCATATTTCACGTCCATCCACATTAACCGGTAACGGTTTTGATTGGTTTTGTTGCTTTTTTTCTGAATTCCCTGGCTTTTGCCATTTACAAAAAGTTCGGCACTTTCATAATTGGTATAAACAAAAACCGGAGTGGTTTTGCCTTCACGACCTTCCCAATTCCAGTGAGGCAAAATATGCAGTGTTTCATCTTCAGTATTCCAGCGGCTGCGATACAAATAGTATCTGTCTTTTGGCAACCCGACCAAATCGCAAATCCCGAAATACGAACTTCTCGATGGCCAGAAATCATCGTAAGGTGTTGGTTCTCCAAGATAATCAAAACCAGTCCAAACAAATTCTCCAATAACCCATGGTTTATCGTCCTGCAATACAAAATCATCATCGGGAACATTCGACCAACTGCACGCTTCCAAATCGTACGATGAACATTGTAAATCGTCGTATTGCTTATTTTTTGCCTGTTCAACCGGGAATTTGTAAACCCCCCGCGAACTTACAGTTGAAGCCGTTTCAGAACCTAAAATTAAACCCTGCGGAAATTTTTCATAAGCTTCCTCGTACAAATGTACCCTGTAATTTAATCCCGGAATGTCCAACACAGCGCCAAAACCGCTCTCCATGGTTGCTTTTACCTGATCCATACCAACAGTTACTGGCCGGGTTGGGTCTTCACGGTGAAAAATATCCTGCAGCCATTTTGCCCGTTTTACACCCTCGCTTCCCCACTGGTCAGGGACTTCGTTACCTGAGCTCCACATTACAATACTCGGGTGGTTTCTTGTGGCTCGAACCAGGTTGACGACATCTTTTTCAGCCCAATTTTCGAAAAATCGGTTGTACCCGTTTTTTACTTTTGGTTTTGCCCATTCGTCGAAACTTTCGGCAATCATCATAAAACCCATTTCGTCGCATAATTCCAACTGTTCCATCGATGGCATATTATGCGCCGAGCGGATTGCGTTACAACCCATGTCTTTTAATATCGTCAATTGTCGTTTTAAAGCTGCCTTATTTATTGCCGAACCCAGTGGCCCCAAATCGTGATGCAGGCAAACGCCCTTAAATTTGGTTACTTTTCCATTTAAAAGAAATCCTTTATCGGCCAGATATTCAATTTTTCTGATGCCAAAACGAATGGTTTGTTCATCTTTTAAAATATCATCCTGAAATAATTTCAGGGTGGCTGAATATAAGTATGGATTTTCCGGGCTCCAGAGATTTGGATTTGACAAAGCCATGTTTTTTTCAAGATTATTATCGATAACCTGAGTTGAATTATCTCTGGCAACCAATTTACCTTTTGCATCCCTTATTTCCGTTTCAACCCGAAGATCGGAGCCCAAAATATTAGTAAACTGCCGGAATCCATTGCCTTCAATATCTGTTTTAATATTTATTTTGGCCACTTCGTTGGTAATATATGGTGTGGTAATAAAAGTTCCCCAGTGTCCGAAACTGATATCTTCTTTTACAATAATTTGCACTTTCCGGTAGATTCCTGCTCCCGGATACCATCGCGAAGATCTTGACTGATTTTCAAGTCTTACAGCCAGCAAATTATTCCCTTCAGAATTTAGAAATGAGGTAATATCGAAATAAAAATAGCTGTAACCGTATGGTCTTTCACCCACTTTTTGACCGTTCACAAAAACCTGTGCTTCGCTCATGGCACCATCGAAAGTCAACAGCACTTTTTTACCTTGTTCGAAATCGGGTGTACTAAATTCAGTTCTGTACCAACCCACCCCAATAAATGGCAGAGCGCCTGTCCTGCCGGTTTTTTCGGTTGCTACTTTTTCGTTATTCTGAACAATGGCAATAACCTGTTTATCAATTTCCTTGTCGAACGGTCCATAAATAGCCCAATCGTGCGGCACGTTTACTGTTTCCCAGTTACTGTCATCAAAGCCAACATTAACAGCTTCGGGAAAATCTCCCTTGCAGAATTTCCAGTTTTTTTCGAGATTTATTTCGGTACGCTGTGCCAGTGCATTGATTGTAAGAAAAATGGTTATTACGACCAGAATTTTAGTTTTCATTGGTTTACTGATTGAATGAGTTTCAAAATTAAAATAAAACAGGGAATTGCAAAAAACAGTATCGTTAAAGGAATAATATCAAATCACAAAACAAGAATAATTACAACCTGATTTCCCGGAATTTCAAAATATCCGTTTTCTTTTTCAATGTGGGTTGAAGAAAATAGGGTTTTGCAGAAAGAAGCTGTTTCGACACCTGAGATTTCAACTTTTTTTGTATGGTTTGAATAATTGACCAGTAGCAGTTTCTTTTTCTGCATACCCGACAAATCCTTGCCAGCCAAAACAATTCCATCAACTGCAATCGGTGTATTGCTTTCTGAAAAAACAACCTCTTCAAATCCTTCCAATTCTTTCAACAAATAATAAACCGGGTAAATATCCCCTTTTCGGGCTGAAAATTTTTCGGGTACAGGAGGATTGTAATTTCCCTGGATAAAACCGCGCCAGCCAACGGTTTCGAAGTAGGTAACCAATTCTGCTCCCGACTGTGCTAAAAATTTCAGACTTCCCAGTAACCATTGTGCACTGAATACGGAATTTTGACGTACATCAACCTGCGAGGGCAATTCACCTGAATTACATTCCGGTTCGTCTGAAGTTGCGACCACGTTAAACCGCTGTTTTAGCGTTACAGGCGAAACAAAAATTGGTTTTTCTGAGAAAATGTGTTTTGCAGATTCAACTGCGAATTTTTGAGCTTCCATGTTTTCAACCAATAAAGAATTGTCGAAAGCGTGAATCTGCGGACAAACCGCAAAACTGATGAATTCGGCCTTTTTCGATTGTGGCCGTTTGCGGTTTAGTTCGGCAAAATAGGCGTTTACCCCGGCACCAATTTTTGCTGTAGGAAAAATAAACTTCAATTCTGAAAAAATTTCATCAAAAATTAAATCGTTGGTCAAATGGTTTTTACCAACTACCAGAACATATTTTACTTTTGTTTTTT
>JFJP01024660.1_pt1 | contig 12674 bp, 5 predicted proteins | sample 431651 | NCBI WGS metagenome assembly JFJP01 (sample SAMN02602958, study PRJNA72255) | Microbial mat metagenome, whole genome shotgun sequencing project. | biome: fresh water; feature: sink hole; material: water; isolation source: purple microbial (photo- and chemosynthetic) mats found in... | reverse complement strand
CCCAAACCCCAAACCCCAAACCCCAAACCCCAAACCCCAAACCCCAAACCCCTCAGTCGCAGTCCGGTTATAGGGCTATGGCGAGCGCGGCGGCCTTGATGATCAGCGAGCTCTTGCTGCCGGAGAAGGGCAGCTGCAGGTCCGCGATGTGCTTTTCGCGGGAGAGGTTCGAGAAGAGCGGCACCTGCAGCAGGTCGCCGGGGGGCTTCTGCGCGTCTCTCGGCCGGAAGCTCAGGTGGCAGACGGGCAGGATCTCGTACTCTGCTTTGTTGGGGCTTTCTCGGTCGTCCAGTCGCTTGTTCGCGAAGGAGCAGCCCTGCAGGATGAGGCCCCGGACCTTCAGCGGAGGGACCTTGGCGCCTGCCGCTTCTTTCTCGAAGGAGGCGTGGATGGCCAGGTCGTCCACGGAGACGCCCAGCGCCTGTGCGGAGAAGAGTTTGTAGGCGTTGAGGAAGATGTCTGGGCTGAACATGTCTGCGAGGGAGATGTCTGCGGAGAGGAAAGAGCCTTGCTCGACGGCTGGCTGGGCGGCTTTGATCGCGATGAGTTTCTTGAAGAAGACGGTCAGCCACTCGGTGGGGCCGGGCTGGTCCTCGAGGACGGCTTCCCAGTCTTCGGGCACGCGGGCGGCCAGCAGGGCTGAGCCGAGGTCTTCGAGGTCTTTCTCGAGCGGCTGTTCGCCTTTGAGCACTGCGACGAGTTTCTTGAACTTGTCGGCCATGCGCTTGACGGTGGACATGGCCGAGCGGATGTCGGTGAGGACCAGCGCGACGATGGGGTCGTCGACCAGGAGGTCTTCGTCGCGGATCTTGGGGATGCCCGAGTCGACCAGCTGCTTGTAGACGACTTTCCAGATCTTGATCACGGTGGCCAGGCCGGCGGTCCAGGCCTCGGCGTCGAACTTGGCTTGGGCCAGTGCGCCTTTGCGCATCTTCTTGACGTTGCTGACGACCGTGGAGACGTTCATCTTCTGCACCGAGACGTCTGCCGTCGAGCAGAGGCCGAAAGACTCAGGCGCGTCTTTGTCGGGCAGCTGCTCGAAGAGTCGCAGGGCTGTCTGCGCGTCGACGGCCTGGCTGGCCTTGGCCTGGGCGAAGACCGGCTTCCTGCCTTCGAAGACGTCGAGACAGAAGAAGTCTTCGAGGTAGGTTTTGAGCAGCCGCAGGTCGATCTCGTTGTCGATCCTGCCGCCGTAGATGGCGTTTTCGAGGAGGCCTACGCTGGGTGAGCCGAGGGTACTAGGTTTTGAGCGCTCGGTCGGTGGCCTGGGCTGCTTCGAGGCTGTCGAAGAGCTTGAGGGCGGCCACGAAGTCTGCGTAGGAGAACTCGTAGAACTTGGACCAGCCCTGCGGGATGAAGTTGCGTCGCTCCTGCAGGATCGAGTGGAAGTAGCTCAGCACGAAGACCAGCTGGCTGTGCAGCGGGGAGCGCGCGAGGAAGCTCGGGTCGACCAGGGAGTAGGCGCGCTCGATGTTCTTCTTGACGCCTGGAGGCGACTCGTAGGAGAGCTTGAAGCAGGTCTCCAGCAGGATCGCGGGGAACTTCTCCTGCGGCTCCGTGGTGAGCCAGAGGCGGAAGCTCGGGTGTTTCTGGATGCCTGCGAACTCCTTCTCGAGCAGGCTGAGGAAGGCTGGCACCAGGTGCAGGTTCTTCAGGAAGACCCACTGGCCAGACTCGGCGCCGGACTTGAGCGCCTTCATGGCCGCGTCGTTCTGGTTGCCGCCCAGCGACATCTGCACGAATGACTCGCGGCCGACTTTCTTGTTCGCGAACTCCTCGAGCTGGCTCGAAGGGTCTGAGCCCGGCGAGGTGATGAAGAGGATGGGCGTGTGCGGGCTGGACTCCCTCACGAAGACTTCTTCGAGGTCGAGACGAGTGGCCAGCACCTGGATGGAGCCCAGGGCAGACTCCACGAAGGCGACCAGCGCGCTCTCGAGTCGGTCCTCGCGGAAGGCTTTGGTCAGGAGGACTTTCTGGAAGGCTGAGGGGCCTTCGGGGAAGTGTTTCTCGCAGTCTTGGACGGCGAACCACTTCTTCCACTTCATGTCTGTGTCTATGGCGAGACTCGAGACGAGCGGCTTGAACAGCGCAGAGAAGCGGTCGTACTTTTCGGCCAGCTGGGGAGGCAGCCAGCTGGGCGGGGAGTCTCCGCGCTGGGCAGGGACTGCTTCGTCGAGGAAGAACTCCCACTCGTCGGGGCCGAAGAGCTGCGGCTGGGTCTGGTCAGTCGAAGCTACGCCTTGCAGCACGTGCAGCGCGAGGGTCAGGCGGTCGCGGTTGGCCATGCCCGAAGCCACGCCTCGCAGGACGTTCAGCAGCAGCGCCTGGCCGATCGCGGAGATCGGGGCGTCGGGCTGTTTCTCGGCGAGCGTGCGGCGGAAGACCTCGATGAAGAAGGAGAGGCTGAAGCGGTACATGTTGGAGACTTTCGGGAGGTCTTTGAGCAGCAGGAAGACGTCTGCGCCTCCGACCGAGAGCTGCTTGAAGAGCGCACGCTCTCGGTCGATGGATCTGGTCAGGGGAGACTACTCGGTGATCTTCTTGGAGTTGCGCAGGTTCTCCGAGATGGTCTCGCTCTTGGACTTGGCTTCTTCGAGCGAGAGGATCAGGTTGCGGTTGTCCAGCAGGTTGCCCGTGGAGGCGGCCAGCTCGCTCAGCAGCTGGTTCTCTACTTCCGCCAGCTGCACCTTGAAGGCGTCTTCCTGCTCGAGGATCTTGATTTTCTTTTCTTCCAGTTCGGGCTTCTCGTGGTTGATCACGATGCTGAGCAGCTGCATCTCGAGGCCGCTCTTCGTGACCGAGTAGTTGATGACGGAGACCGTGGACTTGGTCTTGGGGTGCAGGTGGATCGTCGTGTCTCTCGTCGAGAAGACCAGCGAGAAGCTGCTGCAGTAGTCGATGCTCTTCTCGCCGATCATCAGCACGAGTCTGCCAGCCTGTCGCTGCAGGTCTCGGCGCAGCAGCGAGAGGTAGAAGCTGTCCACGCCTGCGACTTCGGAGACCAGCAGCGTCTTGCCGAAGCGGACGGCGAGGTCGAGCTGGGTGATGAGCTTGTCGTCGGAGGCCATGACGGTCTCGAAGTTCTTGTCTGCTTCCTGGGACTTGACCAGCCACTTCTCGATCCTGCCGCTGGGGTCGATGATGAGCGGGTACTTCGCGGTGTTGAAGTAGATCGTGGAGTTCTCCAGCGAGAGCTGGTCCGAGGCGTGGCCGTTCGCTTTCCACTTGAGGAACTGCGACTCGGAGAAGTTGAAGCTGCAGAAGTTGAAGGCTTCGTGCTTGCTGATTTTCTTCCAGTAGGCGACGTCGGTTTCGCGCTTCTTCTCTTCTTCCTCGGACAGGTAAATGCAGAAGCCGGCGGAGAGCAGGCAGTTGTAGGGCATCTTCTCGATCTCGCTGGTGATCTCGGAGGCCTGTCTGCCCCAGCGCTCCTTCTCGTCGGTCAGCTTTTCGAGCAGGCCTTTGGCGCGACGCAGGGTGTCCTCGACCTGCGCGAGCTTCTGCTTGAGCTGCTCGGCTTCTTGGGTCTTGCGCGAGAACTGCTGTTTGAACTCGGTGACTTTCTGGTCGAGCTCGGAGACGGCCGCCTCGCACTCGCGGAGTCGTGCGCGGGAGCTGGAGAGCTTGAGGTCGACTGCTGCGAGCTGCTGCTCGAGGGGCTTGATCTGGTGGATCACTTTGGAGAGCTTGCAGAGCGCGACGACGAACTGGGAGATGGGTCCGGCCGCCTGGGAGACTTTGTAGATCTTGGCCGGGTCGAAGCTGGCGGGGTTTTTGTGGATGATGGCTTCGACGTTGACGCGGTCTTTCTCGGAGACCTTGCGGACCTCGTAGCTGGTGAGGCTCTCGACGAAGTTGGCTTGCTTGAGGTAGTTCTTCATGGTGCCCCAGCTGAGGTCGCCTTCGCCCATGAGGATGAAGAGCGCGTTGAAGACGGTGATGATTTGGTCGGGACACATGGTGTAGGCGCGCAGCTCGTTCATGTCGGACTTCGAGATGTTCTTGATGCCTTTGCGCGCCTCGGCGATCACAGGCTCGACCTTGGCCAGCTCGGTCTCGACCTGCGCCTTGCTGTCTTTGGTCTTGGACTCCTCTTCGATGAGGAACTTCCGCAGCTTCTCGGCCTCGGACTTGCTGGCCGTCGCAGTCTCCACTGCCTTCGTTATCGTGTCCAGCGCTTCGTCCGCTTCTCGCTGCTTCACGCCGAGCTCCACGCGCATCTGTTCTGCCTGGTTCGTGATCACGTCGACTTCGCGGTTCGCCTCGGTGATCTTCGAGAGGCCGTCGGTCAGCCGCTTGTGCTGGTCGCCCACCGAGCCTTTCTTCAGGTTGAGGATCTTCGCGAAGCAGCGGATGTAGTCGAAGAGGTAGAGCAGCGGCTGGCCGGACTTGAGGTGGATCTGCAGGAAGACTTTCTGGAAGTAGCTGTCGGCGAGCAGGTCCTTGGCGGCGGGGATTCTGTAGAGTTCTTCGAGCAGGTACTTCTGCTTGGACTCGAGCTTCCAGTCGCGCGACCAGACGATGCTGCAGACCTTGAGCAGCGCGGGGTTGAAGGAGATCTGGTTGACGAACTTCTTGCTGGAGTGGTCGAGGCTGACGACGATGCGGAGGTTCAGTCTGATGCGCATGACGAAGCTGTCCAGCACCGTGTTGCCGATGAACTTCTTCATGAGCTCTTCGACGCCTTCCTTGCCCAGCAGCTGCTCGATTTCTTCGGCCTTGATGAGGCCCTGCAGGTCGCCCGAAGAGAGGAAGGTGTTGACCAGGTCGAGGTTCTGCTCGTCTTCGAAGTGGTGGTCTTCGAGCAGGAGGACTGCTTTTTTGTTGAGGACGCCTGCGAGTTCGAGGGCTTTGCGCATGTCTTTTTTGAAGTCTCTGAGTCTGTAGGTCCTGGTGGGGTAGAAGGTTTTGAACTCGTAGCCGAGGAGGTGCGCGACGTACTTGACGACGAGACGCCTGCCGGAGCCGCTGGTGCCGACGGCGAGCAGGTGGTTGGCCGCGCCGAGGACGTGTTCGTACTTGACGACCATGTCGAGCACTTCGTCGTTGAAGTTGAGCACGAGCTCTTCGTGGTTCTTCTCGTAGGACAGCAGCTCTTGCTTGAGCAGCTTCTCGAAGTTCGCGCGATCGGTCGCTCGGATGCGCGCGTCCGAGTGGCCGAGTCTAGAGTAGACGCGCCTCTCGTCGGCCTGCACGGTCTCGATGGTGGCCTTGGCCTTCTCCGCGACGGCTGCCTGGAAGTTCGCGTAGTCTTCGATGGTGGCCAGCTTGTTGCCGAAGACTTCTGCGATGTTCGTCTGCAGCACCTCGAAGACATCTTTCTCCTTCTCGATCGAGAAGTGCTGCAGCGCGCCGATCGCTTTCGTGGCGTCTCGGGGCGTGAAGACGTAGTGCGCGAACTTCTGCGGGAGGAAGTTCTTGGAGACGAACTCGAAGCACTCGGTGAGGAAGACCGCGGCTTTCTTGAGGCCGTCCGAGGAGAGCGGCAGCTTGAGGTCTGCCGAGAAGTTCTTGAGCATCGAGAAGTAGATCTTGCTGAGCTCGGTTTTGGTCGGGGCGTCTACGGCGAGGAGGCGCATGTTCGCGGTGAAGCGGGTGGAGAGTTTGTACCTGCCGAAAGAGACGACGGGGTTGAGGGTGGCGACGACCTGGATCCTTTTGTCGACTGCGACGAACTCGAGGTGTTCGTCGTAGAAGCCGTTGTGCGTGAGGAGCTGCTGTAGCAGCGAGACGACTTCGGTGGTCTGGTACTTGTCGGGCCTGGGCAGGTTGATGTCTTTGATGTAGATGACTAGTCGCGTGCAGTCTTTGGGCTTGATCACTTTGCCCGAGGCCACGGTCGACTTCACGGTGTGCTCGTAGACCTTCGAGAGCACCTGTCGCGAGGTCAGCTGGGAGTTCGAGTGGATCGTCACGAAGCGGACCTTCTCGGCCAGCTCGAGGAACGCCGCCCGGATGAGGGTTTCTTTCCCGCAGCCTTCGGGGCCGGCCACGATGAAGGGCTCGTTGTGCTGGACCCAGGGCCGCAGGTAGCCGATGACTGCTCGGGCGTCTTGGGTCGGCAGGAACCTCTCGAGCGGGGAAGACTTGGCGTCTTGGGCCGTGAAGTCGACGAGGAGGTCTTCGGGTGCGAGGCTGGCCCGGGCGATGCGTTCGACTTCTGCGAGGAGCGGTTCGCGCTTGTCGGGTTTGAGGCTGGCGGAGAGTCCTCTGAAGAGGCCGAGGGCGTACTCTTTGGCGGAGGTGACGCTGGAGAGGTGCGAGAGCAGGTTGTTCAGCAGGCCGACCCTCGTGCTTTCGACGACCGAGGCGGCCTCGTTCGCGACGAGCACTTTGAGCAGCTCGTCGAGGTCTGAGTGGATCCGGGGCTGGAGGAAGTTCGCGGCGAGGGTGGGCATCGAGGCGAGCCAGGTCTCGAGGATGCTCTGCGTGTTGATGTCTTCGTTGTTCAGGTACATCATGCCCATGCGGCTGACCGTGGCCGGGGAGGCGAACTTGAGGTCGTGGGTTTCGAAGATGAAGTTCACGTTGGAGCCGAGAGCGATGCGTTCGCCGTTGGGCAGGGTCAGCAGGTGGTTGTCGTCGAGGACCGAGTTGAGCGACTCGATCCACTCGGGGTCGACGTCTCCGTCGCAGACGATCCAGCTCATCACCTCGGCCGGCTCCTTCACGACTTTCCGCGCGAGACTCGTGAGGATGCCGTCGACGAACTCGCGGGTCTCGTTGTTCATGTTGCCCAGCAGCTCGGTCCTGTTGACCGACTTGGGGTTGAGGATGTGCACCTTGACTTCCTGGCCGAGGCGTCTGAGGGCAGCGCGCAGCACCTTCCAGATGGTTGTTTTGGAGCAGCCGGAAGGCCCGACGAGGACGACGCCCATGCGCTGGCGGACTGCTTCGTAGAACTGCCGGACCTTGGCGACCTGCCGCTCGACGAAGTGGAGGTTGAGTTCCCGGAGGGTCTCCGCGATGGACTTGGTCAGGTCTTCGTACTTGACGTCTTCGACCGAGACGCCCATGAAGACGTTGGCCATGAGCTGCTCGAACTTCTTGGTGTCTGCGAAGGTGAGCTTGCTCATGGTGTTCACGCGGATGGCCTTGATCAGCAGCTCGGCCTCCTTCTTCTCGGAGACCTTCTCGCCAGCCTCGAAGGCCTTCTGGATGAGCTGCCCGGCGACCACGAGGATGGTCTTGAGCGCTCGCAGGCCCCAGTCGTAGTGCTGCTGGGGGGAGAGCAGCTGCCGCGAGAGCGTGAAGACCGTCACGATTTTCTTCGCGAGTTTCTTGGCCGAAGTGTAGCCTTCGGAGTAGAGCAGGAACTCGGAGATCATCTCGTTGTCGGGCTTCGACATGGCGACCGGCCGGAAGAGCTGCTTGAGGTTGTCGGGCAGCTTCGAGCGGCCGCCGTAGGCCTTGCCTGCGGGGTTCATCGTGACGAAGATGCCTGCGTCTCGCGAGACGGCGGTTTCGAGGCCGAGCATCTCGATCTTGGGGACGCCTTCTTTGATGGCGTACTGGATGGTTTGGATCTGCTGGGAGATGGCGGAGAGCTGGTCTTCGAGCAGCCTGTTGAACTCGTCGAAGCAGCCCCAGGCGCCGCACTTGACGAGGCCGATGAAGATGCGGCCCATGGACTGGTAGTCGATGCCTTCGTCGCAGTTGAAGACGAGCACCTGCCGGCCGAAGGCGTAGCCGAGCGCCTTGACGGACTCGGTCTTGCCGGTGCCTGCCGGGCCGTAGGGGTTGCCTCCGTAGCCCATCATCATGCCCTGCGTGAGCGTGAGGTAGCACTTGTCGGTGAGCGGCGTGTGCACCAGCTTCGAGACGTTGCCCTGGTACTCGAAGGTGTAGCTGAAGGCCGCGTTGCCCATGCCGACCACCACGGCGCCCGTCCGGTCCGTCCGGTACTTTAGCTGCTTGAACCAGCTCCAGTCTTCGGCAGACCCGATGGCCGAGGCCTGCAGCTCGTCCAGCACCGCGATGTCGTGGATGACGTCCAAGATCAGGTTCTTCACCTTCGTCTGGCCCAGCCCGTCCAGCTTCGACTTGCTCAGCGTGAGGCTCGCGAGTTTGGCCGCGTACTCCGCCCTGAGCGCCTCGAGCTGGTTCGCTGGGATCGCTTGGGACACTTTGTGGCAGAAGAAGACGCTCTCGGCCACCTCCAAGACCTGCTGGGGGTAGGCAGCGACTTCCAGCTCTTTGCTCTGCACGCACTTTTTGAGCAGCTCTTCGACGGCCGAGTACATCGAGGCGGTGAGCGAGGCCAGCCAGTGCTCCACGTCTTTGGTCAGCGGCACGCGATCGCGGAGAGCCACGGTCTCGCCTCTCGAGGAGAAGATCTGCTCGATGGTCGCTCGGTCTTCGGACTGGCCTGCGACTTTGAGGCGGGTGATGCCGGAGAAGAGCTTGCGCAGGTGCGAGTGGATCACCTCGACGTTGGTCGACTGGCCCAGCAGCTCGAGCAGGTCGTCGTCTCCGAGGAAGTAGAAGCGGGGGAACAGGTTCCTCTTTTCTTCGAGGTACGAGTTGAGCGCTTTCTGGCAGCGGTCGAGCTGGTCGATGAGCATTTCGAGGGACTCTGCGACGTTGGGGATCAGCGCGAGCGTGACGACTGCTGGTTCTTTGCTGAGGGTCTGCATGATGCTGCGGAACTCGTCGTCGATGCGCCTGAAGCGGACTTGCTCGGAGGGCAGCGCGCCTCGGCCGAAGACCGGCTCGAGGTAGACCCACTTGCGCTGGATCTGGTTCAGCTTGAGGATGTGCTCGTCGAGGCCGCCCATCTTGCGCTCGAAGCCTTCGATCTGGTCTGTGAAGTTGCCGCTGAACTTGGAGTCTTTGATGTTCTGCAGGACGACCTGGTTGTCGCCGACTTCGGTCAGCACGTCGGTCCACTCTTTGACCAGCTGCAGCGAGACCTTCTCCTGGTCTTGGTACTCCATGAAGACGAACTGCGTGGTCTCGCACCAGGCCTGCAGGTCGGCCAGAGACTCCCGCAGGGCGATTTCTCCCTGGGCCCTGGCCGCGAGGAACTTGATGTCGTCGATCTTTTTGTGGATGACGTCTTTCTTCGCCAGGATTTCTCCGAAGGTGACTTCGTTGAAGGGCCTGTTCTTGGGGAGCGTGAGCAGCGCGAAGAGCTCGGTCCAGTGGTTGCGCTGGAAGCCTTCGCCGATCATGGACTTGAGGGCGGGCCAGATGTCTTTGTAGAGCTCGCACTGGTCGCAGATGAAGCGCGAGGAGGGGTCTTGCTTGCCGCGGACCTTCTCGTCCCACTCGAGGACGTACTTCTGGAAGTCGAAGATCTGGTACTTGTAGCTGACCCACTCCTCCTTCTCCATCTTCTCGATGCCGGCCAGGAACTCGAAGTAGACCATCCACTGCGCGAAGGGCCCTTTGAAGTACTCGCGGACGGCCGTCAGACTCTTCAGGTCGCTCAGGTCCACGCCGTACTGGTCCGCGCTCGCCAGACTCTCGCCGATGACTTTCTGGATGTCTTCCCACTGTCTCCGGATTTCTTTCAGCTGGTTGCTGAACTGCTGCTCCTGCTCTTTGCTGGCGGACTTGGAGGAGCTGAGGTCGACCGCTTGGATGCGCAGGTAGAACTTGTCGATCTCGCCGGTCATCTTCTCGAGCTCGGACTTGACCTTCTTGCGGATGCCGTTCTCCGCGGTGTTGATCACGTAGTTGAAGCCCGAGATCTTCATCGCGAAGTTGTCCCACTTCCGCCTGACGCTGGCCACGTTGACGTTCGCGGAGTTCTTGAAGCCGAAGTCGTTCACTATCTTGATCTTCTTGTCCAGCCCCTTCACCTCCTGGTCCACCTGCCGGAACTTCTCGCTGAAGACCGCGTACTCCCGCTTCAGCTCTTCCAGCTCGCCGATGGACCCGGGCTTGTTCTTCAGGAAGTTCTCGCCGCCGATGATGAAGCTGTCGACAGTCTGCAGGTCTTCGTTGAGGTTGTCTCGGATGGTCGTCGCGATGTTCTCTTTGAGCTCGACGACCGCCTTGAACACGTCTTCTTTGAACAGGTCGAGCTTCAGCACCACCTTCTCGCCGAGCTTCTTCTCGTTCGGCAGGCTGTCCACGGTGATCTGCACCTTGTCGATCCGCTTCATCACTTCCTCGAGAGTAGACAGCGGCTTCTGGCCTTCGGTTTTGAGCACGTCGAAAGACGCCTTCACTTCATTGATGAACTCCAGCTCTTTCGCCTTGCCTGTGAAGTCGAGGATGGACTGCGCGTTCGAGTCTACCGTGCCTGCGCAGACGGCAGACAGCTGCGAGAACTGCTCGTGGAACTCTCCGATGATGGTCTTCTTGTCTGCTTCGGAAAGCTTCGTCAGCTCCGATACGATCGCGCAGGTGTCTTTCTTGAACCTGTCTAGATTCGCTTCCCACTGCTGTCTGATCTGGTCGATGGGCAGCAGGGTCGAGACTTTGTTGCCGCTGAAGGTGAGCTGGGTTTCTATGGTGTCCAGGTGAGAGTCGAGCTGCAGAATCGTCTGTCTTATCTTCTCGCAGCCGATCTCTACAATCTTTTCTACGATGTCTTTGTTTATGTCTTTTAGCTTCGAGTCTTCCAGCGTCTTGCAGTTGAGCTGCGTGAGGATCGAGTTGATCGCTGCTTAAGGCAAACCTACTCTCCTGTATCTTTGTTCTCCAGAAAGACTGATTCTTATACAGCTTGAATCCGGACAGGTAGTGCAGACTGTTCAAGGCGTTGCTGTGTGCGTTGTTGATCGTCTTGAGTCGGTTGACTGCTTCTTGGCACTTAGTGGTGGTCTGGGTGAGTCAAGATTACTTCTTGCAGGAAATCCTGTGCTTCTTGGAGACTCGCGACCTGCAGCACGTCTCCGATGCGTTTTCTGTTGAGTGTCGAGATGAGACTTATGACGGTTTTGTCGGACTTGACCAGGTTGAACAGGCCCTCTTCTGTTTTTTCCAAATGGAAATTGAAGCCTTGGAGTGCTTGCTTGAGCGAAGTGGTTGTTTCTTTCATCTTGAGGAAGGTCTGGGTTTCTTTCTTGAAGTCCGGAGAGAGGTAGGAGTCGAGCTTGCAGTGGTACAGCTTCTGTACGAAGCAGAGGTAGTCCTGGGAAGCTTGTTTCGGGGCGATGAAGGGGTAGATGCCGTCTTCGAGGTTGAAGTCGATGCGGAGACTCATGAGCTCTTCGTAGCCGGCCCTGTCGACGGTCTTCATCTTGTGCAGCTCGTCTTCGCACTTCTGGCAGAATTTCTTCATGGTCGACTCGAACTTCTCTTGGTAGCCTTTGAGCTTGGTCTCGTTCTCCTCGGAAATGCCTTCCACGATGGCGAGAACCAGAACGCGCAGGTTCGTGTACTCGGTGGAGGCAGACTTCCACTTGCTCACGAAGTCGACTTTGTCGTCGATGGCTTTGGCGGTCGAGACGAGACTCTGCTGGATGATGTCGAGGATGACGGAGAGCTTGCCTGAGAGCGCGTCTCTGATTTTCTTCACTTCGGGCGTGCTCTTCCGGTAGTTGAGGACGTTGTTCCACTTCTTGATCTCGATCAGCGATTCGCGTGGATTGGCGTCGAAGTGGCTCAGCAGCTCTTTGTCCACGTAGTCGACGATCTGCATGAGGTAGCTGGTCAAGAAGACGGCCTACCCCGTGAACTCTTTGAAGAAGTACTCTCGCTCTTGCTTGGCTGCGAACTTCTCTTGCTTGCGTTTCTCGTTGAAGGCCTGCAGCTTGTCGTCGCACTCGGCGAGGTTGAAGTACTTGCAGTAGCGGATGAGCTCGTCGTAGATGCCTGCGTGAGACCGGCTTACCGCGCAGGTAGTTCGCTGAAGAGAGCTTCTTGATGTAGTCGGAGTACGCGCCTGCGAAGACGGGTTCGACGGAGAGGCCGGCAGTCGCTGCGAAGTCTTCGACTTCTGTCTGGTACTTCTTGAGGATGTCTTTCCACATGGAGAGCTTCAGTCTGAGGTTGCAGTTCTCGTAGTCGAAGAGGTCGATCTGGCTGTTCTCGTTCTGCGCTTCCTTGAAGAGCCTGTCTGCGAAGACCTTGACCAGCCGCTCGAGTCGCTCTTTGGGGTAGCCTGGTTTGCCGGCCTGAGCAATCGAGAGCAGCTCTTTGAAGGCCGAGACGACTTCGGTGACCGAATGGTCGAGCTGTGCGCTGGAGTGTTCTTTGGCGGGGTCGGTGTAGGCCGAGACTCGCTTGAGGACGGCCACGAAGCTGTCTGCGTGTGGCTGCTGCGCGAGGTCGCGGAAGCTTTCCTGCAGGGCGACCTCGTCAGCGAAGGTGTCTAGGGTCGCGAGGTTGCCTTTTTGTGCTTCTGCGAGGTAGTCGAGGTTGGTGAAAAGGTCTGACTTGAGCGTCTCGACGATTTTGGCTTCGAGGGAGTCTGGTGCGCAGTCGCTGGAGTGGACGACGGACTGGACGTGGTTGGCCAGCAGCTCTTTGATGTCGTTGATGTGGGTGGCCATGAAGACGTCGAGCATGTCTGCGGCTTCTTCTTTCTCGAGTCTGCCTGCGGCTTTGCTGAGGAGGATCCAGCAGTCGAAGTGGCCTTCTCCCCCGACGACGAGCGACAGGGTCTTTTCGTCGAAGCCGATGAGCAGCGCGCTGGCTGCGGTCGAGGCCGCGAAGTCTTTGAAGTCGTTGTTGTGGTCGAGGCCTTTGAGCGGGCCGTCGACACCGAGGCATACTTG
>JFJP01020530.1_pt1 | contig 12674 bp, 6 predicted proteins | sample 431651 | NCBI WGS metagenome assembly JFJP01 (sample SAMN02602958, study PRJNA72255) | Microbial mat metagenome, whole genome shotgun sequencing project. | biome: fresh water; feature: sink hole; material: water; isolation source: purple microbial (photo- and chemosynthetic) mats found in... | reverse complement strand
GGCGCGCGCGACCTGATGGCGCACCTCGCCCCGCTCGGCGGCTGCTACCAGGCCGGCACCCTGTCCGGCAACCCGGTCGCGGTCGCCGCCGGCCTCGCCACGCTCAAGCTGGCCTCGGGCCGCGGCTTCTACGAGCGCACCGCCGCCCGCCTCACCGGTCTGCTCGAAGGCCTGCGTGCCGCCGCCGCCCGCCACGACGTCCCGGTGCAGTTCAGCCAAGCCGGCACGATGTGGGGCTACTTCTTCACTGACCAGCCGGTGACCGACTGGACCAGCGCCCAGCGCCAGGACGACGCCCGCTGGCGCGCCTTCGTCACCGCCATGTACCGTGCCGGAATCTACCTCGCGCCGAGCCCGTATGAGGCCGCCTTCTTCAGCTCGGCGCATACGCAAGCTGATGTGGCGAAGACGGTCAAAGCGGCCGAGGCGGCCTTCGCGGCGACCTGAAGCACGACCCCAGGTCGCCTTCCGATCAGTGGATGACGCGCACCCAACCACCCACACCACGGGCACTGGTGCCGAACGGGGCGAAAGGCGGCGTGCCCTGCGGGGTCAGCAGGTCGGGATTGAAGGTGAAGCTGCGTTGGGGGGCCAGATACGATGCCGGAATCTGGATGTTGCTTGAGGTTGTACCCCAATTGGTGCCGCTCGCGGTCAGGCCATGATGGGTGCGCCAGGTGGATCCCATGAAGCCGAAGGGGCTTGGACCGAAGGACTTGGAGGCATCCAGCTGATAGGACTGGGTATAACGCCGGCTATCCATGACGACCAGGCTACCCGTGTAATCAAAGGCCTTGTCAACCCAGTTTTCAAGGAACAGCATCGTGCCGATGATGCTTGCCGACTCGCCAATCTTCACGGATTCGCGGGTGGTAGGCTGGTTATGGGTGACGACAGCGGCAACCACGGCGGTGGCGGAGGCGGTCGGCAGCGGATGGGATGACTGCCATCCTTGGGACAGGCTGGTTTTGGCGTTCAGGCAAGCCGAGGAAAGCCCGTTCGAAGAGTGGGCCGTAATCCCGGAGACTTTCCAGTTGGCGTCATTCCAGGCATTCGAGAGGAAGTTGACCTGGTCCCCCATGATCGCGACCGGTACATAGGCCAGGGTATTGGCCATCCCATTCTTGGTCACGGCTTGCTTGGTGGTATTGAAGTTGCCCTGCACATACAGCAGGTTTGGTGTGATGATGGCGGTCTTTCCTGTGCCGAAGGCCGGACTGCTGGTGGTGAAGCCCCAGTTGATGCTTGCGCCATTGACCAGGCGAACGCCGTGGTGGAACTGCGTTGGTAGGAACGCTGGCGCCTGATCTCCAGTCAAAGTCGTGTAGGGCTGCAGGTGATTCGTGATGGCTGTTGATCCGCTGTGCAGCTTGTTCTGATTGGAGGCGGCCTGGGCGGTGGCGATGTTGTCAAAATCCACCGCGCGATTGGCCGGGGTCTTCGCCAGGAGCTCATCGTTCGTATCCAGTGCTACCGTTGCGTTGGGCAGGGCGACATTCCAGGGGTTGGCCCCGTCCATGTTCGGATTCCACGGGTAGCGGTTGGTCCGAGCCGCGTAGATGACGCCGTTGAACATGCTGGCCAGGGTGTTGGCGCCGACCGTGGGCACCGCAGGTCCGGCACTGGCGATCCGGTCGGCAATGGCCTCGTTCAGTCCACGCGAGGTCAGGTATTCCTGTAGTACAGCCATGTCGAGGGTCAGCAGGGTGGAGCGGGCCAGCAGCTCACGCGTGGTCGGCGTCAAAGTCGTCGGGAGGAGAAGCCCCGGATCCTTCTCCTGGTTGGTGGTCGGGGCGACGGTCTGATCGATGTAATTGTTCCACCACGGCGACTGCGACCAGAACTCGCGGTGCTGGTAGATCCAGGGTTCGGAGACGATGCGGCGGCCAAGGGCGTTCTTCCAGGTCAGGAAGTCCTCGGTGATCTCATAAGGGCCGAAGAACACCTGGTATTGGCCGGCCATGTAGCGGTCGATGTCCACCACGCCGGAGGCGTCGGCCGACTCCCAATCTGTAGCGTTGAGGACGGCCTTGGCCGTATCCACGGCCGCGACCTCTGGTGCGGACTGATTCGCGTGGAACTCGACCTGCATGTCGCTGAACACGGCTTCTGCTGCCGAGTTCTTGGAGCCGGACTGGATGCAGGGTCCGATCAGCAGATCATTGGTCCAATTGTTGATGGGCCAGGAGACAGCATTGCCGTCCAGGCCCTTGACGGTCACCCAGTCGGCCGGGGCAGGGGAGCCCGTGGTCAGGGCGTAGGACAGGGTCAGCACATCGCCAGTCGAGCGCTCGATGCGCAGCCACACGTTTGCAGGCAAACCGGCATCGGGCGGCCAAGCGGAGGGCTGATCAGAGCTCCAGCGGGGCGAACCGATTTGCGTGAGGGCAGAGTCCGTTTGGTTAGTAGGATTGTCGGCAGGGTCAGTTATCCCGGCGCGTCGCGGGTAGTTAGTCTTGGCCGTCACCGTGCCCCATTTGTAGCTCCAGAGATCCGGTCGGAACCCCCCGGTGGTCGGTGGAGAGGTGATGCCATTCCATAGCGTCGACGTGACCCACGGCAGGACGGCCTTCTGCTGCGAGGCGCCGAACCACCACGTGCCCCAGCTGCCCACATAGGAATTGAGGTCGAACACCACAGTTGAGGTTCGATCCAGCGCGAAGGTTCGCGCCGTTGTGCCGTTGGCCCAGGCTGTCGGACCGGCCGGTGCCGTCAGATAGTCGGAAGGGGGGTCGGCCTGATAGAAGGAATCGCTCCAGTAGCCAACGGGATCGGTCGGCGTCTTGTCGATCTTTACCACAAAGGCGCCGGGAAACTTCGCCTCGATATTGGTTTTGAACTTATCATACGGCACAATGTTAGAGGTGCCATCGTACTTCGGAGGGTCGTTGGTGGGGTACCAATAGGTGTTGGCGGTGCCCAATGACCAGGTCTTGGTCACGGTGTTGGCGGTAACGGTGGTGGTCAGCGCTACATCAGAAAACGTCGTGTCGCCGACAACCACGCTGGAGATCGTCTCGACATTGCCGTTTGTGAAACTGCCGAGTGCCGCCCAGTCTTGCCAGTCGGGGTTTTCCGACGTCGTCCAGGTCGCGTCGAACTGTGTTCCAGACCAGTTGCTGATCACGGGGCTGGAGCCATTCATGGGGAAAGCGCTTGGGACAAGCCCTGTTTGGTCAGCAGCCGTGGTGTCGGTATAGAAGCTCAGTGTCTTATTCGCATCACCGGTTGTATTGAACACCTGCGTTGCGGGGGTGCTGGTTCCGCCCAGCGTGAAGCGCCACGTCGTCGAGATCCTGCGGATGAGGTTGACCTGGGGTTGGTAGGAGCGGTAGCGGCTCCATGGCCCGCTCTGGACCCCGTCGTACTTTCCCTCGCTCACCTCAAGATTATTTGTCTTGGTTGGGGACGTGGTCGTGCCTTGCTTGTCGTTGTTCTTCCGGTCCTCGACGATCGTGGATGAATCACTGTCGCTCGTGACAAGTGAGGGGGTCAGCACCGCTTGCCGCGTGGTGCCAGCGACGGCGACGCCCTGTTCACCGTTCGCGTCGGTGGCGGCCGAGGTGCCGGTGAAGTAGCGGGGCGGCGAGCGGCCATCGCTGGTCGCCTGCTCGCCGCGGAATTCGGCGAACACGCCGCGGGTCGGTGAATAGGCGAGGGTCACATAGGGATCCCGCCCATCCTGCAGACAGGGCAGACCAGGCGCCGGCTTCTCGGCCCCGGCGATGGGTCCGGCGGAAATGGTTGCGCCAGACGGCACGAGTGACGCGTCGGTGGTCAGCAGGAACTGATCGATGCCGAAACGTGCATCGCAGGAAGCTATGCGCAGAGAGTACGACCCAGCTGTCGTGATGGTGAAGGAAACAGGGCCTACGGGGCCACCCCCCGCCTGGTAGGCTCGGTTGTCCCATACCGGATCGACGCCGAAGGTCTCTCCGCCGGAGGAATTGTAGGGCCCGATGGCACGGGTCACCGAGGCGAATCCGGCGGTCGGTGTGGCGGACACGCCGGCCAGCACCACGTAGGCGGTATTGTAGTCGGACCCAGGGGTGGAATAGCGGCCCCAGAAGTAGTAGGTGCCGGGCCAGTCGATCTGGATGGTGTATTGCAAATAGGGCGCATCTGCACTGGGGTTTGGCCAACCGCTGCTGCCCGAGCCGGTCTGCTTCAGGGCCATGACGCTGCCGTTGGATCCCGCCGGCGGTGTGGCCAACGGAGCCCACAGGTCAGCCAAGCCTCCAACCGTGCCAGCGACCGAGGTGCCGGACTCTGCCTGGACGACGATGGTTTCGCCAGGCGGGGTCGCGGGCGCGCGGGCCGCCAACGGTCTGACCATGAGGCCGATCTTGCCAGCGATCGGAACGCTGGTCGGGGCGATCTTGGCCTGGACGGATTTCCACTGGCTGCGTGCGAAGGCACCGCCATTGCTGCCGGCGGGTGGGGCGCAGCGGCTGGCCGGTATGAACTCCCTGGGCAGGCCGGACGCCGACCATTCCAGCTGCGCGCCTTGACCGCCGCCCTTTTCAAACATCTCGGCCACGATGGGGTACCACCTGTCCTGTTCGAGGGTGACGGTCGATTTCTCCCCGCCGCCATTGACCGTGACCCCCTGCAGTGCCCACTGATCCGCTAGGCGCACATCATTGACCCACAAACGGCCACCGTCATCAGTGCCGAAGTAGAAGGTATAGGCGCCCGAAACGGGCGGTTTGATGAACCCGGTCCAGCGCACGGAGAAATAGTCCTGGCCAGCAGCCGGAGTTCCGCTGAGCAAGGTCGAGAAGTTCGTGTGATTGATCGTCGTGTCCCAGAGTATCCGGCTGACCACTTGGCCGCCAAAGGGCCCCAGCCAACCGCCGCCAGCCAGCCAGGTCTTGCTGGTGTCGAAGTCATAGGTCGCTGTGGCCACCAGACCCTGTTGGCTTTCGTCCGGCGATGGCCGTTGCAGGTGGAACATGCGCCAGTTGCTGCGGTAGTAGGTTGGCCAGCGCTTGTAGCCACTGATGGAGTCCGTGGCCTCACCGAAGGACGTATCAGCCGCAGCCGCCGCCGTCAGCATCCCACCGTCGGCGTAGCTCTGCTTATTGAGCGTTCCACTGATATGGCCGCTGGATTTGGTCGTGGTGTACACGTGCCGGACATATTCATCGGTCCGTCGGCCAGCCAGGTTGTCAGAACCCATCTGGGCGGAGACGTCCACTGGCCACAGCGGCCATTTCGTCGAGCGCATGTGCTTGCCATAGGCATACGGGATGTAATCGGGACTGGCCGAGGATGTCGCCGAACCGCTCAGATAGTTCAGGTCGGGCTGCATGCGTTCGCGCACGATCAGGCCAACCTGCCCAGCTGCGGTTGACGCGGCGGCTCCGCTTTTGTCTGTGACAGCCCAGGCGTTGTAGCCAGCGCTGATATCAAGCGCGCTGGTGCTGGTGCCGCGCATGACGCGGGTCATCGCCAGATCCGGAGAGCCGAGGGCGAAAGCCATGTAGGCACCGGGCGACTCGACGACCGGGCCGGCCGAACTAGGATGGTTTGCGGTCTCACCGGTCGCCGTCAGGAAGAGTGGCCGGGCGTATTCGTGGTTGTCGGTAGAGGGGTCGCCGTCCACATCGTCGTACCTCAGGCGCTGGGCCTCGAAGGCGCGGTTGCCCATGATGGTGGGCAGGCGGACGATGCGGCCGCCATTATCGCTCGAGCGCGCCATCTTGTTGAAGCCATTGGGATCCGGGCCAAGCGAGTCAGTGGCCCAGACCAAGCCTCCACTACGATGCCGATCGCGGCTATCATTGGCCTTGGACAACCCAGCATTAACACCCCGAACGGCGATGCCGTTGATCTGCCTTCTGTCGTCGGTGGTTTCCGTCGTCGCCAGGGCATCGTTGGTAACGCGGTGCGGATTGACCTCGGTTCCGCCATGGGTCGCAGCCAGCACGGTGGCGCTGGAACTGGGGGGAGAGCGATAGTGGATCGCCGAGCCAGACTCGCCCGGAACCGTTCCACTCAGCGCATACCAGTCAGTGGCGAAGCCCGACGGCGCGGTCCCCGAGATGGGGAAGCCGTTGGCCCGGTTGTACAGAACCTGCTTGGACAGTCGGAATATGCCATCGTAGGCATTGACCAGGGCGGGACTGGTTGGGGCTGTAGAGCCGCCGTACGGATCCTTGTAGGGTCCGAGCAGGGTCTTCCCGTCCATCAGGCCGGAATTGAGCGCGTCCCACGAGGCGCGGATGGCGGCTCCACCGAGGTAGATCGAGCCATTGGTGTGGACGCTGCCCTTGGCGCTGAAGGTCGGCCCGTGGGCGAATTCGATGTCGCCCTTGGGACCCTCTTGCGAATAGAAGATGATGTAGCGGAACAACGGTTCCTTGCTGATCGCGCTGTACCTGGTCCCTTGCACCACCGAGCGCGGCCGGCCGTCGGTCCCAGGCAGGCGACCCTCGGCCTCGACGCGGAACAGGAAGGTGTTGGGCAGTTCCAGCGCGGCTCCTTCACCATCGGCACGCGGGTTCTGCTTCCAGACACCGTCTTCGCGCGCCTTCACCGGCTGGATGCGCCAACGCACCTGCGCCCCGCCGATGTAGTCCACTCCGTAGTTCTCGCTGCCCACGAAACCGACCGTATCAAGGTCATAGTCGTATTCGGGGTCGAAGCGTCGTACGAAGCCTTCTGCGCCCAGCGTGGCCGCCTGGCTGAGCATGCGCTCGCGCCGGACCAGGGTCGTGCTGACCGCGGCGACGAGTTCTGCGTGATCCACGCTCTGTCGGACGCTGCCCACCGAAACAACCATGTTGTTGGTGGTGGAGGAGATGATGGCGGCGGCGATGGCCATGACGCCGATGGCCAGGACGATCGCGTTTCCGGAGCGGGCTGGTGTGGAATTGGACGGCATGGTATGATCCTTCAACGCGGAAAGCCGGGACGAGTGGTGCCGAGCAGAAGCAGGTCGTCATTGCGCTGCGTTTCAGTGCCCTTGACGCGCATCGTAAAGGTGGCGGTTGCGACCCGGGTGAGCACGGTCTGCTGGAGCTGGTCGGGACGCGTCAGGTAGAGCCGCACCCGCACCTGGTTGATGTCCAGGCGACCTTCATCGGTGGAGAACAGGCGGTCGGTGCGATAGGTGTCGAAGGTGATGCGAGAGACATTGTCTGACAGGATGCGATCGATCACCATGGCCTCGTCACCGACGCCGAGCGAGCCTGACGAGATGATCTGGCCGACCTCCACCCCGACCGGCGGCAGGGGCGCCGCCAAAAGCACCTTGTGGGCGCGCACCAAGCGTCCGAAGCGGCCCTGGTAGGGCGAGCGCACCACGGTGTAGAGATATTCGCGCCAGTCGTTCTCGTCAGCCGGACGTTCGTGATCTGGGGGGTCGAGGGATTCCCACTGCGGCAGGATGCGCAGTGCGCCGTCCGATCCGGTGACCACATAGCCGGATTCGAGCGGGACGCCGTAGGCAACGGTGTCGGAAGCTCCGGGGCGCAGACTCCAGTTGCCGGCACCGGCATCATAGATCTGGCTGGCGTATGAGATGCCGAGCGTCGCGTGGTTGCCTGTGCTATTCCACAAGGGCAGGTCGGAGTCGTCGTCGGCCCCGAAATCAAGGACCGGGCCACGCGACTCCAGGTAGCCATTGTACAGTTGCCGGCGTTGGCTGGCGGAGAGGGTGTCGGAGAGTTCGGTGCGCCCGTCGTAGGTGAATACCCGCAGGAAGATCAACGCCTGCGACGGGCCGGTATAGCTTGCGTAGTAGGTCGCCGCCGCCGTGGCACCAGTCAGGCTGGTGATGTCGGCGACAGGGGCCCTGGCCGCCACCAGCGAGGCGGGGAAGGCGGTGGAAACCAGGGTCACGGCGGTGGCAAGCTGGGCGTGGGGAAAAAACACCGAATTCGCGCGGGTGACGGTGGCACCGCTGGGTGTGAGGCCGTTGCCGGAACCGATCACATAGGGAAAATAGCGCCTCGTCCGATCGGTCGCCGGCGCCGAGGACAGCTTCCCGATCTCGGTTCCGCTGGTATCGAGGGCGCTTTCCAGGGCCAGGCTGGTGGTCCCATCAGGGATGTGCCAGCCGGAACGGGCCAGGTCTTCGCCGATGAAGCGCAGGCATGACGCGGCGTCGGCGGCGATCTCGTCCTGGGCGCTGGAGGTCGCCTCGTAGGAGCGGGCTGCGACCGTGACCTGCAGGATGGCGGCCATGACCGAGATCAGGATGCCTGCAGCAATAGTGACCTCGACGAGGCTCATGGCGCGGCGGTTCATCAGTTGGCCCCCCTGGCCAGGAAGCTTTCGATATAGCGCACGGTGCCGCCCCCAGAGCTGGCGGTCTGCGCCCCGAGGACGCCGAGACCACGCCACACCACCACGATGCGGATCGCTAGCGGTTCGTCAGCGCCGATGCTGCTGGTTGGGGCCGAACTGAAGCGTTGGGCGGCCGTGAGGTTGGCGGTGAGTCCGGCCCGGCTTTCGGTCGCGCTGGCGAAGGTGTCGTAGATGTCGTCGTTATTCGCATCCGTACCCTTGTCGAATAGGCCGCGCTGTGTGGCCGAGAGGGTGTCGGCGCGGTAGTATTCCAGATAGTATGAGAGATCGGTCAAGCCGGTCGGCTGGACGATGATGCCGGCCGCGAGAAGGGCCGCCTCGTCGTGCCGCCCGGTGCCGCCGAAGGGGTTCGTCTGGTTGAACACCCCTGGCGTTGACCAGGTGGAGACGCCCAGTCCGTGGAGGGTGGTCGTGCCGGTGGGGGTCCACGGTTCGCTGAACAGGCGCTCGCGCAGGGTGGTCACCAGCTCGGTGACGCGCTGGGTGTCGCGCACGCTCCCGCGGCCCTGGTGCTGGGTGACGAGAGAGCCGAGCATCATGGTCACGCCGGTGGCGAGGAGGGCGATGGCGACCATCACCTCAAGCAGGGAAAAGCCGCACGACACGGAACGAGACTGCATGGCGCTATGTTACCTCGGGGTAGCGAGAATCTGGTGTGGGAATACCCGACAGCAGGCGAGAAGACCCTAAGTCCCTGTCAGGCTAGGAGAAGGGAGCAACAGCGGGGGCCAGACAGATCGCTTGGCAGTGGACAGAACGGACGCCTGGTCCTAGACCATGGTTCCGCGGAGGCGCCCATGCCCTGGATCGACAATCTCTTCAAGATCATGACCGAGCAGAAGGCCTCGGATCTGCACATGACGTCCGAGCATGTGCCGATGATCCGCGCGTCGGGCGACATGATCGCGCTGCCCGGGGCGCCCAAGCTCAACAAGGATCAGCTGCAGCAGATCCTGTTCGAGATCGCGCCCGAGCGCAATCGCAAGCAGTGGGAGGAATGCAGCGATACCGACTTCGCCTACGCGCTGGACGGCATCGGCCGCTTCCGCTGCAACTACTTCCGCGACCGCTTCGGCATCGGCGCGGTGTTCCGCCGCATCCCCGACAAGATCCTGTCCGCCGAGCAGCTCGGCCTGCCGCCCGGCGTCATGCGCCTGTGCGACTTCAAGAAGGGCCTGGTGCTGGTCACCGGCCCGACCGGCTCGGGCAAATCGACCACCCTGGCGGCGATGGTCGATCACATCAACTCGACCCGTTCCGAGCACATCATCACCATCGAGGACCCGGTCGAGTTCGTCCACCCGGCCAAGAAGTGCCTGGTCAACCAGCGTGAAGTGCACAACCACACCAAGAGCTTCGCCGCCGCCCTGCGCGCCGTGCTGCGCGAGGACCCCGACATCGTGCTGGTCGGCGAAATGCGCGATCTCGAGACGACGCGCATCGCCATCGAGACCGCCGAGACCGGCCACCTGGTGTTCGGCACCCTGCACACCTCGACCGCGGCCAGCACGGTCGATCGCATCATCAACCAGTTCCCGGCCGACGAGCAGGAGCAGATCCGCCTGATGCTCGCCGGCTCGCTGCGTGGCGTCGTCGCCCAGACCCTGCTCAAGAAGAAGGGCGGCGGGCGCTGCGCCGCGCTGGAAATCCTGTTCATGACCAGCGGCATCGGCGCGCTGATCCGCGAAGGCAAGACCTTCCAGATCCCCTCGGCGATGCAGACCGGCGCCAAGTACGGCATGCAACTGCTCAACGACGCGCTGGAGACCCGCATCAAGGCCGGCGAGGTCGAGCCGATGGATGCCTGGGACAAGTCGATGGACAAAGAGGACTTCGCCAAGCGCCTGAAGCTGCTCGGCGTGGACATCGACGCGCTGCTGGAGACGAAGTCGAAGGAGGAGAAGGCGGCCAAGGCGGCCGAGGCGGCGGCGGCGAATCCGCAGCCCGCCGCGCCGGCCCAGCCGCAGGCGGCCAAGCCGCCGCCCGGCTCGAACGTCCTGGGCGCCAATGGTCCAAGCTGGAAGCGCCCCGGCGCCTGAGCCGGCCGCATGCTGACCGTCGCGCTGCTGATCTGCAGCAACCTGTTCATGACCTTCGCCTGGTACTGGCACCTCAAGGGCCAGGGTCCGGCCTGGCCGCTGTGGGCGATCATCGCGACCTCATGGTTGATCGCGCTGCCCGAATACTGCCTGGCGGTGCCGGCCAACCGCTTCGGTCTGATCGCGCATGGCGGGCCGTTCACCGCCGCGCAGCTCAAGGTGGTGCAGGAGGCGATCTCGATCGGCGTCTTCCTCGCCTTCCTGATGTTCTATCTCAAGGAGCTGCCGACCTGGCGCGAGCTCGCCGGCCTGGCCCTGATCCTCGCCGGCGCGGCGCTGGCGATCAGCGGCAAGAAGTGGTGAAGCCCGCGCGCCCGGTGCGCCAAGTCTCCTCTGGCGCGCCCCGCAGCGCAGCCACGCTGCCGCGCCATGACGCCAGGCGAGGCACTGAAGAAGCACTGGGGCTACGACGCCTTCCGCCCGCTGCAGCGCGAGGCGGTCGAGGCGGCGCTGGCGGGCCGTGACGCCCTGGTGGTGCTGCCCACCGGCGGCGGCAAAAGTGTGTGCTTCCAGGTGCCGGCGGCGTGCCAGGACGGGCTGGTCGTGGTGGTCAGCCCGCTGATCGCGCTGATGGACGACCAGGTGGCCGGCGCGCGCGAGGCCGGCATCAGCGCCGGGGCGATGCACCAGAACCTCGACGCGGGCCAGAAGCGCAGCGTGCGCCAGGCGCTGGACGACGGCAGCCTGCGCCTGCTCTACCTCTCGCCCGAACGCCTGGTGGTCGGCGATCTCAGCGCGGCCATCGCCAAGCGGCTGAAGCTGGTGGCGATCGACGAGGCGCACTGCATCAGCCATTGGGGCCACGACTTCCGCCCCGAATACCGTCAGATCGCGGATGTCCTGAAATCCTGGCCGCGCGTGCCGGTGATGGCCCTGACCGCCACCGCCACGCCCAAGGTGCAGGACGATATCGTCGCGCAGTTGCGCCTGCCGCAGCCGCTGCGCCTGGTCGGCGCGATCGACCGGCCCAACCTGGTCTTCCGCGCCCTGCCGCGCGAACAGCCGCTGGAACAGATGCTGGCGGTGATCAACCGCCATCCCGGCGAGGGCGGCATCGTCTATGCCCAGACGCGCAAGGCGGTCGAGCAGTTCGCCGAGAAGCTGAAGGCCAAGGGCGTCGATGCGCGCGCCTACCACGCCGGGATGGACGCCGTGGCGCGCTCGCGCACTGTCGCTGATTTCACCAGCGAACGGCTGCAGGTCGTGGTCGCCACCGTCGCCTTCGGCATGGGCATCGACCGCAGCAACGTGCGCTTCGTGATCCATGCCGCGCTGCCGCGTTCAGTCGAGCACTACCAGCAGGAGAGCGGCCGCGCCGGGCGCGATGGCGAGCCGGCCGAGTGCGTGCTGCTGTGGGGCGGCCAGGACTTCGCCACCTGGCGCTTCCTGGCGCGGCAGGAATCACCCGACCCCGAGCGCCTGCGCGGCCTCGAACGCCAGCTGGCGGCGATCGGCCGCTATGCCAGCGCGCCGATGTGCCGGCACCAGCTGCTGTCGCAGCATTTCGGCCAGTCCTACCAGCCGTCCGCCGGCGGTTGCGGGGCCTGCGACGTCTGTCTCGAGGAGACCGCCGCCTTGCCCGCCGACGAGGCGCTGCTGACCGCCAAGAAGCTGCTCTCGGCGGTCTGGCGCACCGACAATCGCTTCGGCGCCGGGCATGTCGCCAAGGTGCTGCGCGGCGCCGACGACGAGCAGGTGCGACGCTGGGGCCACGAGCGCCTGAGCGTGTTCGGCCTGCTCAAGGACGCGCACGACGCGCAGTTGCGCCGCTGGCTCGACCAGCTCATCGCCCAGGGCCACCTGCAGGTCGATGACGGCGAGTATCCGACCCTGTCGTTGACCGAGGCCGGCTATGCGTTGTGCAAAGGTGTCGGCGAGGTCCGCCTCGACGCCCCGCTGCCGCCGCGCGCCCGCACGCGCAAGGGCAAGGCCGCGAAGCCCGTTCCGGCCGGCAGCGATGCAGGGCTCTTCGAGCGCCTGCGCAAGCTGCGCGCCGAGCTGGCCGCCACCGCCGGCCTGCCGCCCTACATCATCGCCACCGACGCCGGCCTGCACGCCGTGTGTGCGGCGAAGCCGACCACCATCGAGCAGCTCGCCGCCTGCCACGGTTGGGGCGAGAAGCGCGCCGCCCGCTACGGCGAGCGCATCCTCGCTGCGCTGTGACTGCTCAGGGGCTTCGCCCAATGGCGTAAAGGTAAGCCGGGGGTATGTGGTTCTGCGTCGAAATCCGTAGGTTGGATGGAATCAAGGCGGAAGGAG
>JFJP01011437.1_pt1 | contig 12674 bp, 7 predicted proteins | sample 431651 | NCBI WGS metagenome assembly JFJP01 (sample SAMN02602958, study PRJNA72255) | Microbial mat metagenome, whole genome shotgun sequencing project. | biome: fresh water; feature: sink hole; material: water; isolation source: purple microbial (photo- and chemosynthetic) mats found in... | reverse complement strand
CTCAGATGAATGGCTTCCACGCCGCTATTATCGTCATGTACCGTTAGGCGCAATGTGATAAGCTGAATTTGCCGTTCACGGAAATCCGCCGCCATTGCACCGTTAATCATAACGCTATCTAACGTGGGTGAAATGGGGTCATAGATGATGTCATCGACTACGGGGCCATAGAAGCGGCCAAACTCGTCCCGATAACGGGCATAAACCAGACGAGGTAACACATAATTACCCCCCCCTACCCCCCCCGAATCGGAGGGGGATAAAACAGCTAATCGCCAGTCAGGTTCATGGTTGGGGTTGGGCGTAGCTAACGAAATAACACGATTTACGGTGTTACCGTTTATGCCAAAACCGCCATCATTGCTGAATTGCGCTTGGATGATGGTTGCCCTCACCCCCTGCCCCTCTCCCACTGAGAGGGGAGTAGGCCAGCTATATTTAAGGGTCACGGTTGGAATATTCGTAAATAATGCCCCTTCGTTAATGCTCATGGTGTAACCATTATTGTAATGTGACTCCGTCGCCAGGGTGATGACTTCATTCTCGTTATAGGTCACTGTTGCCACATTACTAATCGGGTTATCGGCGGTAATGCTGATAACCGTGACCGCAAATTGCACCATGACGGGAGTGCCAGAAATCACCTCGCCCGTCCAGCTAACGGGGCCAGCGGAGGGAATCGCGTCAATCATCTGACCATTCGCTTGCGCTGAACCAACCTTATAAATGGTATTGGCGGGAATGGGGTCATTTAACATCACATTGGTGGCCGAGATGTCGCTGACATTACGGAGAATGAGCGTGTAGGTCAGAACATCGCCTGGCAAGGCCGAGGTGGAGTTGACCATTTTGGCCGATTGCATGAGGTCGGCTTTTTGGCTCATGTCCTCTACCATGACTTCCTGGGTGATAAATTCGCTGCTACATTCATTGTAAATTGTTACGCTAACGGTGTAGGTCATGGCTGTGTCAAATTGATAAGCCAACGTGCTACTTATTTCATTAGATAACGCCACATCATTCACGCTCCAACTATAACTCAACGGGTCGCCCTGGGTGACGGTGGTCATAAATTGCACCTGGGTGTCGGTGGAGAGGCGGTCAATGGGCAAGCGCGTGAGGAGGGGTTGGCTGATGGGTTGGCAGACCTCGAATAAGGTGGTGCTAATAAGGTGGGTGGTGGAAACCAGGCCCGCGTCATTCATAGCCGTTAGGGTAATGACCTGTAATCCCGCGACCTCCCATGAAATGACGAGGGTATCGCTTAAATCATTGGTTTGGGTATAAATGGGCGTGGCTTGATTGCTCACCTCCCAAATATATGTTAAGGGAACGGTAGTCGTTAGCGGGTTGACTCTGCCCGTAAAAGTGTAAGCTGAATACACCTGCCCTGTGATTGGCCCAGTGATGACCACTTGGGCGGGCGGCGTTTGCACGGTGAACAATTTCGTAACCGTGACCACCGAGCCTAAATTGGCCCCAGTTAGGGTAATCACTTTCAAACCAGATGTTGTCCAACTGTAAGCTACTGTATGCTGTAAGCTATCCACTGAAAGCTCTAGGTCTGGTTGCTCACTTGTGCGCCACGTATAGCTGATGGGCGGCGTGGTTTCGCTGGGGCTGACCGTGCCAGTAAAGCTGTAAGATTGCCCCATGAGGCCCGTTTCTGGCCCCGTGATGGCTAAATCTTCAATGGCGCGCTGTCGAATAACGATAGTTTGCGTAATGCGGAAGCCCGTCCCAAAGATGGGGTCAAAGCGCGGTGTTTGCGGATTTTCTACCGTCAGCGTCACCACATGTGTTCCCACTTCTGTCCATGAGAAGGCCACCTGGTTTGATGCGCCTGCGTTGGGATTGGTTTTACTACTAGGGCTACCACTGCTCGTCCAATAATAGTCCACACCTGGCGAGGCAAATATGGGCGTAATTTTGGCACTAAAAGTATAGAGATTGGTACTGCCCGCCGTACTTACAAAACCCGTTACGGGTAAAGTATCTGTCCAGGTTAGGCCGCGAATCGGCACTTCAACCCGTGTCGTGACCACCGAGGTACCGAGAATATTACGAGTTAATTCGCCTGACGAAACCCGATACTCTTCATTCACAATTGTATCGGTCAGCGTATCAAACACGCCCACCGAAAAACTCACTTGGGTGACGGAATTTACGCCCATTTGGGTTAATTGAAGGGGATTACTGGTTTTATCAAATTTAGCGACGGCCACGTTATAATTCGCGCCGAGGGGAATTTTATCGGTAATCACGACATTTTTGGCGACGGCAGAACCAATATTGGTGATAGTGAAAGTATAGGTAATTTTCTCACCCGCCTTAGCCACCAGGGACGGGGTCGCTTTGCTAATCACCAACTTCGGCCAGGGGATATTACTCCAAATAACATTATTAGCCGTTTTATTCGCTACCACTGCATCTATATCCCCATCACCGTCCACATCGCCCATGGCAACGGCTTGACTATTTTCGTCATTGTTGCTAATAAGCGGGTTGGTTGACATGGGTTCGCCAGGGGTGAAACGGAGGCCATTTTTATCAGGGTCATTAAGCCAAATAATGTTTTTGCCATTGACCGCCATGTACAAATCCAAATCATCATCCGCGTCCACATCCGCCACGCCCACTGCTTGGCTAGAGGTAGTCAACCGTTGGCTGCTGTTTTCAGGGAAATTACCTGTGCCATTGTTATACCACACCTGGTCAGCTTGGTCGGCATTCGTAATAATGACATCTAATTTAGCATCGCCATTAAAATCAGCCAATGCCACATCGGTACTATTACCCTGGCCTAACGTTTGCGCGGCCAGGCCACTATACTTAAAGCCACCGTTACCGTCGCCAATTTGCACTTCATTTGTGCCATTGCCAACCACCACTGCATCCAATAAACCGTCACCATTCACATCCCCTACGGCCACTGCTTGGTTATTGCGGTTATTGCTGGCGATAGTATTGGTAATAAAATTACGTGAGCTGCCACTATTTTTCCACACCATGCTAGGGCTACCATAGTTGACGGCATAGACATCCATATTCCCATCATTGTTAAAATCACCTAACGCCACATCCAGGGTCGTATTTGTGTCGCTAAAAACTTTAGAGACGGGCGCGTCGGTGGCGAAAGAGTAGATAATCTCTTTATTGCCATTATGGGCTAAAAAAACATCCCACTCACCATCACGGTCAAAATCATTGAGGACAACCGCGTTGGTAAAATTACCATATATTGTGGCCCCATTAGGGGGAAACGCCCCATTATTATTGAACCACAATTGATTATTGCCGTCACTTTTGGCAATAAAAATATCTAAATCGCCATCACCATCCACATCCGCCAACGCCACATCTTGACTATCACCTATATTGGTTAAGGCTTTAGACGGACTAAAAACGCCCGTCCCGCTAATCGCCTTGCCAAAAAATTGCCATGTATAGGGATTAGGCAGTTTCACCGCGCCCGTTGCATCCGTCAGGCCCGCGCGGGGCAGGCTGGCAAAAACCGACTCGCCCGCGAAAAAGTTGGCCGAAAGCGGCGGCATGCGAAACTGAATGGTGGTGCTTATGGGGGCAGCGGGATAAGTACCTGCGTAATAACCGCCTTGCTGCCCATTAATGATAAAAGTTTTGTTCGTTACGGTGGCTTGACTAATGCCGCGATTAAATGTAACACTAACGACATCCTCAACATTTTGTTCTGACATGATGACCGTGCCATTGCCCAAAGCCGCTACAGTTGGCGGCATGGTATCTATCGGTTGCAAATCATCTCGGTTGAGGTAGGCATAATCAGTGCCTTCATTCAAGATAAAGATGTCCACATCGCCATCATTATCAAGGTCGCCCACAAAAGTCCCCACTGCTGCCGTGCCTGGCAGCGTCAGATTACTAAAGTCTTTATCAAAAACAAAAATGGTATTTTTATCATTACTAGCAGCATTATATTGATTGTACCATTTTATATTGGCCTCATTCGTGGTCGGAATATGCCTGGTTTCAATTAAATCCAAATCACCATCATCGTCAATATCCCCCAACCCAATTGCGCGGGTATCTGAAGGCGTAAAGAGGGTTTGATTAGCCAGATATTTTTGCCTGACAAATCGATCTTCGGGCAAAGCTGAATATTTGCCCAACCGATAACCATCTTTTGGCCCATTATTAAGCCAAATGAGATTATTGCCATTCACGCCCACCACCACATCCATGAAGCCATCTTTATTCAAATCGCCCACCGTCACACTTTGCGAGGCGACTTTTTCTGTGCCTTGTAATACTTGCTTACTTTTAACTAAATTACCTTGACCGTCATTCAGCCATAGTTGGTCAAAGCGATTGGCTTCACTTGGGTCGCCAAAATCATTTGCAATGTACGCATCCAAATAGCCATCGGCATTAAAATCCGCCAGGGCAATGGCATGGGCTGAGGATGAGTCGCCCAAACTTTTGTTGGTGTCAAAAACCCCTTGCCCATTATTATAAAAAACCATGTCAGGTTGACCAATGGCGGGATTCGTGCCTTTTGCCCCATTGCCTACCACCGCATCTAAAAAGCCATCATTATTCAAATCGCCCAAAGCCACCGCTTGGCTGTTGCTATTGAGTAGAACTTGATTACTATTGGCAAAAGTGCCATTATTATTTAGCCAAAGTTGGCTATTCGCGCCATAATTAGCCACAAAAGCATCCAAATCGCCATCATTATCCACATCACCGAGCGCGACGGCGCGGCTATCTTCAGCTCCCATGTTGCTCTGCCCAACGGTAAATTGCCCAAAACCTGAATTAAGCAACAGCCGATTAGCCCCATTCACGCCGACAAAAGCATCAATATCGCCATCGCCATCAATATCACCCATGGCCACGGCTCGGTCATTATGAGTATTGTCAGAATTGGTAACGGCTATACCTGCGGGAGAATAACGCCCTAGCCCACCTTTAACGGTGGTTAAAAAACTCCATTGATATTTGCCCAAATCACTTTGAGTCGTAATATGAACCCACTCACTTGCCCGAAATGGGGTGGTGTGAGTCCATGAAATGGTTTTACTCCCCACAATTTTAAGGCCATTTTTAACCGCCCCGCGCGTCATCCGTTGCACAAACATGTCGCCCGAAGTTAAATCAACGTCATTGGCAAAAGGCACTAGCAAAGGCGTATCTACCGCCGCTTTAAAGCCATTAGGTTGCGGAGTCATTTGCACCCGCATGACTTGTCCTTTGTCCATGTTTAATAAAAGTTGACTCGATTGGTTAAAATTGACCATAAAAACATCGGGGTCATTATCGGTACTGGGCAACGTAATGTCTGTTTTACCGTCATTATTCGTATCAACCAACACGGGAGGCGCACCATCAAAATTTGCCATCACTACGCCCCGCGTCGCCACGTTATCCGTTTGGGCAGGGCCAGCCGTAAATATGCCCTTGCCATCATTCAGCCAAATTTGGTCATTGCCCTCATTGGCGACGTAGGCATCCAAATCGCCATCGCTATCAATATCGGCCAAAGCCACCCCATAACTATCATCCGTGCCTAACGCCTGTTGCGTATCGGTAAATGTGCCATTGCCACGACTCAGCCAAACGGTATCCGCCCCATTATTGGCAATAAAGACATCTAATTTCCCGTCGCCATTTAAATCGCCCGTGGCGGCCGCGCGGCCAATCGTTGTACCTAACACCACATTACTGGAGTTAGTAAAAACCGCCGTGCCATTATTCAGCCAAATTTTATTACCACTACTATCGCCATTGACCACCAATACATCTAAATTCGTATCGCCATTAAAGTCAACGGCTACAACGGCGGCACTATTTTCATTACCCAACCGTTGCCCACTGTCAATTAAGACCGCGCTGGCATTGTTATTGAGCCAAACCGTATTCGGGCCATCATTCGCCACAAACGCATCCATGCGACCATCTTTATTAAAATCGCCCAAAGCCACGCCGCGCCCATTGCCCTTCAACACCAGGTCACGCCGTGTAAAGGTGCGGTCTTTGTTATTCAACCAAATCGTATTGGTCAGGTTGCTCGCCACAAAAATATCTAGCCAACCATCTTTGTTAAGGTCGCCTAACGCTGCGGCGCGACCGTCCGCATTTTCAGAGGTATCAAAAGTCAGGCCACTATCATCAAACAAACCTGTCCCTTTATTAAACCAAGCCTCATCCGTTTGGCTGCCACTGTTAACAATGAAAGCATCAATATTACCATCGTTATCCAAATCACCCACCGCCACCGCCACCGACGGGCGCGGGTTGTTTGCTTCAGCAAACAGCTGGCCGCTATTCACCAACATAAAATTGCGCGCCGCCGCCTGCACCAGGCTCAGGCCACCTAAAAATAAGACCAGCAAACTAACCATTATTAGACCATAAATAGAACCTTGCTTTTTCATCTTTTGCTCCAAAGGGTAGAAGGTAGATGGCAGAAAGTAGACAATATGCTTTCTACCATCTACGGTCTACTTTCTACCTTCTACCAATAATATGAATTACATCAAATGGTTTATCGTAATAATACTCTTTTTGTTAAGCTGTATTGGCTTCATGGCACTCTATTCTTATCCCCGTTGGCAGAGTCATCAAAATATAATTCCCATTGATTTGCCCCAAGCCACCCACCTCGCACGCTGCCCTAATGCTCCCTTCGTCATCCCCACCGATGGCTGGATAGGCGTGGTTTATGGCGACAGCATTTTAGGTACGTTCAATCATTCGGGCTTAGACATTTTCAGCCCCACAGGAAATAAAGTGACCCCTGTTTATGCCGTATATGACGGTTACGTGACTCGTTTGTCCTATTGGGTCAGTGCCGTCATTATTCGTCACCCACGCGACCCACTCAATCCTAACCGTCAGATATGGACATATTACGCCCACATGGCCTCCCTTGATGGGCAAAGTTACATTATTGACCAAATTCCGCAGGGGACGTTTGAGTTGCCCGTCAAACAAGGCACGCTATTGGGTTATCAAGGTGATTACAATGGCGAGTCATGGCGAGAGATTACGACTCATCTTCATTTTAGCATTGTGCAAGATGATGACACGGGTCATTTTATGAATGAAATGGATAGAGCCAACACCATTGACCCCTCACCCTATTTCGGCATGCGCCTCAACACCGCCTGCGCCGACAGGCCCCCCACCTGCCGCCCCGACATTACATGTGAATTAGGAATTAGGAATTAGGAATTAGAAGTGAGAAGTAATGTTTTTTTATTCCTAATTCCTAATTCCTAATTCGTAATTCCTAATTCCTAATTCACAAATAGCCCAACTCTGTCAAAATATGACGCACCGCCGCCGCGTCTTCGGGCGAAATAGCAATGGTGGTGGGATTGAGGGTTTCCTGTAATAAATGCTCTAGCCCGACATATTGCCGTAATTCATTGACCGCTTGCTCATGGGGCAATCGTAATAAAACGACTTGCTCCAACTTAATCGTGCCGCGCCGATTTGCCCAATGATGTAAGGTGTTTGTAATTAAATCAGGCAACGGCTGGGCGGTGGCACGGGCCAAAAAAGCCATAATTTGCCTAATCGTAATTCCCTGTTCTAGCCCACGCTGGAGGCTGGTGGGCGTAAGGTAATAACTTGTTAATTCCGCCTCCCGCCGATGAAAATTAGCAAAACGGCTCACCTGAAGGTAATAACTTGTTAATTCCGCCTCCCGCCGATGAAAATTAGCAAAACGGCTCACCTGAAAACGGTCATATAAACGGGCCGCATGGGGAACTTCTACCCGAAAATCTGTGCTAATTCGTAATGAATTTTCACCCCCCCGAATCGGAGGGGTGGATTCGGAACTCCCCCCTGAGTCAGGGCTACCCCCCTTTTGTCCCCCCTGAGTCAGGGGGGAAAGAGGGGGGTGGAGAACCATTTGCCCTAACGCATTGAGCCGAAAATGGGTCGGGGCTTCATTAGCCGCAGACGCGCCCAAATCTACCAAACTGAGCCAGGGCAGCACATGTGTCAGCAAATAACGAATAAACGCCCCCTCCACTTTATCCCAATTGGCAAAGCCCATTAAAAATAGCCCATGCTCATCTTGAATGTACCAACTGTCATAGTTCCCTTGTGGGCGTTGAAAATCAGGTTCAACTTGCTTAATAAATTGCACGAACTCGGCAATATTAAACCATGTTTCAGGTGGCAATTCCGTTAGGCGGGCTAAAATGCGGCTACGCCCTAGCACGGGGTCATTTTCCCAACCCGTTGGCTGTGGCTTTAAGCTCGGCACATGCCACAAATCATTACGGGTTTTATCACTGCGCCAGGCTTGCGGGACGAGCAGTTGTTGGCTGATTGGGTCAGCCTCAAGCCATTGACGAGTAGTCTCATGGTGGGGGCGGATGCGCCGCTTTTGCACCTCCGTAAAACGAAGCAATTGGACATAATGGCGCAAAAATTCTAGCTCTAGTGACATAGATGTTACGGCTAAAGGGGGTAATAGGCAAGCGACTAACTCCTTTTTATCTGCCATAAATTCTTCAGGGCGCAGGGGGGTATTCTGACAATAACTTAAGAGGCTAAATAGCTGTTCTCGTAGCCGCCCCGTCGTTTTAAACTCAACAACAGGTGGCGCACTGGGGGTTAGTTCGCGGCTTTCAGAGGAGGGGATAGCGGCCGCGTCATCGGTATGGAGATAGAGTTTCAGCAACGGCAAAATATCTTGCGGGATATAAATAATCTCTAACCCGCCATGTTGAGTGACCCGAAACATACGATAAATTAAGCCTTTATACCATAATCGCTCCATTGGGCTAATCGGCTCTAGCCATGGCTTTTCACGACTCAGGCGGGCCGCGCCCATAGAGCGCACAATGCCGTATTGCCGCGTGAACGGGGCAATATCGGTTTGGCCGCCCTGGTCAACCATGAAGCGTAACGCGGCCAACTCTGGCGGTGATAAGTCGGCCAAAGTTATCGCCATGATAGCGGGAGAGAGCATGGTTTCGGTCAGTTGCTGCACCGCCTCCGCTTGACTTAAGGTTTTGAGAGGAATGGCGCGACATTCGGCAATGGCCTGGAGCAAGGCCAATTCATAATCAAGTAAGGAATGGTACAAGGTTTTCATTGCGGGTGATTATAATAAGAAATGGTTGGCTTGACAATGAAGGTTAAAGGGTAAATTGCGTTATCTACAACTAGAGTCTATAATTTGAATTAGGAATTAGGAATTAAGAATTAGAAATGTTTTAATTCTTAATTCCTAATTCCTAATTCCTAATTCAATACTATGACCAATATTATCAACCGATTTCATTTAGCTTGGCTACTATTCAAAGACCAACGTGTGCCACTGTGGGCGAAAAGTGTGCCGCTATTATCGTTTCTTTACGTTATTTCGCCGATTGATTTTCTACCCGATATTTGGCCTGCGTTGGGGCAGTTAGATGATGTGGGCGTGATTATTTTGGGTTTAACGCTATTTGTAAAATTGTGTCCACCTGAGGTGGTTGCAGGCCACGCCCATGATTTGGAACATGGTTCAAAAGGGGCTGAAGTGATTGATGCGACCTATCGGGTGGTGAAAGATTAAATAAGTCTGTCAGCTAGTCAGCGTTCAGCCGTCAATTTGTAACTAATCGCTGAACGCTGACTAGCTGAACGCTCAATACTGTAACTATGAGCAGTCAAATAATAGATAATCGTGAGACGGAACATGAACCGCAAGCCGCGTTGGTGGTTGCCAATGGTAGCGAATCGGCGTATCTCGGCTTTTTAGATAATACCCTAGTCTCTTTGTCCGAGAACCAAAAGAGTATTCTGAATAGTCAGGCCGCGAACCGTGAGTTAATGGGCGTGGTGGTGCAAGATAATTTCAACTTGAAAGATGAAAATAGCCGTTTGCGTGAACGCATCTTAGAGCTAGAACGTAGCATGGCGCAACTCAGCCGCCACGAGCAAGATAAACGAGAGGCATTGCGCCAAGAATTTGATAATAAAATCATGGCAATTCAACAGTTGGCAACGGAGGCCATGATTGCCGCGAAATCGGTGCAAGCCCCAGAAATTAAGGCCGTTAATACCAAGCCAGGCTGTTTAGGGGCGTTATTTGGCGGAGGCGGGACACAAATTATAACCTCATTTCCCCGTTCACCCAAACATGAGACGGCTGCCGAATCCGCCGCGAAAGCCACTGCCACCATGCCGAGTGCTGCGGGTCATCCCAAACCGATATTTCCGCCTGAATAACGTTTAGATATTGTAGCATAGATTGCATCTATCCCCAAAGAGTCCCCTCTATGGGGATTTTTTTTGTTGTAAAGGCTACAACGAATAAGTGAAAGAACGAATAAAAACGGCTGTATTCGTTCTTTCACTTATTCGTTGTAGCCTTTGCAACTTTCGCAGAGAAATTGCGTATTGACAAATAGAGGATTACATGATACAATGTAATCAACTTACAAGTAACTCAATTACACAAATACAATTAACCAAGAATTAGGAGCATATAAAACATGGCAACAAATATGAGTGATACCCCCGAAGTCGTAGAAGGTGTAGCTACCCCCGTTGAGGAAGAAGTGGCGGCTGAAACAGGCGAAAAGAATAATGGTCAGGCGAAGAAAGGCAATCAAAATTTCAGCAAAGCGGCTGAAGAAGTGCGCCAAACCGCCACTAAAGCCATCAATGAAGCCGTTAAGCAAGTTGAAACCATTGGCAAGGCTCTCGGCAATGCCTTACAAGACCGTTCCAATGTGGTCATGGTGCGGGTGAATAACGATTGCTTGCAATATCTTGACATGATGGTGGAAGCCGATGTCGCCAATAGCCGTTCAGAGGCCGCAGCCTTCTTGATTAACGAAGGCATTAAGTCTAATGAAGAGCTATTCCACAAAATCCGCAATATCAGCGACCAAATTTCCTCACTCAAATCGCAATTACGCGAAACAATTAAGGCGAGTTAATCTGCTGTAAGTAAATAAAAAAGCCCCGCTTGTTTATCACAAGTGGGGCTTTTTAATTTTTGGCTGAAACAATACATTCATTAAATTTCCTTAAGTAAATGGTTTAACAACCGTTCAGCGTTCCAGCGTTCAAAGGGTAAATTCGGGATTTCTTCTAAAAAATCTCGGTTTTGACTGATTAAGAAATTGATTTGTAATTCTTCCAGGTGAGCCGACACGGTAGCATCACCTAATTTACACCCTAACTGTAAATATTTACGAATAGTTTGTTCATTGGCTTTATCCCAACTTATCTGAATTTGCTGAGGCCATAAATTGAGGTGTTGAAAAAGTAGCCTAAACTCGGCAGGGGTGAGATTGGCTTGGAGTTCCCGCAAAACTTGACGCGGAACAACCACCTTAAGTTGATGTAAATGGTTTAGTAATAAAGCACAAGCAGGCCATTGAGCCTCTTCTCGTAAAGCAAATATCCAAATATTGGTATCAAAGACAACTATCATAACAATATATTATCCTTCTGCCAATTGTGGATAATCTTCTGCGGCAATTTTATCACGAATAATACCTAATTCTTGCAAAACTTGAGCAGGAGAGTATTGTAATCGTCCCTCTAGTTGCAAGCGGGCTTGATATTGTTTGGTCAGTGTAGACAAATAATTCAACGTCTGTTGTTCTACTTCAAACAGAGTGGCGAATTGGTTTGAACGGCGCAGTTGGTCATAGTAGTGAATAGTTGAAGATAATAGCCGAATAAAAGTAGCACTCTCTATTTTCTGTAATTTTACAGCCAATTCTTCAGGTACATCTAAAGTAATGGTAGTCATAATTACCTCCTTAAGTGTGTGTATGATTGTAATTGAGCAACTGAGGCAAGTCAAACTGAGTCTGATTCACTTTTAGTGACTACCAACCCCATTGTCAAAAAGAAAATGAAGGCCAAATCCACCAAAAAATAGGAATTATCCACCAGACCATGCCCCAAACAAGTGACCATGCTGCCCATTAAACCGAGTAGCCACGGGCTAGGCTCATGGCGATAACGCGCCCAGGCGCGCCGCCAAAAGCTAATTTGTAGCCACAACAAAATGATAATCCCGCCCATGCCTAAGCGTGTGCCAAAATCTAACACTATATTATGGGGGTGGCTCAGGTTGGGTTCTTGCCAGGCATCGGGCAACAGGTAATGGGTGCGATATTCATACAGAAAATTATCTAACCCTACACCTAATAACGGGTGGTCAACCATCATGGCAAACGCGGCTTGCCAGAGTTTCATGCGGAAAAAGCTGGTTGTCCCTTGCGAAAAATCAAAGATTTGATTAAAGCGCGCCGTTTGGTTCAGGGGAATGAGCATGAGAGCTAAAATCACCAAACCAATGGCTACTATGCTAACAATTCGCTTGAGGTTATGGCTGCCATGTTGAATGATGTAAAATAGCGTCATCATGATAACAGTGAGGGGTAAAGCAATTAAGAGTGTACCTTTAGAAAACGTCAGGAAAATCGTTAAACTGACGATAAATAAACTTAGCGCATAGAGTTGACGACGGCGCGGGGCGGTTGCGTCCAACAGAGTTATAACCAATAATAACGGCCAGACACGTTCTAGGAATAAAGCTAAATTGTTAGGTGAGCCATAAGCCAAGCCCAACGCGCGCCGCACTCCCTCGGCGGTGATAGATTGGTCGGTGAAAAAGTAAAGATACAGCGCAATCGTTGATTGCGCCACCGCGCCGA
>JFJP01034132.1_pt1 | contig 12675 bp, 9 predicted proteins | sample 431651 | NCBI WGS metagenome assembly JFJP01 (sample SAMN02602958, study PRJNA72255) | Microbial mat metagenome, whole genome shotgun sequencing project. | biome: fresh water; feature: sink hole; material: water; isolation source: purple microbial (photo- and chemosynthetic) mats found in... | reverse complement strand
CGAAGTTCCAGCCCGGTACCAGCAGTCGTTGAGGCGGCACCCAGCCGTGAGATCATCACGATGCCGGCCAGGGCGGCAAAGAGCCCCGTCAGGACATAGGCCAGTATCTTCATCCGGTCCACAGGGATACCCGAAAGCCGGGCCGCTTTTTCGTTGCCGCCGATGTAGTAACTCTGGCGGAAGAACCGGGACCGGCGGAGGACCAAGTCACCCACGACGATGAGCACAAAGGCAATGAGAATGGGAGATTGAATTCCGAAGGTCATGAATTGACCAATGAAGTTGAAGGAACAAGCTCAAAGAGGCCAAAGTGGTGACAAAGGGATTGATGCCCAGTTTGGCGATGATGAAGCCGTTGAACAGACCGATCAGGGCACCAATGCTCAGGCCGATCAAGACAGCGATCACAACAGGAACCCCCGAGACCAACAGCATGGCGGTAGCCGAACCCGTGAAGGCGACGATGGAACCCACCGACATATCGAACCCGCCTGACACCATCAGATGGGTCATGGCCACGGCGATGATGGCCTCGATGGAAAGCCCCAGCAGCAGGGCCATCAGGTTCTCAGGGTATAAAAAGTACGGGGACGCGAAACTCATGCTGATGGCAATGAGCACCACGATCATGGCGATCATGAATTCCCGTTGTTTGGTAACAGATTTGAGCCAGTTCATTTTAGTGGTTTCCTCCGGTGGGTTTGGTGGCCGTGGCCAAGGATATGACCGATTCTTCGGTGGCGGTGGCGCCTTCGACTTCTCCTGCAATGCGGCCGCCTTTCATTACAACAATGCGGTCGCTGATTCCCAGGATTTCCGTCAAATCGGACGAAATGACCATGATGGCCGTGCCCTTGGCCGCCAACTGGCGCAAGAAGCCGTAAATTTCGCTGCGGGCGCCGATGTCCACGCCCCGGGTGGGTTCGTCGACAATCAGAACCTTGGGCTCAATGCCTATCCAGGCGCCCAGAAGGACCTTCTGTTGGTTGCCGCCCGATAACATGCGGACGTTCCTCTTGGCGCTCTTGGTGGCAATCCGGTAGTCGGCGATGGCCGTGGCGGCCGCTTGGTCGATGGCCCGGTCGTTCATCAGGGCACCGATGGTAAACCGATGAAGCTGGTTGGATACCAAATTCTGACGGATGTCGAAATCCAGATACAGGCCATGCTGCTTTCGGTCCTCTGTCAGGTAGCCGAGGCCCGATAAAATGGCGTCCCGGGGCGACTTGGGGCGAATTTCTTTACCGTCCAGGAACACCTTGCCCGAATCACGCTGGGTGGCCCCGAACAAAGCCAGGGCAACCTCGGTGCGTCCTGCCCCCACCAACCCCGAGAAGCCGACGATTTCTCCTGCTTTCAACTGAAAATGAACCTGGGAAAACTCCCCGGCCCGGGACAGGTTCTGGACGTCCAGCCGGACGGCCCCGAAGGTGGCGGGGTCGGGTCGGCGACCGTAAATGTCCACCAAGGTTCGGCCTACCATGTTGCTGATCAGGAATTCTTCGTCAATGTCCGACACCCGGGCGTCACAGACATAGGTGCCGTCGCGAAGGATGGTGACCGATTGGGCCACCTTGAAGATCTCAGACAGGTGGTGCGAGATGTAAATGCAGGAAATGCCCCGGGCGTTCAAGCGGGCGATATTTTCAAAAAGGCGTGAGGCCTCGTGTTCGGTGAGAGACGAGGTCGGTTCGTCTAGAATCAGGACGGCGGGATTGGTTGAAATAGCCTTCAGGATTTCGATCACCTGCTGGGTGGCCAAGGAGAGGTTTCCAACGGGCGTTGCTGGGTCGATATCCTCAAGGTCAAAGAGGGCCAACAATTCCGAAGCCTTCTTCATCATTTCCCGGCGCTTGATCATCCCCAGAGCGCCTACCGGTTGCCGGTTGGCAAAGATGTTTTCAGCCACACTCAGGGCCGGAATCATGCTCAATTCTTGATAAACAACCGAAATTCCCTGGGAGACGGCATCGTGGGAAGAAGAAAAGGTCACCGGACTACCGTTAAGAAGGATCTGGCCGGAATCGGGTTTATAGACTCCTCCCAGGGTAAGCATCAGGGTGCTCTTTCCGGCACCGTTTTCGCCGACCAGGGCGTGGGTTTCGCCCTTGCGGATGCGCAGGTTGACTCCATTGAGCGCCCTCACCCCGGGAAAGGTTTTCACGATGTCTTGGGCCTCAAGAAGATATTCAGACATGGTTTCTCCTCAAAAAAAAGGGTGCGGGATTCCCGCACCCTTTTCATTCCATTTACTTGCGCTGGAAGAACTTGTAGTTCGTCGAGTCGATGATGATGGCACCTGTATCAATGGCATTGGGAATGCCCATGACCCCGGCAGCCTTGTTGTTGCTGGTAATGGCGACCTTGCTGTTGTTGTAGTTGAAGAGAATCTGCACGGCGTAGTAGGGCATCAGAGCGGTCTGCTGAGCCACGCTGGCCGAAATCAGCCCAGAAGCAATGCCTTCCAACACTTCGTTACCACGGTCCATGGCGATGATCTTGACTTTTCCGGCCTTGCCCGCTTCCTTAACAGCCGTAGCAGCACCCGAGCCACCAGCAGCTTCGACACAGGCGATACCGGCAAGGTCCGGGTACTTGATCAGCAACGAGGTAGCAGCCTGCGCGGCAACCACGGGATCACTCTGAGTATCGACCAATTGAACAACGGTAATGTCCTTGAAGGTGGCCAATGCAGCCTTGTAACCGGCAACGCGTTCTTCCAAATTGGACTGGCCGGGTTTCAGCATGATGGCGACCTTACCCTTTCCCCCGATGAGTGAAGCCAACTTGTTCCCACCCGTAAAACCGGCGGTGAAGTTGCTGGTGCCCACAAAGGCCATGCGTTTGGAACCGGGAAGGTCAGCGTCCACAGTAACGACGGGAATGCCGGCTTTCACAGCCTTGTCGACAATGGCGTTGAGCGAGGGCTCAAAACCGACAACCACAATGCCCTTGGGTTTCTTGGCAATGGCCTGCTCAAAAGCAGCGACCATGGCGTTCATATCGTACTCAGCCGGTCCAACATACTCAGTACGGACACCCAGTTCCTTTCCAACCATTTCCATTCCCATCTTGTGGTCATAGAAGTAATCAAGGTTGCCGATAGCCGACACCTCAATGTAAAGCTGGTCCTTGGTATTCGCATTGATTTGGGCCGAAAGGCCTCCGACCACTGCCGTCAAGACCATCAGGGCAATCAGAAAACGTTTCATGAAATCCTCCTGGAATTCGATTGGTTCGATCCTAAAGCCGTTCTTACGGGCCGTACACCGGGGCCTTTTTAGAAAAACCAGGCACTTTTTAACCAGGATTAAGACCTTCAGAGGCTCGGAACATCCATTCTGGTTAAATTCGTCGAGGTGAGGGCAAAAAAGCCCTGCTGGGGACCCGCTGAACCCATGGTATCATGACTGCCAGGATGAACCACCTGTCCCGCTCCAACGATCCGGAACCCCGCCGCGTCCTGATTGTCGACGATGAAGAGTTGTCGCGCATTGCCATCCGCAAGCTGCTGACCAGGCTGTTTCCCAGCATGAACATCGTTGGCGAGGCTGCCAACGGAAAAAAAGCCTTGGAAGATGCTCTGTCGCTCCAGGCCGAAGTGGTCATTATGGACATCAAATTGCCGGTGCTGAACGGCTTGGATGCCGCGGCCCAAATCAAGCAGCAAAGCCCCCGCACCAAGGTTGTGATGCTCAGTGCCCACGACAGTTTTGGCTTCGCACAGCAGGCCCTCAACAGCGGAATGGACGGTTACCTTCTCAAGCCGGTCACCGAAGCCGAGTTCGAAGAGGTCTTTTTACGTGCCTTGCACGGTTTTGAAACCAGCGTTCCCATTCCATCGGAAAAGCGGGGACCCTACCCGCTCGCTGCCGAGGAAATGTTTTTCCGCAGTCTGACTCACGATGCCCTGGGGGAAATGAAGGCCACAGGAGCCATCCTGGCAGGGCTCCTTGAGAACGCCTGCCCAGACCCTCGAAGCTTTGAAGACTACTGCTCGGACTTCGGGGCTGCACTCCGCCGCATCCTGGTGAAAATCGGCGCCCAGGTTTGCGTGCTTGAGGTGGCAGAACACTTTCATAACACCCATCGGAATCTCAAGGAATTCGCGCCGCTCAGGCGGCTGCTACTGGAAACGTTGGACAAGGTGGCCGAAGGGATTGCCGCTCAAAACCAGGAGAGCCCAAGGACACGCATTCTCAAGATCCTCGAGGGTATGCCCTGGTCAGAGGTGTCCCTCGAAAACGTCGCCGCCAAGCTGGGGATGAGTCCCCCCTACCTGTCACGGGTCTTCAAGGAACACTTCGGTGTGAAATTTGTCGACCATGTCACCGAACTGAAGCTGCAGGAAGCCCAAAACCTGTTGCGTTCGGAACCCTTGACCACGGAACAGGTCTGCCGCCGGTTAGGTTGGTCTGACACAGCACACTTCTCACGGCTCTTCAAGGAAAAAACTGGTCAGTCACCCAAGGCTTGGCTGCGAACCCATAGCTGAAGTCTTACCGTTGTTCCCTTTCCAGGTTCGCTTTCAATACGAACCACAGGCTTACCATAGAAAAGCTCAAGCCTTCTGACCGTGTTGTTGGTACCAGCGTGTATGTTCTGCTGAGTTTCCGTCACATCGAACCCTGTACCGTTGTCGCGGATCTCAATCAGCAACAAGTCGTCCTGAAACGCTGCTTCTACCTCGACCATCCCGCCGTTTTCCAGCGGCTCCAGACCATGAAGCACGGCATTTTCGACAAAGGGTTGAAGGATCATGCCGGGAACCAAGAGTGCACCCCACTCCTGTTTCCAAAGAATTTGATAGTTCAGCCGGTTGCCGAAACGTACCTTCTGTATCCGCAGATAGTGCTCCACCGAGGCGATTTCCGAATGCAGAGGCACTGTCGAGCCTGCTGACTTCAAATTGATCCGCAGCAATTCCGCCAAGCTGCCAATGGTCGCCTGGGTTTTGGCAGCCCCTTCCAGGTCAGCCAGGACAGAGATGGAGTTCAGCGTGTTGAACAGGAAGTGGGGGTTGATCCAAGCTTGAAGGGTTTCGAGTTCGGATTGTTTGAGAGCTGTTTCAAGGTTCGATTTACGGTGAATCTCTTCGACCAGATTCTTGATCTGCACCGTCATGGTATTGAACGAAGCAATCAAGCTGGCAATTTCATCCTTCCGTTGGCGCGACGGGGCCTGCACATCGAGGTCCCCAGCGGCAAAACGTTCCAGCGACTCCACCAGGCTGTGTACGGGGCGGGAAATATCACGGGTAAGGCTCAGCGCCAGAATCAGACAGATGGCGGTCACCACAAACAGAAGGGTAAACGATAGCCGCTCACTCCATTCCAAATTGGAGCGCATCACCATGACCTGACCATTCATCAAGTCCATATACTCCGAAAGGATTCGGGAACACTCGCCCCGGATGTAGCCCTTCATGCGGCCTAGTTCCGAAACCAGCCGGTTGATGTAAATGGCATCCGTACCAGAATGGTAACGCTCAACGGCCTCGGCCTTCAATTCCTGAAAGCTGCGCAGCATGTTGGAAAGGTCCTGAATGTCATACACCAGATCACCGGGCATTTTTTTGGCCAGGAGCGTCAAACTGCGTTGGGCCCGCCCCAAAAACTGGGCGTAATCGCGTTCGTATTCGGACTTACCCGACTGCAGGTAGTTGTCGGCAGCGGCATACAGACCCTCAGCCGACTTGGAAACGGTTTCAATCTCCTGCTGGTCTTCCTGAACCAGGGTAAGAAAGCGGTACGCCCCCTGAATGGTGGTAAAAATGAGGGTGGAAAAGATCAGGAACAGAGCAATAATCAAACCCAGCGTGAAAAGGAGACGCCTACCGAGAGTGGCCGGTCGATCCCCTTTCACGGGGCTTACTCGATGTGCGCCAGTTTCACCGGCTTGGGAGATTCTTCCTCACCGATGATTTTCGCCAGCTGAGCCAAAAGATCCTTGGCCTTGCCGTTCAGGCTGGTAGGCACATCCACCTGCACCTTGATAAACAGGTCACCCTTGCGGCTGGGGGCTTGAAGCACCGGAACGCCGGCATCCTTGATGCGGAACAGCTTTCCGGTCTGGGTGCCAGCGGGAACCTTCAGCTTGAGGGTTTTGCCATCGAGGGTACTCACGTTGATTTCGGCACCCAAGGCGGCTTGGGTAATCCCAATGGGTATCAAACAATAGAGGTCATTGCCGTTGCGTTCAAACCACTCATGCGCTTTGACGTGGATGTAGACGTACAGATCTCCCGTCAAACCACCCCGGGGGGCCGCATCGCCCTGCCCCTCCAGCCGAATCCGCTTTCCATTTTCAATACCTGCGGGAATGGTAACCTTGACCTTCTGAGTCTTGCGCTCGGTACCAGCACCACGGCAGGCCTTGCAGGGCTTTTCGATAATGTGCCCCTCGCCGGAACAGCTGGGACACGTCTGGGCAATGCTGAAAAAGCCGCTGGAGCGGCGCACTTGTCCCGCACCCTGACAGGTGGGACAAACCTTGCGTTTCGAACCCACCTCTGCCCCGGTGCCCTCACAAACCGCGCAAGCGGCCTGACGACTAAAACTGAGTTCGATCTTGGTGCCGAAGACGGAATCGGCGAAATCCACTTCGAGGTCGTAGCGCAGATCACTCCCACGGGGAGTCGAATCGCCGCGACGGCCTCCACCTCCAAAGAAGGAACCAAAAATGTCGCCAAAGGCCCCGCCGCCAAACAGATCTTCAAAGTCACGGGCTGCCGCACCACCAAAGCCGCCACCAGCTTGAGGATCGATGCCGGCAAACCCAAATTGGTCGTACCGGCCTCGTTTTTCCTGGTCGCTCAGAACCTCATAAGCCTCGGTGGCCTCTTTGAACTTCTCTTCCGCTGTGTGATCTCCGGGGTTTTTGTCCGGGTGGAACTGAATGGCCAACTTGCGGTAAGCCTTTTTGATCTCGTCGACCGAAGCCCCTTTTTCAATTCCTAGAACTTCATAATAGTCTCTCTTGGCCATCCGTTCACTCTCCGAACCCTAACTTACTTCTTTTCTTCGTCGTCTACTACCGTGTAATCCGCATCCTCAGCGTTTTTCATGTTCGGACCAGCACCACCCTGAGCTCCGCCCTGGGGGCCTTCACCCGCTCCAGGCTGGGGACCAGCGCCGGGCTGGGCTCCTGCCGCCTGAGCCTTGTACAGGTCTTCGGACATCTTGTGGCTCGCCTGGTTCAAGGCTTCGGTTTTGGCCTTGATGGTCTCGGCATCGCCGGTATCCATCACTTTTTTCAGGTCGGCAATGGCAGCTTCCACCTTGGCCTTATCGTCAGCATTCACCTTGTCGCCGTTTTCCTTAATCAACTTTTCCAGGCTGAAAACCAAACTGTCGGCCTGGTTGCGGGCTTCAATCTTTTCCTTGAAGGCCTTGTCTTCGGCGGCGTGGGCTTCGGCGTCGCGCACCATCTTCTTGATCTCTTCTTCATTGAGACCCGAGCTGGATTCGATGCGGATTTTCTGTTCTTTACCAGTACCCAAGTCCTTGGCCGACACATGGACAATACCGTTGGCATCGATGTCGAAGGTGACTTCGATCTGGGGAACACCCCGGGGAGCCGGAGGAATGTCGGTGAGGTCAAAGCGGCCCAGCGTTCTGTTCTGACTGGCCATTTCGCGTTCACCCTGAAGAACATGGATGGACACGGCGTTCTGGTTGTCAGCGGCCGTGCTGAACACCTGACTCTTGCGGGTGGGGATGGTGGTGTTGCGCTCAATCAGCCGGGTGGACACGCCGCCCAGGGTCTCGATGCCCAGCGACAGAGGCGTTACGTCGAGAAGTAGAACGTCCTTGACGTCGCCACCGAGGATACCGCCCTGGATGGCGGCACCGACGGCTACCACTTCGTCAGGGTTGACGCCCTTATTGGGCTCTTTGCGGAAAATCTGTTTGACGATTTCCTGAACGGCCGGAATGCGGGTGGATCCGCCGACGAGGATGACTTCGTCGAGGTCTTCGGGCTTCAGCCCGGCGTCGGCCAAGGCCTTCTCACAGGGAATGCGGGTGCGCTGAATCAAGTCGTCGCACATCTGCTCAAACTGGGCGCGGCTGAGGTTGTACTGAAGGTGCTTGGGTCCGCTGGCGTCGGCGGTGATAAAGGGCAGGTTGATGTCGGTCTGAGCCAGGGTCGACAGCTCTTTCTTGGCCTTTTCGGCACCCTCACGAAGCCGTTGCAGGGCCATTTTGTCGGCACCGAGGTCGATGCCCATGTCTTTTTTGAACGAAGTGATCAGCCAGTCGGTGATGCGCTGGTCAAAGTTGTCACCGCCCAGGTGAGTGTCGCCGTTGGTCGACTTGACCTCAAACACACCGTCGCCCAGTTCGAGGATAGACACGTCGAAGGTACCCCCGCCAAGGTCATACACGGCAATCTTCTGGTCCTTGTGGGCCTTGCCAAAGCCGTATGCCAGAGCAGCGGCGGTAGGCTCATTGACAATTCGCTTCACCTCAAGACCAGCAATACGGCCGGCATCCTTCGTAGCTTGGCGCTGGGCATCGTTGAAGTAGGCAGGAACCGTAATGACCGCCTCGGTGACGGTTTCACCCAGGTAGTCTTCGGCGGTCTTCTTCATCTTCTGCAAAATGGCGGCCGAAATTTCCGGGGGTGAAAGCAGCTTGCCGCCGATATCGACGCGGACGTCGCTGTTAGGACCGTCGACAACCTTGTAGGGAACCAGCTTCATCTCATCGCCGACTTCATTGAAGTGGCGGCCCATGAAGCGCTTGATCGAGTACACCGTGTTGGCGGCGTTGGTGATCATCTGGTTCTTGGCCGGCTGGCCGACCAGACGATCTTCCTTATTGGTGAAACCGACAATGGACGGGGTGGTCCGGGTTCCTTCGGAGTTGGCGATAACGACGGGAGCCCCCGCCTCCATAACAGACACACAAGAGTTGGTGGTGCCCAGGTCGATGCCGATGATTCTTCCCATGATTATTCTCCTTCCTTGGTTTCAACAGTTTTGAGGTGTCCGACTTTGACCTTGGAGGTCCGGAGCACCCGGTCGTGCAGCTTATAGCCCTTTTGATATTCTTCAACGATCACGGTTTCCTTACCTTCTTCGGCAGGTTCCATGGCAATAGCCTCGTGGTGTTCGGGGTTGAACGGCTTTCCCACCCCTTCCAAACGTTTGAGGCTGTACTTGCGTTCCAGCATCGAGACGAACTGGCCTTCGATCATCACGATTCCCGAATGGAAGGCATCGTAGTCCCGAGTCCCTTCGCTCGACCGGATGGCCCGTTCAAAGTCGTCAAGAACCTGGCACAGATCTTCCAAAAGACCCGAATTGGCAAACTGACGGGCTTCGTCTTTTTCTTTCAGCATCCGCTTGCGGTAGTTATCGAAATCCGCCACCTTGCGCAGCATCTGATCCTTGAGATCATCACGCTCGGCCTTCAAAGCGGCAACTTCGGCGGTGATTGTGGCCAGTTCAGCCTTCACCGCTTCCAGCTCAAGCCCGACCGGATACGGTTCTGCAGGAACGGCACCAGCATCAACAGTCTGTTCCTCTAGAGGTGGTAGTTCCTGATTTTGATCCGACACTCTGATTCCTCCGCGCCTAAGTTTCTGTAAACCGAGGGAGAATATACAAATACTCTTCCAGGAGGCCAAGCCCTTGCACCGAATCTCCCAGGAGGTTCATCGGGGCTTTCCTCTGTGTTTTTGAGTCGTTCTCACCCCACACCAAGTCCGTCGATTCGGGAGTGTGTCAAAAAGATTCAGGTGTAGCTTTTCGTCGGAAAAAGCGGGTCATTGTGGCAAGGATTAACTTTTTGTAATGTTAACCAACACCTCGCCTGCTACGGGAAGAGTGAGAATTTTCTCACCTTTTTTGGGTCTCGACCACGGAACGTCTTTCAGAAGCAGTGGCGATGCCCCCCTTGACGGTGGGAGCCCAAGTTTGGTACGGCAGGGTATCAGACAATTGCGAAGGGCACGCCGGATTGGCGGGGAGGACAGTTTGGACGTAGGCGAAAAATCCGCGAAACGAAGCGTCTCAACACTAAACTCCACGGAGGGAAATCTTGTTATCTTGTGGTCCGGCTTGGAAAAAGCCGTGCCTGCCGATCCTGGCCCATCGCACCTCTATTCCGTTGAAGAGGAAGAGCATTGGTACCAGTTAGAATACGGCATCTGGAACTTGAACCAGCAACCACATCGGTTTTCGCGCGGCGATGGGCCCAATGGCAAACATGTGATCTTCGTGGCGCGGTCGAGCACCTCATACACGACCGAGTTCAAACACGGATTGACCAAGATGGCTCGTAAGGCCGGAATCTTACTCGAGGTCTTGGCGCCCGACCCGGACTCAGATGTCGTAGCAGAGGTGCTGGCACGAAAGCCCGACCTCGTGATGGTGTTGCCCGAAAACCTCAGTACAAGTTCCCAGATGATCCTGGCCCTCTGCGTAGCGGGGGTACCGGTCACTGCCTGCAATCTGTTGCCGCCCGCCGGAGCGATCGCCGAGCTTCTGTTCTGGACGGGTCCCGACGATTGGGGCCAGGCTCGAGCCTTGGCAAGGCAATTTGCCGTCCAAATGGGCTACCGCGGAAGCTACGCCATCGTCCGCCATGTCGACGGGTCGTCCAGTTTCTTTTCGCGCACCTGGGGTGTGATCACGGAACTTCGAAAGATCGCCCCGCAGATGGAATGCGTGGCCATGGCCGCCACCGGGCTCGACCACCTTGCAACGTACCACATTGTCTCGGGATGGTTGAACCAGTTCGGCAATGAATTGAAGGGCATCGTTTGCGCCGATGACCGCGAAGCGATGCTTGGGGTTCGCGACGCCCTCGATGAGGCCGGAAAAACGGGAAGCCTGGTTTGCGCCGCCTTCGGGTCAAGCTTCAATGGTTTGAGGCTCATCAAGTCAGGTGTCCTGCACACCCTGGCGTTTCAAGCGGCCTCGATCGACGCCTCGGTGGCCATGCAGAGCGTCATCCTGCCCATCTATGTTGTCACAGCGCAGAATGTCGACGATCTTCTCAAGTCGGACGATTCGATCACCAACGTGAATTTCAACCGCCTGATCGTGGCCATTGAAGCCCTCAACCTTCAGGGGGTCTACGACTTCTTCACCGCTTGCTACCTCGACTTCGTGGGGATGAAACTCGTGTCTCTTTCGTCGTTCTACGGTTTCGGTCTCCAGACGTTTGGCGTTTACCTCTTTCTCCTGAGAGACTTAGGGCTTTCGGAGGAAGAGATGTTTGGCGACTATGAGAGCGTCTACAAACAGGTCCTCACTCAGAAAAACATCGGAGTCGTGATGCAGTGGTTCATCAATCTTGGTGTTAAGGTCATTGAGAGGTTGTCCCAAAAACAAAAGCGAAAAACTCTGATCAGCGAAGTTCTCGAAGCCGTGAAAAGCGATTTCCGTGGCCCCCTGTCCCTCAAGGTCCTCGCCGACCAGTTTCACCTGAACCCTATCTACTTGGGCCAGATCTTTCGTGTCGCGACCGGGATTAAGTTCAATGAGTATGTCGCAGAACTGAGAATTCAGGAGGCCAAGCGTTTGCTGGCCACGACCCCTTCCAGCGCCTCCGCGATTGGTCGACAAGTCGGCTTCACGGATCCCAACTACTTCTATAAGGTTTTTCACCGGTCCGTCGGGAAAAGCGTCTCAGACTTCCGCCGGTAGGTACTCGGACGCTTGTCAGGCTGTTTTTTTTCCAGCGCGACCGAAGCATTTTCCAGATTAACAGTTTGCGACAGTGGGACCAGTGTGGTGACCATGAACTCAAGAGAGAGATTTCACGCCACCATTGAACGAAAGCCTGTCGATCGACCCGCGAGCTGGTTGGGAGTACCCGATAAACTAGCTCTTCCAGGGCTATTCCATCACTTCCAAGTCAGTTCCGTCTCATCGTTGAAAGCGGTAATTGACGATGATGTCTACCATTTTGAGTTGCCTTACGATGCGCCTGGTGCCAAGGCGATAGAAATGGCGCTCCATTTTTCCAAAGACCATGTCATTTCAGAAAATGAGGCCCGAACCTTGAGTCTGCCTGGGATCTTTGAGGATGCCGAACATCCCGCTGACTTCGACAAGTTCGATTGGCCGGACCCTTCCCGACATATTTCTCCCGCAAAGTGCCGGGAAGTCGTGGCTGCGGCGCCTGAAGGAAAAGCGGTCCTGGGAGTCTTGTGGTCGTCGCATTTTCAAGACGCTTGCGCGGCTTTTGGTATGGAAAATGCGTTCATCAAGATGCTCACCGAGCCCGATCTCTTCAAGACGCTCAATGAGCGGATTGTGGATTTCTATCTAGCGGCCAATGAGATTCTTTACGCAGCTGCCGGCAACAAGATCGACGCCATTCTGATCGGCAACGATTACGGCAGCCAACTGGGACCCATGGTATCGCCTCAGATCCTTCGCGAGTTCGTCCTACCTTCGACTAAACGACTCGTGGACCAAGCTAAGAGTTATGGCCTCAAGGTGATCCATCACTCCTGCGGGTCGATTGCCGAGATCATTCCCGATCTCATTGCGATCGGTGTTGACGCGGTACACCCGATCCAAGCACAAGCCGTCGGAATGGAGCCTGAACACTTGAAGCGGCTCTTCGGCTCCCAAGTCTCGTTTTGCGGCGGGGTAGACGCCCAATACCTGATGGTTCAAGGAAGGCCAAGCGAAGTCCGCGACAGTGTCCGCAA
>JFJP01039776.1_pt1 | contig 12677 bp, 10 predicted proteins | sample 431651 | NCBI WGS metagenome assembly JFJP01 (sample SAMN02602958, study PRJNA72255) | Microbial mat metagenome, whole genome shotgun sequencing project. | biome: fresh water; feature: sink hole; material: water; isolation source: purple microbial (photo- and chemosynthetic) mats found in... | reverse complement strand
ACTTGTTTCAGGGTCTCACCAATGAAGGGATGCCGAAACAAGTTCGGCATGACGCTGCGTCATAAGAGAGTTAATACAACACTTGTTTAAAATATCTTTTGTTCTTTTATTTTCCTCCTCTCAATAAAAATATTCCCCTCGATGCCGAACCTGAGCAACAATTTTGCAAATTTGCCGGGCATTAGAGTTAAAGTAAAAAGATACAAGCATGAAGTTAATCGAAGTAACCGATTCGGGAACCAAAAAACTTTTTCATCAGGTTCCGCATCTGATTTATAAAAATGATTCCAACTGGCCTTGTCCGTTGCACAGTATGGTCGAAGAGGTATTCGATCCGGCTAAAAACGCATCGTTTAAAACCGGAGAGGCCATCCGTTGGGTATTAACCGACGACAACGGACAGTTACTCGGACGAATTGGCGCATTTCTGAACCGTAAAAAAGTAAACACTTTTGAGCAACCTACCGGAGGATGTGGCTTTTTCGAATGTATAAACGATCAGCAGGCTGCCAACCTGTTGTTCGACGCCGCCCGCGAGTGGCTTCGCGAACGGGGTATGGAAGCTATGGACGGACCGGTTAACTTTGGCGAAAACTACATGAATTGGGGGCTTTTGGCCGATGGTTACATGCACCAGGGTTTTGGTATGCCTTACAATCCACCGTATTACGTCGATTTATTCCGGACTTATGGTTTCGAGGTATATTTTGAGCAGTATAGCTACCACCTCGATTATTCCAAACCATTTCCGGAGCGTTTCTGGAAAATTGCCGGATGGATTGCCCAAAAGCCCGACTATTCGTTCGAACATTTTACCTTCGAAAAATCAGAAAAGTTTATCGACGATTTTTGCCACATTTACGACGAAGCATGGCGGTTTCACGATCATTTTCAACCCCTCGATAAAGACGAATTACGCGATTTTATTGGTTCGGCAAAAGCTATACTCGATCCGGAAATGGTTTGGTATGCTTACCACAAAGGAGTTCCAATTGCCTTGTTTGTGATGATTCCGGATGTGAACCAGATTCTGAAAAAGCTGAATGGCAATATGAATTTTATCAATATCCTGAAGTTTCTGTACTACAAACGCACCAAAGTTATGACCCGAACCCGCATTCTGATCATGGGAGTTGTTCCAAAATATCAGAAATCGGGCATCGAATCGGCTATTTTCTGGCATCAGGATATTTTGATGAAGAAAAAACCGCAGTACACCGAGGTCGAATTGTCGTGGGCCGGTGACTTTAATCCGAAAATTATTGAGTTGTACAAGTCGGTTGGAGGCGTTCATACGAAGACACATTACACCATGCGATACTTGTTCGACCGCAATAAACCCTTTAAAAGAGTGCCGATTATATCAGCGGAAGCCAAGACTGACGCGGTATAAAATGAACTTTTAGATACTTTCCGGAAAAAATACGGAATAATGAACAGAAATATTTGGAAATTACATTCCTATATGTAACTTTGCAAGCCGTTAAAAACAAAAAGTAAAGAGATTAAAAATGAAAAAAGGGATACATCCAGAAAATTATCGTACTGTTGCATTCAAAGATATGTCAGACGGTCATGTTTTTATCACCAAATCTACTGTTGCAACAAAAGAAGTTGAAATGGTTGATGGAGTTGAATATCCGGTGATTAAGCTTGAGATTTCAAGTTCTTCTCATCCATTCTATACCGGAAAAATGAAACTTATCGATACCGCAGGACGTGTTGATAAATTCATGAACAGATACCAAAAACACATGGAAAACAGAAAAAAATAATTCTGTTTCGATAGAGATATTTAAAAAGCTTCGCATTGGCGGAGCTTTTTTAGTTTATACCATACCTTAAATCCTGATTATGCTGCAATACTGTTTGTTCGACGATTCGTTTCGTGACCAACTGTTGCCGTTAACATTTACCCGGCCAGTTTCGGAATTGAGAATTGGGATATTTACCATTCGCGAAAAATGGGAAAAACGACTCGGAATCACCATCGATTCCTGGAAAACGCAGTCGTATCTTTCCGAAAAATATCCTTTTCAGGAGGCCGGAACACGGATGTTTCTGAATGGGCATGTTTGTCCAACTCCTACAGTTATCGAACAGGTAAAGAGCCTGAAGGAGAATCAGGGGATTGCCTCTGGTTCACGTATTGTTGCCTTTTGCACAGCGGTAACCGAATACGATTTCGAAATCGGTAATTTCCCGGAGGTCGACTGGATTCAGTCGGATGAAAAACTGACCGTACTTTCCAATTCGTGGGATTTATTTACCTGCAATGCCATGCAGATTCAGGCCGATTTTGATTGGATTACGGCCAATCGCCTTTCCGAAACCATCCCATCGTCGTGTTTTGTGCTGGGTGCCGAAAATATTTTCATCGAAAAAGGTGCTAACCTGACGTTTGCTTCGCTGAATGCTTCGTCCGGTCCCATTTACATTGGAGCCGATGCCGAAATTATGGAAGGAGCATTAATCCGCGGGCCCTTTGTGCTTGGTGAACATTCGGTGGTTAACATGGGAGCTAAAGTTTACGGGCCGGTAAGCATTGGTCCGTATTCGAAGGTTGGCGGCGAACTCAATACTGTTAATATTCAGGGATTTTCGAATAAAGGTCACGATGGTTTTCTGGGCACTTCGGTAATTGGCGAATGGTGTAATCTGGGTGCCGATACCAATACTTCGAACCTGAAGAATTCATACGTTGAAGTGAAGTTGTGGAATTATCCGGCCAACCGGTTTGGTAAAACTGGACTTCAATTTTGTGGATTGGTTATGGGCGATCATTCGAAATGTGGAATTAATACCATGTTTAATGCCGGAACGGTTGTTGGCGTTTGTTGTAACATTCACGGAACAGGTTATCCCCGGAATTTTGTGCCTTCGTTTTCGGATGGAGGAGCGCAGGGTTATCAGGAGAACCGTTTGTCGGAAGTTTTTAAAACGGCCGCAAAAGTGATGGAACGACGTTCTCAGGCGTTAACCGAAGCCGATCGGAAAATACTTACCGAAGTTTTTGAACAAACCAGTAAGTACCGAAAATATTAAGGTTTTTGAACCGATTTCCGTATTAAAAAATCGATGAACGATTGCCTTTTGTTCGCATTTGGCACGGCTATTGCAAAATTAGCCTACCTGTTTACTACCGGCTCTCGTCGGTCAGTATGTCAGGTATGAAATTTAAAAAAATCTGAAAGAGCGAAAAAAACAGCGTATGCAAAATATATTGATTGCCAGCTTGATGGACGATGAAACGGAATTTATTCCGATTATGGACGATGATGAGAATGCCGAATTAACCGGTGGCGATATTCCTGACATTTTGCCAATTTTGCCTTTGCGCAATACGGTAATGTTCCCTGGTATTGTGATGCCGATAACGGTTGGACGGCAAAAATCACTTCAGTTGGTTCAGGAAATTTACCGGGGAAATCGTTTGCTGGGAACTATTTCACAAAAAGATGGAAGTATCGACGATCCGGCTCAGGACGACTTGTATCAAGTCGGAACCATTGCTCAGATCCTGAAAATTCTGGAAATGCCCGATGGAACTACTTCGGTAATTATTCAGGGCAAAAAACGGTTCGAAGTTATCGAGTATGTTCAGGAATTTCCTTACTTCAAAGCGAAAGTAAATCCGTTAAGCGATATTCGTCCACAGGACGATTCGGTTGAGTTTTCAGCAGTTGTGGGTTCGCTAAAAGATCTGTCGATTAAGATTGCGCAGTTTTCGTCGAACATTTCTCCTGAAGCCTCATTCGCGGTTCGAAACATCGAGAATTCGACATTCCTGATCAATTTTGTGTGTTCGAACACCGATTTAAAGGTGGAAGAAAAACAGGTTTTACTTGGAATAAGCGATATTCATGAGCGTGGAATTCAGGCGATTAGTTATCTGGTTCGCGAAGTGCAGATGGCTGAACTGAAACGCGATATTCAAACCAAAGTAAAAGCCGAACTTGATCAGCAGCAACGCGAATATTTGCTGAATCAGCAAATGAAAACCATTCAGGATGAGTTGGGTGGCAGTCCGGCAGAACAGGAAATTATTGAATTTAAAGAACGGGCCAAACTCAAAAAATGGTCGGAAGAAACGGCTAAACATTTCGAAAAGGAAGTTCATAAACTTTCGCGGCTGAACCCGGCTGCCGGCGAATATTCGGTGCAGTTTGCCTATTGTCAGACCTTGCTCGACTTGCCGTGGAATGAATATACCGAAGATATTTTTGATCTGAAACGTGCAGCGAAAGTACTCGACGAAGATCATTACGGACTGGAAAAAGTAAAAGAACGGATTTTGGAACACCTTGCTGTTCTGAAACTGAAAAACGATATGAAATCGCCTATTTTATGCTTGTATGGTCCTCCGGGAGTTGGTAAAACTTCGCTCGGACGGTCGATTGCCAAAGCATTGGGGCGTAATTACCTGCGGATGAGTTTGGGTGGATTACACGATGAAGCCGAAATTCGCGGTCACCGGAAAACCTACATTGGTGCCATGCCTGGCCGCATTTTGCAGAACATTAAAAAGGCAAAATCGTCGAATCCGGTATTTATTCTCGACGAACTTGATAAAGTATCGAAAGATTTTCACGGCGATCCGGCTTCGGCTTTGCTTGAAGTACTCGATCCGGAGCAAAATTTCGAGTTTCACGATAATTACGTTGAAATGGAATATGATTTATCGAAAGTCATGTTTATAGCGACCGCGAATACGCTCAACACCATTGCGCCAGCCTTACGCGACCGCCTCGAATTGATTGAGGTTAGCGGATATCTGACTGAAGAAAAAATAGAAATCGCCAAACGGCATTTGATTCCGAAACAGCTTGAAAGTCATGGCGTAGGAGTGAAAGAGGTGGTGTTCTCGAAAGAGGTTATTCAGCACATCATCGAAAATTTCACCCGCGAATCGGGTGTTCGCGAGCTCGATAAAAAAATAGCTAAAGTGGCTCGCCGTATTGCCAAAAAAATTGCTTTTGGTGAAGAGTTCAATAAAAATCTGACTAAGGATGACATCCGGGAATATCTGGGTGTTATTCAATATACACGGGATATTTATCAGGGAAATGATTTTGCCGGCGTGGTTACAGGTTTGGCCTGGACTGCTGTAGGTGGCGAAATTTTATACGTTGAAACCAGCTTAAGTAAAGGTAAAGGTGCTTTAACCCTGACCGGGAATTTGGGTGATGTGATGAAAGAATCGGCGATGCTGGCTCTTGAATACCTCCGTTCTCATGCCGATCAGCTGGGAATTAATGCCGACGTTTTTGATCATTACAATGTTCATGTTCACGTTCCGGAAGGTGCAATTCCGAAAGATGGACCATCGGCAGGTATAACGATGGTTACTTCGATTGCCTCGGCATTTACGCAGCGAAAAGTGCGTAAAAATCTGGCGATGACGGGTGAAATAACATTACGCGGTAAGGTTTTGCCGGTTGGTGGTATTAAAGAGAAAATTCTGGCGGCCAAACGGGCCGGTATAAAAGAAATAATTCTTTCGGAAGCGAACCGCAGAGATCTGGAGGAAATTAAAGATTCGTACATCAAAGGCTTAAAATTTCACCACGTAAATTCTATTCGCGAAGTGATTGAGCTGGCCTTGCTTGATACCAAAGTAGATAATGCGCTGAAAATAGAATAAGAACGAATACTAAATCAGAAAAATGGAGACCGCCCAAAAACTCTATGGCTCTCTGTGTATTCACTCCGTGTAACTCTGTGGTAAAATATAAATAATTGAACCACAGAGTTTCTCAGAGTTAACCACAGCGTTTTACAAAGGAAAGTTATCGTAATATTTGCTTTTTGGACATCCTCCTTTTTTATGATTTTATCGTTGTGAATCAGCTGTTTTGTACAAATGGGAATAAATCAAGCTTTTCGAAATAGGTGATTTGATTTTTGGTAATGGGTTCCTCTTTCACCGTTTGGTGTATCTGGACAACACATTTGAGGTTTTTTTTGTCGATTCGTTTCAAATAATTCAGATTGATAATGGTTGCACGATCGGTCTGAAAGAATGTGGAAGAGTTTAATATTTTTAAAATCGAAATTAAATTACGGGATACTATTTCGTTCGATCCATCTTTAAGGTGAATGACACAATAGTTTGCTTTTGATTTTATCAATGCGATGTCGTTAATTTCGACAATAATTACCCCATGTAGAGTCGGTAATTTTATTTTGGGAGAGTTTGTTTGCGAAAGTAGAAATTGATTCAGTTTTCTTTCAGCCTTTTTCTTTTCTGCTTTAGCTTCATATTTTTGAATTACCAGGCTAAGATCATCGACGCAGAATGGTTTGGTCAGAAAATCAATGGGTTCAACGTCTAAAGCGTCGTAGGCATAATATTGATGTGCAGTAGTAAAGACAATTTCAGTGTAGTTGTTTTCGGCATGAATTTTATGTGCCACTTGCAGTCCATTCATGTCGGGCATATCGATGTCGAGAAATACCAGTTCAGGTAAGGTGTTTTTTACCAGTTCGAGCCCTTTCTCCGAATGAAGTTCCTTTCCGGTAACTGTAACTGAAGGGAAATGAAGCAGGTACATTTCAAGCAGATTTATGGCTTCCGGTTCGTCGTCGATAATTACTGCTGAAATAGAGTTTGATTCCATAGTTCGTATTATTCGGTATCAAAATTACTTAGATTTTTAACGCACAACCTTGATGCTTTGAAAATCGTCTCTTCCCCATCAACCGATAGAACGATGGTACTATTGCTTTTATTTATTTTTCGGATATGGTGTTGGTTGACCAGCGTAGAGCGATTGATTCGTATGAAATTATAGGGTTTCAGTAGTTCCTCCAGTCGAAGTAGAGTCAGGTGGCTCATTTCTTTACGATTTCCAACAAAAATAACTTCGGCATAAACTCCCGAAACTTTACAGTATAAAATATTTTGGGGATCGATTATGATGTATCCTTTTAAGGTTTGTACGGTTAATTTTGTTTCTTCAGGCGTTTTTTCAATGATCTGGTTAATTCTTGCCTGAATGTTATTTCGTTTAATCCATTGAGCCTTTTCAATTATTCGGCCAAGGTCTTCGGGAGTAACCGGTTTGATGAGGTAGTCGAATACTCCGTTTCGAATTGCATTAGCTGCATTCTTTTTGTCGTGTGATACAAATACGAGCAGCGTTTCAGTGAGTTTATTTTTTAGAAAGTGAATCAGTTCTTTTTCCGATTTTCCTTTGGCCGGGTATTCCATGAGAACAATGTCCGGATAAGTATTGATAATTGATAACAATGCCTTATCAGTATCCGTTACATGCTCAACCAACGAAACTAAAGGATTTGATTCAAGTATTTGTTGTGCAAGAGATATTGTTGCGGGTTTACTATCAATGATTAAGATGTTGATTTGTTGATTCTTCATGCTGCCCAGTCTTGTTTATAAGTAGCGCACTAAAGATAATAATATCTTTTATTGATTATATACCTTAATGGAATATATGCGTCATTTGTTAATGTAATCAGTCGTCGACAACTCCGAAATATCTGGATTGGGAAGAGAGAACGGGTTACTTTTATCTCTTAAATATCGTGCCTTATTTCAAAACTTCGGTTTTTACTTCCAATCCGGTCCAGTCTTTTACCTTTTGTACAAACTCATTTTTCATCTTTTCAGGAAGATTTTTGATTCGCGCAGTGCCGTGGTGGGCTTCGGGAATCAAAAACGATTTGGAGTTCACCTGATCGGAAACCAGCACTCGTGCAGCCGACCAGGTGTCGATTCCTCCATAAATGTAAAGTATATTGTTGCCGCTAACTTTTAGCCATTCCTGAAGTTTCTGGTGCAGTTCTCCCGTTGAGGGTTTGAAAGGTACATCTTTGGGTGGGAAAATTGCCGAAGGGTTACTGGTGAAGTGTTTGATGTATTTTTTGAAAGGCTCAATGTTGTATCCGTAATAACCCGATTCGGTTGCCGATTGATAATAATGTGGTCCGTAATCCTTCATTTCAGTATCAGAGGTAAAAGAGATGTTGGAGGTTTTCAATAGTTCATTCAAATAAGTGTCGAGCGATTGATTGGTTGGAATGCTGTCGCACGAACGGCCCCACTGCCAAACCGAAAACGAATATTCAAGTACAGCGTATTCGAACGATTTACCAATACTTCCGGTGTAATTAAATTTTAAACCGGCACCTTTGGCATACCATTTTAGTTTCTCAACTGCTTTTTCTTCATTCATCAGCAGAAATTTCTGGAAGTTGAATATTTTCTGGCGGCATTCCGGCGTTCCAATGGTATCCAGAAAAGTATAAATCCGGGTATCTTCCTGACTGTTATCGATAGGAGCGACATAAGGAATCGCTACATCAACATCGGTCGGATAAAAATATTTGTAGTAGATGGTTGTTTGTCCGCCTTTGCTGATTCCGGTACTGAACCATTTGCCTTTGTAGATTTGTTTAAAAAGCTGGTTAATCGCATGAAGATCGGCAGCTGCTTGTTCGATGGTCAGGAATTCCCATTTTAAGGTATCGGGAACCGACTTGCCAAAACAGCGGTATTCTACACCAATGTTGTTGGCTCCCAATACTAGTTCTACTTCATTTTTGCCACGACCCATCTGGTACCCATGTGTTTCAATAACGGTTGGTTGGTTAAATCCGCGGTGACGTAACAATACCCATTGATTAAAATATCCCTTTTCAGGATGTTGATGGTCGATGGGTTGTTTAATCATCAAATCGTAGGTCAGGAATTGATCGCCGGGTTTGCTGATGTTGGTAAACGAAACATTGGGCAAATTGTATAATTCGCGCTCTAACTGTTGTTTGTCTGCTTGTCCGAACGAACCCAAAACCAAGGTGCAAAGAAGTATTGAAAGAAAGGTCTTCATCTGTGTTTGTATTAAATTTCTATTTCTCCACGTAAGTAAGTAATTGCTTTTCCGGCAATTAACACCCGGTCGTCGCTCATTGTACACCAAAGTTGGCCACCTCTTTCCGATAACTGAAGCGCAGTCAGTTCTTTTTTTTTCAATCTCCATGCCCAAAACGGAATGAGTGTAGTATGTGCCGATCCGGTTACCGGATCTTCGTCGATACCTACTCCCGGAGCAAAAAAACGACTCACAAAATCAACATCGGTTCCTTTTGCTGTTACCATGATTCCACGGGCATCGGTTTGTTTCAGTAAATGGAAATTTGGGTTCATGTTACGGATAATTTCTTCCGATTCGAAAAGAAGTAAATAGTCGGTTCGTCCTTTAAAAACGGCTATGGGTTTACATCCCAGAGCTTCCGAAAATTTGGGATTCAGACTATCCAGCATCGGAAAATCAGCCGGGAAGTTGAGTTGCAGTTTATCCTCAATTTTCCGAACGGTCAACATACCACTTTTACTGTTGAAGGTGATGGTTTCGCTCTGAAAATCGAGTTCGTTGAATAAAATATGTGCGGTTGCAAGAGTTGCGTGCCCACAAAGTGCTACTTCGGCCTTGGGAGTGAACCAGCGGATGTGAAAATGATCATTCTCAGGAATAAAAAAGGCGGTTTCCGATAGGTTATTTTCTGCAGCAATCTGTTGCATTAGCTGATCAGGAAGCCATTCGGTTAAGGAAACGATGGCGGCAGGGTTTCCCTTGAATAGTTCGCTGGCAAAAGCGTCGGCCTGGTAGATTTTAAGTTTGGTCATGGTAAATTTTTAAAACTTTACGGTTAGTTTTAAATTTATTTTTCGTTTGGTCAGGTAGTTTGGCACACCAAACATGTCGCCGGTATTATTTGCCACCCAAAGGTACGATATGGTATTGTTAATACCCAACAGGTTAAATACTTCCAGACTTAACCACATATCCTTGATTGAATTGAAAGCTTTGTTGCGAAATTTTTTGTGATCCTGATTGATCAGCACTTTCGAAAAACCCAGATCGATACGACGGTATGGCGGTATGCGAAATTGATCCATGTAACGTTCCGAATTGGGCGGTCCGGTAGGTAAGCGCGAACCGTAAAAAGCAGTCAGGTTCATTTTGTAGCTTGGATTTCCGGGGAAATAATCCTGAAAAAATACGCTGAAATTAAATCGCTGGTCGGTTGGCCGCGGAATGTACCCGTGTCCATCATCCAAAATGTCTTCCTCCGTTTTCATTACCGAAAGGCTTGCCCACGATTCGATGCCGCTAACAAATTCGCCGTTCACTTTCATGTCAAGTCCTGTAGCATATCCATTTGCTTTCTGATCGGGTAAATACCGGAGGCGTACATTGTCAACCTGATAAGGAGTTAGGTTCGACAAATATTTGTAATACATTTCGGAGGTAAACTTAAATGGCCGGTCCCAGGCACGGAAAATATAGTCGGCACCCAAAACTACCTGTGTCGATCGTTGCGCTTTGATGTTGGGATGAATTGTTCCGTTTCGATCTTTCAATTCTTTATAAAACGGAGCCTGATCGTAAATTCCTCCGGAAAGGTGAAAAACAAAATTGGAATTCCAATCCGGATAATAGCGTAAGGTTGCTCGTGGACTAATTAATAACTCGTCGGAGAACGACCAATATTGCGAACGGATACCGGCTGTTACATACAAGGCTCCTTTGTCAATGGGAATTTGGTAGGTGTCTTGAATATAAGCAGAAATACGGCTTGTGTTCATGTTGTATTTGGCATTCATCGAACTGAATAACTCGATATTTTTTCCGTTGTATGGAATGGCATAGCCTGTAGAGTCTCGTAAAACCCATTCGTTCATTCGGTCATCCATTTTTTCGGCCTGGACTTTAATTCCCCAGTTTACTAAATGGCGTTCCGAATTGTAGGCTCCTTTGTGCTCAATGCTGTATACCTGAGCATCCAGATAGTTTCGGGCATGGTTAAGGAAAGTGCCAACTCCGATGTTTAATACACTATCTCCCACGTTTTGCGAACCCAGATTTCGTTCCAGCTCATTCAGGTAATACTGGCCTAAAATATCGTAAGTTTCTTCTTCTTTGGAATGAAATGCAGAGACTATTAATTTCATATTCAGACGGTCACCGGGGTGAAAATTCGCGATTAGTGCTCCGGTAGTGGTTACGAATTTGTCGATTTCCTGGCCTTCGAAGTAAATGGTGGCGTTGTATGGTTTATTGAAGGTGCCGAAACTGGTTTGACGGGTTTGCGGAATAAAATTGTACTGGTTTTTTGCTAGATTGCCAAGGAACGAAACATCGAATGACCGATTGAATTTGTAGGTCATATAGGTTTGAATATCAGTAAACCGGGGATTGTATTCTCCTTTTTCGTCGAGCGTTCCTAATAGGTAACGGTTTGTTTTGTAGCGGATTCCGGTAATGTGTGAGAATTTACCATTTTTACTGAGGTCTTCCAGTTGCAACGCACCGCCCAAAAGACTGGCAGAGGCTGATCCTGCAAATTCGGTAGGTTTACGGTATTTAATATCGAGTACCGACGACATTTTATCGCCATATTTGGCATCAAATCCTCCGGCAGAAAACTCTATCGATGAAACCATATCGGAATTGATAAAACTCATTCCTTCCTGCTGGCCAGCCCGAATTAAAAGTGGCCGGTGTACTTCAATATCGTTGACATAAACCAGATTTTCATCAAAATTTCCTCCCCGAACCGAATACTGAGAGCTCAGTTCGTTGTTATTTGATACTCCTGGAAGTGTTTTGATCAGAGCTTCAACGCCGCCAGTTCCGGCATCGGTCATGCTGGTCAGGTACTTGGCATCGATGCGGTTGATGTTGGTTTTGTTTCTGCGGTGTTGAGTGATTTGAACTTCATCAATTTTCTGATCGATTTGTTTAATGGAAACATTCATTTCGAGTCGTTGTTCTTCTGCGGCAGTAATGGTTTTTTCGACCGACTGATGACCAACCATCGAAAAAACAATTACAATGGGTTTCCTGGCCGGAATGCGCAACAGGTATTCACCCTGACGATTCGAAACCGTCCCGATGGTTGAGTTTTTCAAGGAAACATTGGCCAGTTCTGCCGGCTTCCCGGTTTCGTCGGTAATTTTTCCATATAAAGTAGCATTGTTGCTTTGAGCAAATATTGCGGTGGTGCTCAAAAACAAGACGATAGTGTATAAAAGCGATTGGATTGACCTCATGTTGGCAAAAATAATATTTCCAATACAATTAACTGTTTTCAATGCGATTAATTGTATGTAGTATGTACTTTTGTTAAGTTCATGTAGGTAAAAAAAATAGATTCAATTATGGCTTCACGTGATTATCTTATTCGTCAACTGGAAGAAATGGGCTTTTTCTTGTCAACCCTGCTTCGCCGGATCATGAAAATGAAAGAGGAAAATAAACAAGACCAGATGGAGTCGGCTGTTCGGGAGGAACTTTCTAACGAACTGAAACTGGATCTTGATCAGATAATTGTTCTTGAAAATGAAGAATTCCTGTCGTTGGTAAAAACTCAATTTACTTCGGATAATCAGTTGGAGAAACTGGCTGACATCTTATTCTTGTTAGGGAAGGATATTCAGATTTCGTTTACGATTTCCAGAGCCAATTATCTTCGGAAAGCTTTATTCCTGTTTGTTCGTATGCAGGAAACAAGTTCTGATTTTTCGTACGAACGAAAAGTTAAAATCGAAGAAATTCTGGAGATCATTCGGATTAAAGAAATTGGATATTGATTTTGCTTCTACAGACTGTGGTAAAAACAACCAATTGTATGAATCAACTAGCAAGAAT
>JFJP01039775.1_pt1 | contig 12677 bp, 10 predicted proteins | sample 431651 | NCBI WGS metagenome assembly JFJP01 (sample SAMN02602958, study PRJNA72255) | Microbial mat metagenome, whole genome shotgun sequencing project. | biome: fresh water; feature: sink hole; material: water; isolation source: purple microbial (photo- and chemosynthetic) mats found in... | reverse complement strand
CACCACCCATTTACAAAAACAAACGCCGCTAACAAGCGGCGTTTTCTAAAAAAAAGTAATCAGGTAAACCAACCAAAGAAGTTTATTTTCCACAATACTTAAAAGCAAACAAAAAGTAAACCTTTATTTTTCATTTTCCACTCTTCATTCTTCATTTAATAGTGTGAGTAACAGCAAAGTTGTTCATTCAATAAAATAAATGCAAATAATCAAATTATAATCGATTATGCGTTTTCTTCAAATAGTACTTAGTCTTTGAAAGAAAGGCTTTATTACATCAATTTTTAATTATTTTCTTTGTAATTGTTTGGTTTTGAGTTTTAATTTTGAGAATGTAAATACCTTTTTGCAAGTGAGCAATAGAAATTAATTCGTCCGATTGATAATTGGTAGAAAAGAAGACTTCTTTTCCTGTAATATCCAGCATTTGAACCTGAGCTTCGTGAACATCTTGGTTATCAAATTTCAATTTCACATAATCGCTCGCGGGATTTGGATAAACTACCGTATTGTCTTCAAACTTAGGTGTATTGATGTTGGTTAGCAATTCTTTTCTAAACACAGGTCGCATAAGCAAAGCACCTTTTCGGGCTGAACCCTGCCAATTACCATCAATATTGTAAAATATTTTGCTTTGTGCATCTCTACTAATGTCGTAGCCAATATTTAAAAGGGCTTCGGCAGTTTGAATCCAGCCAATGTAGTATGTACCCGACAGCACCAAATTGGAAGTGTCGGCTATTGAGTAAGTATAAAATTGATTTAAGTCCGATTGATATTCTGGTTTTATGCCTTGTTGACGGTAAATTATAGTTCCTGGTATTCCATTATTGTCGTTCCAAATAGTTAGTTCAAAATATTTTTGGCTTTCGTTATTGTAGGTTTGGTTGAAATACATTTGCACCGAGCGCAAAGTATCAGCCATATAGCTTGTAAATTGATACGCCACCATTGCATTTTTTGTTCCACTACCCGAAATGCCATATCCCAACTCGGGCACGCCATCGTCGTAAGCATAATAATTGTAAAACTGCTGATAATAAGCAGTTTTGTTGTTACTTATGGGGTCAAAGCTCGACGAAGTAACCAGCTTTACTTGTATTTCAAAAACCGCTTTAGTATCCGAATGCACCGGAAAAGAATAGCCCCCAATGGGCAATTCGGGATTCATTTCTACATAAGCGCCAATGTTGCTAGCCGAAGCTTCTAATTTACTAGCGTTTGTATGTTTTAATGTATCTTTAAAAGTAATATAAAGACTATCGATGGTGCGCGTTCTATTATCGTTGTTTCGATAATTGATGGTCATAAACTCGTTCATTTTAACGGCTTGCGGATTGTTTACATAGTGCCTCCACGGAATAGATTCGTAATTGGCAAGCAAAGATTGCGTAGGTTTTACAAAAGCTACATCGGTGCGCACCGAGTCGTTTTCGTTGCGTCCTTTATTTAAGTAAACATAATCGATGTTCCAAAAATCTCCGTTTCCTATTTTGCTAGGAATCAATCCATTAATAGACACGTAATTTTTAAATCGAAACTGAAAGCCTTCTTGTAAATAATTGCTACCCAAAACCGGAAGTATTACGTGTTTGAAGCTCGTGTTGGCAGTATTTTGTGGCTTCCATATTTTTTCGGAGCTAGGAAATATTTCTTTTACCGAGTTTGCTAAAAAAACGGCTTTCCAAACAGCCTTCCATTGGTTTGTAACAGGCGAGTAAAACTCTACAATCAAAGTATCTGTATTTTCGGGAGCATCGGCTTCGCCTTGAGGTTGGTAATAAAAGCTCAAAAAAACAGACATATCGTTGGGGTAATACAAGTTAATCGCCTTAGAAGTAAGCACATCGGCTAGCCGTGCTACATTGGGAATTAAATTTGCGTGCAATTTTCCTTTTTTATCGATTGCATCAAAAGTTGCTATTCCTATGGAGGGTGCATTTATACCATACGAATTGTTTATAAACACAGAGCTATCACCCCAAAGCGTAGCAATCGGAAAGTTTTTAGAAAAAGAAAAGTCGTCTAAAAACGGAAGTTGCAACAGATTTGTTTTAGCAGTTTGGCTTACTGTTTTGGCGTGTTTATTTACACTTGCATTTTGCAAAATAGCATTGGTTTGCAAATCGAAAAAAACTTCTTGTCCTTTTGCAAAACTACTGATAATAAGAAATAGTACTAAAAAAAATTGACGCATACGATAGCTTGAATTTACGACCCAATCTGTTTGTTAATCAAATTGTTCGTAGAATTAATTTTACTTTGTTAGTTTCTTTTTGTCCACGGTAAGCCAAATGTTAATATTCGAACCTAGTCCAACAGGCACATTTCTACTGGCTTCGGGGCTTTGCTTCCAAACTTTAGCATTGAGCGTGTCGGTCAAAGTTTTGATAGAACGGTCGTAAACAACCGAACCGATGTTCAAATAAAAATCGGTGCCTTTGGCTAAAGCTTCTTTCTTTTTGAGCCCAAACAAACTTGGAATGTAGGTACTTTCTTCGTTTTCAATATCTTTGCCCAGAGTTAAATCAATAGCCGAACCTTTGGGAACAAGTTCTCCTGCTTCTATTTCTTTACCTTTAAACTTTTGCATTAGCACGTAGTTAGTAGCAATGTCGGGTATATAATTCAAATTACCAACAAACAAACCTTCCGTTTCGAGGTCAGATTTTGCTTGAACTAGCGACACATTGGTAACATTAGGCACTCTCACCATTTGAGTTTGAGTAGCATTAATAGTAATAAAAATAGTTCGGTCTTTCTTTACTTTAAAATTTGCCGGAGGATTTTGTTCTATTACGGTACCTCGCACGCGGTCAATGTAATAAACAGAGTCTGTAATTTCAAAACGCAAATCATTGTCATCAATAACCTCTTCTATTTCACTTAGTTTGAGTCCATTCAAATCGGGAACTGTTATTTCATTGCCATGACTTGTATAAATATTGAGCGAAATGAAAACGAAAGTAGTCATTAAAAATAAAATACCAAATGCAAGCAATACATGCTTTAAAAAAGTCTGAGTTGCGTAATATTTTACCTTTTCTATTAATTGCTGTGAATCCATTTTTTTGATATACTTAAAAAAAAATTAGTTTATACGACTTTCAAAAATTCTTAATTTTGGCTTGTTTTCGCTTAAAAGCTCTCAGGTAGAAACTCCCTAAAAAAAACGAATTTTCAAAAGACTATTTGTTTTTTTTGAATGTGCAAATGTATGAAAATATCTTTAAATAATTGAAACCTATCTAAGTATTTTGTTTTTTATTTATTTTGTGTACGAAAGAAAACGCATCTTTTAGGTTATTTTGAAAATATAAAATCCTCATTTATTGGTGGTAAACTACGGTTTTAGAATTTCAAAATGCCTTTAATTTGCTATTTTTTTCAAACACTAGTTCGTATCAATCGTTCGATATAAAAACTTCCGAAAAAAAAATTATCTTTTTATTTCTTTTTCTAAAAAAAGAAATATATTTGCAATTTGTAATACATATTACAAGTGTACAATTTAATGCAAATTTTATACAAACTATTATGCAGAATTTTATAACACAAGCCCAATATATATGCGGAAAAGAAAACGTTTGGACTGATTATCTGCGCACATTAACTTACGGCACAGATGCCAGTTTTTATCGCTATCAACCCAAAGTAGTTGTAAACGCAAGCTCGGAAGAAGAAGTAATCAAACTTATTCAACTAGCTGACCAACAAAATATAAGCATTACCTTTCGTGCTGCCGGAACTAGCCTTTCGGGGCAAACCATTTCCGATACAGCAATTATTTTGCTCAAAGGCAACAACTGGAAAAAGTACAAACTCACAGCCGGCGGCGAAGTTCTCATCACACAGCCCGGACTCAAAGGCATTGAAGCAAATGGTATTTTGAAAAAGTTTGCACGCAAAATAGGTCCCGACCCAGCTTCCATCAACTCGGCTATGCTCGGCGGAATAGTTGCAAACAATGCCAGCGGAATGTCGTCGGGGGTTGTTTACAATTCGTACAACACGTTAAGCCATTTGCGCTTAGTGCTTTCCGATGGCACAATACTCGATACTTCCGACCAAAATTCGAGAAATGAATTTCTTCAAAGCAAAAAAGAATTTGTGAAAGAAATCCTTCAATTAAAAGCTGAATTGGAAAGTAATCCGCTATGGAAAGCCAAAATAGAATCGAAATACAAAATAAAGAACACAATAGCTTATGGTTTAAATAGTTTCATCGATTTCAGCGACCCAATAGACATTATTGCTCATTTGATAGTAGGTTCGGAAGGAACACTGGCTTTTATTTCGGAAATAGGAATGAAAACCCTAAAAATAGGAGCATTTTCGGCAAGTGCGCTTATTTTCTTTGCCAATTTAGAACAAGCCTGCCAAGCGGCTATTGTACTTAACGGAAAAGGAACTGATGCCATAGAACTTATCGACCGAAAAGCCTTAAAGTCTGTCGAAAAAGCCGACGGAATACCTGCTTTCATTTCGGAACTTGATGCACAAGTTACGGCGCTTTTAGTTCGTATCGAAGCCGATTCAAAAGAAGAATTGGACAATCTATTACTGGCTGCCACCGAAAAAGTAAATAACTATAAATTGGTAAAAGAAGTGCAGTTTACCGACAAACCCACCGAAATAGCAAAACTTTGGAACGTGCGCAAAGGGATTTTCCCATCGGTAGGAGGAAATAGACAAGCCGGAACTACTGTTTTTATTGAAGATGTAGCGGTTGTTTTAGAGAAATTGCCTGCCGCACTTGCCGATTTAAGACATTTGCTCGACAAATACGAATACACCGATGGTGTTATTTACGGACACGCCAACGATGGCAACGTGCATTTTATTTTCTCATCGGACATGAGCCAAGCCGAAAACGTGCAGAAATACAAGCATTTCATGCACGAAGTAGCTGAACTGATAGTTCATAAATACGATGGCTCACTCAAAGCCGAACACGGAACCGGACGAAATATGGCTCCTTACGTGGCTTTTGAATGGGGAAACGATTTGTACGAAATACACAAACGCATCAAACAACTTTTCGACCCCAAAGGCATTTTAAACAAAGGAGTTATAATTAACAACGATGCCGAGATTCATATCAAAAACATAAAAATAGCCAAACCCGCGCATCATTTAATTGACAATTGCATAGAATGTGGTTTTTGCGAAATAAATTGCGTAACCAACGAGCTAACCTTGAGCGCACGCCAAAGAATAGTAGCATTTAGAGAACTCAAACGCATTGAAAATACAGGCGAACTGAGTTCTGAATACGAAATTTTGAAAGCTGACTTTTACAAACAAGGCGTTGATTCGTGTGCAGGCGATGGCTTGTGCGCCTTGTCGTGTCCGGTGGGCATTGATACCGGAATTTTGGTTAAGCATTTGCGCAACGAACAGCACGAAGGAGGAACTCAATTTATTGCCAACAAAATAGCCGACAATATGCCAAATGTTTTAGCAATGGCTAAGTTTGGACTTACAGCCAACTCCATTGCTTACAAAATGTTAGGCACCAAAAATATGAAATCGTTGGCTAAGTTTGTACGCAAAGCAAGTTTTGGTTTGGTTCCTGAATGGACTGAGTTTATGCCAGTTGCCAATCGAATAGATAAATTTGAACCCTATATAAATGGAAATGAGCGCAAAGTACTCTTTTTCCCATCGTGTATAAGCCGAAGCATGGGCGCAGCAAGCAATGGCAAAAAACAAGACAGCCAATTTGAAGTTACCATGCGTGTATTGAAACGTGCCGGTTTTACGGTTCTGTTTCCTGATAACCTAAACGCGCTTTGCTGCGGAATGCCTTGGGAAAGTAAAGGATACTTCAAAATAGCCGACCGCAAAAGCTCACAACTAGAACAAGAACTTCTAAAAGCAAGCAACAACGGCGAAATTCCTATTTTGGTGGACACAAGCCCTTGTCTTTATCGAATGCGCAAAGTAATGCAAAAAGATTTGAAAATGTACGAACCCGTAGAGTTTGCGCTCGATTTTTTGATGAACAATTTAACCATTCACAAAATACCCGAAAAGGTAGCTTTGCACAGCACTTGCACTACCACCAAACTAGGATTGAAAGAAAAACTATTGCAGCTAGGAAATTTATGTGCCCAAGAAGCAATAATTCCCGAAAATGTAGGCTGTTGCGGGTTTGCAGGCGACAAAGGTTTTTCGCAACCCGAAATTAATGAATGGGGACTCCGCCACTTAAAAGATGAAGTTCATGACTGTAAATCAGCTTATTCAAATAGCAAAACTTGCGAAATAGGTTTATCCACTCACAGCGGAATAGAATACCAATCGGTATTTTATTTAATTGACAAAGCTTCGAAAGAGGTATAAATTGTAAACCAATGTAACCAAAGCTAAGCCAGCATTAAATCCGCTAAGCCGCATTAAGCAGCTTAGCGGATTTTAGTTTTAACCCAACTTGTGCGACTTTGATTTATGAATTTGCAATTCCGATTAGGTTGTGTAGCACCGAAGTAGAAAACCATTCTATTTTTGAAGTTAGTTGAAGAAGATTAATTTGATTTTAGGTGTAACGAGCAAAATTAATTTTATATTTTGTTTTTCAAGTGCTTAAAAATAAGTATATAACAAAGAGTTTGCTCAAAAATAAAATAGGACTAGTGCTTTAAATTTGTAAATTTGAAATATTGTATATTTTTTTGTAAAATGAAAATAAGTTAGCATAAAAATATGCAAACTAGTTTAAACCTTAATATTTCAACTAAAATGAAAAGAATAGTATTTGTAATGCTTTTTTCTATGTTGTTTTTTTCTGGCTTTTCGCAAGAAGATACAACCAAAGCAAAGGAAGTAAAACCTTGGAAAACAGAAGGAATGCTTCAATTAAATTTTTCACAAGTTTTCATTAATGACTATTGGGTAGCTGGAGGTGCTAACTCACTGTCAGCCTTAGGAGTTGTGAAATTGAGTGCCGACTACTTGCAAGGCAAAACATCGTGGGATAATGATTTGAATTTTGCACAAGGTCGTATGATTCAGGGCGATGAAGATGCTAGAAAGACTGACGACAAACTCGATTTTTCGAGCACTTATGGTTACAATGCCAAAGGAAAATGGTATTATGCAGCCAATTATACGCTGAAAACTCAGCTTTTTGATGGTTATAATTACCCCGATGTTACTACGCCCATTTCTGGTGCATTTGCTCCTGCCGAAATGTTGTATTCACTTGGTATTCAATACAAGCCTAGCGAAGATTTCCTATTTTTAGCTTCTCCTTTCACAGGAAAAACGATTTTGGTTTTAAATTCCGACCTTTCTGATTTAGGTGCATTTGGTGTAGAACCCGGAAGCACAAGTTATTCCAAATTTGGTATGTATTTTAAATTGAAGTACAAAAAAGAGATTTTTAAAAATGTGAATTTCTCTACCAAGCTCGATTTATTTGGCGATTATCAAGCCATTTCGGTTTGGGACGTGGACTGGGAAGTGGCTATTAATATGAAAGTAAACAACTGGTTATCAGCCAACATACTTACTCAGCTTATTTATAACAAAGATATGTCGAGCGAGATACAGTTTAAAGAAGTTTTGGGCTTAGGGCTTGGAGTAAAGTTCTAATCTTCTTTTTGAGTTTGTAGAAAACACAAAATAATGCAGTTGCAGGTGATTAGCACCTGCAACTAAAAACTAAAATAAACTATTAAATATTGGGATCTACAAAGGTAACTTTGTGTGGAGTTTTATCAAATATTTGATTAAAAAAACCGGCATCTGCCTGAATTTTGATAACTGCTCCGTTTTTTCTTTGTACTTCCCAGTTTCTAAGGATTTCGTATTCTTGTTCTATAAATTTGTCGTGCAAAACGGTTAGTTTTACTTGATTGTCTTTGGGAACAACCATTAAAAAGCTTTGCCCTAGAAATTCTTCTTTCGTGTAACCATAAATTTCGCAATATTTGTCGTTTACAGCCACATAGATGCCTTTTTCGTTGGTTACACAAATACCCAATTCTGTTTCATTGTCTATGATTTCGAGTATTTTTTGAGGCATATTTGCTATGGCTAATTTTAGCTGTTTGGTTTTTAATACATTTATCATTTTACCTGTTTTTTTTTTAAAGAATAAGTTTATGTATTTCTTGTCTTTTTACAAAGAACAAATATACTATTTTTTTAGATTCAAAAAAATAATTTCAATCATTTAAGTCGTGAAGATATAACGAATAACAGTTCATGTTTAAAACCTTGTAGCCCAATGAAATTTAGAACAGAAGTAATCATCGAAAATGCTGGTTTTGAAGTAAATCATCAATCAAACATTCTGTTTTTAGGCTCATGCTTTGCCGAAAATATTGGCACTATGCTTGAGAAATCGCGGTTCAAAACCGATATTAATCCATTTGGAATTTTGTACAATCCTCTTTCCATAGCACAAAGTATTGATTTTTTATTTACCAACAAACAATTCTCAATCAATGACTTAGTAAACCATGAAGGAGTATGGCATAGCTTTTCGCACCACAGCCGCTTTTCGGGGTTAAATGCCGAAGAAGTTTTGGAAACAATGAACAAAAGAATGCAAGTCTCGGCTGATTTTTTGCGAAAAACAGATTATTTATTTATCACTTTGGGTACAGCTTGGGTTTATTTTTTGAAACAAACGGGCAAGGTGGTTTCTAATTGCCACAAACTGCACAACAATATTTTTACACGTGAGCTTACGAGTGTGGAAAAGATTGTAAATGAACTGTCTAAACAATTGGAACAATTATTGATTCTAAATAAGAAGCTCCGAATTATTTTTACAGTAAGCCCTGTTCGGCATTGGAAAGATGGTGCATTGGGCAACCAATTAAGTAAGGCAACTTTACTTTTGGCAATCAATGCCTTGCAAAAACAATTTTCGAGAGTAAGTTATTTTCCTGCTTATGAAATAGTTATGGACGATTTGCGCGATTATCGTTTTTATGCCGACGACCTTTTGCACCCAAACAGCCAAGCGATTGAATATATTTACGAAAAGTTTGCATCTTGTTATTTCTCAAAAGAAACAAACGAACTTAATGCCGAAATACAAGCTGTGGAAAGAGCTAAAGCTCATAGACCTTTTAACCCAACTACCCAAAATCACCAAACTTTTTTGGATAAATTGAATAAAAGAATAGAATTTTTAGACCAAAAGCTTATACATTTGAATAATTTTAAACCTTAATACTAATTAAAATGAGAACAATTACTTTTATATTACTACTTGCACTTATTCCTTTTTTAGGAATTGCACAAACATGGTCAAAAGAACAACTCACGAAAGCCAACACAGTGAAAGATATTGATTTTCTTACTGATGCCGAAAAAGAAGCAATTTTGTACATTAACTTAGCTCGCCTTTACCCAAAGGATTTTGCAAGTATAGTAGTGGCAAATTACTTTGGCACCGAAAGATATGGCGATTATCTGAAAGATTCGGAATACCGAAAATCGTTAATTACACATTTGAACTCGATGCAACCGGTGGGCGCACTTGTTTTTGAAATGGAGCTGTATGAAAATGCAAAGTGTTTTGCAAAGGAACAAGGAGAAGCCGGAACGATAGGACACGACAGAATTAATTGTCCCAAAGGAAATTATGCCGAATGTTGCTCTTATGGAATGGACAAAGGCATAGATATTGCTATGCAATGGTTAATTGACGACAAAGTGCCTAGCCTTGGACACCGAATTAACTGTTTGAATGGTTCTTACACCAAAGTAGGAATCAGTGTTAATTACCACAAAGCTTGGCAAAATTGTGCTGTTGCCGATTTTATTTGGTAAAATGAGTTGATTAATTGATGTGATGATGCGTTAATTAGTTGATTGGTTAATTGTGAATTAGTGTTTGAAAGAAAACTCTTTAATTTTTGAAAATTTAAAAAAATAAAAACCGTTCGACCGACTTGTCGGTCGAACGGTTAGGCTGTTAGAAAATCATTGGACAGACCGGACAAGCCGGTCGAACCGATTTTGCTTAGTTTTCTTTCAAACACTAAATAGAAAGATTGCCATTAAAATATTGGAGATAGGTAAAAAAAACAATCAAACAAACAATAATATATTTTCCAATTTTATGAAAAAACAGTAAACTTTCGTAACTTTGTAAAAAAAAATAAAACTATGCAAGCAATAGAATTTGAAACTTATGTAAATCACAGAGCAATTCAGATACCAATGCAATATCAATTAATTGACAATGCAAAAGTAAAAGTGATATTGCTTTATAGTGAACCAGAAAAAAAAGGTAATTATAACAAACAATTACTTTTATTTACTTTTGAAAAAGCTCAACAAAAAGGCGTATTTAAGAATATAAAGGATTCAGTAACCTGGCAAAAACAATTAAGAGATGAGTGGGAATAAAGGGTTATTAGACAGCAATGTCATAATTGATGCCTCAAAAGGAATTGTTTCAACGCAAGATATAGTAAACAATTACGATTATCTTTATACTTCAATTATCAGTTATGTAGAAACAAAAGGATATAATTTTGAAGACAATTATGAAAAAGAAATAGTTACTCAAATATTAAATAGTCTTGAAATTATAAATCTCAATAAAGAAATTGCGGATACAGCAATAGAATACCGCAAACAAAAAAAGATTAAACTACCAGACGCTTTAATATTGGCAACAGCTAAGCATTTAGCGGCAGATTTATTAACAAGTGATATATCCGATTTTCAGAATATTGATAGCTCTGTGAAATTAGTTGAGCCGAAAAAACGATAAGATAAATAGTGGACTCAAATTAATTGTATGTTTTGTTTTGTCATGTGCTTAAAATACCACTAATCTAACAAGGAAATGAGACTATTTACTAGGCTTTTGACATCACAGAACGTTAGGTTCACGTATTCTGCGACTCCCCCAAACAATCTAAAGACGCGCCACGGCGCGTCTTTGATATGTATGGCTTTTTGCAATTAACGATTCACTTTTCATTCATAATCAACTCACTTCCATTAAAATTCGTCGTTGAAGCCCATGATTGGTTTGCGGTCAATCCATTTGCCGCGCGTAAAGTCGGGAAAGTCTTGGGGTTCGCCGTTGTTTTGAATCGATTGCTCTGAAAGTGGCGTTACTGCGCTCCAAGCTGCTGCATCGTAAGCATCTAAAGGTGGGGCAATTTCGCGCTTGGCAGATTCGATGAAAGCGTTGAGTACAAAAAAGTCCATGCCGCCATGTCCGCTTCCGGTGGCTTGGTTTTCGTAGCGTTTCCAAAGCGGGTGGTCGTGCTCTTTGAGCCAAGCACTGGCTTCGTCCCAGCGGTGCGGCTTCGATTTGCCTTCTACATAAATTCTATTTCCGTCATCTTCCCACAAACCATTGACTCCTTGCACTCTAAAGCCAAGCGAATAAGGTCGAGGCAAATTGGTGTCGTGTGTGATGATGATGGTTTCGCCATTGTAAGTATTTATGGTTGTGGTAACTACATCGCCCAGTTTCCAACGAAGCTTTGCGTTTGGGTGTGCTTCGCCGGCTTGTTTTACAATGTATTCGTTCAATCCGCGCGACTTTGTGGCGTGCGAGGTAAGGCTCAAGAACCGATTGCCACGGTTAATGTCGGCATAAACAGCCACCGGTCCAAGTCCGTGTGTGGGGTACAAATCGGCATTTCGCTTCAAGCTGTGCAAGGTGCGCCATTTGGCTTCGCTGGTTGCTTTTTCGCCAAACTCCACGCCACCGCCGTAAGGTTGCAGCCCGTTGTTGAATTTTACTTCGCGCAAATCGTGCTGATAACCACAGCGGAAGTGAACCAACTCGCCAAAAATATTTTTGCGAACCATATTGAGCACCGCCATTACATCGCGGCGATAATTTACATTTTCCAAAATCATCAATTGAGAGCCTGTTTGCTCGTGAGTGTTTACCAAGTCCCAACATTCTTCGAGGGTCATGGCTGCCGAAACTTCTACCCCAGTATATTTTCCTGCACGCATCGAATCGACCGACATGGGCGTATGCCAAAGCCAAGGAGTAGAAATAACTACTGCGTCTATTTCTTTTATAGCCAATAGGTTTCGATAATCATACTCATTGCTACCAAACTCTTTTGCTTTTTTCATTCCGGCTTTTACAATTAAGTCTTGCGCTATTTTGATGCGCTCAGGGTCTGTGTCGCAAATAGCCACAATTTCTATATCGGTGCGTTGCAAGGCGTTCTCTAAATGATTTTCGCCTCTAAGCCCTAAACCAATAAAGCCAAGCTTCAGTTTTTCTTTTTTCAGTTGGCTCGAAAAACCGTTCATCGGAAACAAACTAATTCCCAGACCTGCCAATGCTGTGGTTTTAATAAAATTACGTCGATTGTATTTCATTTTTAATTCGTTAAATTATTCTATTGTGAAATGGTTAAATTGTAAAGTAAAATTAAACATTAAGTACTTATTAAAAAAACAAAAAATCTTTTTTTTATTCGAGGTTGTTTAAAATTTACATTTTACGCTTATTAGCAACATAGTTGCGAAATCTTTGTAGAAATAGAAATACAATTTGTTTTTTTAGGTGCGTAGCACCGAAAGATTTGGCGTATAGACATTTCGCAGCTACGCTGCTTTAAATTTATTCTTAGTGTTTGAAAGAAAACTACGCAAAATCGGTTCGACCGGCTTGTCCGGTCTGTCCGATGATTTACTAACAGCCTAACCGACAGACCGAC
>JFJP01034101.1_pt1 | contig 12679 bp, 9 predicted proteins | sample 431651 | NCBI WGS metagenome assembly JFJP01 (sample SAMN02602958, study PRJNA72255) | Microbial mat metagenome, whole genome shotgun sequencing project. | biome: fresh water; feature: sink hole; material: water; isolation source: purple microbial (photo- and chemosynthetic) mats found in... | reverse complement strand
ATCTTTCAAACCTTGTCCAGCGCCATGGGGGCCTACGCCTTTGCCCGTTTGCGCTTCTGGGGCCGGGACGGCCTGTTCCTCGTGTACCTGGCGGCGCTGATGGTTCCCGGCATTGTCATGACCATTCCCAACTTCATTTTGGTGAAGGAGCTGGGACTGCTGAATACCTACCTGGGCATTATGGCGCCCACCCTGCTGATGACCCCGTTTGCGGTGTTTTTTCTGCGTCAGTTCTTCCTGTCTATCAACAAGGAGCTGGAAGAAGCCGCCTTTCTTGACGGGGCCGGTAAAACCCGCACCTTCGTCAAACTGATTCTGCCCATCAGCCAAACCGCCCTGGCCACCCTGGGGCTGAGCACCTTCATCGCCAGCTGGAACGACTACCTGTGGCCGCTATTGGTCGGCAAAGACCCCGAAGTGCGGCTGCTGAATGTCGCCATGGGAATTTTCCGCAGCCAGACCCCCCAGGGCGTCCCCGATTGGGGCGGGCTGATGGCCGGTGCCCTGATCTCCATTGTTCCATTGATGTTCCTGTTCGCCTTCTTCGGAAAGAAGATTGTCAACAGCATCAGTTTTTCGGGCTTCCGCTAAGCCCCCCGAGTTGTGTTGGAAACCGTTCCGTTGGAACGTGAAGAATTTCAAAGGAGGATCTCAATGATTCGAACCTTTATCGCTAAGCTCTCTCTGGCTGCCGGCCTGTTTCTCGTTGCTACCGGCCTGATGGCAGAACCTGTTACCATCAAGTACATCCTGTGGGACTCAGCCCAGCAACCCGCCTATCAGGCAGTCGCTGACTCGTTCCAGGCCAAGAACCCCAACATCAAGATCGAGATTGGGCAACTGGGATGGAGTGACTATTGGACTGGTCTGCAGACCGGCATGGTTTCCGGCGACGTTCCTGATGTGTTCACCAACCACCTGGCCATGACCGGTGAGTTTGCCAGCAAGAACCAGCTGGTCGACCTGCAACCCTACGTCACCAAGGACAAGGTCAACACTTCGGCCTACCTCAACGGCCTGGGCGACCTGTGGACCAAGAACGGCAAGCGCTGGGGACTTCCCAAGGACTGGGACACTATCACCATTGTCTACAACAAGGACATGCTGAAGGAAGCCGGAATCACCGAAGCCGAAGCCAACGCCCTGACTTGGAACCCCAAGGACGGCGGAACGTTCGAGAAGTTCATCGCCAAGCTGTCCATCGACAAGAATGGCAAGAATGGAACCCAGGCTGGCTTTGATGCCAAGAACGTGGTGCGGTTCGGCATGGCTTTGAGTCACTCCGATGACCGCGGCCAGGCTCAGTTCAGCCCCTTTGCCTACGCCAACGGCTGGACCTATACCAGCGGTACCTTCAAGAGCGACTTCAAGTATGCCGACCCCAAATTCATCGAAACCATCGACTGGATGGTCAAGGTGACCAAGGCTGGCTTCCTGGCTGATTTTGAAAGCACTCAGAACGGCGCCACCGGCGTGTTCACTGCCAAAAAGGCCGCCACAACGTTCGACGGCAGCTGGATGATCGGCTACTATTCCAGCAACGCTGGGTTCCCCGTCGGCTTTGCCACCCTGCCTAAGGGCCCCGCCGGCGTGAAGTCCATGATCAACGGTCTGGCAGATTCGATCACCACTGGTTCCAAGCACAAAGATGAAGCCTGGCAGTGGGTGAAGTACCTCGGTTCCGAAGAAGCTCAGAAGATCGTCGGTTCCTACGGTGTGGTGTTCCCTGCCTACAAGTCCGGCGTTGACGCTGCTCTGTCCGCCTACACCAAAAAGGGGCTCGTAGTGGACGCCTTCACCAAAGAATCGCTGACCCCCGGTCAGACCTTCCTGTACCCGGTTGTCGACAATGGTCCCAAGATCCAGGAGATCATGGTCGCCGCCTTCGACAAGGTGTTCACCTACAAGGCTACCCCCAAGGACGCCTTCACCGACGCCAACAAGAAAGTCCTGGCCCTGTTCAAGTAAGAGCTGCCAATGGAGAAGGGTTCCCCTATGAGTTCCATCATTGAACGACATCCTGATCACTTCCATTTGAAGGCGGGAGGAGCGAGTTACATCCTCCACGTTGTCAACGGAAAGTATCTGGCCCACGCTCATTGGGGAGCTCCTCTTCTCACCTGGCAGGGAGCGAATGCGCCTCGCTTTGTCGACCGCTCGTTCTCTGCCAACCCAGCCGGGTCCACCGACCGGACCTTTTCGCTCGATGCCCTCCGCCAGGAGTACCCCGGGTACGGGCGAACCGATTTTCGGTCCCCTGCCTTCGAGGTGCAGCTGGCGGACGGGTCCACGGCGGTCGACTTGCACTTTGTCAGCGCCACTGTTGTTTCTGGAAAGCCCGTTCTCGAGGGCCTTCCCGCCACGTATGTTCGGGACCCGGCTGAGGCCCAGACGCTCCAGATCGTCTTGAGCGATCCTTTGAGCGCCTTGACCGCGACCCTGACCTACACGGCCTTTCAAAACTATCCCGTGGTGACCCGGTCCGTCCGGTTCACCAACGCAGGCCGCCAGTCTCTGACCCTGCGGCGGGTTCTTAGCTTCAGCCTCGATCTCGAAGGGGAAGGCTACCGCTGGCTGCAGCTTTCCGGTGCCCATGTACGCGAACGTCAGGTGGTGGAGCGCCCGCTGACCGCCGGCACCGTATCGGTGGAGAGCCGCCGAGGTGCGTCGAGCCATCAGCAGAATCCGTTTGTGGCGCTGCTTTCCGGCCGCGCCGACGAAGACGCCGGCGAGGTTTTTGGTTTCAACCTGGCCTACAGCGGCAACTTTCTGGCCCAGGCCGAGGTCGATCAGTTCGGCATCACCCGCATCCAAGCGGGCATCAATCCCTTCGATTTCGCCTGGAAGCTCGAACCGGGCCAGTCGTTTCAGACGCCCGAAGCCATCCTGGCGTATTCGGGCAACGGCCTGGGAGAGCTTTCACGGACGTTTCACCGGTTCTACCAGAACCAGCTGTGCCGAGGGCCCCAGGTCTTTCAGGAACGGCCCATTCTCATCAACAACTGGGAGGCCACGTACTTCCAGTTTGATCAGAAGAAGCTCGAGGCCATTGTCGAAAAGGCACAGCCCCTGGGAATCGAACTGTTTGTTCTGGACGACGGCTGGTTTGGCCACCGGGACAACGACAAGACCAGCTTGGGTGATTGGACCGTCGACACCAAGAAGCTTCCCGCAGGGCTGGAGGCCTTGGCCGATACTGTTCACGCCAAGGGAATGAAGTTTGGTCTTTGGTTCGAGCCCGAGATGGTCAGCGCCGACAGCGATTTGTATCGTGCCCATCCCGACTGGTGCCTGCATGTGGAAGGGCGTGACCGCTCGGAAAGCCGCAACCAGCTGGTGCTGGACCTCAGTCGCCCCGAGGTCTGCCGCTCCATCATCGATTCGGTCACCAAAATTCTGGATGGCGGTAAGATCGATTACGTGAAGTGGGATATGAACCGGCACCTTACCGAGGTAGGCTCGGCCGGGCGGGGGGCGGACCGTCAGCGGGAAACCGCGCACCGCCATATTCTCGGGTTGTACGAAATCCTCGAAGTCATCACCACCCGTTACCCACAGATTCTCTTTGAGAGCTGCTCGGGCGGCGGAGGCCGGTTTGACCCCGGCATGCTGTACTACATGCCCCAAGTCTGGACCAGCGACAACACCGACGCCATCTGCCGCCTGGAAATTCAGTGGGGTACCAGCCTGGCTTACCCCCCGGTGACCATGGGCGCCCATGTGTCGGCGGTGCCCAACCATCAGGTCCACCGAATCACGCCGTTGAAAACCCGGGCCGATGTGGCCTTGGTCGGTACCTTCGGGTACGAGCTGGACCCCCTGTCCTTCAGCGAAGCCGAAGCCCGGGAAGTGTCGCAGATCAACGCCTGGTACAAGGCCCACCGGGCCGTCCTCCAGTTTGGTGATTTTTACCGTCTGAAAAGCCCCTTTGAGGGGAAGGGCAATACCGCCTGGATGACCATCAGCCGCGACAAAACAAGGGCGGTGCTGTTTTATTATCAGATCCTCGCTCAACCAAACGCCGGGCAGGTGGTTCTTCGCGCCAAGGGTCTCGACCCGGGCCGCACTTACCGTGTGGAAGGTGATGGAGTGACTGGATCGTGGTCAGGGGCTGAACTGATGGGCGTCGGCCTGCGCTTGCCCGACCTGCGGGGAGATTTTCAAAGTCTCCGTTTGTCGTTATACAGTTGAATCCATGAATATCCTCGATATTGCTGCTGAAGCCGGGGTTTCGACTGCTACGGTGTCACGCGTGCTCAACGATGGCAGGGTTGCTCCCGCCACCAGGGCAAAAGTAGAAGCCGCCATCCGGAAAATGCACTATTTTCCAAACAACCTGGCGCGGACCCTCATTACCGGCAAGTCCATGAACATTGGTGTGCTGACCCACAGTCTGACCAACATTTTTTCCATGGAGTTTGTGGAGGCTGTCAGTCATCGCCTGGCTGAGCTGGACTACCGCCTGTTTGTCACCTCCAGCGAGGCTTCGGGCCGGGAAGAGGGAGAGGCGAAATACCTTTCGAGCTTCCTTTCACAAAAGGTCGACGGCATTATTTTGCATGACCCGTCGCTGGTCAATTACGATTCGGGGTTCTATGGCGAGATTGCGCGGCAGGTGCCCTTGGTGATGGTGCACTCGTTTCCCCAGGTGACAGACATCAATTCGGTGGTGGTCGACCAAGCCCTGGGCATGCATAAGGTGATGCAGCACCTGCTGGCCGGCGGCCACCGCAAAATCTGGCATGTCCATAACACGGGCTTTTCCCAGACTTTGAAGGAACAGGTGTGGGCTGAAGAGCTGACCAAGGCGGGCTCACCCCCGTCCCCGGAAGATGTCATTGTGGTACCGGGCGGAGATTCGGAGCAGGGAGTCATGGAGACCGAGGAAGCCGTTACCCAGCGGTTGGCCCGGTGTGAACGGCCCACAGCCATTTTCACAGCCAACGACATTATGGGGATTGGTGCCCAACGGGCCCTGCTCAAAGCCGGTTTGCGCATACCAGAAGATGTGTCGCTGTTCAGTCATGACAACACCATCTTGTCGCACATCGGTGGTTTTTCCTCCGTGGACATGAAACGTGCCAGTGTCGGCCACGCCACCGTTGACCTTCTGCTTTCCAATATCGAGGGTAAGGACCGCGAAGCCCGGCGAGTCTACCTGACACCCGATTTGGTACACCGGGGTTCTACCCGCTCGCTTTTTTCCTGAATCATGGTATCCTCTGATTCAAGGAGTATCCATGTCCAAAAAAATCAATCTGTTTTCTTCCACCACGCTTTTGGCGGTGGGAGTCGGGCTCTTTTTGTTTCTGTCGGGGGCGCAGACCCTGATCGACCTCAATTCGCCCTTGGCCAAAGCCGCACGGGGCTTGGGCAACCTTGTCGGAGCTGACCAGACCTCCACCATCCTGGCCGTTGTGTTCGCCATCCTGAAAATCGCCGGCGGCGTTGTCCTGGTGGTCGGTCCCTTCGGACTGATTCCCGACGCCATCCGAAAACTGGCCTTCTGGGTGATCGTCGGCTTCTGGGCCGTTTTGACCGTCTATTCGGCCGCGTTTGGTGGTCCTGTGTTCAAGCCCACCGTTATGCTTTGGGTGCAGAGTCTGTCGTTGAACATCGCCATTCTGGCGGCCCTGTGGAGTCTCAAACCCGAAGGGAAATAGTCATTCCACCGTCAAGGCACCCAGGTAGTCTTCCAGCTCACGTTGAGCGGCTGCCTGGGCTTGGCGGTTGGCGTCCCTCTTCTGCTTCAGACCGTCCAGCTGAACTTCGCTGTCCAGTAGGCGTTTGAGGTACACCAACCCCTGGGTGCTGTCGCGGCCGACTGCATCGAGGTTGGCCCGGATTCTCTCCTGGCCCTTTTCGATTTCGGTGGTCTCAACCAGCACACTTTCTCCCTCCTGCACGGTACGCTCCCACTTCGTCTTGAGTTCGGCAGTGCGCTGCAGGGCGGCTTTCACCTTTGCCCCCAAGGGTCCCGAACTTTGGACCAACGCCCAGAACTGTTCTGTTTTCCAGCCGCTTAGCCCCTGAGTTTCCAACAGTACTTTTTCTTCCTTGACGGTCAGCACAGCCCGCCCACCGGCGGGTGCCGACAAACTGAACCGATAGAAGGAAGGAGTTCTCTCGCTCGGTGCCGGCGTTTCGATCAAGGTCCGATCGTTTCGGTAGGGGTGCTCCACCACAAGGGTGCGAGCCTCGGCCGCCGCGTTGGAAAACTGATAGGTCTGTGTCCAAACCGCCACTTTCTTGGTTTGGAGAACCCCGCGCACGACGGAAATTTTCGTGGTGGTCTGCCCTGCCGAGGCATCAAGGTCGGCCTTCACGGCCAGATCGATGGCATAGGCCCACAACTGTTTTTCCTTTTCCATCAAGGTATCGGTCAAGGAATCGCCCCCGTACACACCACCATCGAAGACGGTCACCGGCCCTGCCGGCAGACGCAGACCGGTGGTGTTGGTAATCCAAACGGCATTTTGAGGGTGAACCGGGTCGACTGCGGCGTTGAACACGCTGACCTTTTGGGCCGTTACCTCGGCGGCAGCCAAGGGAATCAGAGCGCTCTGGTGTCGGGCTAAAGTCAGAGGAGTCTGAAGGGTGAACTGGAAAAACTCCCCCGCCTGGGTACCGTCTGTCATAGCCTCAAAGCCTGAGTCGGCCGACAGGGATTTGGCCATCATGGCCCGGGGGAGGGGGAGTTGCCGCCCGGATACCAAGCTAAGCCGAATTTGATTCCAGTCTGCTTCGCTGGTGTTTTCGACGGCTGCCCAGGCCTGAAGGTAGGGTTTGCTCCCGGAAAGATCGATGCGGTAGGTGGTTTTCCAGACGGGAGCTTGGGCAACATAACCGATGCCGATATTGCGGGTTCCCGTACCGCTGAACTGCGCGGTGATGGTCCTCTTGCGGTTTTCCTGGGCGGTGGCCAGAAGCAGCAAGCCCTCAGCGAGCTCTTGGTTCAGGCGCGGGTCAAGCAGGCGCAGTCCTCTCACCGAGGCGAGAGCGACGACTTTCAAGCCTTCGGCCGTAGAGAGCGTCAACCAGGTTTTGGTCTTGGTTTTTTCACTTCTTTGATCGAGGCCGACCAGCCGGCCGGTAACAGGCTCGGGGGTTTCAAGGGTCAACTCGGCCCCGCGGAATTGCGGCAAGAGGGCAGCAAGACCGCCAGGACCGCTTAGGTCAAGGCCGAAGCGGGCAAGGGAGCGTTCCAGCGGTTCCTGGCTGGGGTAGCTGACAATACCGACAGACCCTTGAGGATCGCGTAGAATCAGGGACTTCAGAACATCGCCGACTTGCTCTTCCGGGAAGCTCAGTGGCACCGACGCGTTGCCGGTGACCGTGCCGAGGTGTTCGAAAAATCCCACGCCGCTGGTGTACAGCACCACGCGGGAAACCGGAAGCTCTTGAGCAAACGACCCGTTTGTTAGGAGGATAAGCAGAGCTGCGGCAACGATGGAATGGACCTTCATTCTATCCCCCTGACGATATACGGATGAATTTAGTCTAGCTGTAGGCAGGTTCTTTTCCTAGATGACAAAAATGTAAGCAAATTCCCTGCCTATTTCTTAAGCGAAGGGTCTAGACGTGATATCGCCTTATTTGGCAAATTCAGGCCACCTTTCAGGAGGAATCATGAATCTTCGTAAAACTGTACTGGGCCTTGCCCTGGTCGCCGGACTTTTTGTCCTGGCGTCCTGTGAATCTAAAGCGGCCGCTCCCGCGAGTGCCAATCCGCGCGTGGCGTTTGTCTACATCGGACCCCCGGGTGATGGTGGCTACACCTATCAGCACGATCAGGGCCGTTTGTATATGGAAGAGAAGCTCGGCCTTAAGGCCGACACCGTGGAAAATGTTCCTGAAGGTGCTGACGCTGAACGTGTGATCACCGACTTGGCTCAGAACCACGACATCGTGTTCACCACCAGCTTCGGCTACATGGATCCCACCCTCAATGTTGCCGCCAAGTTCCCCAAGGTCACCTTCCTACATTGCTCCGGTTACAAGACCGCCGACAACATGGGTACCTATTTCGGCAAGAACTTCGAAGCCAGCTATCTGTCGGGCATTGCCGCCGGCAAGATGACCAAGAAGAACGTGCTTGGCTACGTCGGTGCCTTCCCCATCCCCGAAGTCATCTACAACATCAATGCGTTTACCCTCGGTGCCCAGAGTGTCAATCCGAAGATCAAGACTCTGGTCGTTTGGTCCAACACCTGGTTTGACCCCGCCACCGAGCGCCAGGCCGCCATCAGCCTTCTCGACCAGGGTGCCGATGTGCTCATGGCTTATCAGGATAGTCCGGCAACCATTCAGGCCGCTGCCGAACGCGGTGCTTTGGCTGGCGGAAACGACAGCGATATGGGCAAGTTCGCTCCCAAGGCCTACCTGACCAACCCCGTCTGGAACTGGGGTCCCTACTACACCAAGACTGTCGAAGCTGTGAAGGCCGGCACTTGGAAGACCGAGCAGTTCCTGGGCAACATGGCCGATGGCACTGTCAGCCTGGCCCCCATGGGTGAAAGCATTCCTCAGGACGTGAAGGATCTGGTCCTCGCCGCCCAGGACAAGATCATCAAGGGTGAACTGGCCGTATTCACCGGTCCCCTCAAAGATCAGAGCGGCGCCGAGAAAGCCGAAGCCGGCAAGGTTTTGGCCGACGGCGAAGTCCTCGGCATGAACTGGTTTGTTCAGGGTGTCGAAGGAAAGATTCCTCAATAATCACGAGGCATTGGTTTCAAGGAAAAGGGCGGTCCTTCAGGGGCCGCCTTTTTTTTAGTAACGCCCGAGTTCCAGGCCCTTGTCGATGAAGTACCGGTAGGTATCGTACTCCACCGTTTTGGGGATGGAATGATCGGAATGGAGGGTGAATCCAAAACCCTTTTTCACCAGGGGAATTTTGGCTTCGAGCTCCCGGTCGATGGTGGCCCTGTCGTTGCTATAGACAGCCCGCACATCAATGCCACCCATCAAGGACAGTCGGTCGCCAAATTGCCGGTGCAGGCGCAGCAGGTCCATGCCCGCCTTCACCTCGATGACCTGCAGGCAATCGATGCCGGCTTCCATCATGCCGGGAACCAGAGGCTCGATAAAACCGCAGCTGTGCATGATGACCGGAAGGTTTCGGGCTTTGTTGGCGGCTATGGTTCGGATGTGTCCCGGCTGAATCAGCTCCCGATACATCTCGGTGGAAAACATCGGATGTTCCTTGAAGCCCATATCGGCGTAATACCAAACACCATCGGGAGCCCCCTCTTCGGCAAAGAGCGCTTCCTGCAATTGCACTGTCAGTTCCGCGTAGGTTTGAACCATGTCGGCAACCCATTCGGGATCCAACGCCATGCCCACCAACAGATTCTCATGGCCGCAGACAGGGTGCATGGATTCAAAAACATCGAGCCCGCTTTGGACAAAGAACCGATTTTGGGCCCGGGCCGCTGCCTTGGCCTTGCGATACCCCTCGAAGTTGATGCGGCGTCGGTCAAACTTGAGTTTGGGCTTGATTTCGGCTTCCCACAGGTCTCGGTCCTTGACGAGAAAATCGACATGCTCGGGGGTGGTGTCGTGGAGCTTGTGACGCCGCAACAAGGCTCCATTGCCATCGCGGACCAGCCTTGTTTCTTCGGTCTCCTCGACCACCTGCTCCTTCCAGTCGAGGTCAGCCATCAGGTTGAAGGACCAGAACTCCGACATATCGTAGCCAAAATGGGTGCTAAGATCTTCGTCGATGCCCACGTGCCCCTGGTCGGCCCAAGCTTGATGGGTGTCGTTCCAGAAATGCTCGAAGACACCAATGCGGTCAACAGGTTTCCGCTTCAAAATATTGGTCATTCGTTCTATGCCAGTCATGGTTTCCATGGGCTCATGTTAACCCGCGTTTAGCTCGCACAAAAGGCCTGGAGTTATCTGGCCATATCACGATATTATCCAGAGGATGGAGAATTCGGCCGCCAGCAGCTTCAATCCCTACATCCTCCACGTAGGGGGAATCAAGGCCGACAACTGCCCGCCTGCAGGCACGGTGTTTGAAGAACGGCGGGTACGCTGGTTCGAGCTGGAGCTGATCCACACCGGGGGCGGCCACATCGTCACCAACGGGAAAGAGCTAGCCACGGTGGCGGGAAGTCTTTTTTTTCGAAGCCCTGGTATGGTTGTCCAGGGGGTTGCCCCCTACACCTGCCAAATCGTGCTTTTTGATGCTCAATTTAGTCGGGAGCGGGAGGCTCTCTACCACAACGTCGATTTTTGGAACGACGCCGATGGCCAAGGCTACGGCCAAGGCCTACTTCCCCATCCTCTTTCGGATTGCAGGATCTTGGCCGACCCTACATCCTTGGTCCGGGGATTCCAGAAACTCGAGGGTCTTTTTCTTCGCGGAGGTACGGACCACCAGTTGGCCTTGAAGCATGCCCTGTTCGAAATTTTGCTCGCCGTGGACCAGGCTGACCCAGCCGCCGGCCGCCTTTCACCGCACCGGGACCGGCTCGATGAGCTTTGCCGCCGGATTGCCAGCCGACCCGACCAGCACTTTCGACTTGCCGACTTAGCCGCAAGCGTCAACCTGAGTCCCAATTTCCTATGCCGGATTTTCAAGCAAACCTACGGCATAACGCTTTTCCAATACGCACACCGGTGCAAGATCGACGCTGCCGCTGTTCAGCTGCTTCAGACGGAACTGCCGGTGCGGGTCATTGCCCTCGAGCTGGGCTTTGAGAATCAAAGCTATTTTCATACCCTATTCAAACGTCTGCGTGGTCAAACACCCGGCGAATACCGACAACGCAACCGCTATTGGTTGTAGGGTTGAAATCGGTAAGATGAGACGAAAAGTCTCAAATATAGGTTCAATTGGTGTTCATTATTGACACTATTGGGAAATGGGGTCCATGCTTAGGCCATGGGAACAGAGAGCCGGAGAAGAAAAGTCACGGTGGAGGACCTCGTCGGCCACTCCGGGGTTTCGCGCAGTTCGGTGTTCCGGTACTTCCAGGGAAAGCCGTTGCGACCGGCCCTTCGAGAGGCCCTCGAAACAGCGATTTCCCATCTGGAGGGTGTCACGCCCCGCTCTGGGTTCGTCCAGGAAGTCTTGGTCTCGATGACACCGGGGGGTGCCCGGTTCGAGGGTTTCGCCCAAGTGGTCGATGGTCTGATGGAGAGGCTTTCGCAGGTCGGAGGTAAGGTCCGGCTGGTGGCCGGAGCCGCTGACCTGCCTCGGGCAGCGTCTCCTGGCGTTGGTGTTCTGATTCTTGGAAAAAACTGCTCAGAAGAGGAGTCCGAGGCGTCTCAACTGGAAGCGGCTGGAATTCCCTTTGTGCTGATCAACCGCCTCTTGCCCCATACGCGTTGGAGTTCGGTCGGCATCGACAACCGGCGGGCGGCAGCGGAGGCCGTGGGTGGCCTGATTGACCGGGGTCACCGCCGTATCGGTCTCTGGACGGAAGGCGAAGCGGTGAACCGGAATGTAGCCGACAAGGTTCTGGGGTTCCGTGATGCGTTTCAGAAGAGGGGCCTTGCGGTGCCTGAGGACTGGCTGTTTCACCGGGCCGACGGAGAGTTCCAGGACTTGCAGGGGCGGCTCTGGAACAACGGTGAGCGGCCGACAGCTTGGTTTGCCCTCGATGATGACTTTGCGTTGCAGGTCATGAAACAGGCCCGCAATGCAGGACTGAAAGTGCCGCAAGACCTCGCCGTGATTGGTTTCAACGACCTGGAGTCGTCGCACTATTCGTCTCCCTCCCTCACCAGTATCCACGTTCCCTTCCGCCGTTTCGGCACCGACGCTGTCGAAGTCCTCGAGGCTCTGATGCGTGACCCCGGCCGCCAATCCATCCAGTGGATACTGAAACATCAATTGATTGAAAGAGAGTCTACCGACTCGTCGCAAAAACAAGGAGAATCTTTATGAACAGCATTCCATCGCAAGCCATCCTCGAGCCCTTGGCTGATCCCGCCCGTTTTCTGCAGGGCACCGGCCTTACCGCGGCCGGCCTCGACCGGGCCCTCACCAAGGCCCTGAAAACCATCAAAGCAAAAATTCCTCACTTTCCGGCCGGCTCGTATCCCCCGGCTGCCAGCACAGGACAGATTTACCAGCCCATTCCCAACACCGACTGGACTTCGAGTTTCTGGACGGGTCAGCTGTGGCTGGCGTATGAACTGACCGGTGACCGCAAATTTCTGCAGGCGGCGCAGTCGCATCTGCCCGATTACCGCAAACGCCTTGACACCCGTACCGCCACGGATCACCACGACCTGGGGTTTCTCTACAGCTTGTCTGCCGTGGCTGAGTATAAGGTGACCGGGAATCCTGAGGCCCGTGCCACAGCGCTCAAGGCTGCCGATCTGCTGATGCTCCGGTTTTTTGAGAAGGCCGGGATTATCCAGGCCTGGGGCGATTTGAACGACCCGGTCAACAAGGGCCGCATTATCATTGACTGCGTTATGAACATGCCGCTGCTGTTCTGGGCCAGTGAAGAAACGGGCAACCCCTACTACCGTCAAGCGGCCTCGGCCCACCTGGCCCAGGCCAACCGCCACCTGATCCGTCCCGACGCCTCCAGTTTTCATACCTATTACTTCAACGTCGAAACCGGCGAACCCCTGCGGGGCAAGACCGCTCAGGGCTTTTCAGATGACTCGTGCTGGGCACGCGGCCAGGCCTGGGCCATGCTGGGCTTGCCTCTCA
>JFJP01001263.1_pt1 | contig 12679 bp, 12 predicted proteins | sample 431651 | NCBI WGS metagenome assembly JFJP01 (sample SAMN02602958, study PRJNA72255) | Microbial mat metagenome, whole genome shotgun sequencing project. | biome: fresh water; feature: sink hole; material: water; isolation source: purple microbial (photo- and chemosynthetic) mats found in... | reverse complement strand
TCTACAAATTAATCTTCACTACATAACCTTCAAAGGTTCTTACATTAAAAACGGTTCCGTCTTCAAAGATTAAATATTGCCCTTTTATTCCGGTAAGTTTTCCTGTAAAGTTTTTTGTGCTATCTAAATTTATACTCAAAACTTTTTTTGGATATTCCAAAACCGGGAAATTCATTTGGTACAAATCAACTTTAGTATTATGAAAAAAATCTTTCACTTCAGATGGTATCAAATTTTCTAATTTTAATCGTTCTGAAATTAAATCAACTGACTTATAATCATTTGTCAACATTTTTCTAAAATTAGTTTTATCGGCAAAATGATTTTTCAAAGCCACTTCGGTAATTCCTGCTAAATATCGATTTGGAACCTCAACTATCGGGATGGCTTGCACTGCTCCTTGATCTATCCATCGGGTTGGCACTTGCGTTTTTCTGGTTACACCAACTTTTACCTCACTTGATAAAGCTAAATATACAATATGGGGTTGCAATTGAACTCTTTTTTCATATTCTAAATCTCTATCTTCAATGTCTAAATGGGCTGTCGATAATTCGGGTTTCATAATCCAATCGCCTGCAGAAGCACTACTCATAAAGCAATCGTAACAAAATCCTTGACGGAAAATTTTCTTTTTCTTACCACATTCCAAACATTGATAACCCACAAAATTAATTTCTAACGATTTGTTTAACAACTGATTCAAATGGAGAAAACTGTTTTCAAAAACCAAATAATATTGAATTGGATTGGAAAACTCGGTTTGCATTTTAGTGAGAACGCCTTCGTAGTGCATATTAAATATTAGATTTATGATATTAGATTTTAAATATTTTACTATTTTAGCGTAAAGTTATAACTCATAACTCACAACTCATAACTCACAACCAAAAAAAATGCCTTTTCCAATAATTAATTCCATCGCATCTTGGTTTTTGAAGCAACGCATTCATCAGATTGAGTTGTTTCTTAAATATCCTAATGAAGTTCAAGATGAGTTGCTTATGAATTTAATTCGGAATTGTGAAGAAACCGTCATTGGAAAAAAATACGATTTTGAATCGATACGAAATTATAAAACATTTACCGAAAGAGTTCCTGTATCTACCTACGAAGAATTGGAACCTATGATTGAACTCACACGAAAAGGTGCGCAAAATGTTTTTTGGAATACACCCATAAAATGGTTTGCCAAATCGAGCGGTACAACTAATGCAAAAAGTAAATTTATTCCGGTAAGCAATGAAGCTTTGGAAGATTGCCACTACAAAGGCAGCAAAGATTTGTTGTGTATGTACTTGAACAACAACGAAAACTCAGAGATGTTTCTAGGAAAAAGTTTGCGTCTTGGTGGCAGTTCACAGATTTATGAAAACAACAATACTTCGTTTGGAGATTTATCGGCAATTTTGATTGAAAACATGCCCATGTGGGCAGAATTCAGCAGTACGCCAAGCAATAAAATATCGTTGATGAGCGAATGGGAAACCAAATTAACTGCCATTATTAACGAAACCAAAACAGAGAATGTAACGAGTTTTGCTGGCGTTCCTTCATGGATGTTGGTTTTGTTGAATCGAATTTTAACCGAAACCAACAATTCTAATTTGATGGAATTATGGCCCAATTTGGAAGTATATTTCCACGGAGGCGTAAATTTTGAACCCTATCGGGAGCAATATCAAAAGATTATTCCGAGTAGTGATTTTAAATATTATGAAATTTACAATGCTTCTGAAGGATTTTTTGCCATTCAAGATTTGAATTATTCTAATGATTTGTTGTTGATGTTGGATTATGGCATTTTCTACGAGTTCATTCCGATGGATACTTATGGAACACCAAATCAACGTATTGTTCGATTAGCTGATGTTGAATTGTTTAAAAATTATGCTATTGTAATCACAACTAATTCAGGATTATGGCGTTATATGATTGGAGATACGGTAAGATTCACTTCTTTAAAACCCTTCAGGATTAGAGTTTCTGGCAGAACCAAGCATCATATTAATGTTTTTGGAGAAGAATTAATGGTTGAAAATACAGATACTGCCATTGCTAAAACATGTTCGGTATTGCATTGTGAAGTTAAAGATTATACCGTTGCTCCTATTTTTATGAAAGGAAAAGAAAAAGGCGCACACGAATGGATGATTGAATTTAAAAAACATCCCGAAGATATGGCGCAATTTCAAAAAGTATTGGATGAAACGTTGCAAACCGTAAATTCTGATTATGAAGCCAAACGTTATAATAATATGACATTAAACCAATTGAAAGTAAATGTTGCTCGTGAAAATTTATTTTATGATTGGCTAAAAGAACAAGATAAATTAGGTGGACAACATAAAATTCCGAGATTGTCAAACGAACGTGATTATTTGGAGCAATTGATTGGGATGCAGACGAGTGTAAAAAATTCTTTAAATTTGTAATATGAAACAGGTAACTATAAATATCAAAGACAACAAATACTCGTTTTTTTTAGAATTAATAAATAAAATGGATTTCATATCTATTGTTGATAATGATGATTGGTATGAAAATCTTTCTCAAAATGAGAAAAATTCAATTGAAAAAGGCATTAATGATATTGAAAAAGGACGAATTCATTCTCATGAAGAAGTCATGACAATAGCTAGAAAAAAAATATCAGACTTAAGAAATTCTAAATGAAAATCATTTGGTCAACTTTAGCTAAAGATTATTATATCTATATTATTGAACAACTTTTTGAAAAATGGAATATCAAAATTGTTGAAAAATTTGAAAGAGAAATTACTAATTTGATATATAATATTTCAAATAACAATCAAATTTGTCCACAGCCAAAAAAATTGTTAATTATCATAAATGCATCGTAAACAATCACATCTCTTTAATTTACAGAATTGAAAACCAAAGAATTGAAATAATAACCTTATTATATAATCAATCTGATCATTTGTATTAATGAAAAATCTATTCATTTTATTTTTACTCTCATTATCCATAATTTCTTGTGGACCTAAAAGAATGAAATGTTATGGAAAACGTTGCGTGGAAACTTCAATTAAAAAAGAAAGTTACGTACCTTCGCATCGCAATTCGTAATTCCCAATTCCTTTTTTGAAAACTAAACTTTACTTAGCTTTATTTTGTGTTGCCTTCTTTTGGGGCACCACCTTTTTGGGCATTCGAATTGGCATTGAAACCATTCCTCCTTTTCTTCTTGCTGGAATTAGAAACTTAATTTCAGGTTTTATCATTTTCTTTTATTTGTTGTTTCAACAAAAATTAGAACCCGTAAACCCAAGGCAATTTCTTAGAGCTTTTATCTTATCTATAATGATGATTGTTCTTGCCAACGGATTAACAACCTATTCTGAAAAATACATTACAAGCGGTTTGGCATCGTTAATTTCGACTTTATCTCCTTTTTTTGTACTGATTTTGAATTTGCTTTTAGGCAACGAAAAACTCTCCATCAAAACTACTCTTGGAATCTTACTAGGAATGTTTGGTATTTTTCTAATCTACCAAAACAGTCTTTCCGATTTATTGAATCCTGAGTATCGACAAGGAGTTTTTGCTATTTTAATTGCCGTTTTAATGTGGGCTATTGGAACCATTATCACTAAAAAAGGAAGTGAAAATTCGTTAACCATGCTTATGAATGTATGTGTTCAAATGATTATCGCCGGAATTATTTTGACTACAATTCAATTCATTTTAACACCAACAATCTCTACCGAAAACTGGAGTTTGCGTAGCGTTTTGGCTATGATTTACTTAGCCGTTTTTGGCTCGGTTGTGGGTTATGTGGCTTATAGTTATTTGATAACACAAATGTCTTCTACCAAAGTTTCTGTTTTATCTTATGTGAATGTTGTGGTGGCTTTATTTCTGGGTTGGCTTATACTAGATGAAATAATTACTTCTCGAATTATCATGGCAGCTTCCTTAATTATTGGTGGTGTTTTTATTGTGAACTACAAAAAAGCAAAATAAATTTAAGCTTTACTGTAACATTTGTTGATGATAAAAGTCTTATAAGGAAATCATCATCCGAGGCAAAGACAAACTTTTTGGGGTGCAACGGAAAAAATCAAATCAATCAAAAAATGAAATCACTATTTCTATCTATTACCTTATTAGTAGCAAATGCCTTATTTGCTCAAGAAACAAAAAAAGACTCAGAAACACTAAAAGACACCGTCAAGAAAAAAGTTGTAGTGCTTGACGAAGTAAAAGTCGCTACTAAAAAAGAACTCATAAAAGTTGATTCCGACAAAACCACAGTTTCTGTAAAAGACAACGCTATGTTAAGCACAGGAAATGCTTATGATGCTGTTAAAAAATTACCAGGAGTTATCGCTTCTCCAACAGGAGGTTTGACTTTAAATGGTAAAGGTGTTGCCATTTATATCGATGGCTCTCCAAGCACGCTAAGTGGTTCTGATTTAGAAAATTATCTATCTTCTCTTCCTGCCAATGCTATTGAAAAAGTAGAACTAATTTATAATCCTGGCGCTGCCTTTGATGCTAATGCTAGTGGATCTGTAATCAATTTGGTAACTAGCAATAAACGTTTAAAAGGCATCAATGCAACATTCAATTTAAATTATAATTTCAACAACTATCAAAAACCTAGTCCGCAAATATTATTGAACGGAAAAGAAAAAAACTTGAGTTGGCAAACCATGATTGGATATAATTATATAGAGCGTGAGCAAAAGTCTAAAAACGGACAAACTTTTACTTCTTTCAATCCAGATAAGTACATCGACCAACAAAGACTTTCTGTTACCACCAACCGAAATTTATACATTAGAATTGGGACTAATTATAAGTTGAGTGAAAAATCTAACTTGTTGTTTAATTACAATTCTACTTATAGCAATGACAGAGATGTTTTTGATGCAAAGACTACTGGAAGTGAAATTTCAGATTATTTGAACGATGGAACAAACAAAACAAAATCGAATAACCAAGAGTTTAGTTTACAATACAAAACCAAATTAGATACTATTGGCAGAACACTTGATATCATTGCTTTTGCAAATACATTCAATAGAAATCCGAATTTTAAATCTAATGCTTTTGATGGTGTAACTTCTAGTTATAATAATTTTACAAACGACTTTGGTTTACTAAATTATTACTTAAAATATGATTTTTCCATACCTTTTGAAAAACTAAAACTTTCTATTAATACCGGTGGAAAATTTAATACCATTAAAGTAAATAACACCGGAAATTATAATTTGAATTCGCCCATTACAGACCTCATTGACTTTGATTATAAAGAAACAAATTTGGCATTTTATGCAGAGGCAAGAAAAAAGATTAAAAAATTCAACTTTACTTTAGGGCTTCGCTTTGAAGATTTTAATGTAAATAGAACTGGAATTGTTGACAACACAAGAACAGATATCGATTTCAATAACAGGAATTTATTTCCTAACGTAAGTGCTTTGTATGAAGTGGCTCCAAGTGTAAATGTGAGTGCGTCTTATTCAAGAAAAATTTCGCAACCAAGTTATGGCGTTTTAGATCCTAATGGTTCTAATTTTGACCAATATAATTCTTCAACCGGAAATTTATTATTGAATCCTTCGTTTTTTGACAATTATGAATTCAAGATTTCGGCGATGGATTTCATTCAATTAGGAACAAACTATACCGTTTCTAAAGATCATAATTTATTTATATTTAATGCCGAACCAGGACAATTAGTGAGCACCCAAACGTTTCAACAATTTGATCGTTTTAAAACAATGAGTGTTTTTGCCAACTTTCCAATTCCGTTAGATTATTTCTTTAAAGGAAAAGAAGAGTTCAAAAACAGAATGAACAACATTGATAAAATGAATTACATCTTTTTAAACATCAATTACATCAAAAACTTGACAGAAGGATATGATTTTTCATTTGAATCAAAACCTATTTGGAACTATGCTGCCCAAGCGCAAATTATGTTGCCATGGGATATTAAAAGTAGTATGACTTACTTCATTTTACCAGAAGGTGGTGTTTGGGAAATATACAAAATCACAAAACCAATTCAACAATTTGATATTTCGTTGAACAAAGATTTCTTGAATAAGAAATTAAAACTAGGTATTCACGCCTTTGATTTATTCAATCAAAATGAGGTTAATGCCTTAGTTTCGTCTACCAATTTGGAAACAAAATTCTATGAGAAAAATGATTCTAGAGTTTTTAGAATTTCATTAACCTACAGATTTGGAAACTTAAAATTAGAAAAAGAAAACACCGACATTCAAACAGAAAAAGTGAAAAGTGGCGGTGGATTAGTGAAGTAATTTAGAGATTAGTTGTAAAATAAAACCCGATTTTGAAATTTCAGAATCGGGTTTTTTATTGAGATTAAAAATAGGTTTCAACAGCAAATTTAAACTGTTCTATAAAAATTTTCTTGAAAGCACTGATATTATTTTGCTCATAAAAGAGTAACATTGCCTTTTTATAATCAATAGTATCAACTGTTCTGAATGAAATTGGACAATATTTATTATTTATTAATATTGCATTACTAATTATCCTAGCTGTTCTTTTGTTTCCATCTGAGAAGGGTTGAATATAAGAAAGTAAAATCAATACTAAAAAAGATTTATCAAAGATGCTTTCGCGTGTATTTATAAGTAAACACAAGTCTTGTAATGCTTCTTTTATTTGAAATTCATTATCTAATGGTTTGTAATTTGTTCCAGAAATACCAACTCTTCGGTTTCTAATATTTCTATCAATTCCTAAACCTTCAATTAATAAACTATGAATATCTTCGATTCTTGAAACAGCCAAGGGATTTATATAATCAGAATTAGCTAAAATAAAATCTAAAGCCGATTTATGATTTAATAACATTACTGCTTCCTCTTTAGTTTTTCCAGAAGCAGTTTCTCTATCTTTCAACAACCTTTCTGTTTCTAATAAGGAATAGGTATTTCCTTCTATTTGAGATGATTTCCAACTTAAATCAATGGCTAATCTCTCAAACTCTTTATTAAATTCTGACACAGAAAGTTTTGAAATATTTTCACTAAATTGGTTTTGAAGATTTGATAATTTTTCATTCTCCTCTTTTGTAAAAATTGAAATGGAACACAAGGTGTTCTTAATCAAATCGAAATTAAACCCTTCGTAAATTTTTCTTTCATCAATTTCTTTTTCAAAATAGCGGTCTAAATTAATAGAATATAAAACATCAAACCCTTTATTAATAAAGTATTTTGTTGCCTTTCCTCTTCCCTTTGTTTCAATAAGATTTTTATCTAATAAAATCTGAATAATTCTTTTAATAGTAGCGAATGAAACCACATTGGTATCTAAACTACCATGAATTTCTTTAGAGGAACTGTTTGGAAAGTTCTTAATATAATCAAGAATTTCTTCTTGTAAATTGAATTTGAATTTTGCCATACCACAACTTTGAGCTCACAAATATAAAAAATAAAGCTCAAAAATGTATTTTTTTGAGCTTTATTTGAGCTTTCTATGAGCTTGAATTGGTTTAAGAAGCAATTTCCAATCGTTTCAATAAATTTTTATTCAAAGTATGTTCGGCATAATCTCTATCAATTTCTAGAGATTTATCATCAGAACTTGGTAATTCATACATGGCATCGGTTAAGATGGCCTCACACAACGAACGTAATCCACGCGCACCTAATTTGTATTCTAACGCTTTTTCAACAATATAGTCTAACGCTTCGTTGGTGATGGTGAATTTTACATCATCCATAGCAAAAAGCTTTTCGTATTGCTTTATTAAAGCATTTTTTGGTTCCGTTAGAATTGAACGCAATGTTGCTGCATCTAAAGGATCCATGTGAGTTAATACTGGCAGACGACCAATAATTTCTGGAATCAATCCAAAATCTTTAATGTCTTTTGGGATGATGTATTGCAACAAATTATCTTTATCAATATTATCAACATTCCTTGATGTTGAATATCCTACAGCCGTTCTGTTTAAACGTTTGGAAATGATTCTTTCAATTCCGTCAAAAGCTCCACCAGCGATGAACAATATATTTTGAGTATTAACCTCAACAAATTTTTGGTCAGGATGTTTTCTTCCTCCTTTTGGTGGCACATTAACAACGGTTCCTTCCAATAATTTCAATAAGGCTTGTTGCACACCTTCGCCAGAAACATCACGAGTTATCGATGGATTATCACTTTTACGTGCAATTTTATCAATTTCGTCGATGAAAACAATTCCTCGTTCGGCTTTGGTCACATCATAATCGGCAGCTTGAAGCAAACGAGTTAAAATACTTTCAACATCTTCTCCAACATAACCAGCTTCAGTCAATACTGTTGCATCAACAATGGCTAAAGGAACATCTAACATACGAGCAATTGTTTTGGCTACTAATGTTTTTCCGGTTCCTGTTTGTCCCACCATAATGATGTTTGATTTTTCAATTTCAACATCTTCGGCTGCTTGTTGTTGCATTAATCTTTTGTAGTGATTATAAACAGCAACCGACATTACTTTTTTGGTTTGCTCTTGACCAATAACATATTCGTCTAGAAATGCTCTGATTTCTTTTGGCTTGCGCAAAACTAAATTGGTAGCTGCTTTTACACCCGAATTGGTTTTTAATTCTTCTAAAATAATTCCGTGTGCTTGTTCGATGCAACGGTCGCAAATGTGTGCGTCAATTCCGGCAATTAATAAATTGGTTTCCGGTTTTTTTCTTCCGCAGAAGGAACATTCTAATTTTTCTTTTGCCATTTTTTTGAGTTGGAAGATGGAAGATGGATGCTGGAAGATGAGAAAACTCCCAACTTCCAGCTTCTAACTTCCAGCTTTATTATCTTCTTAACACTTCATCTATCATTCCGTATTCTTTTGCTTCATCGGCAATCATCCAGTAATCGCGCTCGCTGTCTTTGTGAACTTTATCGAAAGTTTGACCTGAATGATGCGAGATAATTTGATACAATTCATCTTTCAATTTCAACATTTCTTTCAAGTTGATTTCCATATCGGTAGCCACACCTTGAGCGCCACCTGATGGTTGATGAATCATTACTCTAGAATGTGGTAAAGCCGAACGTTTTCCTGCTGCACCAGCACACAATAAAACTGCACCCATAGAAGCTGCCATTCCTGTACAGATTGTTGCTACATCTGGTTTTATATATTGCATCGTGTCATAAATACCCAATCCAGCATAAACGCTTCCTCCTGGAGAATTGATATAGATTTGAATATCTTTAGACGCATCTGCGCTTTCTAAAAACAATAATTGTGCTTGAATCACATTAGCAATATAATCATCAACTCCAGTTCCAAGAAAGATAATTCTATCCATCATTAAACGAGAAAAAACATCCATTTGAGTAATATTCAATTGACGTTCTTCAATAACTGCTGGTGTCATATTCATTGGTGTTAATGCTCCAATAATTTTATCATAATACAAGCTATTCACTCCATGGTGTTTGGTAGCAAATTTTTTAAATTCTTTTCCGTAGTTCATTTTTAAATTTTAGTTTAAAAGTTTATGTTTTTATTCTTCGAAAAGCCTCGAAGACAATTTGTAATTATCTAATTAAAACTTAATACCCTATTGCAAAGGTCGTACCTTTTATTTAATGTGACAAATTGTCTTAAAAAAAAGCGTCAAAATCCAAAGACTTTGACGCTCAAATATAATAAATTATCTTTTACAATTAGTGGTTTAATTCTCCATACATGGCTTTTATAAACTCTTCGTAATTAACTTCTTTAGTTTTTGCTTTTACTTTTTCTTTGAAAAGGTTTAACATTTTTTCGCTCATCACTTGTTCTGAAAGGCGTTTTACTTCGTCTTGGTTACCCATAACTCGAGCAACGATTCCTTGAACATCTTCGTCTGTTGGGTTCATTTGCCCAAATTGTGCCATTTGTTTTTTGATTAAACCAGATGTAAAATCTTTTAATTCGTCAAAAGTAATTTGAAGATTGTTATCTGCCATTACCTTACCTTCGATTAATTGGTAACGTAAACCATTTTCTGACTTTGAGTATTCCTCCTCAGCTTGTTCTGCTGTTAATGGATTTTCACCAGCGGTTTGAATCCATTTTTTTAAAAAAGCTGCAGGTAAATCAAATTTTGTAGTAGCAATTAATGATTCTGTAACGTCGTTTAAGAATTTTTGGTTGGCTTGTTGTTCAAATTGTTGCTCCGCATCTTCTTTGATTTTTGCTTTCAATTCTTCTAGTGAATTTACAACTCCAGCTCCAAATAGTTTATCGAATAACTCTTGATTTAATTCTGCTGGCTCGCTGGCTACCACTTCGTCAATTGTAAAGGTAACTTCAATATCTAAACCGTGAATATCATCGTGACCAATAGCCAAAACATCCATTAATTTATGGTCATCATTGAATAAACCTTTGGTTTTAAGAGTAACAACATCGCCTACTTTTTTACCTAAGAACATCTTTGCTGTTTTTGGGTCAGCCAATAATTCCATATCTAAAGTTGTTCTATTATTGATTCCTTTTTCTTCATTTGCAAAAATTCCAGAAACATCATTTCCTTCTGCAACAACATCTGACGAAACGATTTTACCATATTGTTTTTGAATTCTTGCTACTTGAGCGTTCAACATAGTGTCATCTGCAATAATTTTGTATTGAACCACATCATTTTTAGCCGCTAAATCAACAGAAAAAGTTGGTGCTAATCCTAATTCGAAATCAAATTTAAAATCTTCGGCATCCCAATTGAAACTGTCTGTTACAACAGGAAGCGGGTTTCCTAAAATATCTAATTTTTCTTCTTGTAAATATCTGTTTAGATTTTCTTGTAAAACTTTGTTTACTTCTTCCAATAAAATTGCTTTTCCGTATTGTTTTTGGATTAAGCTCATTGGTACAGCACCTTTTCTAAAGCCAGGAATTGCTGCATTTTTTCGATAATCTGCTAGTACTTTTTCTACTTTTGGAGCATAATCAGCTTTAGAAACCTCAACAGTTACTACAGCATTTAATGCGTCTACATTATTTCTTGTAATATTCATTTCTTCGTGTTTTATACCTACTAAAATTGGGTTGCAAAATTATAACATTTCTACAACCCAACCAATTTTATTTTATTGATTTTTAAACTATTTTTTACCTTCTCCTGTTAGTTGATAAACCAATGATTGCGAAAGTGATAAAATGATGCTAAAGAAAAAGGCAGTCCAAAAACCGTTTACATCAAATCCATCTACAAAATGGTCGCACATTAGAATAATTATGGCATTGATAACCAGCAAAAACAGTCCAAGAGTAAAAACCGTAACTGGTAAAGTTAAGAGAACCAAGAATGGTTTAACAAAAAAGTTTAACAATCCTAAAACTATGGCTACAACTAATGCTGTAGAAAATTCGTCAACCACCACTCCTTTCATAAGGTAAGATATAACCATAACTAAGATGGATGTTATTAAAATTCTTAAAAGTAATTTCATATGTTTAAATTTTATTTTTTATCGGTAACATATGGTATCGCCTTTTTAATCATTGGTGTTTGCTTGCGCAAACTTGTTGTTAATGGCGATTTCATATTTTCTAATTAATTTTTATTTACAATATTATTCCAAAAAACGTGCCGTTTCCTCAAAAAACAACTGCGGATTTTCTGCATGCAACCAATGCCCTACATTTGAAATTGTTGCTAATTCAAAGTTAGGGAAATGTTTTTTTATATCAGGCAAATCTTTATCTAAAATATACCTTGAATTACCTCCACGAATAAATAGTGTTGGTTTTTCAAAAAAAGCTTCTTCGGGCAAAGCAGTTCCAATTACTTCAATTTTATCATTAAAAACTTTCAAATTAAAACGAAAATCCAATTGCCCTGGCGCTGCCCAATATAAATTCTTCATTAGAAATTGCCTTGTCCCAAAATCTGGTATAAAAGGATATAAAGTTTCTTCAACAGAGGTTCTGTCTGGTTTTGAAATAAAATCTATTGCATTCAATCCTGCTAAAATATCTTGATGATGTGGTGCATAATATTTTGTACCAATATCGGCTACTATTAATTTTTCAACCTTCTCAGGGTATTTGGTTGCAAAAAGCATGGCTACTTTTCCTCCCATAGAATGTCCTATAATAGAAACTTGATTCAAATTATGATTTTGACAATATTCTAAAACATCTTGTGCCATAATAGCATAACTAAAATCTTCTGAGTGAAAGCTTTTTCCGTGATTTCTCATATCTAAAATATGAACTTGAAATCCTTTAGCTGCATAAAGCGAACCAAAAGATTTCCAATTGTCAGACATTCCTAAAAATCCGTGAATTATTAGCAGTGGTTTTCCTTCTCCTTCTATTCTTGAGTGCAACATTTTACCATTCCTAAAAATCCGTGAATTATTAGCAGTGGTTTTCCTTCTCCTTCTATTCTTGAGTGCAACATTTTACTTCAATTTTTGCAAATACATGTTTACCACATTATCCAATCCTAAATATAATGCTTCAGAAATTAGCGCATGCCCGATAGAAACCTCTAATAATCCTGGAATATTTTCTTTAAAAAATTTGATATTATCCAAACTTAAATCGTGACCCGCATTGATACCTAATATTAATTCATTTGCTAAAACTGATGCTTTAGTGTAAGGTTCAATTCCTTTCAAATTTCCTAAATTATATTGGTGCGCAAACGCCTCTGTGTAA
>JFJP01020529.1_pt1 | contig 12681 bp, 12 predicted proteins | sample 431651 | NCBI WGS metagenome assembly JFJP01 (sample SAMN02602958, study PRJNA72255) | Microbial mat metagenome, whole genome shotgun sequencing project. | biome: fresh water; feature: sink hole; material: water; isolation source: purple microbial (photo- and chemosynthetic) mats found in... | reverse complement strand
GCGATCTGCTCGCCGCCTACGATGCCATGGTCGAGCTGCTGGTCGGCCACCTGCTGGTCGATGCCGCGACCATCACCCCGCGCCGGGTCGAAGCGCTCCTGCGCGGCAGCGGGCAGACGCCGGCCTTCGACGTCACGCTCGATGGCGACAAGCCGTTCTACGTCCTGAGCAAGGCGGTGCAGGCGCTGGAGAAGCCCAAGGAAGCGCCGACCACCTCCGACCAGCTGCCGTGGGCTGAAGTCGGCCTGTTCGAGAAGGTCCGGCGCATCGAACTGGTCCTCGACCAGCATGTGCGGCCCGCCCTGGCCAGCGACGGCGGCGGCCTCGACCTGGTCGATCTGCAAGGCGATGAACTGCTCGTGCAATACCATGGCGCCTGCGGCTCGTGCTCGTCGTCGATCGGCGGCACGCTGACCTTCATCCAGGACAGCCTCACCAACCATCTCGGCACCGCCCTGCGCATCACCGTGTCGCAGCTGGAGACCGAAGCCGCTCCCAGCTTCGTGCCGTAGGCTGGCATGCGCTGCCTGCGCTTCGCAGATCTCTCCCCGCGCTCGGCAGGCTGCCACGTTTCGCGCAATTTCTACCACCCCGGCCATGCCTGCGCCCGGCATCAGCACGATTTCGCCGAAGCCATGTGGGTCGAACTTGGCGCGGTGCGCCACGACACCGGGCGCAGCGTCCGCCTGCTGACCGCCGGCGAGGTCGTGCTGGTCCGGCCACATCACCAGCACGAGATCCGCGGGGTCGAGGGCCACGTCGGCGTGATCGTCAACATTGCCTTCCCGGCCGCCTGCCTGCAGCTCATCGAACAGCGCTACCGCTGCGCCGAACTGTGGGGCGATGCCAGCGAACCGCGGGTCGGACGGCTGTCGCTGGCGGACATCGCCGCCCTCGCCCGGCGCATCGAGACGCTGCGCAGCGGCCCGGATGACGACCTCGCCCGCGACGCCTTCATCACCACGCTGCTCGACCGCCTGCGCCCACGCCTGCCCGATCCGTGGCGCAACGCCCCGGCCTGGCTCGCCGGCCCGATCGCACGCTGCGCCGAACCGCCACTGCTCGCCAAGGGCATCGACGGCCTGGTCAGGCTGAGCAAGCGCTCGCGACCCCATATCGGCAACGCCATCCGCACCGCCACCGGCGACACCCCGGCCGCCCTGTTCAACGAACTGCGCCTGCGCTGGGCCGAGCGCCAGTTGGCGCTCACCGACCTGCCGATTAGCGAGATCGCCGCCGCCTGTGGAGTCGGACGGCCACACCTGCACCGGCTCTTTGCTGACCGCCACGGACGTGGTCCGCGCGACTACCGGCTGGCCTGCAGGGCTGCCGCCGGTTGATCAAGGTCGGCCTGGCAGCGCTTGCCTGCGAGGGGCATTGCGGCGATGACCCGGCATGGAAACCAGTGTTGGTAATCCAGGTTTCCGTCTTGTCGCGGGCGCGCTGGCGGCCAGCGGCGTGCTGGCTGTCCTCGGGCTCAGCGTCATGGGCCTACGCCATGGCGGCGTGATCGAGGGCATCGTGCGCATCTGGGGCGATCCGTGGGGTCCTGCGACTCTCGCCGACCTCGCCTGCGGGGTCCTGCTGGTCGGTGCCTGGATGATCGTGGTCGAGGCACGCCCACGCCGATTGTGGTTATGGCTTCCGCTGCTCATCCTGCTCGGCCATGCCGCGACCGGTCTCTTCCTACTCGCCCGGCTGCCACGCGCGGACAATCTCCGGACATGGCTGAGCCAACGCCTGTGAACGACGTCAGCCGCGCGCCCACCGTCTGGCTGCCACCGCGTGGCGGCAGCAGCGACGGCCACGCCGCTGAGATCCGCCTCGAACTCCTCGATGAGCTGGCCACCACCGCCCACGCCCGGCTGCGCGCCCTGGCCCTGATCGGCCTGGTCGCCTTTGGTTCGGGTACGCTGCTTGCGCTGGTCCTGCCGGCACTGCTCGGCCGTCCGCCGTGGGAGCAGGCGGTGATGGCGGGCTTGTGCGCCTTCCTCAGCCTGGTCTCCCTCGGGGTATGGCGCTTCGCCGCGCGCGCCCGGCCGGCAGCGCGTACCATCATCACAGTCGGCCTGGGCTTCGTCGTAGTGGCGGCCCTGGCCATGGCGGTGGCCGAAGTGGCGATCGGCCCGCGCGCCGCGCGCGACTACGACGGCGTACCCGGCATGTGCATCTGGATCGTCCTCTTCCCCCTGATCATCCCCTGCCTGCCCGGCCAGGCGCTGGTCGCCGCCCTGCTCTGCGCCCTGACCCTGCCACTGGCCTACGCGCTGTTCGTGCTGTTCGGGCGCGAGCCCAGTGATCTGCCGGCGCTGGTGCGTTGGTTCGCCCCTGGCTTCTTCTGCGCCGGTGTGGCGTGGGCTGCGGCGTGGGTATTCGGGCGCATGGCCGGCGATGTGGCGCGCATCCGCCGCGAGATCCGTGAGCTCGGCGCCTATCAGCTGGAGGACCGCCTCGGCCACGGCGGCATGGGCGAGGTGTGGCGGGCACGCCACCGTCTGCTGCCGCGCAGCGCGGCGGTGAAGTTCGTCCGTCCGACTGAAGACCTGCGCCAGGACCCGGCGGCGGTGCGCGAACTGGCCAAACGCTTCGAACGCGAGGCCCGCGCCATCGCCCTGCTGCGCAGCCCGCACACCGTGCAGCTCTACGACTATGGCATCTCGCCCGAGGGCGACCTCTACTACGCCATGGAACTGCTCGACGGCTTCGACTTGGAAGGTCTGGTGACCCGCCATGGCCGCCAGCCCGAGGCGCGCGTGGCGCAGATGCTCGCCCAGGCCTGCCTGTCGCTGGCCGAGGCGCACCGCGCCGGGCTGGTGCATCGCGATGTGAAACCTGGCAATCTCATGCTCTGCCGGCTGGGCGAAGACCTCGATGTGGTCAAGGTGCTCGACTTCGGGCTGGTCGGCGCGGCGCAGAACCAGCCGGCGGCGCCGGGCTCGGCGCATGGCGCCAGCGGCTTTGCCGGTACCCCCGGATACATCGCGCCGGAGCTGATCTTCGGCACCGCCCAGGCGACCCCCGCCAGCGACCTCTACGGCCTCGGCGCGGTGGCCTACTGGCTGCTCACCGGCGGCAGCGTGTTCCCCGGCGCGGACGGCGCCGAGGATCTGGTCGCGCACAGCATGGACCGGCCGCAATCGCCCAGCACCCGCCTCGGCCGGCCACTCAACCCCGACTTTGAACGGCTGGTCCTGGAATGTCTGGGCAAGACCCCGGAGCAGCGTCCGCCCAGCGCCCTGGCGGTGCGCGACCGCTTGCGCGCGATGCGCTTCGCCGAGCCGTGGAGCGATGCCGACGCGCTGGCCTGGTGGACGGCGGCCAAACCCGCGCGCAGCTCGTAGTCTTCCTCGTCCGTCCAAGGTTCCAGGGAGTCCCAGTGGAAACCGCGACCATCGCGTAAGTTTCCTGCCATGCCCAGCCGACCCCCTCCGTCCCTTGCCGCGCGCGCCCTCGCCTGGGTCGACAGCCACCGCGCTGCGCTCGCCTACGATCCGCTCGACGAACGGGTGGACTGGCTGCGCAACCTGCCGTTCCTCGCCCTCCACGCAGCCTGCCTGGCGGCCTGGTGGGTCGGAGTCAGCCCGACCGCCCTGGCCCTCTGCATGGCGCTGTTCGCCCTGCGTATGTTCGCCATCACCGCGGTGTACCACCGCCTGCTCGCGCACCGCGCCTACCAGGCACCGCGCTGGCTCGCCTTCCTCGGCGCTTTCGTTGCCAACAGCAGCGGGCAGCGCGGCCCGTTGTGGTGGGCCGCCCACCACCGCCGGCACCACCGCGACAGCGACCGCGGCGAGGATGCGCACTCGCCACTGCAACACGGTTTCCTGCGTTCGCACCTGCTGTGGTTCATGACTCCGGCCGCCTTCCGCACCCGCCTGGAAGCGGTGCCAGATCTGGCCAAGCAGCGCGAACTGCTGCTGCTCGACCGCTTCGACACGGTGGCGCCGATCGCGCTGGCGCTCGCCTGTCTCGGCCTGGGCGCGCTGCTTGAGCGCCACGCGCCGCAGCTTGGCACCGGGGCATGGCAGCTGTTCGTATGGGGCTTCTGCATCTCCACCGTGCTGTGCGCACACGCCACCTTCACGGTCAACTCGCTGGCCCACACCTGGGGCCGCCGGCCCTACGCCACCGCCGACGGCAGCCGCAACAACTGGCTCATCGCGCTGATCACCCTCGGCGAAGGCTGGCACAACAACCACCACCGCTATCCGGCGTCGGCGGCTCAGGGCTTCGCCTGGTGGCAGTTCGACCCGACGCTGTGGACGCTGCGCGCGATGGCCATGGTCGGGCTGGTACACGGGCTGAAACCGGTGCCCGCGCGGGTCCATGCCGAAGGCTATGGACGGGGCGACGCATGAGGATCGCGGTCATCGGATCGGGCATCGCCGGGCTCACCGCAGCCTGGCTGCTGCGCCGCCGGCACGACATCACGCTCTACGAGGCCGGGGCGCACGCCGGCGGCCACACCAACACCGTGGCGGTGGCGATGCACGGGCGGACCTGGCCGGTCGACACCGGCTTCATCGTGTTCAACCGCCGCACCTATCCCACCTTCTGCACCCTGCTCGAACGCCTCGGAGTGGCGGTGCGCGACAGCACCATGAGCTTCAGCGTGCGCGACGAGGCCTCGGGGCTGGAATGGAACGGCACCTCGCTGGGCGGGGTGTTCGCGCAGCGGCGCAACCTGCTCTCGCCCGGCCACTGGGGTATGCTGCGCGACATCCTGCGCTTCGCCCCGCACGCCGAGCGTCTGGCCCGCGAGCCGGCCGGCGAGGAGTTGAGCCTCGACCAGTTCCTCGACTCGCTACGCCTGGGCGAGGCGTTCCGCCAGCGTTACCTGCACCCGATGACCTCGGCGATCTGGTCGATGCCACCTGCCGATCTCGGCCGCTTCCCCGCCCGCTTCCTCTGCCGCTTCCTCGACAACCACGGCATGCTGCGGGTGTCGGGCCGGCCGCAGTGGCTGACCGTGGTCGGCGGCTCGTGGAGCTATGTCCAGGCGATGACCGCCGGCTGGCGCGAGCGCATCCGCCTGAACACGCCGGTGGCGCGCGTGGTGCGCAGCCCTGCCGGGGTCGAGGTGGTGGCCGCCGACGGCTCGGCCGAGCGCTACGACCGCGTGGTCCTGGCCTGCCACGCAGACCAGGCCCTGGGTATGATCGAGCGGCCCAGCGCGGCCGAAAGCGACGTGCTGCGCGATCTGCCCTACGCCAGCAACCTCGCGGTGCTGCACACCGATACCACGGTGATGCCGCGCAACCGCCGCGCCTGGGCGGCCTGGAACTCGACCGTGCGTGCCGACGCCGCCGGCGCCCGCGCCAGCCTGACCTACGACCTGACCTGCCTGCAGGGCCTGCAGGCGCCCGAGCAGTTCCTTGTCTCACTGGGGCTGGAGGACCGCATCGATCCGGCGCGCGTCATCCGCCGCATCCCCTACGCGCATCCCGCCTATTCGCTACGTTCGCCAGCGGCCCAGGCGCGCTGGTCCGAGATCAGCGGTGCCGACCGCATCCACTTCTGCGGCGCCTACTGGTCGTGGGGCTTCCACGAGGATGGCTGCGCCAGCGGCGTGCGCGTGGCACGCCAGCTCGGGGAGGACCTGTGAACGGCAGCGGCTACTACGAGGGCTGGGTGCGGCACCGCCGCTACGCGCCGGTCGCGCACGCCTTCGGCTACCGCCACGCCATGCTCGGCCTCGATCTCGCCAGCGGCCGCAAGGCTCTCGCATCGCACCCGTGGTTCGCTTGGCGCCAGCCGGCGCCGATCCGCTTCCATCGCGACGACTACCTCGGACCGGCCGGATCCGACCTTCTTGAGGCGGTGCGCGCCTGCGTGCGCCAGCAGTGCGACGGTCTGGAATTCACTGGTGCGGTCGAGCTGGTGACCCAGCCGCGCGCCTGGGGCTTCTCGTTCAATCCGGTGAGCTTTTACCTCTGCCACCACGGCGATGGCCGGCTCGCCGCCATCGTCGCCGAGATCACCAACACGCCGTGGCTCGAACGCTGCACCTACGCCCTGGCCGTGCCCACCGACCACCACGCGGGCGAGCCGCTGGAATGGACCTTCGCCAAACGCTTCCACATCTCGCCATTCAATCCCATGCAGCAGACCTACCGCTGGCGCTTCATCGTGCGGCCCGGCGCCTTCGCCGTGCACATGCTCAACCTCGCCGCCGACGGCAGCACGGTGTTCGACGCCACCCTGGTGACCCGGCGGCGGCCGCTGACCGGCGGGTTGCTCGCCCGGCTGCTGCGCGTCTCGCCACTGCTGAATCTCCAGGTGGCGCTGCGCATCTACCTGCAGGCCCGCCGCCTGTGGGCCAAGCGCGCCCCCTTCCACGCCCATCCCCGCACCCTCGTCCCAGCCGGAGCCTGACATGTCAGACAGCATCGTTCCAACGACCGAGCTTGCCCGTCCCGCGATCAGTGCGCCGACCGGCCTCTCCCGCTGGCTGCGTGGGCGCATGCTCGCCCGCCTCGCCGGCCTGCGTGGAGGAGCGCTGACCATCATCGATGGCGACGGCAGCCACCGCCTCGGCTCCGCCGAACTGAACCCCGGCGACCTGCGCGCGACCATCACCGTGCGCGATCCTGGCTTCTGGACCGCAGTCGGCCTCGGCGGCACGGTCGGCGCCGGCGACGCTTACATCCGCGGCATGTGGGAAGCTGACAATCTGACCGCGGTGATCCGCCTGCTGGCACGCAACGAGGCGGTGATCGCCAGCCTCGACGGCGGCCTGGTCGATCTTGCCGCCGCGCCACTGCGCCGGCTGCTGCACTGGTTCAACCGCAACACCGTCGACGGCGCAGCACGCAACATCGCCGCGCACTACGACATCGGCAACGACCTGTTCCGGCTGATGCTCGATCCGACCATGATGTACTCGTCGGCGGTGTTCCCCGGCCCGGCAGCCACCCTCGAACAGGCGCAGATCCACAAGCTCGACCTGGTGTGCCAGCGCCTCGGCCTCCAGCCCGGCGACCACCTGCTGGAGATCGGCACCGGCTGGGGCGGCCTGGCGATCCACGCCGCCGCGCGCTACGGCGCCCGCGTGACCACCACGACGATCAGCCGCCAGCAGCACGACCTCGCAGTCGAGCGCGTGCGCGAGGCCGGGCTCAGCGGCCGGGTCGAGGTGGTGATGCAGGACTACCGCGCCCTGTCCGGCACCTACGACAAGCTGGTCTCGATCGAGATGATCGAGGCGGTGGGGGCGGAGTGGTATCCGGCCTACTTCGAAGCCTGCTCGCGCCTGCTGAAACCCGATGGCGTCGCACTGATCCAGGCCATCACCATCGCCGACCAGCGCTTCGAACGCGCCCGCCGCGAGGTCGATTTCATCAAGAAGTTCATCTTCCCCGGCAGCTGCATCCCCTCGGTCACCGCGCTGTGTTCGGCGGCCACCGCGAACGGCGACCTGCGCCTGGCCGCCTACGACGACCACACTCCGCACTACGCCCGCACCCTGGCGGAATGGCGGGTGAACTGCCAGCGCCATGAGCAGGCCATCGACCGCCTCGGCTACAACGCTTCGTTCCGGCGCATGTGGGACTTCTACCTGTGCTACTGCGAAGGCGGCTTCGCCGAGCGGGCGATCTCGGTCGGCCACCTGCTCTTCGCCAAGCCGGGCTGGCGCCAGGCCGGACACCGCATGCTCGGGTACGCATGAAGCAGATCCGCCTGATCGAGGCCCTCGGCCACCTGGCGCTGTGGCAGGGCATGTGGCTGTGGCTGGTGTGGTCGGCCGGTCGCAGCGCGGCCACGCTGCCGTCGCTGGTGGCGGTCGCGCTGTTGGCCGCAGCCTGCTGGCGCGCTGGTTCTGCGTGGTGGCGCGTGCTGGCGGTGATCGCCACCGGCCTCGCCTGCGGCCTCGCGGTCGACGGCTCGCTGCTCAAGACCAGCGCTGTCAGCTACGCCGGCGGAGATCCCACCCTCGGCCTGCCGCCACCGTGGATCCTCGCCCTGTGGGCCCTGTTCGCCGCCGCCGTCGCCCTGCCGATGCGCTCATGGCTGACCAACCCGATCGTCGCCGGCGTGCTCGGCGCGGTCGGCGGTCCGCTCGCCTATGCCGGCGGGCGGGCGCTGGGCGCGATCCAGACTGGGCAGACCGGACTGGTGCTGACCGGCATCTTCTACGCGCTGGCCACCCCGGTGATCGTGCTGCTCGCCAACCGCCTGCTGCCGGCGCGGGAGGCGGCATGACAGCGCTGTTCCTCGCCATATGGGGTGGAGCCGCCGTGCTCATGCTCGCGCTGTGGGCGTGGCAGGTGCGTTCGAAGGACGCCAGCGTGGTCGATGTCGCCTGGGCCTACGCTGTCGGCGCCGCCGCCTGCGCGGGGCTGGCGCTGGGCACGGGCGATCCGGGTCGACGCTGGGCGCTGGCGGTGGTCGCCGCCGTCTGGGCCCTGCGCCTGGGCACGCATCTGCTCACCGACCGCATCTTCAAGGCCACCGGCGAGGACGGCCGCTACGCCCACTGGCGGCAGCAGGCGGGCGCCGGCTGGAACCGCACCGCCTTGGTGTTCTTCCAGGCCCAGGCCGTGTTCGTGGTCGTCTTCGCCGCGCCGGCCCTGCTGCTGGGCGGTGATGCGCGACCCTTCGGCACGCCCGGCGACTACGCCGGCCTGGCGCTATGGGCGGTCGGCCTGGTTGTCGAATGCACCGCCGACAGCCAGTTGGCGCGCTGGCGACGCGATCCCGCCAACCGTGGGCGCACCTGCCGCGCCGGACTGTGGCGGCTCAGCCGCCATCCCAACTACTTCGGCGAATGGCTGCAGTGGTGCGCCTGGCCGCTGTTCGCGCTCGGCGGCCCGCTCGCCGCGTGGCTGTGGATCCACCCCCTGCTGGTGCTCGCCTTCCTGCTCTTCCTCACCGGCATCCCGCACACCGAGCGCCGTGCCCTGCTCACCCGTGGCGAGGACTACCGCCGCTATCAGCGCTCGACCTCGCCCTTCTTCCCCTGGCCACCCCGTCCCGAGGAGCCCAGCCCATGAGCGTCGCCATCGAACTCGCAGAACGCGGCCTGCTGCCCGACCGCCTCACCCGCTTCGGCATCCGCCGCCTGCTGCGCTCGCGGCTGGTCGACAACTCGCCCGGCACCAGCGAGGCCTTCGTGGCGTCGCTGCGCGAGGCGCCGGTGGCGATCGAACAGCGCGCCGCCAACGAGCAGCATTACGAGGTCCCACCCGCGTTCTACGAACTCGTGCTCGGACCGCACCTCAAGTACTCGTCGTGCTGGTTCGAGCGTGGCGATGAAAGCCTGGCCGAGGCCGAGGCGGCGATGCTCGCCCTGACCTGCGAACGAGCCGGGTTGCGCGACGGCATGCGCATCCTCGAGATCGGCTGCGGCTGGGGTTCGCTGACGCTGTGGATGGCCGAGCACTTCCCCGCTGCGCGCATCACCGCAGTGTCGAACAGCGCTCCACAGCGCCGCTTCATCGAGGCGCGGGCCGCCGCACGCGGGCTGGGCAATCTCGAGATCCACACCGCCGACATCACGGCTTGGCAACCGCCACAGGCCGGCTTCGACCGCGTGGTGTCGGTCGAATGCTTCGAGCACTTGCGCAACTACCGCACGCTGTTCCAGCGCATCGCCGCGTGGCTGCAGCCTGACGGCGCCCTCTTTACGCATGTGTTCTGCCACCGCGACCACGCCTACCCCTTCGAGGTCGCCGGCGACGACAACTGGATGGGCCGCCACTTCTTCACCGGCGGCATCATGCCCAGCGAGGACCTCTTCTCGCGCTTCGACGAGCACCTGCAGGTGGCCGAGCGCTGGCGCGTGAACGGCCGCCACTACGCGCGCACCTCACGCCTGTGGCTCGACAACCTCGACGGGCGCCGCAGCCAGGCCGAGGCAGCCCTGCGCGACGGGCTCGGCGAGGCTGCAGCCCACCGCCAAGCCGAGCGCTGGCGCATGTTCTTCATGGCCTGCGAAGAACTCTTCGCGTTCAACCATGGCGAGGAGTGGTTCGTGACCCATCAGCTGCTCCGTCGGCGCGGCTGAGCAAACGTCGCCAATATCACATCCTGCACACGACGTATCACGCAACGCTCATACGTCTTCGCCAGACTTCTGCTACGATATCACGTACAGGAGCCCTCCAGTGACCAAGATCGCCATGATCGGTGCCGGTAGCGTCGTCTTCTCCCGCAACCTCACCGGTGACATCCTCGGCAGGCCCGAGTTCAAAGACGCCACCATGACCTACATGGACGTCGATGCCGAGCGGCTCGAGGTGGCCGGCAATCTGTGCCGCAAGGTCGCCACGGCGGTCGGTGCGACCCCGACCATCGAGACCACGATGGACCGGCGGGCCGCCCTGAAGGGCGCCGACTTCGTCATCAACATGGTGCAGATCGGCGGTTTCAACTCGACCCTGGTCGACTTCGAGATCCCGCGCAAGTTCGGCCTGAACTTCACCATCGCCGACACCACCGGCCCCGGCGGCCTGTTCCGCGCCCTGCGCACCTACCCGATGCTCTCGGGCATGGCCAAGGACATGGCCGACCTGTGCCCGCGCGCCGTGCTGCTCAACTACTCGAACCCGATGTCTATGAACATGCAGTCGGTGTTCCGCTCCTCGGGGATCCAGGCGGTCGGCCTGTGCCACAGCGTGCAGGGCACCTTCGACCAGTTGATGGGCTACATCGGCGAGGATCCGGCGAAGGTCTCCTTCACCTGCGCCGGCATCAACCACATGGCGTTCTATCTCAAGATCGAGAAGGACGGCGTAGATCTCTATCCGCGGCTGTTCCAGTCCATGGCTGACGAGAAGATCCGCCGCACCAACAAGGTGCGCTTCGAGATCATGAAGCGACTCGGCTACTTCATCACCGAAAGCTCGGAGCATAATGCCGAGTACAACCCGTGGTTCATGCCGCGCGGCCCCAAGACCATCGCCGAGTTCGACATTCCGATCGACGAGTACCTGCGCCGCTGCGATGGCATCGTCGACGAGTTTGCCCGGCTCAAGACCTTCAGCGCCGGCCCCGAGCCGATCAAGGAGGTCTGCCGCAGCCACGAATACGGCTCGACCATCATCCACTCGATCGTCACCGGCACCCCGGCGGTGGTCTACGGCAACCTGGTCAACGGCGGGACGATCAGCAACCTGCCGCGCACCGCCATCGTCGAGGCTCCGACCCTGGTCGACCGTACCGGCCTGCACCACGCCCAGGTCGGCGAACTGCCGCCGCAGCTGGTCGCCTACATGCAGCCGCATGTCAGCCAGCACGAACTGTTCATCCGCGCCGCCCAGGAAGGCCGCCGCGACCACGTCTACCAGGCATGCATGTTCGATCCGCTGACCGCCGCCACCCTGCGCCCCGACGCCATCGTCGAGATGTGCGACGAGATGATCGCCGCCTACGGCGACGAACTGCCGCCGCTGCCCGCCCGCACGCTGGTCCCGACCAGCGGCAAGACCTTCCCCAAGGTCGACAGCCGGGTGCTGCGCGCGAGCTGGGACAAAATCCAGTGCGGCACCGAGTCGCACCAGCTCAAGGACTGGCACGTCCTCGGCGTCTTCCCCGGCGAGAAGGGTGCCACCTCGGTCAACTCCCCGGCCCCGCTCGATGCCCTGCTCAAGGCCGATGGCAGCGTCGATCTCAAGGCGACGGTCGGCGGCAAGACCTGGAAGGCGGTCAAGGCGGCCAAGCGCGGCCTGGTCGATCTGGCTGCCATCTACGGCCCCAACGACTGGTGCCTCACCTACGGCTACACCGAAGTCGAGTCGGTCCATGCCCGCGAAGTCGTGCTTGGCTGCGGCTCCGACGACGGCATCAAGCTGTGGCTCAATGGCAAGCTGGTGCACGAACTGGAGATGGGGCGCGGCTACAGCCCGGACCAGGACAAGGTGACGGTCCAGCTCAAGGCCGGCATCAACCGCATCCTGGTCAAGATCAGCCAGCACACCGGCGGCTACGGCTTCGGGGTGAGCATCCCGCCAGCGAACTTCTGAGCGCATGCTTGACGGCGGCCTGCGCAGCCGCTCAGGTGCAGCTTGCATGAGCAAGCCCCAGACCTTCTCGATCCACGGGACCACCTCGGGCACCGTGCAGGTGCTGCACCTCGCTGGAATCTTCGACGGGGCCGCTGCGCCGGCCTTCGCCGAGCGGCTCGCCGGGCTGCCCGGCGGTTTCGCCAACGCCGTCGTTCTCGACCTCAGCGACCTGCGCTATGCCGGCAGCGCGGGCATCGGCGCGATCGTGTCGTTGCATCGCAGGCTGCATGCCGCGGGCGGCACCCTCGTCCTGGCCGCGCCCTCGGAGGCGCTGGCCGAGATCCTGACGACGTTGAACATCGGCGCGCTCATACCGGTGCACGACACTGTCGAACGTGCCGTGCTCGCCGCCCTCGGCGTCTGAGCCGGCGGGCACGGCGCACTGGCCTTCCCCGGCCGACGCCTAGCCTGCGCAGCCCCAACATGCGCCCCATCATCGCCATCGTCGGTCGACCCAATGTCGGCAAGTCCAGTCTGTTCAACAGGTTGGTGGGGCAGCCCGTGGCCATCGTGGATCCCACGCCGGGCACCACCCGCGACCGCATCCTGCACGAGGTGCGGCGCGACGGGATGCGCTTCGACCTCGTCGACACCGGCGGCATCGGCGTGGTCGACGAGCGCAAGCTGGAGAGCGACGTCTACAAGCAGGTCGAGCGCGCCATCGCCACCGCCGACC
>JFJP01014066.1_pt1 | contig 12684 bp, 10 predicted proteins | sample 431651 | NCBI WGS metagenome assembly JFJP01 (sample SAMN02602958, study PRJNA72255) | Microbial mat metagenome, whole genome shotgun sequencing project. | biome: fresh water; feature: sink hole; material: water; isolation source: purple microbial (photo- and chemosynthetic) mats found in... | reverse complement strand
TGATGTTTTAAATGATGGCGAATTGCATCAACAACAGTTTCAATAACTTTAACCCGGGCATAATATTTATCATTAGCCTCTACTAACGTCCAGGGAGCGCAGGGGGTGTGGGTGCGTTGAACCATTTGATTGGCTGCGACTTCATACAACGGCCATTTTTCACGGTTGCGCCAATCTTCTTCCGTGAGTTTATGCAGTTTATAGGGATTTTCTCGTCGTTCTTCAAACCGTTTTAACTGTTCTTCTTGGTCAATATCTAACCAAAATTTTACTAATACATAACCAGCGCTAGTTAACTGTTCTTCAAATTCATTAATTTCTTGATAAGCCCGTCGCCATTCTAATTCTGTAGCAAAACCTTCAACTCGTTCTACTAAAACCCGACCATACCAACTGCGGTCAAATACCCCCAATTTACCCGCCGGAGGTAAGCGTCGCCAAAACCGCCATAAATAATGACGGGCTTTTTCCTCGTCTGTGGGGGCAGCAAAGGTGTTGACTTCATAACTACGGGGATCTAAAATATCGGTTAATCGTTTAATTGCCCCGCCTTTACCCGCCGCATCCCAACCTTCAAATAGGGCTAAAACCGGAATCTGTTTTTGATAGAGAATTTGTTGCAGTTGACCTAAATTTGCCTGTTGATGACGCAGTTGGATTTTGTAGTCTTCTGGGGATAAAGCCACTTTCAGATTAACCGCCGCTAGGGGGCGGGGTTCCGTGGGTTCTAAACGGGTTTGGGACGGTGTAAATACGGGGGGTAACTGAATATTTAAACGGTCTAATGCTTCTTTTATAGATGCCACTACCGTTGATAATACCTTCACCCTAGCCCAGCGTTTACAGTCTCCCTCTACTAATGTCCAGGGGGCGGAACCTGTCCCGGTATGAATTACCATTTCTTCGGCTAGACTTCTATAGGTATCATAATTTTTGGCCTGTTGCCAATCTTCAGGACGCACCCGCCAGGCTTCTAACTCGTCTTCTGAGGCTTTTTTCAGTCGGTTTTTAATTTCTTTTTTGCTCAAATGAATCCAAAATTTCACCATCACCGCCCCATCGTCCACCAGTTGGCGTTCAAAGGCGTTAATTTGTCGCATCGCCATCGGGACTTCCTGTTCTTCCAGGCGTCCAAATAAGCGCTCCTCTAAAACGTAGGTATACCAACTATGGTAAAAAATACCAATACTGCCTTGGGGGGGTAATTTCTGCCAAAATCTCCAGAGAAATGGATAGCGGGATTCTGCATTGGTTGATGGCCAAATGGGATGAACCGCAAATCCTCTCGGGTCCATATATCCGACCATTTTCTTGATCAGTCCACCTTTTCCGGCGGCGGCCCAACCCTCCAAGGCAATAATAATCGGTAATTTTTTCTCTCTACAGGTATGTTGAAGCGATCGCAACTCCTTCATTAAGGCTTCTATTTGGCTTTTGTAGCTTTCTTTATCCAGTGATAAGGTTAGATCAAGGGTATCTAGCATCGACTCTCTCATCCTCATTAAGTCCTGATTAGATATTCTAGTTCTTTTTTCCCGATACCTCGAAAACTTCAACAATTTTTTTAACTTTTGTTGTTTCAGAATTAACCAGCCTTCTCAACTTATTGTATAATTTGAAATTCCTTAACTGCTGATTTGTGAACGTAGAAGCTAATGCGTTTAACCTTAACTGATCAATTGATTTCGTTTAAAAAAGCAATTCCTAAACATAAATTTGGGATTTGTTTGGCGATTTTATGTTCATTTATTTTACTTGCAATTCGAGTCTCTGTTAATGAAAATTTAGTTTTAGATCAAATTTTAATTCAAGTTCCCCATCAAATTTTTCCTGATAGTTGGGATAATTTTTTTAGATTTCTCTATTTATTAACGGGGGTCAAAGGGACGGCGATAATTGTGGCTTTAACCTTGGGTTTTTTGGCTTGGAAACGGTATTGGATTGAAGCTAAAGTTTTAGCCTTTTCTACCTTGGGAATTTTAATTTTAGTCGATAGAATTCTTAAACCTATGATTGAGCGCAGTCGTCCCCTAGATCGGCTAGTAAAATCTGTGGGTAGAAGTTTTCCTAGTGGTCATGCGACGGGGAATATTTTGTTTTATTTTTTTATCGCTTATCTTCTCGCAGAACATTATCCAAAATCGACTCCCTATATTTATGGATTAGCTACAATCTGGTTAATAATTATTGGGTTTAGTAGTGTTTATTTAAGATGTCATTGGCCTAGCGATATTCTAGCAGGTTATGGTTTAGGTTATGTCTGTTTAACGATTAGTTTGGCTTGGTTAAAAGTTGCCCGTGAAAATCAAAAAATTAGAGAATAATGAACAGTAAAAAGTCAAAATTAAACCGATATTTTAAAACAATTTGGAAATCCTGGGAAAACCATCCTAAGCTAACTTGGGGTATGTCGATCTTGGGATTATTATTTCTAAGTGCGATCGCATTTTTAAGTCATTTAGGCGATATTGGTTTAATTGATAAAACTGAACCGATGTTTGTTGAAGCCGCTCGACAAATGCACCTTACAGGCGATTGGATTACTCCCTATTGGAATGGTCAAACTCGCTTTGATAAACCGCCCTTAATTTATTGGTTAATAGTAATCGCTTTTCAAACCGTCGGGGTGAATGAATGGGGAGCGCGATTACCTTCAGCCATAGCCGCGATATTATCTACATTTTTAGTATTTTATACCCTGCTTTCTTTCGGGGGGTTAATATCTTTAGAAACGGAATCTGCTCGCACCCGTCAGCGTTGGATAGGAGCATGGTGGGGAATGGCAATGATGGCATTAAATCCGGCTTGGATTGCTTGGGGGCGGACGGGGGTTTCTGATATGCTTCTAGCTAGTTCTATAACTATTTCATTATTGACATTTTTCTTAGGTTATGCTCAACCTAAAACCCGTCAACAAAAGGGCTGGTATTTTATATTTTATAGTTTTGCAGCTTTAGCGGTTTTAGCTAAAGGGCCGATTGGAATTATATTACCAATTTTAATTATTGGGGGATTTTTAATTTATACTAAACAATGGCAAAGAGTTCTCTGGGAAATGCAGTTATTAAAGGGAAGTTTGGTATTTTTAATCATTGCCGTCCCCTGGTTTGTTTTAGTAACAATAGCTAATGGTCAAGCCTATTTAGATACATTTTTTGGACATCATAATTTTGAAAGATTTACGAGTGTTGTCAGTAATCATCCTGGCCCTTGGTTTTATTATTTTCCGGTGATTTTAGTGGCTTTATTACCTTGGTCTGTGTATTTACCTGTAGCAATTTATCAGGTTAAATTTTGGCAAATCCAAGATTTGCGATCGCAAGATCGGTCTCAACATTTGGGTTTATTTGCTCTATTTTGGTTTTTGATTATTTTTGGATTTTTTAGTCTTTCGGCTACGAAATTACCCAGTTATATCTTACCTTCGATTCCGGCGGGAGTGATTTTAATTAGTTTATGGGGAAATCAACGGAATAATATTGAGTCTAATCAAAATAAAATTTCTCTACCATTTTTAATCACAGGTTTGGTTAATGTTATAATTTTATTGGTATTAGCGATCGCTAGTTTAATCAGTCCTCAATTAGTCGGAGATGATACTCCAAATTTTTCTCAATTATTAGAAAGCAGTCATTTAACAACGCTATCAGGAATTATCTGGTTTATTGCTAGTGGAATCACTCTCTATTGCTTATTAAAACCCCAATGGCGACGAGTAGTTTGGGCGGGAAATGCCATAGGATTCTTTGCGTTTATGGGTTTAGTTGCTTTACCAGTAGGTCAATTATTAGATACTCAAAGACACTTACCCCTAAGACAATTATCAACCATAGTTCGCCAAGTTCGTCAACCGAATGAGCCTCTATTAGTAATTGGGATATTTAAACCCAGTTTAGTCTATTATACCCAACAAACCATAGAGTTTATGACTTATGATATTAACCAAAGATTATTAAAACTATTTCCTTTAAATAGTCCAGTTGATACAGTTTTAATTATCACCCGACCGAAAGATATAACCAAACTAGGATTACAATATTCTGATTATCAATTATTAAAAGATCAAGGAGATTATCAATTAATTAGAATTAAGGTAAAGGCATTATTAAAACGGTAAGATAGTTGTGTTAAACTTTCTCCCCGATGGGGGTATCGTTTTTTAGGTAGTTATGATAGAATGATCGTGTGATGAAATTTTGGGGACTGAGCGCTCTGTTGAACTGAAAGGGGGAGAGCGCTCTTTATTATTTTGGGTATGAACTAATTTTCTTCTAAGGCTTTTAACAACATTTCTCCCATTTGTTGACAACCGATTAATTTCATCCCCTCAGACATAATATCTCCGGTACGATATCCCCAATCTAATACTTTTAAAACCGCATTTTCTAGTTTATCTGCCGCCACAGGTTGCTCTAAACCATAGCGTAACATCATCGCAGCACTCAGGACTTGGGCGAGGGGGTTGGCTTTATCCTGTCCGGCAATATCAGGCGCGGAGCCGTGAACAGGTTCAAATACCCCAGGGCCAGATTCCCCTAAACTCGCCGAGGGTAACATTCCGATACTTCCGGTTAACATCGCCGCCACATCGGAGAGAATGTCGCCAAATAGGTTCCCCGTAACAATCGTATCAAACTGTTTGGGGGCGCGAACTAACTGCATAGCAGCGTTATCGACATATAAATGAGATAGTTCAATATCGGGGTATTCAGAGGCGAGTAAGCTGATGCGATCGCGCCACAACTGAGATACATCTAAGACATTTGCCTTATCCACAGAACAGAGTCTCCCCCGACGTTTCTGGGCGGTTTCAAACCCGATCCGACCAATCCGATCAATCTCAGATTCGGTATAAGCCATAGTATTAACACCGCGTTTTTCGCCAGTTTCCGTCTGAAAAATGCCCTTGGGTTGTCCAAAATAAATGCCCCCGGTCAGTTCACGGACAACCATAATATCTACCCCTTCCACAATTTCTTTTTTCAAAGAAGAAGCATCAATTAAATGAGGAATAATTGTCGCTGGACGCAAATTGGCAAATAATTTTAACCCGGCGCGTAGCCCTAATAACCCGGTTTCTGGCCGTTGATGGCGGGGTAGGTTGTCCCATTTGTATCCGCCAATGGCTGCTAATAGTACCGCATCACTCTTGAGACACTGTTCTAAGGTTTCTGGCGGAAGGGGTTCTCCGGTGGCATCAATGGCGGCTCCTCCCATCAATGCTTGGTGAAAATCGAAAGTGATATTCAGTTGCTTGCCAACGACTTTTAAGGCATCGACCGCCACCGCGATAATTTCAGGGCCGATTCCATCGCCAGGAAGTAGAGTAATGCGGTAGTTTTGACTCATAATTCAAAAGTAGTAACAAAACAGATTAGGTTAGACGAGGTTGAACCGGGTCAGCGATCGCCCAACCTTTAAATATAGCATTCTTTGATCAAAAAATATCAGACTTAGTTTAAAATAGAGGATAGGGAATCAACCATTTTTAGATAAAAGAAAAGATATGAACTATCAAAAAATTTTAGTTTCAATTGATCGAACTCCCCAAGCCGAGTTTGTTTTTAATCAAAGTCTACAACTGGCTAAACTTTATCAAAGTCAATTAAAACTGTTTCATTGTATTAGTGTATCACCGATGATTTTGGGTTCCCCTGGAGATTTATATGGTCAACGGTTAAACCAAGTGGCACAAATTCAACATGAATTAATTGAAAAAGAAATTAATGAAGTCTCTGGATGGTTGGCAACTTTTGTTAGTTATGCCCAACAGCAAGGAATCTCTATTGAAACTGAATATCAAGTTGGAGAAGCGGGATATTGGATACGAGAAATGACTAAAAAATGGGGTGCTGATTTAGTAATTGTGGGCAGACGCAACCGTTCAGAATTAGCCGAATTATTTTTAGGAAGTGTGAGTAATTATGTGGTTCATCATGTTAAATGTTCTGTATTAATTGTACAGCAACCCGAAGATTAGGGGCGACCAGTTCCCCCTTTTTTAAGGGGGGTTAGGGGGGATAAATTCCTTTAATCGGTGCTAAAATTGCAAGTTTTCTCGGATTAATTGTTGCTGTTCCCCTCGCCAGTTTTTTCAAATCCTTAATCACAATTTTACAAAACCCCGCCTCGGAATCAGTTTCTTAATTTGAGCATTGAAAAATTTTTGCATCGGGCGGAGATTAAAGTAATAATTTTGTGATAGAATCCCAATAGCAAATTTTATTATTGATTTACCATGAGTGACTTAATTGCGATCGCTTACGATAGCGAATACAAAGCCGAAGAAGTTCGTCTGACTTTGATCCAATTACAAAAAGAACATTTGATCGAATTAGAAGACGCTGCGGTAATTGTCAAGAATGCTGAAGGCAAAGTTAAACTCAATCAAGCCATTGATTTAACCACTGCTGGTGCAGTTAGTGGCGGGTTTTGGGGTCTATTAATTGGGACATTATTCCTCAGCCCCCTGTTAGGAGCCGCCGTTGGAGCCGCTGCTGGGGCTGCCAGTGGCGCCTTAAGTGATATTGGTGTCGACGATGACTTTATGAAATCTTTAGGGGAAACCCTGCAACCGGGAACCTCGGCCCTCTTTGTTTTAGTGCGGAAAGTTACCCCCGATAAAGTTTTAGAAGAAGTTGCCCCCTATGGTGGAACAATATTAAGAACTTCTTTAAGTAAAGATGAAGAAGCTCAATTACAAGAAGTTCTGAGTAACCGAGGCGTGACTGTTTAATTCAATTTTTTGTTCCAATTCTATTTAATTAAATCCCCAGGTTAATAGATAGAATTCTGAAAAATATTTCTCTGGGTGCGTCGCCGTCGTGTTACGCACCCATTTGTCACCGAATCAGTGATCAGTACATATTTAGACAGTTGATTAATTAAATTATTTGCTATACTCTGTTGTGATTAGCGACCTAAATGCAGGACGGAAAATAATGGCACAAACTCTACTCGAACAACTACGCGAAATCACCGTTGTCGTGGCGGATACTGGAGATATTCAAGCCATTGAAATCTATACCCCCAGAGATGCAACCACAAACCCCTCCTTAATTACCGCCGCCGCCCAAATGCCCCAATATGAGGCAATTGTGGATGATACCCTCAAAAAAGCTCGTCATGAGTTAGGGGGGAGTGCTTCGCCTGCTGAAGTGGCAAATTTAGCTTTTGAAAGGTTAGCTGTTGCTTTTGGACTAAAAATATTAGCTATTATCCCCGGGCGGGTATCAACGGAAGTAGACGCTCGGTTATCCTACGATACCGAAGCCACCATTGCTAAAGGTCGTTATATTATCGAGCAATATGAAACGGCTGGAATTTCCCGCGATCGGATTTTAATTAAAATTGCCTCCACTTGGGAAGGAATTAAAGCCGCAGAAGTCCTAGAAAAAGAAGGAATTCATTGTAATTTAACCCTCTTATTTGGCCTTCATCAAGCGATCGCCGCTGCTGAAGCTGGGGGCACCTTAATTTCTCCCTTTGTCGGCCGGATTTTAGATTGGTACAAAAAAGACACTGGACGAGATTCCTATTCCCCTCAAGAAGACCCCGGAGTTCTATCTGTTACCCAGATTTATAACTATTATAAGAAATTTGGCTATCAGACAGAAGTGATGGGGGCTAGTTTCCGTAATATTGGGGAAATTACCGAATTAGCAGGTTGTGATTTATTAACGATTTCTCCCGCCTTATTAGAAGAATTACAATCTACTATTGGCGACCTACCCCGCAAACTAAATCCCGAAACCGCAGCCACTTTGGAGATAGAAAAAATCTCCCTAGATCAAGATACATTTAACCGAATGCACGCCGAAGATCGAATGGCTTCGGAAAAATTAGAAGAAGGTATTAAAGGGTTTTCTAAAGCCTTAGAAGCCTTAGAAAAATTCTTAGCTGAACGTCTAGCTCGTTTGGAAGGAGAAGAAGTAATTAGCCATGCGGCTGAAGATATTTTTCGAGCGTATGATTTAGATGGAGATGGCTATATTACCCGGGAAGAATGGTCAGGAACAGACGCCGTATTTGATGCCCTAGATCAAGATAATGATGGTCAAATTACTGCCGAAGAAATGGCGGCTGGGTTGGGGGTATCCTTCAATTTAGCAACTGTTTAAACACCCCAAATTTTAGGGAAAAAAACCTAGAGACGTGCCACTGCGCGTCTCTATACTGTATTGTTCTTATTAATTAAACAATCTCTACCCTCCAGGGTAATAACTTTACTAATATGAGTCCATTGATTCCCGATTCTATTGTCAACGATCTAATGGCCGAGAATAATGAAACTGCAACCTCTTTAGACCATTGGCAACGAGAGTTTGTGGCTAACCTTCTCTATCTTCAAGGTCAATTACCGACAACCGCAACTCCCCAAGAATTATATCAAGCTTTAGCTCATACTATTCGACAATTTTTAATGCCTTCCTGGGTCAAAACAACTCAAACCTATTCCCAAAATAAAGTTAAACAGGTTTGCTATTTTTCTACCGAATATTCCTTGGGATCTCATCTAGCTAATCATCTGATCAATTTTAATTTATGGGAACCTTTAAAACAATCCCTAGAAGCCTTTAACTTAAACTTACAAGACTTAATTGATCAAGAAATAGAACCCAGTTTAGGATATGGAAATGTCGCCCAATTACCCGTTGATGAATTAGATTCTCTTTCTACATTGAATCTGCCCGCTATTGCCTATGGAATTCGCTATGAATTTGGTAGTTTTGATCAAGAAATTCACCAAGGTTGGCAAGTAGAAAGGATTGATAAATGGTTGCGTTATGGAAATCCCTGGGAAATTGCCCGTCCAGAAGCAATGGTGGAGGTGCAGTTAGGCGGTCATACAGAAGCCTATTATGACCAACAAGAACGTTATCGGGTACGTTGGATTTCTGATCGGCGGATCAAAGGAGTTCCATCTGATACACCGATTTCCGGTTATCAAAGTCATACCGTTAATACCTTAAGATTATGGAAAGCAGAACCAATTGTTTCCTATAATTCTCAAGATTTTAATATTGGGGATTATTATGGCATAGTTCAGGGAAAACCATTCGTTGAATTACTCACAAAAGTATTATATCCCCATGATGAAAGGATTCAACAAAAACAACTACGTTTAGAACAACAATTCTTTTTTGTATCTTGTTCACTACAGGATATGATTCGGAATCATCTAGGGACTGGAGAGAATTTAGAGACATTTCATCAGCGCTATTCTATTCAACTGCATGATACTTCCAGTGCGATCGCTATTGCCGAATTAATGCGATTATTTGTAGATGAATATGGCTTAGAATGGGAAAAATCCTGGTCAATTACACGACAAACTTTTACCTATCTTAACCCCACACTGTTACCCGAACTTCAAGAAAAATGGGCTGTGGGATTATTAGGGAGTTTATTACCCCGTCACTTAGAAATTATCTATGAAATTAATAATCAATTTTTGATTAGAGTTCGTAATCAATATCCGGGGGATTTTGCCAAATTATCCCAATTATCTTTAATTGATGAAACCGGAGAAAGATATGTTAGGATGACTCATTTAGCTTGTATTGGAAGTTATGCGATTAATGGTATTTCTCTATGGCAAACTGAATGTTTAAAGCAATCAATTATTCCTGATTTTTATGAATTAACACCGGAAAAATTCAAGGCAATTAGTAATGGAATTACTCCCCGGCGTTGGTTGGTTTTAGCTAATCCCCGTTTAACCGAATTAATTACCCATAAAATTGGTAATAGCTGGATTAAAAATTTTGCCGATTTGCGTTGTTTAGAATCACAACTGGATCAGGTAGAATTTCGTTTGGCTTGGCGAAATATTAAACAGCAAAACAAACGACAACTGGCTGATTATATTCAACAAAATTGTGGAATTACGGTTAATTCTGATTCTATTTTTGATATTTCAATTGAACGAATTCAAGAATATAAACGTCAACATTTGAATATTTTAAAAATCATTACTCTCTATAATCGAATTCGGAAAAATCCCGATCAAGATTATGTTCCCCAAACCTTTATTTTTGCCGGAAAAACTGCCCCCGGTTATGTGATGGGGAAATTGATGATTAAATTAATTCATGCGGTAGGTCAAGTAATTAATTCCGATCCTCTGATTGGCGATCGCTTGAAAGTAGTATTTATTCCTAATGTTAATCAAACTTTAAGTCAACATATCTATCCCGCCGCCGATATCTCTGAACATTTAGCAATGGCTGGGAAAAAAGCGGGAGGAATTGCAATTTTGAAACCTGCTTTTAATGGAGCGTTAACATTAGGAATTGTAGATGGAGCTAGTGAAGAATTACGCCACGCAGTGGGAGCAGAAAATTTCTTTGATTTCGGATTAAGTTTAGCTGAAATTGAATTTTTAAAAGCTAAAGGTTATAATCCTTGGAGTTATTATCACGAAAATGAAAGCCTGCGAAAAAGCATTGATCAAATTGCATCGGGTTATTTTTCCCAAGGCGATCCAAATTTGTTTAAAACTTTAATTGATGCCCTCTTATATCACGATGAATATATGGTTTTTGCCGACTATCAATCCTATATGGATTGTCAAGATAAAATCAGCCAAACCTACCGAGATTGGGAAACCTGGACGAGAATGTCTATTTTAAATGTCGCCCGTTTAGGTCGTTTTTCTTCCGATGCGATCATCCAAAATTATTGTCAAAATATTTGGCATATTAATCCGGTTTAGGATAATATCAATTTAAGGGCTTACTAGAGGATATTTTAATAAAGATGAGATTAAGTTAATTTATTGGTCATAAATTATAGGTAATATTTTGTTAAAAATTATTGCAAAAACTTGACTTAACACCGCTTTGAAAACTACTATTGTATATCCTCAGTATTAGGAGGGAAACATGATTACTTCAGAACCGATCATTTTAAGTTTTAAAAATGTCACTTTAAGCGACGAGCAATTTTATCAACTTTGCCAAGATAATGAAAATTGGCAACTCGAACGAACTGTCAAAGGAGAATTAGTAATTATGCCCCCCGTTGGTGGAGTCAGTGGTAATCGAGAATCAGATTTGAATGCCGATTTAGTGATTTGGAATCGTCAAACTCAACTAGGAAAAGTGTTTAGTTCTTCTACTATATTTCGCTTACCTAATGGTGGCGATCGCTCTCCTGATGTGGCTTGGGTGGCTAAGGAACGTTGGGAATTACTAACACTAGAAGAACAAGAAAAATTTCCCCCATTATGTCCTGATTTTGTGATGGAATTGCGTTCTCGCACTGACTCCTTAACCCAACTTAAAGCCAAAATGCACGAATATCTTAATAGTAATAGTGGCTTGCGCTTAGGTTGGTTAATTAATCCCCAAGAACAACAAGTAGAAATATATCGTCCTAATCAAGATATTGAAATTGTCAAACTACCCACAACTTTATCAGGAGAAAATGTCTTGCCAGAATTTATTTTAAAGTACGGGCGGGTTCTTTTAGATATCTGTTAATTACCTAAATCTCGATGAACCCGCCCCTACCTCTTTTTTGATTATTTTGCTTATTAACTACCAAATTCACCTTAAAATAATCCTAGGAGTCGAACTGCTAAAAAGAAATCAAGGATTCCTGATTTAGTCATTTTATCAGAAAGTCAATGCCAAGAACTCCGAAAAATGTCCGCCGCCGTTTTGGAAGCACCTCCGGTTTTAGCGGTAGAAATTGTTAGTCCGGGTAATTCTGATGATGATTACCGTTATAAGCGTTCTGAATATGCGGTTAGAGAAATTCCTGAATATTGGATTATTGACCCACAAACAGAAAAAATCTCAATTTTGTTATTAGTTTCTGGTTTTTATGAAGTTACAGAATTTACAGGTGAACAGGAAATTAAGTCTTTACTTTTTCCTGAATTAAAGTTGATATCTAAACAGTTTTTTGAGGTGTAAATTTTAGGATTGCTATATTGGCTATTGCCGTTTGCTATAATTATAAAATTGATATTTTTTTCACAAATTCTTGATGTTCTGCGGTTGATAAACCCTGTTGTAAAACAGCCAATACTTTCGCTAAATTTCCGGCTAATAAAGCAACTTTATCCAACCATAATCCAGGGAATACTTGAGAACAAATTATATCATTTTCATTGGGTTCAAGTTGAATATATTCTCCTTCATTTAATCTAAACCAATCAAATTGACGGTCATAAACTCGCCAAACTAGATATTCTTGTACTCCATTACGACGATAAACGTTTAATTTTTGGTGTAAATCATAGGAAGCGGTAGAAGCTGCTATTTCTACAATTAATTCTGGCGCACCTTCGATATAATCATCTTCACTAATGCGCGACTGTCCACCTATTTCAATTCTTAATAGTGCATCGGGTTGAGGTTCATTATCCAGGTCAAGACGCACTGTAGTATTATCCAATACTTCCACTCCTAGCGTAGCAGCTTCATAAGTGACTAGCCAACCCATAATTCCAGCATGGGGTTTACCGTGACGTTTTGCTCTAACAGGAGATGCCATATAAACTATTCCTTCAATCAATTCTGCTTTTTTGAGATTTGGCAATGCCTGATAACGACGCTCAAACTCAGCACGAGTTAGTTTGTCGCCGTTTTCTAAGGTCAGAATTGTTAAGTTAGTCGAAATTGCATTAGCAGCTATCATCAGCTTTTTTTGGCTATATACAGATCAAAAGTA
>JFJP01012458.1_pt1 | contig 12688 bp, 11 predicted proteins | sample 431651 | NCBI WGS metagenome assembly JFJP01 (sample SAMN02602958, study PRJNA72255) | Microbial mat metagenome, whole genome shotgun sequencing project. | biome: fresh water; feature: sink hole; material: water; isolation source: purple microbial (photo- and chemosynthetic) mats found in... | reverse complement strand
CCCGCCAGCCGCAAGAAATTGATGCGCGTGCTGGCAGTGGATCCGAAAGTGCAGGAAAAGGTGCGCGATTTGAACCTGACCGAAGCCGCGCTGCGCTCGATTGGGACGCTGGAAGTGAAGGAACAAAAACGGCTGGCAAAAGAACTGACCGACAACCCCGACCTGAAGCGCAAAGTACGGCGGATTGCGCGGGTGGTGCGGGCGGGCACGCACAGCATGGACGAAGCCCTGTCGGAAGCCCAGGGACAGGTCTCGACGACGGAGGAATCAAACCCCGCCCAGTCGAATGTACCCGAAGACGAGCGCATGACAAACTTCGTGATTCAACTGCTGGAAGCGGCGACCACGGCGCAGCAGGCGGTGGAAGGGCTGCGGGAAACGGCAGGGGCGGACTATGAAACGACCCTGCCCGAAGCCTGGCGCATGTACGCGGAAGAAGCCTTGAGGATATTGCGGGCGATTTAGTTTTAAGGCAAACGAATGAAAAAACATGACAACAAATGGAACCTGCGGAGGCAACTTATGACCGTGACGTTGATTCAAGGCGACAGCCTGGAAACCCTGACGACGCTGCCCGCGAACTCGGCGCAATGCGTCGTGACCTCGCCGCCGTATTACGGACTGCGCGATTATGGCACCGCGCAATGGGAGGGCGGAAAGGGAGACTGCAAACACAACCCGCAGCGGCGCGACGGCGGCGAAAGAAAAGACCGCGCCCTGCCGCTGGGACGGGGCGGCATGTATCGGGAAGTCTGCGCGAAATGCGGCGCAACGCGCATTGATTCGCAGATCGGCATGGAAGCGACGCCCGAAGCCTACATTGAGAAACTGGTCAGGGTCTTTCGGGAAGTATGGCGGGTCTTGAAAGACGACGGCACAGTCTGGCTGAACCTGGGCGACAGTTACTGGGGCGGCAAAGGCGCATCGAGCCAGGCATGGTCTACGGCGCACCAGGAACGGGACACCCTGCAAAAGGCATATCACCAGATCTGCGGCGCAAACGAAACGCGCCCGACAGACCGCAGGCATTCGACAATCAAACCCAAAGACCTGATCGGGATACCCTGGATGGCTGCTTTTGCGCTGCGGGCAGAGGGCTGGTGGATACGGGCGGATATTGTCTGGGCGAAACCGAACCCGATGCCTGAAAGCGTGCGCGACCGCCCGACGCGCAGCCACGAATACATTTTTCTATTGAGCAAAAGCGTCCGTTACTACTACGACCACGAAGCCATCAAAGAACCGCTGTCCTCCGCCAGCATTCTGCGATTGCAGCAGCCCGGCTTCGACGCGCAAACCGGCGGCAGCAAAGACTATCAAAACGGCGTCAACAAAAACCGCAGCGCGCGGCGGGCTTTGGTCAACCTCAAAGGGCGGGTGATGTCGCCGCAGGTTGGAGACAACCCGCAAGCCTTCGCCAACCTCACGGGCAGGAACAAACGCGACGTATGGACGGTGACGACCAAGCCATACAAAGAAGCGCACTTCGCCACCTTCCCGCCCGACCTGATCGAACCGTGCATTCTAGCGGGCAGCAGGGAAGGGGACGTGGTACTCGACCCGTTCAGCGGCGCGGGCACGACAGGAGTGGTCGCCCGCAAACACGGACGGTCTTTCGTCGGACTGGAACTCAACCCGGAGTACATCGCCCTGACCTGGCGCAGGCTGGGACTTACCCCGAAGCGGAAACGCAAGGAGACCTCGTATGAAACGCAGCGTCCTTGATACCCTGCTCATCCTGCCCGCCGCGCTGATCGTGGGCGGACTCTGGCTCTTCGACCTGCTGTTATTGGCATTCTCGCTCCTCTTCCTGAAACTAAAATCGAAGGAGAAACCTCATGTCCTGTGACGGAAACCGCGGCAAATTCCACGCCCACGCCGCAAAACACAAAGGGCTGCAAGACGCCTTCGGCTCTGCGGGAGAAGCCGAAGCCGCATTGGAACAAATCTTCAACACCGCCCGCGCCAAAGCCGCAACGGGAGACCGCGCCCAGACAGCGCAGGCGGAAGCGCGGACGCGCAAACTGTTCGAGGAAATGAAAGCGGCGGGACTGAAACCGCCCACGCACTCGAACACGGGACTGCCGCGCAAAGACGCGCAATTCGGGTACGCCGCCGTACAGCAAACCCTCGAAGCGGCAAGAACGTGCAAGACCCTGCCCGCCCTCGCGCGGCAGATCATCGACAAAACGCAGCGCTCGCGGAAACTGAGCGCCGTGCGGCAGGACGCGGGCGGATACATGCGCTGCGGCAACTGCGGACGCTTCGCCTCGGGCAGCGGCGGGCATATCTGCCCCGCCACCGCAGACAGCGAAACGCTGGGCAAACACCTCTCGCGGCGGCTGGGCGTGCCAGCCTCGGCGTATGGCAGCGGACTGGACGAACTGATCAGCCAGGCGCGGGCAAACGGCAGCGTGCGGATGAAACACGGACTGACCGGCGAAGAAGTGGAAGTCTCGCTGGACGGACTGCCGCTGGCGCTGGCGACGGGCTTCTCCGCAGCGGGCTGGGGCAAAGCAGCGCAGGTCGAACTGGCAGACGGCAGAATCGTCGCAGTCCTCGACCCGCAGGGCATGAACGTCGTACAACCCTCGGGCAGCGCAACGGTCTCCGCCGCAGGCGCATACGGGCTGGCGCTCGCCCCGAACGCCAGCATGGGGAACGCCACCGCCACCCCGCCGATGTCGTATCACAGCATACTTGAATCGGGCGAAGCCAGCGTCAGCGGCGGACAAGCGTATGACCTCGGACACTTCATCGGCACGGAATACCGCAAACGGGACGCGCAGGGAGCGGACATCGAAGTCAACGGCATGACCTACACGGTGGGCAGCCGCAGCCAGGACGAAATGGACTGGTCCAGCGCGCGGCGGGCGGGGCTTGAACCAGCGCCCAAAGGGGGCGTAGCGGTGGGGCGCACCCTGCTCGAAGCGGTGGGAGCGCTCTCGGAAGGAGAAGTGGTGGAAACTGGAGACGGCCGCATCGAAGTGTACAGCGCGGACAGGCGCGAACTGCTCTCGGTCTATGACCCCGCCAGCGCCACGGCGGGCGACACGCTGGGATCGCCGAACGCCTCAGCGCAGCAGCTGGCAGGCATACTTGCGCACCGCGCCCTGCGCCCGCAGAGCCAGTATGACGCAGCGCTGGCGACCGACCTGGCGCGAGCGCGAGCGCGGACGGGTACCCCGCTGGCAGCCGCAGACAGCGCCTACCTCGTCATGAAAAATGAAATCCTGGCGGGCGGCAAGATCGTGAACCTGGGCGGCAGCGTCTCAGCGGGACGCTGCCCCAAATGCGGCAGATTTGCGGGCGACGCGCATATCTGCCCGAACGCAAACGCCACCGAAGCGCCCGTATTTGAAACGCCCACCGTCTCGGCGCAGCCCAACCTGAACGTAGATGTGCAAGTGGACACCACCCCGATTGCGGACGCCCTGCGCAGCGTCCCCGCCGCCCAAGTCTCGCTCGACGGCGAAACCTTTGCCCAAGCAATGCAAACCGCGCAGCCCAGCCTGAACGTGGACGTACAAGTGGACACCACCCCGATTGCGGACGCCCTGCGCAGCGTCCCCGCCGCCCAAGTCTCGCTGGATGGCGAAGCCTTCGCCCAGGCAATGCAATCGTTCCAAATCCCCGCGCCGGTCGTGAACGCCGCCGTCTCCACCAGCGACATGACAGAACTGAAAAACGCCATGACCCAGATGGCGCAAGCGATTGAAAGTCTGGCGAAAAAGGGCGGGGGAGGGGGCGGCAAAAACGACCGCGCCACAGAACGCCTGGCAGAAGTGGCAGAACAACTGGCATCCAGTCTCGCGGGCGGCGCCTCCATGCCCGCGCCCGTATCGCCCAGCGCCGCCGCGCACTGCCCCAAATGCGGACAATTCATGGGCGAAGACCACGCCTGCCCGCCGCGCCAGCCGCGCCAGGGCAAACCCGTCACCCCAGCGGAACAAATGAGCGCGCAGGAACACATCTTCAGCGCCATCAGCCTGGCAGCGCCCGACCCGTATCTGCTCAACGTCCCCGAAAGCGTGGGCGGGCAGACATATCAAGCGCTGGCGGAATTCATCCCCGAAGTGGATCAGAACTTCGAGATCAACGAACAATCGCTGCGGGTGATGCGAATGATGAGCGCCATGATCCAACAGGGCGCGGGCAAGGAAAAGAGCGCCTGGACGCGGGCGTTTGGACTGTTCGGACCGGCAGGCACAGGCAAGAACACCATCGCGCGGCAACTGGCAGCCTCGCTCAAGACGGTGGACGCGGACGGGAATATCAGCCAGGGCGTGAGTTACGCCGAAGCCAACATCACCCCCGAATCCTCGATGCAGGAATTGATCGGCACGACAGTATTGGAAAAAGACCCCGAAAGCGGGGCTACCATCTCGCGCACGCGGCTGGGCAAGATTGGACTGGCAGCGGCGATGGGCAGCGTGGTGTGCGTCAACGAGATCGTGCGCAACCCGAAACTGGCGACCGCCCTGCAATCCATGATCGAAGACGGCGAGATTCAAATCGACAGCCCCGAGCAGGGCATGATCCGCATCCCCGTCCATCCCTCGACGGTCTTCGTCATGACCTGGAACCCGGGCTACGAAGGCGACTCGGACCGCCCCGGACAAGCGCCGCTCTCGCGCATGATGCCCTTCCGCATCGACCAACCGAGCGCGGAAGAACAGGAACGGCGGGTGGAATCCTTCTTCGCCAGCCTGCGCGGAGAGAAAGACGCCGTGGACTCGATCAGCGCGCGGCGTTCGGAAATTCTGTCCGCAGACTTTTCGGTTCCGCGCGACATCACGCCCAGTCGGGAGGAAATCGGCTCCTCGGTGCGCTTCTTCAACGAAATCTCCGCGCTCGCGGGCAGCATGGACGGGCGGGCGCTGGGCTTGGGCAGCGACACCTCGACCGCCCCCGGACAGCGGCAATTGAACCGCTTCATCGCGCTGGGCAAAGCGGCGGGCTGGGAGAATGCGCTGGAAACCTTGAAGGTCGTCTGCGACCAGGACGCCCAATTCGAGAGCCAGTGGCGGATCGTGCGCGAACGCTTCGAGGCGCATTTTGGCGTGGACGGGGGAGCCATGAACCGCGCCGTACCGGACCAGGACTAACCTCATGTCGTGCGACGGAAACCGCAGCAAATTCTTCGCGCATGTAGCGAACGGCGCGTTGAGCGCCGAAGAACTGGAACGCGCCTACCAGACGAATCGGCGCGCGCCGCGCAGCGCAGCGGAAGCCCTGCCAGCCCAGGCAAAGACGCGGATACTATTTGGCATGATGCAAGCGGCGGGACTGAAACCGCCCACGCATTCCGCGAACGGACTACCCAAACCCGAATCGCAGCCGGGCTACGCCGCCGTGTACGACCTATTGAAGAAAAACGGACTGGCGCAGGCGGCGCTGGAGAAAGCGGCGCAAATGCCCTCGGCTGTCTATGCCGCCAACGACCCGCAATTGGACGCCGAAGGAAGGGACTCGGAAGGGCGCGACCGCTGGGGCTATGACCGAGAGGGACTTGACCGCTGGGGACATGACCGCGCAGGCTACGACAAAGACGGCTTCAACCGCCAGGGACGAAACCGCAACGGGTATGATCGTAACGGCGCGGGCGAGGACGGTTACATGCCGGATGGATACCGCGAGGGCGGGCTGGGGGTGGACAAGGACGGATATGACAGATGGGGATACAAAGGCGGCTATGATGTCGATGGGTATGACCGCAACGGCTACGACGAGAACGGCTATGACCGCGAAGGATACGACCGCAACGGAGTGGATCGCAATGGAGACACCGACCCGAACTTCCAGCCTGACGCGGGCGGCATTTATCCCGACGGCTACGACAAATATGGGTATGGGCTGGATGGGTATGACCGCGAAGGCTATGACCGCTATGGCTTTGGGCGCGACGGGTACAACCTGATCGGCTACGACCGCAACGGCTATAACCGTCAGGGAGAAGCGTCGCCCTACGGGGTGGACGCGGAAGGGTATATGTGCAACAGCGGATACCGCATTGCCTCCGCACAGCATAGATACGAGGAAACGGATCGCTGCGGCTACAACCGCAACGGCTTCACCCTCGACCCGAACAACCGCCGCTACCGCTCCTTCACTGGCTACGACCTTGAAGGCAAGGATGAGAACGGAAAGCCGCGCCAGAAAATGGGAGCGCGCGGCAAACCGCTGAACATCAAATACGACGGCAGCGGATTCGACGAGGATGGCTACGACCGCTGGGGCTATCATCGTGACACGGGCTTGACCGACACGGACAAAAACGGACGGCGGTATAACACCTTCGGCTGGGTCTACGACGAAGCCAAAGACCCGGAAGCGCAGGCAAAGGAACTGTATCGCCAGCATGACGAAGGCAGGCTGAATCTCGCCGAACTATCCAAAGCGCTGGAAGCGGTGAACGAATATGGCGAATGCTACGACCCCAACGACCCGACGCGGCGGGTGAAGCACACGTTCCAGAAATTCAAGATAACGCGCAGCTCGAAGAGATTGAAAGTCGTCTGCGCCGCCTACATCCCGCCCGCGCCGCCGCCGCCCATCACGCCCTTTGCCGAGTTGGGAGAAGCGCAATACGATGGCGCGCATCCGCGCTCAGGATATTCCACCCGCGGGCTGGCTTGGAAATATGCGTATTACACAACCCGCAAAAACCCGCCGCCGACGGTGGGGCAGCGGCGCGGCGCGCTGGATGACAAAGTGATGAACGGCGTGCGGACGCGCTGTCCGCACTGCGGGCAATTCAGCGGCGGGGAGTTGCACAACTGTCCGAACTTTGGCGGACGGGAAGTTCGTCCGCTGCGCTCGGGCGTGGTATTGGGAGATCGTTTCGTTACGCTGCTGACGCCGCACAACCCGAACTTCGACGCTGAATACGACAACACGGGCGGGTACAGCGCGACCAGCGGCTTGGACCGCGATGGCTATGACCGCAACGGCTACAACGCGCGCGGCTATGACCGCGATGGCTACAACCGCGCGGGCTATGATATCTTCGGCTATGACCGCGACGGCTATGATCACGACGGCTACAACAACATGGGCGTGGACCGCAAAGGAACGCGGCGCGGCTCATCTCTGCGCGACATGGGCAGGCTGCTGAAATCGGAAGGAAGCGACCTGCTGGAGAATGAAGACCTGGCGCGGCTGTATAGCCAGATTGCGACCGGACTGGTGGGCAAGCCGCGGCGGGTGGTCTTGCAGGAAGGCGGCGGGTTCTCGACGGACATGCGGGGAACCATCCAGGCAGACCCGTATCCGCTGGGGCGTGGGGCGGATCCAAGACATAACTTGATTGTGACGCGGGCGGGGATATATCACGAACTGGGACATGAGCAGTTCACCTCGCAGGCGGTCTGGGCGCAGGTGTTGGATGTGGCGCAGGGGAAGCAGGACGCGGGGCTGGGGGAGGGCGCGCGCCAGATGCTGCCGCGCTTCTTCAACATCGTGGAAGATGGGCGCATGGAGCGCGAAGTCTCGCGCAAATACAAAGGCGCGGCGGAAATCCTGGCGGCGAGTTGTCGTTTGGAACCGCGCTGGGATGAAGCGGTGGGAGAAGGGGAGGAGGATGGACAGCAGGCGTTTTGGGCGCTGCTCTACACCGCCCTGCCGTATTACCGCGTGCGCAGCGAAGTGCGCAACGGCATGACCGAGAGAGCGCGCAAGGTCTTCGAGGAGTTGGAACCGCATGTGATTCGGGCGACGCGCGGCACGACGGAGGATGCGTACCAGGCAGCGGCGCATATAGCCAAACGCTTCGAGGAAGAAGGCTTTATTCAGCTGCCGAAGAAGGACTCTTCTCAGATGATGCCGCAGCCGCCGCGCTCTTCGGGGCAGGGGCAACAGCAAGGGCAAGGCTCTTCTGGCAATCAAGACCAACAGCAGGGACAAGGCTCTTCTGGTAATCAAGACCAACAGCAGGGACAAGGCTCTTCTGGAAGCCAGGGACAACAGCAAGGGCAAGGTTCTTCTGGCAATCAAGACCAACAGCAGGGACAAGGCTCTTCTGGAAGCCAGGGGCAACAGCAGGGGCAAGGCTCTTCTGGAAGCCAGGGGCAGCAGCAGGGACAAGGTTCTTCTGGAAGCCAGGGACAACAGCAGGAATCTGGCGCGGGCAGTGGGCGCGGCTCTGCACAGCAAGACGACGACGAAGGCAAGGGACGCGGCAGTGGAAGCGGAAAGCAGGAAGACGAGAAGAAAGGCAGACGCAAAGGCAGGAAGATGGAAGACGCTGCCAGCGGGTCAGGGCAAGGCTCGTCTGGAAGTCAAGACCAGCAGCAAGGTCAAGACTCTTCGTCTGGCAGTCAGGGCCAGGACGCCCAGGATGGACAGCCTGGCTCCGGCGCCTCGGGCGGCGGCTCTGCCAGTCAGTCCGACGGGACGGGCGACGGCAAGTCCAACGACTTCCTCTTCGGCAGCGAGGTGGTGGATGCCGCTGTGCGCGCGGTGGAACGCGACGCCGCCTTTGCCATCGAGAACGGGGTGCGCTCGCGCAGCACACCCAAGAACATCGGCAAGCCGCTGCACAAACCGCTGTCCAACGAGGATTCGATGACCCAGCGTTATCGAAACACAGAAGGAATGCCTGAAACTGTGGATGTGTACCTGCCCAGGGGCAAAAACACCGAAGCGCTGCAAGGACGGCGCGCCCGCCATCACGAGATCGCCGCCTTGATGACCAAACCCTTGAAAGCCATCCGCGAACAAACGGAACAACGCCTGCGCCGCCAGAGCGAAGGACGGCTCGACCGCCGCCAATTGGTCAACGCCTACAAAGGCATGGAGGATGTCCACTCGAATATCAAAGAACTGCCGCAGACTTCCTTTGCCGCCAGCATCGAAGTGGATATGTCGGGCAGTATGCACGCGCACATCGGGAACATGGAACTGTACGACGCGGTGATGACCCTGGGCGACTGCCTGGAAATGCTCGACGTATCCTTCGAGGTGCGTCCCTTTGGCTCGACAGACGCGCAGGTAAAATCAATGCAAGAGAAGTTCGACCCGAACCGCGCCGCATTCCTGGCGCAGGGCGACCTGGGCGGGACAATGCTGGCGGAGACGGTCGGGCTGGCGCACTCCTCGCTGCTGGCGGCAGAGCAGAAGAACAAACTGATGATCTGCATGAGCGACGGCGACCTGAATGACCACGAGAAGACCGCGCGCGTCCTGCGCGAAGCGCGGCAAAACCGCATGGTGACGTTTGGCATCTTCTTTGGCGACAGGGCAAACGAAGCGAAGATGAACGAATTGTATGGGATCGGAAACTGGACCACCATCCAGACGTTGAGCGACATGCCAAAGGCGGTGGCGCAGCGGCTGGGCATTATCTTTAGAAGCATGAGGTGAAACCATGAAAAAAATGAACCTGACCAAATCAGACCGCATGGCGCCGGGGCATGTGTACGTCCCGGAGTTGGGCAGCGGGATCGAATGGAAACCCGATGTCGTCACCCTCTGGGAGGCGGGCGTGAAGGGGGAGAGCGTCGCGCATCAGACGACTTCGGCATTCGAGTATTTCTACAACCTGCGCCTGGCAGAGAGTTTTCCCGACGTGACCCATTGGTGGTTTCGCTCGGCATGGACGCAGAGGGTGCGCGTCTCGGGCGCGTTGGGCACGATGGACGCCGATACCGCCTGGGGGTACATGCAATTCATCGACGAAAGCGTGCCCGCGCAGATGTGGAGCGCCAGCGTAGTGGATGGCGACCTGACAGAGATTGGCGTACCCTACCCGCCCAACGAGGCGCAGCCTGTGAACCTGCCGCTGCGCCTGGCGCTGGCGCGGCTGGTGGCGGGCGTGTTGGCGGATGAGGTGGCGCGGAATGAGTGGCTGGTCGTAACCAGCCTGGTGCAGCGCGGCTGACCTTCCCGACTTATCGGACAGAACGCTGGCGGCTGGAGAATGTGTATGGTTCCCTGCGGCGGGAGTTTTGCATCGTACAGGGGTTGGAGGAATAAAATGAGCGTATCGAAGACATTAATAAAACCAGGCGCGTACCTGGTAAATCACATTAAATTCGTCCGTTACATTGAGGAGAATATTAGCGGAGACCGCGTTGCGTATTCTCAATACGACATCGCGGGCGAGGGCGAGCCTGGATACATCGCGGGCGCGGGCGAGGGCGAGCTTGGATCGTCCCTGCGCATTACCACCCGCAAGGCGATGTCGCAATGGGCGCTGCGCGAAGCGACAAACGAGGAAATCGCCAGGATACGTTTCGAGGCGATTGAATCTAAGCGTCAAGGAGAGGAGGCTGCGGCTAAAGCGCTTGTAGTGGAGGTGCCTGGCATTGCGCGGAAAATCGCGGAAATCTGGACTGAATTAACGCGGGCGTAATGATAAAAAGCCTGGTCATCGTTGAATCGCCCACCAAAGCGCGGCTGGTGGGGAGGTATGTGAAACCCATCCTGGGCGACGTCTGGTCATCGTTGAATCGCCCACCAAAGCGCGGCTGGTGGGGAGGTATGTGAAACCCATCCTGGGCGACGTATTGACCCGCGCCTGCCTCGGACACCTGCGCGACCTGCCCAAAGGCGAACTGGGCATCGACGTGGAGGATGGATTCTTTCCCCGTTACGCCATCTTGCAAAGCCGCCAGTCTTTGGTGAAGGAATTGCGGCAGGAAGTCTTGAAAGCCGATGTGATCTATCTCGCCACCGACCCAGACCGCGAAGGCGAAGCGGTAGCCTGGCACTTCCAACAAATCTTCAAGGCAGAGTTGAAGGGCAGGAAACTACTGCGTGTAACCTTCCATGAGATCACTCCGCGCGCGGTGCAGGAGGCGTTGAAACATCCCCGCGCGTTGGACATTCCCCTGGTGCAGGCGGCAGTGGCGCGGCGGGTGATGGATCGCATGGTGGGCTACATCGTTTCGCCCGTTCTCTGGAAACACGTCAAGGGCAAGAACCTCAGCGCGGGCAGGGTGCAGACCGCCGCCCTGCGCCTGCTGACGGAGGAGCGCGGCGACCAGGTAACAGTGGAGATGGACTTGTGATAACCGCCCAAGTTCCCGCCGCCCAAGTTTCCGCCCTGCAGGATGCGGCTTTCTATGTCGTGGACAAACAGGAGGAGATCATCGAAGAACTCGCGCCGCCGCCGTACATGACCGCCACCCTTTTGCAGGACGCGGTGACGTTGTATGGCTGGTCTTCCTCGAAGGCGATGGAGACCGCGCAGTGGTTATTCGAGAACGGGCTGATCACCTACCCGCGCACCGACTCGACTTCGATTGCGCCTGAAGCGGCGGACGAGGCGCGGACGATTGCGTCCCGTTTGTTTGGCGCGGACGCGCTGGACATCAGGAAACGCTGGAACCTGGTGGCGCCGCACGCGGCTGGGGCGCATGAGGGCATTCGTCCCACGTCCGCGGCGCGCATTCCCAAAGATTTGCCGCAGGAAGTGAAAGAGGATGCGCGGCTCTTGTATGCCCTGGTCTGGAAGCGGTTTCTCGCCTGGTATCTGCGCCCTGCGACCTACCGCCTGATCACGGTGGAGATGGAGACCGATGCGGGTTAGGGTTTCGGAACGGGAACTGCTCGACCCTGGCTATCGCCGCGCCTATGTGCCGCCAGCAGAAGCGGGCGACGCGCCGTTGAAAGCGGGGGAGAGCCGCTTACGCGATTTGCAGAAAGGGCAGCGGGTGAAACCAAGGCATATTCGCGCGCGGCGGCAGGGATTGAGCGAGGCGGGGTTGATCGGGCTGATGCAGAAGCGCGGCATTGGCAGACCCGCGACCTACGCGGGAGTCATCGAGGGGCTGCTGGGCAGGGGATATGTGCAACGGCGCGAAGACGACGCGCTGGAAGTTTCGGAGCGCGGGCGGGCGGTGTTGGCTTTCCTGCTGGCGGAGTACCCCGACCTGTTTTCGCTCGAATTCACCGCGCAGATGGAGTCCTGGCTCGATGAGGTCGCCCGCGGCGGCAGGGATGGGTACGAGAGGGCGGTGCGGAGGGTGTGGGAGATGTTGGGAAAGGGATGATTGTCCCTTCCATACAGATTTCAAGGATAAAATTAACACATGAAAAAACTTTTCGACTTCGCAGATGACTTTGGAAATTCCTTATTCAGAAACCCCGACATCAAACTGGGAGCGCTGCTGGTTGTCTTTTTGCTCATGCGGTTCGTGGCTGGAGTCACCTGGCTGGACGCGCTGCTGGTTGGGGCGATGATTATGCTGGGCGGCGGGTTGATTATATTTTTGCTGGAAGATTGGAAGGAAAGGGGGACGAAGGAACGATGAAGGAATTTGCCCGCTGGCTGCTGGATTCGTTTCTGGATAATTTCGACATCAAGATTGGCGCGCTTGTCGTGACAACGCTGATGGCGCGTTTTGTGTTTCTGGTGGAATGGAAGAGTTCCCTCAAACTCGGCGGGCTGGTTTTCATCTTCGGGGCAGTGGCGCTTTCCTTCCTCGATTTCGCCGCCGAACTCAAACGCAGGGGCTTGTTCTAACCTTGCGCCCGCTTCGATTTTGCGTATAATTGTCCTTGCGACGTTCTGGGTGCCCCCCTCACCCCGAATGTCGCATTTTTATTTTGGGGATTTATCCTTGTAACTAAAAGGATAAAGTGGCCGCTTAGGCCATAGGTCACAAGTTAAGCATTTCAGGCAGGTGTCAAGAAGCAATTTGAGGCAAAGAAGCCTGTAGATTTTAGTGTCGCAGCAGTTTTT
>JFJP01039773.1_pt1 | contig 12689 bp, 13 predicted proteins | sample 431651 | NCBI WGS metagenome assembly JFJP01 (sample SAMN02602958, study PRJNA72255) | Microbial mat metagenome, whole genome shotgun sequencing project. | biome: fresh water; feature: sink hole; material: water; isolation source: purple microbial (photo- and chemosynthetic) mats found in... | reverse complement strand
CGAAATTTCGGAGATAATCTATTTGACAGGTTGCTAATATCCTGTGTCGCTATAAATTATAAAAATATTAATGTTTGCCGATAGTCATTTTAAATATTATAATTGGTTTATTCTTACAATTATCTTTTTAATTTTTGTCGCTGACCTGGAATTGTATAAATATTGGGGATTTCGGCTTGATATTACACCTATTCTTTATTTGAAAACTCCCAAAGAAGCTGCAGCAAGTGTAAGTGTTTGGGTAATTATTAGCAAACTATTGTTAGCCGGGGCTTTAATTGCCGGATCGGGTTATGCTTTTAAAAAAATAGCTCCACTTAATTTCTACAAAGCCGACAAAAGCATCTTAGGCTTTTTTGTGTATGTGTTAATTTTTTTGGGTTTGATAATCCCTATTCGGGGTGGATTAGGAATAGCCCCCATAAATGTTGGGTCAGCTTATTTTAGTCAAAAGAGCTTTCTAAATCATGCTGCAATCAATGTTTTATGGAATTTGGGCAATTCTTTTGCTAACCTTAACGATGGGGCTCAAGTATATCATTACTTTGAGGATGTTCAATGTGATAATTTAATTAAGCCTTATCTTAATACTAATGATACTAGCGGTTCTCGATTTCTAAATGCAAACCAACCGAATATTGTTTTAATAATGTTGGAAAGTTTTACGGCAAATGTAGTTGAACCATTAGGAGGAATTTCCGGCATAACTCCAAATTTTAACAATTTGTCGAAAGAAGGGATATTATTTACGAATATTTATGCTGCCGGAGATCGTTCTGATAAAGGACTTATGGCCATATTAAGCGGTTACCCTGCGCAAACTACTTTTTCTGTTATTAAAGATGCAGCAAAAACTCAAAGTTTGCCCAAATTTCCATATGATCTTAAATTAGCAGGATATAATACTACTTTTTATTATGGAGGTGATCCTGATTTTGCAAATATGCGCTCATACCTGATATCAGCGGGATTCAATAAATTAATTACAAAGGAAAACTTTCCCCGTAGCTCGTATAATTCAAAATGGGGAGCACATGATGAGGTGGTTTTTCAAAAATTATTGGAAGATCTAAAAGAAACGAAATCTCCGTTCTTTAAAATGATTTTTACATTAAGTAGTCATGAGCCGTTTGAAGTTCCCGGAAAAACTGTCATTCAGGGAGACGATCTAACTTCTAAATTTTTAAATTCCCTGCATTATACTGATAAATGCCTTGGCGATTTCATTCAACATGCAAAGCAGCAGAAGTGGTGGAATAATACCTTAATAATTTTGGTTGCAGATCATGGAATAAGAATTCCTGGTAACCTGAAGGCTCATGAAGCGGGGAAATTTCATATTCCCATGTTGTGGATTGGAGGAGCAATAAGTAAAGATACTATTATCACTAAAACGGCGTCGCAAACTGACATCGCCACTACTGTTTTAAATCAATTAGGAATTAATAGTTCTAAGTATCTTTTTAGCAGAAATGTTTTTGGAGAGCGCCAACAAACAGACGCTTTTTATATTTTTAATAATGGAATTGGAATGGTAAATGATTCGATGAAGCTTGTTTATGACTTTTCTCTAAAGTCTGTTCTAAAAAAAGAAGGAAATATATCAGATTCACTTGTAAATACATCAAAAGCATATATTCAGAGAGTATATCAGGATATTCAAGAGAGGTAATTTCTAGTATCGTAATATTTCATTCGGTTAAAATAAAAAATCCGGGACAACTCCCGGATTTTTTTATAGGACTAAATATCCATTTTATTGGATCAATCGAACACCGCCATATTCGGTATTTACTTTTACAGTAGCCTTCGGATTATCTCCTACGGTTCCTTTCAGGGTTGTTTTTACATTTTCGGTAATTTTATTCAACCGGGTATTTTCAGTTGGATAGTCTATGCTTGTATATTTTGCTAAACCATCCAGATAATAAGCTGCACCGGGCTCAATTCCAAGGCTGATTTTCCCATACTGATTATTTACTTCAATTGCTTCAAAACTTTTAGATACAGTATTTACCTTAAGATCGCTGTATTTGAGATTTAAATTGAGTTTTTTGGTCAGACTGTTAATTTGAAAATTGCTGTATTTTCCATCGATAACCAAATTAGTCAAGTCTCCTATCTGATAACTATCATAGCTGTTATCTCCAACCAGAGAACTCGTTTTACCAAGATTTCCTTTCGAATATTTACTTATAAGGATAAGTGCTTTGCTTTTTTCGATCCCGATTTTGGAATAACTAACCTGTAGCTTTAACCAATTACATTCAACAATATTTGCTTTAGAATAGGCCATTATAATTTGGTTCATTGGCTTTTCGTCACCTCTGCTCAACTTATTTATGGTCATATCTCCGTATTTTAGATCGATATCAACAATGCCATTCATTTCGTTAATAAATATATTTCCATATTTATTGCTGATTTTTAGAGGATTGTTTTTTGGCATATTAACGGTATAGTCAATTGAGAATTTTTTACCATTATTATTTCCAAACCAAGCATTTGCATTGCCGAAGCTTTCCGAAATTTTTGTTACAGCCTTAATAATGTCTCCTTCCTGCGAAAAGTCTACATTTATCATTTCTAGCAACTCATCAGCACGCTTTTTATCTTTAACGTCAACTGAAATTTTTACTTCTATTCTAAAGCTGTTTTCATTCCAGTTTTGAATGTGTACATCTCCATATTTATTGGTAATATCGAGTTTGCTGTTCGCCGAAATGGAATATTCTTTTTTTAGGACTTTTGCAAACTCTTCTTTAGCCGCACTAACAGTTACTATAGCGAAAGTTGATACGAAAGCTATAAGTAGAAATATTTTAAATTCTCTCGTTTTCATAGTGTTTTGTTTTAAAATTTGAATACAATGTGAATCTCTCTATTAAATTATTCAACATATCCAGCTTAAGCTGGTAGTATTGAATTATCGTGCTCATAACCCGGGGATCGTTTGGATTTATTTTAAGTTCTTCGTTTAATTGTTGGTAGGTTAGTTCAAGTTGGTTAAGTTCGTCAAACAGGGGAGATGTAATTTCAACCGGCTGCGCTATAAGTATCTCTTTCAATTTTAGCGAAGCCTGTTTTGTTTGTTCAGTGTAAAATTGTTCTGTTTCTCTAAATTCAATTGATTGACTTGCTGCTATTTGGCTCGAAAATCCAGAGTTCTTTAACCTGTATATATATATAGATGTAGCCAAAACGATTAGTAAAGATGCTGCAATTGCAATTGAATATTTGATTATAAGCGTATAGTTTTTATGCAATCGGGAATCAAGTTTTTTTCCAAACCTTAATTCATGTCCAAAATTAGGAAGCTCGGTATCAAATTCTTCCTTGCTGTTTTTAAAAATGGTATTCAGGTTACTCATTTTGAGTCTTTTTTTATTTTTTCGATTATTTCAATTAGCTTTTGTCTTGCTCTGGCAAATTGCGATCTTACTGAAGATTCTGCTATATCAAGTTTCTTAGCTATACTGGCATAATCATAATCTTCTATTAGTTTTAGAGACAATACAATTCTATATCCATCGGGTAATAAATCAATTGACCTTTTTATAATTCCAATCAAATTAGCTTTTTCCTTTTCATCCTCTTCTGAAAATAACTCATCTGAGTCATCTGCAATTGGGATAGTATCATCTATCGATTGAAAAATATTTTTTCTCTTTCGTATCTCATCTATCGATTTGTTTATAACTATTCTTTTTAACCATGCCCCAAAGTATTCGGGCGTTTTACATTCTTTAATTTTTTCAAAAGCTACAATAAACGATTCCTGCATAATATCTTCAGAAACAAAACGATCGCCAAGTATTCTGAAACTTGCATTGAACATTGCTGGCGCAAATAAACGGTAAAGTTCCATTTGTGCCTTTCTGTTATTTTTTATACTTTGTTCAACTAATCTCGAGATTGCTGCACCCGTTTCTTCTTTATTCATGCTTCTGATGTAATGACGTGAATAAATATTTTTTGCTGCATGTTATAAATAAAAAATTTTCCCGAATATACAATTACTTTGTTTTCCCCTGATTTACTTTATAGTTCATTCTATAAAATGTAACTTATTTTAATAATTTTTTGATTAAATGAAACCTTTTACTATTTTTGCATCGACTAAAATATTAAATCAATCATTAATCAAAACCTTACAAACATGAAGAAAGTTATTTTATCACTCGTTGCTGTTGCATTATTTGGTGCTTTCGCTTTATCTAGCTGCAAAAGTGCTTCTACTGAAGTTTCTGCTGATTCTGCTGTTGTAGAAGAAGTAGTTCCTGCTGTTGACACTACTGCTGTTGATACTGCTGCTGTTGATACCGCTGTTGCCCAGTAATTAGCAAAAAAGAAATAAAAAAGCAGGTTTTCCTGCTTTTTTATTTCTTTTTAATTAACCATTTGGTTAAACTTAATAGATAAACCAAATGATTTAAAAATATAGTCAATTATACAAAAAGTGACTTAAATTAAATAAGTAGGTGTTATAAAATGCCTAAAATGGGTTCTAAATCAACCTGTTTTTATAGTACAACTATTCATTAAATACAGTATGACTGAGCAGGAAAAATCAACGGAAGATTTAATTTTTAATGCAGCGCGCGAGGAATTCATAGAGAAAGGTTTTGATGGTGCCCGTATGCAGGAAATTGCAAAGCGTGCCAGTATAAATAAAGCATTGTTGCATTATTATTTCAGAACAAAAGAGAAGCTTTTTGATGCAATTTTCGATAAAGTTTTTAAAATTTTTATGCCAAAGGTGCTGGATGTTATGCAATCGGATGCTCCTCTTTTTACTAAAATTGAAGTATTTATTGAAAGCTACATCCGGTTAATTATGGAGAACCCCCATATCCCCTCCTTTATTTTACATGAGCTTAACCGAAATCCTGATAGATTAGTCGGACTTTTTGGGAATGTTGCCGGAATTGTTAAGGAGAAAGGATTTAGCAGGTTTTCAGAAGCTGTTAATGAAGAAATAAAAAAAGGTACTATTGTTCCTATTCAGCCGGAACAGCTTATTGTAAATATAATTGGGTTATGCATTTTCCCCTTCATTGGAAGGCCAATAATTCAAGGGGTAATTTTTAATGGAGATAAACTGCAATATGATAATTTTCTGGAGAGTCGAAAAAAAGAAGTCACGAAGTTTATAATTAACGCAATAGCAGTTAAATAAGTTTAAATACTTTGTTATGAAGTCATATTTAATATTACTACTTTTTTTACTGAGCCCTTTCATTATTTTAGGGCAGGATAATAGATCAGTTTCATTATTCGATTGTTTAAAAAAAGCGAGAGAGTACCATCCTTATTACCTTGACAAGCAACGTTTGGAAGATTCGCGGAATTTGAGGAACAAAAATGTTTCAACTATGTGGTTGCCTCAATTAAATTTAAATGGACAAGCCACCTATCAATCGGATGCAATAAAAATTGATATTCCTTTTCCGGGCATGAATATTAAAGGATCTCCTCAAGATCAATACAAGGTGACCTTGGATGTTAATCAGGTTATTTATGATGGTGGTTCTGCGAGGGCTCAGAGAAAAATCACCAATGCAACTATTGATGCCGATTTACAGCAAAATGAATCTGATGTCTACAAATCCAATGAACCTGTTACCAGTGTATATTTTAATTTGCTTATAATGCAAAAAAATAAGGAAGTTTATGAAAGCACATTCGAAGATCTGAAATCGAAGGAAGGAAAGATAACATCAGGAGTTAAAAATGGAATTTTATTACAATCAGATTTAGATAATCTTAAAGTTGAACTAATTAAAACAAAACAATTTCTCGATGATATTGAGATTGCAATAAAAAATGGATTCGATATTCTTCGAATGTTAACGGGTGATTCATTAATTAATTCTTCACGACTTCTGGTTCCCGAAGTGAATTTTCAATTAAATGATTCCATAAATCGCCCGGAAATTAAAATTTTCGATCTGCAGCAAAAAACACTGGAAGAATCAAAATATCTTTCAGTATCTCAGAAAATGCCCAAATTATATGCTTTTACTCAACTGGGGTATGGTCGTCCGGGGTTGAATATGCTTAAAGATGAATTTCAATCCTATTATATTGTGGGTTTAAAATTCCAGTGGAACATATGGGATTGGAATAAAACACAGCGCGATAAAAGTATTTATTCTTTACAACAAGATATGGTTAGTTCTAAAAAGGATGCGTATGTTAGAAATATTAATATTAACGGGACCAATGAATTAACCAGGATACAACAACTTGAAAATACGTTAAAAACTGACGAGGAAATAGTGACTCTACGAAAATCGATTACAATTCAAACTGAAAAACGTCTTGATCAGGGCATAGTAACTATGAGCGATTATTTATCAGAGTATAATTCTGAAGTAAAAGCGGGTATTCAATTTGAAACACATAAGATACAATTGCTTCAGAGTAAAATTAATTATTTGATTATTAAAGGGATATTATAAATAAATTGCATATGAAAACATTTTCATTCGTTTTGTTGATAGCTGCTGTAATTCTTTATAGTTGCGGAAATAGTAATAATAAGGCCGATGCATATGGAAATTTCGAAACAATTGAGACAATGGTTGGTGCTGAAACATCGGGAAAACTGATCAGTTTTATTCCGGCAGAAGGAATTCAGCTCAAGGCTGGACAAAAAGTAGGTGTTATCGACACTACTTCTTTATGGTTAAAAAAGCAACAAATAATTGCTTTGAAGAAAGTCTCAGTGTCGAAATTACTGCAAATCAAAGCTCAAATTGACGTTCAGGAAACACAAAAAGAAACTGTCCTTAAAGAAAAAAACCGAGTCGAAAACTTAATAAAAGATAAAGCCGCTCCCGAGAAGCAGTTGGATGATATTACAGGGCAGTTAAATCTTATTCAAAGTCAGATCGTTTCCATAAAATCTCAAAACCAAAGTATTGCCGGAGAAATTGAATCGTTGATGCAGCAAATTAAACAGGTGGACGACCAGTTATCAAAGTCATATATAATTAATCCAATCGATGGAATTGTTTTGGAGAACTATATTGAGCCGTCTGAAATTGTGACAATGGGCAAGAACCTATATAAAATTGCCGATCTGAGTACTATGAAATTAAGAGTTTATATAAGTGGGGCTCAGTTGTCTAAAGTCAAATTAGGTGGGCAGGTTAAAGTTTTAATTGATGAAGATGCCAAAAGTAACAGGGAAATAGCAGGAGTCGTAAGTTGGGTTTCTGCTCAGGCTGAATTTACACCTAAAATCATTCAAACAAAAGAAGAACGGGTAAAACAGGTTTATGCCGTTAAAATTGATGTTAAAAATGATGGAAGTATTAAGATAGGAATGCCTGGAGAAGTTATTTTTTCGGAATTGAAGTAACGAGCATTAAATATTTCAATATGCAAGCTATAGTTGCAGTTAATATCTCGAAGCATTTTGGAGAGACCCAAGCATTAAAAGATATATCATTCGAAGTTAATTCAAATGAGCTCTTTGGGTTTATTGGCCCTGATGGAGCAGGTAAGACTACGTTGTTTAGAATAATCGCTTCATTGCTGCTTTCTGAGTCTGGTTCAGTAAGTGTTATGGGTTTAAATCCTGCATCAGAATATAAAGTTTTAAGAACGAAATTGGGGTATATGCCCGGGAGGTTTTCTCTTTATCCCGATCTGACAGTTGAAGAGAATCTTAAGTTTTATGCGACAATTTTCGGAACAACTATTTCCGAAAACTACGAACTCATTAAAGATATTTATAGTCATATAGAGCCTTTTAAAAAGCGTCCCGCTGGTAAACTCTCGGGAGGAATGAAGCAAAAGCTTGCTCTTTCGTGTGCTCTTATCCATAAACCCGAATTGCTTATTTTGGATGAACCTACTACCGGTGTCGATGCGGTTTCAAGAAAAGAATTTTGGCAAATGTTGAAAAGGCTTCAAGGCCAAGGAATAACAGTTTTGGTTTCGACTCCATACATGGACGAAGCTGCACTTTGCGATCGGGTTGCATTAATTCAAAAGGGATCAATATTGTCAATAGATACTCCTCAAAACATAATAGATGCCTATGGAAAGCCTCTCTTTGGATTGAGGGCCGGTAATATGTATAATCTGTTATTAAAATTGAAAGAATATGAGAATTGCTCCAGTGCTCACTTGTTTGGACAATATATTCATTCATCCTTCAAAGGCAAATTTAGCAGGGAAGAATTGTTTTCTTACCTGAACTCGAATAGGATTAACGATGCAGAGATTATTGAAGTGACACCCGGAATAGAAGATTGCTTTATGCAATTGATGGAACATAACGAACCCGTTTCAATTTGAAAAACATGAGCCAGGATTCTATTATAATAGTAAAAGATTTGGTTAAAAAATTTGGGAATTTTATTGCCAATGATCATTTGACTTTTGATGTTTATCAGGGAGAGATATTTGGGTTTCTTGGGGCAAATGGCGCTGGAAAAACTACGGCAATCAGAATTTTATGCGGGCTATCGACTCCTACCTCTGGAAAAGTTTCAGTTGCAGGATATGACGCTTATAAGCAAACTGAAAAGATTAAACAAAATATTGGTTACATGAGTCAGAGATTTTCTTTGTATGAAGATCTGACAGCGTTCGAAAATATTCAATTTTATGGAGGAATTTATGGGTTATCCTCCAAAGAAATAAAAAGCAGATCGGCAAAGTTATTTGATCGGTTAGGATTCGAAGAGTTTCAAAAAAAACAGATAAAGGATATTCCGTTAGGTTGGAGACAAAAATTAGCTTTTTCAGTTGCGATATTTCATAAACCTAAAATTGTATTTCTCGATGAGCCAACCGGAGGAGTTGATCCTATTACGCGCAGGCAATTTTGGGATTTAATTTATCAGGCAGCCAATGATGGGATTACGATTTTTGTAACCACCCATTACATGGACGAAGCCGAATATTGCAACCGGGCATCCATTATGGTCGATGGTCGAATTGCCGACATAGATACTCCATTGAACATGATTAAAAAATACAATGCCAATAGTATGGACGATGTCTTTTATATTCTGGCCCGCAAAATGGTTGATTAATATACTAAATGGTTGAGAAATGAATAAGTTTTGGGGATTCGTAATTAAGGAGTTTTACCACATATTTCGCGATAAACGGACCATGTTGGTATTATTCGGTATGCCTGTGGTGATGATGCTATTATTCGGATTTGTTGTTACTAACGAAATTAAGGATGCCCGAATTGCAATTTTAGACATGTCGAATGATAATACAACTCGCGAAATCACTAATAAAATACTATCATCAGGCTATTTCCAATTGCAGGAGAGACTTTCGTCGGACAAAGAAATTGATGGCGTTTTTAAAAAAGGAAATGTGAAGGAAGTAATTGTTTTCGACCGAAATTTTGAAAAAGATCTTTATCGAAAAGGAATTTCTAATGTTCAGCTTATTACAGATGCATCGGATGCTAACCAGGCTAAAATGATTGCAGAGTATACTTCCGGGATAATCAGGAACTATGGACTTACATTAAACCAGGAACAAAACCTGCCGTTTAAAATAAATACAGAGTACAAGATGTTTTACAATCCTGAACTTAAAGGGGTTTATATGTTTGTTCCCGGTATTATGGCCATGATTTTGATGCTTGTCTCTGCTTTGATGACATCTATTTCTATCGTCCGCGAGAAAGAAATGGGAACCATGGAAGTTCTTCTGGTTTCTCCTCTCCGGCCAATTCAGATTGTACTCGGAAAGGTAATGCCCTATGTATTTCTTTCTTTTATTAATGCTGTAGTAATAATATTGGTTAGTCTTTATGTATTTAAACTACCTATACAGGGAAGCATTGTCCTGTTACTGGCAGAGTGCTTTTTGTTTATAGTTTTGGCTTTGTCAATTGGAATTCTTATTTCGACCGTTACAGCGAATCAGCAGGTAGCCATGCTATTCTCCATGGTTGCTTTAATGTTACCAACTATGTTATTGTCCGGATTCATCTATCCGGTTGAGAACATGCCCTTGATTTTACAGGGCCTTTGCCAATTGATGCCTCCAAAATGGTTTATTGAAATAGTAAAAGGAATAATGTTGAAAGGGGGAGGGCTGGAGAAGGTTTGGGACGAAACACTTGTTCTTCTCGGCATGACAATTTTATTACTTACACTATCTGCCAGTAAATTTAAAAAACGCTTGGAATAAGCTCTATAAAGACAGTATGAGAACTATTGGATATATTATTCGTAAGGAGTTTACTCAAATATTTCGGAACAAGTCTATGTTACCAATAATATTTGTTATGCCCATTATTCAGCTTATTATTCTAGTGAATGCAGCAACACTCGATTTAAAAAGAGTGAATATGGTTGTTGTGGACGAGGATTTATCCCATAGTTCCAGGGCTTTGGTTTCAAAGTTTCAGGGCTCTCCATTCTATAAAATCAAAGCTGCTTTTTTTTCAGTAAAAGAAGCGGAAGAAGCGGTTTTATCCGGCGATGCTAATGTTATTTTACACATCCCAGTGCATTTTGAGCGTAAATTATTGAAAGAAAACAATGTATCTGTTCAATTACTTATCGATGCAATTAATGGTGTTGCGGCCGGATTAACGAATGCTTACAGTACCGCAATAATTGCGGATTTCAATAAAGATATAAGAGCCGAGCTGGTAACCATTCCAATTCCGGATGGTATGTATAAAACCATCAATACAATTCCTTATTATTGGTATAATCCCCAATTAAGCTATAAAAACTTTATGGTGCCTGGTGTACTGGGAATCTTAATAACCATGATCGGGATGTTTCTTGCATGTATGAACCTGGTGAGGGAAAAGGAAATAGGAACCATTGAGCAAATTAATGTTACCCCAATTCGTAAATACCAATTCATCGCTGGTAAACTTATTCCATTTTGGATAATAGCTTTGTGTGAACTGGCGTTTGGACTCACTGTAGGCAAATTGTTATTTAATACGCCTTTCCTGGGAAGTATTTGGTTATTATTTTCTTTTTCAGCTTTATATTTAATTGTAATTCTTGGGTTTGGGTTATTCATATCTACATTTGCCGATACACAGCAGCAGGCAATGTTTGTTTCCTGGTTTATTGCGATGGTTTTTATAATGATGAGTGGATTATTTACTTCAATTGAAAATATGCCAAATTGGGCACAAATAATGAATAAGATTAATCCAATTGCCTATTTTATGCGGGTAGTGAGGATGATTGTTTTAAAGGGATCAGGGTTAAAAGATATTCTCCCTGAATTTATTTACCTATTTGGTTATGCAATTCTAATAGTAAACCTGGCTATTTGGCGTTATAGAAAGACAGCCTAGAAAAGTATTAGTAATTCTTACTCTTTCGCATTTCGTCACATTGAAAAAATCGTATTTGGAGAATTCAACTTTGGTAAAACAAAATTTATTCTCAAAATAAATAATGATTTTTCTCAAATAATATACAAAAAAATTCGTTTATAAAAAAGAGATCAATTCAAAAAAATAGTTTGAATTATAATTTAGACTTAACAACAAAATCAATATTGATTGGAATTCAGATGTATGTAAAAAATAGTTGATGATTTCAATTTAAAACCTATAAAAATACAATAAATATTTTGAAATATCAATAGTACTTCGTTGAGATAAATCACCCTCATTCTTAAAATATATCACTGACTGGTAGTAAATAACGCCTCCTATTTAGATTATTTTTATTTCCATAAAACAATTAACAAATTGTTAACATCACCTCAGAAAGAAAATAAATCTATAAAACCTACTACTATGAATACAAATCAAATTAGAGCCGAGGTTTACAATCTTGAAGGAATGAAAGTCCATATTTGTAAGGATTATAGCCAAATGGATCTTTCAAAGTTATTAGATGATGTTTACATGATCAGTTACCAGGATAACTCAGGAAACGTTTTATGGACTGAACGGTATATAAAAGCGCCTAAAAATGAATTTGCATTTAATAGTCATTCTTAGTTAATTAACAAATTTAGAATTTGTGTAGATCAATTTTTAAAAGCTTAAGAAGACCATCGTTCTCTTCAGCCTTAAGTATAAAATTGAATTTTCCCAGTTCTGTACAAAGATAAAAATCGCTCGAAGGTGAAAACTCCTGATTGGCAGGATCAAATAACCGTCGGGCGCTTGTTTTTTTGATAGTATCCAACATTTCTTTGAAATCTGTAGGTTTTCCTTCCAGTTCATTCTTTATATATTCGGCACAAAAGGTATCCTCTTCCGATGGATGCTTCATCGAATAGCCCATACATACTAACGATACTACTTCAGGATTTTTATTTTTGATATATTGTACAATTGCAGGGGCATTTACAAAACTTCCGGTTATTCTTTCAGTTGCTTTTTGGGCATTTACAAGTCCTTGTGTTCCTGCGCTGGTGGTGTGTATGATTGTTTTTCCCTTTAAATCGGCCTCCAGAATATGAGTAGGAGAGTTTCCAAAGTCAAAGCCTTCCGGGATTCTTTCATTGCGCTCTCCAACTAATAACGAATTTTTTATTTCCCGTTTAAGTTGATAGGCTATTTCAATATCAGCAACGGGCAGTATTACAGATGTTCCCTTGTCAGCTATATAACAGGCTAGCGAAAAAGCTCTGAATACATCAATTACAACAGTTAGTCCCTCAGCTGCTTTGGCACCATCTAAAAGATGTAGAATTTTAATTTTCAT
>JFJP01029793.1_pt1 | contig 12690 bp, 6 predicted proteins | sample 431651 | NCBI WGS metagenome assembly JFJP01 (sample SAMN02602958, study PRJNA72255) | Microbial mat metagenome, whole genome shotgun sequencing project. | biome: fresh water; feature: sink hole; material: water; isolation source: purple microbial (photo- and chemosynthetic) mats found in... | reverse complement strand
GAACGGTTGGTGAAAGGTTCCCGTGAAGACAGAATGGAAGGTGGCCCCAGAGCAGCGGATCGAACACGCAGTCCTTTCCCCGGAAAGAACCTGCGCCATTAGGCTCCGACGGCCGCCCGCCGTTACCGGGTCCCCGTCTCGATTCATCCGGAATTCCGCTTGAATCCGTACGGAGAGTGCATGCCCCCGGGCATGAAACCAGGTGGTACCACGGAGGCCGGCCCTTCGTCCTGAACAGGACGAAGGGCTTTTTTGCGTTTCCGGCAACGCAGAACAACAGGCACAGGATTGCCGTACGATGCGTCAATCCGGAAACGGAGGCCACATGCTCGAAAAACGTTACATCTCCGAAGAACAGGAATCCCATTGGCAGAAAGTCTGGGCGGAGGAGGGAACCTACCGGTTCGACACACAATCGGCAAAGCCGGTCTACAGCATCGACACCCCGCCTCCGACCGTATCCGGGAACCTGCACATCGGCCACATCTTCTCGTACACGCAGGCGGAAATGGTTGCCCGCCACCGTCGCATGACCGGATACGAGGTCTATTATCCGTTCGGTTTCGATGACAACGGCCTGCCGACCGAACGGCTGATTGAGAGAGAAACCGGTACCGATACCCGTACCATGGCACGGGGTGATGTGCTCGCGCTCGGAAAGCCGATAGTCGAAAAGCAGGAGACTGCTTTCCGTGAACTCTGGCAGTCGCTTGGATTCTCCTGCGACTGGCACCTTGCTTACCGCACCATGAGCGCGGAAGTCCAGAAGCTTTCCCAGTCCTCGTTTCTGGACCTGGCCCGGCAGAATCTCGCCTATGCGGCGGAACAGCCAACGCTATGGTGCCCGTTGTGCAGGACCTCCCTCGCACAGGCGGATTTGGATGCGAAGGAAACGGAAACCTGTTTCAACACGCTGAGATTCCCGTTCAGGGAGCACCCCTCGAAGGTGCTTTCCTCTGCTTCCTCCAGTGGGAACGAACCCGGCAACTTCCAAATAACGGAACCCGCAAACACCGATATCCCCACCGAGGGGGGTGGTTTCGGTGAATCTCCGGCAAAGTTCCTTCCGGTTGCCACCACGCGCCCGGAAATGCTTTATGGTTGCGTCGCCCTGTTCATTCACCCGGAACATCCCGAATATGCGGGATGCATCGGCGGAACAGCCACCGTTCCGCTCTATGGACACGAAGTGCCGATACTTGCCAATCCGGAAGCGGATCCTGCCAAGGGGACCGGCATCGTCATGTGCTGCACATTCGGAGATGCCGCCGACGCCGCCTGGTACCGCACCTATGAATTGCCCTATCGGAAAGTCCTCGAACAGGATGGAACGCTGGCCGCCGTGATTCCAGAAATCGGTGGACTGACCATCAGCAAGGCACGCGCCGTCATCCTGGATCAGCTTTCGGCGGGAGGCTTTCTATTGAAGCAGGAACCCATGTCGCATCAGGTCGGCATTCATGAGCGCTGCGGAACCGAGACGGAGCTTCTTCCCTCCCGTCAGTGGTACATACGGATTCTGGACAACAAGGAACGGTTTCTGCACGCGGCGGATGAAATGAATTGGCATCCGGTTTCGATGAAAACACGTTATCTTGACTGGGTTTCCGGCTTGAAATGGGACTGGTGCGTTTCCCGCCAACGCCGATACGGTATCCCGATACCCGTTTGGTACTGCCGGGATTGCGGTACGATCCTGCTTGCGGATGAGGCGAACCTTCCCGTCAACCCGGTCGGGACCCATCCTGAAAAACCATGTCCGCATTGCGGAGGGGATCGATTCGAACCGGAAACCGGAGTCCTCGATACCTGGGCCACCTCATCCATCACGCCGCAGATCAATGCGGTCAGACATGCTGATTTGGTTGGACATTCCCTGCGGGACAGGCATCTTCCCGATGAAGCCGACATGGCAGCAGGGCCGCCCTTCTCACCCATGTCCATGCGCACCCAGGCGCACGAGATCATCCGCACCTGGGCTTTCTATACGATCGTCCGCAGTCTGTACGCCGAAAACAAAATACCATGGCGGGATATCATGATCTGCGGCTACATCATGGCGGGAAAGGGTGAAAAGCTGAGCAAATCGAAGAACAACGCACCGGTCGAACCAACCGAACTCATCCGGATCCATTCAGCCGATGCGGTCCGATATTGGGCGGCCGGTGCCAGACTCGGCACGGACATGACCTTCAAGCCGGAAGAACTGGCGCTGTCCCGCAGATTCATGACAAAACTGTGGAACGCCGCGCGATTCTCCTCCATCCATCTGGACACGTTGTCGGATGAGGACTGGGAAACCGCCGACATGCAGCCGGCCGATCTTTGGATTACCGCACGGTTCAACAAGGCCCTTGCGGAAGTTTCTGCCGCCTTCAGCCAATATGAGGCCGGTGAGGCGCGCAAACTGCTGGATGCCTTTTTCTGGGGAGATTTTTGCGATGATTGGCTGGAACTCGTCAAGGACAGGCTGTACAAACCCGAAGTCCATGGCGCGGCGGAGACGGCAGGCGCTAAAGTCACGCTGTACCGAATCCTCGGCGGCATTCTGAAACTATACGCCCCTTTTGTCCCTCATCTGGCCGAATCCATCCACCAGTCCATCTATGGAATACAAGGTGAGGCATTCCGCTCCATTCACAATCTCGCCTGGGAAACCCTGCCGGTTTCCCAGCCGGACCTGCATCTGCAGCTGGGTGAAATGCTTCGGATGACCCTTGCGGAAGCACGACGGCAGAAGACGGTCAGGGGTCTTTCCATGAAGGACCCCCTGTCAAGTCTCATGATCGTCGGCTGGCCATCCGAAATCCCAACCGAAGGGCTCTCCACGTTGCGATCCCTTGCGGAAAAATCGCGGGGAGACTTGCGTGCCTGCACGGGCGCAGGCCTGATCCTGTTCCCCTGGCAGAGTTGATGTCAACCACAGTCAACGTTTCTCCAATTGCGCGTTTCCATGCCAAAGCCCGCCCAGCATGCGATGAAGCAGTTCCGCACCCGGCGCGGCAACGATGAAAAAGGCAGGCATGAAGCTGATGCGATACCGGAGCTGCACCTCGACAAACAGATACAGAACCGCCATGGCCAGCAGCATGAGGATGAAGCACAGTCCGGGACGGGGATCGGTGGTTTCCGCTCCCCGTCTCCATGGAAGACCGGCCAGAATGCAAAGCAGCAGCAGGATGAGAAACGCACCCCGTTCCGTTCCCCGCAAAAAGGCGACAAGTCCGGCAGACTGGATATTCACCGGTTTCCCGAACAGGTTCAGATCCCACGACTTGTCTTCCAGATGGGAGAAGGCCCAATGCAAATCATCCTGTGAGGTCCAAAGGGTTGCGCTTTTATCCAAAAGGAGTTTCAGCCATGCCTCGGGGCTCTTCTGCAACCTTTGCCTGAGAATGGCGGTTTCACGTTCCTTCTTCTCAGCCGCCGGCAAATCCGGATTCAAGTGGATCCCGAAGAAAATCTCATCATTGTCCTTCTGGGAATATTGCCCCCCCGATTCCTCGTTCAGTCCGGCAATCAGCTTCCACGCAGGAAATCCGTTTCCGAGTCCCATCGGGTTCACACCGGAAGCGGCAAGGCTCCAGGAAAGCAGCATGCCCATCCCAAGGAAGGAGAAAATCACCAGCGCGGCCCTTGCCAATCCAGATGCAAAGGAATTCCGACAGGTTCCGCCTGAATCCTGAAAGTCCCTGCCGCTCCCGGCCGTCTGCCGCTTTCCGTCAACGGGCCGACGCCCGATGCTTCGCATTGCATGCTGCGGAAGCAGCAGGAATGCCATCGAAACGGCAATGGCGGCAATCACGGCATCGGAGCGGATGGCGTTGGATACGGCAAGCAGCGTTCCCCCAAGCGGAAGCACATGCCAGGCCTTGTCCGGTACAAGCAGGCAAAGCGCGATGCCGGACAGCATGAGCGCGGTTCCCATGAACTGGTTTGTCAGCAGGGTGGAAAGGGACCAGGTTCCGGGATAAAGGAAAAACAGCAGGGCAACGGTCCGCCCGGCCCTTTCGCCGGCGATGCGCCGCCCAAGCAGGTAGATCATCAGGTTGGTCAGGGTCAGCCAGCACCCGTTCAGCACCTTCAGAACACTGATGGCATGCGCGCTTCCGAAAAGCCGGACCACAAGCGCCTCATACAGGGAGAAGCCGGTCTGGTAGGCCCATGTCGCGTAGTACCTGTTCATGTAGGCGCTCTTGTCGCCTTCCGCAAACAGGATGGCGCTGGAAAGCAGCGTTTTGAAATCCGAAACAGGCTGGGTCCGGAGAGACAGCGCCCAGATCGCATGGATAACGAGAGAAAAACCGACAAGTAACGGAACGAACAGCCGCCCTCCCTCCGACTTCATGGTCAGAAGAAACACGACGGCCGTGACGGCCAGCATGATGATCAGGCCCGGCCAACGGGTTTCAAGGCCGACAAGCGCCAGATTCCCATACGCCGTCAGCAGCAGAAACACCAGGAAGGCAAGTCCCACCGGCCACTTTGCGATAAACCCGCCAAGTCCCGTCCATCCGGAACCTTTCATGCCGCCCATCCGTCGTCACCCCTCATTCCGATAGGCCTGCGGCGTGCTCCGCATGGTCTGCCTGAACCTTGAAATGAAATAGCTTGCGTTGTCGAAGCCCACCTCCATCGCGATGTCGATGATTTTCCGATCCGTGGTCCGCAGCAGGTCCGCCGCGCGATTCACCCGGTACCGGTTGAGGTAGCCGATGAAGGTGCTGCCTGTCATCTGACGGAAAAATGAGCAGAAATGACCAGGGCTGAAACCGGCGAGATCCGCCACCTCGTCAATGCGGAGCCGGGTCGCGTGATAATCCCGGATATGTGCGAGAACCAGTTTCATCCGTTCCGATCGGATGGACTCCGTCGGTACCTTCTGATCGGACAATTGGCTGCTGTTTGCGAGAATCCGGAAGAACAGGTCGAACAGGAGGCCCTTCAGACCGACCTCATAGGCCTGAGCCTTGTCCGAGAGCAGGACTTCCATCTCCCGGACATCAGACAGGATACGGTCCTCCCAGACTGTTCCGGGCCTGAATCCCATCCAGGCGGGAAACCGTCCCTTCACCACCGGATCGAGCCAACGGGTCTGTACGGCATCGCAGGTGCTGCCATACAGGAGTGACGGATGGAAAACGATGGCGGAGAACGAAAATCCTTCCGAGAATTTTTCCGCATCCGGGGGAGGCACAGCGTTTCCGGGCCAGATTCCGGCTTCCGCGACATGTCCGGCATGCAGTTCCCCGCTGTTGATCAGAATGGCTTCCCCCGCCCGGACCGGTACGATTTCCGTGCCGACCTGGATGCAGGCGTGACCGGTGCGGATCTGAATGATCTCAAGTTCATCGTGCCAATGGCAGGTGAAGATGTTGTCATTCCGGCTGCAGGCGAACCGGTGCAGGTTCATCGGAAACAGCACGTCGTCCATCCAACGGTTTTCTTTCAGCAGCATCTTGTCCATATTGGCCCCCGACCTGAATTATTTGTGATATTTCCTGACAATTGAGGTAGAAAAGGGTTGAACACCCTGAATATAATGGTATCTGCAACCTCACCATCCTAACATGGACGCCGGATCCGGGCAATGACCCTGCCAGTCCTGACGGACCGGATTCCCCCATGAAGCAACAGCGTCTGCTTCCGGCACGCATGCCGCGTTCCCGTCCCGACAGGCGGTTCCGTCATCCGATGACCGGCATGAAGGAGGATAATCCATGAAGTTTACAAACGGACAATGGCTGACCCGGGAAGGGTACCAGATCCACCATCCCGCCGAGGTGCGCAGCTGCACCATCCGGGATGGCGTCATCACCATTCTCGCGCCGGTCGTGCCCATCCATCACCGTGGCGCCACACTGGGCGGTCCCGTGCTCACACTCACCATCTCCACCCCGTTCGCGGATGTCATCCGCATACAGGCGGCCCATTATACCGGAGGACTGGACAAAGGCCCGGCCTTCGAATTGAACAGCCCGGGAAACCCGGACGCGGCAATCACGGATGACGGGAATGAAATCGTCCTCACTTCCGGAAAGACCAGCGTGAGCATCCAGAAAAAGAATGGCTGGAAGATCAGCTTTTCATACGATGGGAAACGCCTGACCGATTCAGCCGCACGAAACCTCGGCTACATCGTGGGACCCGACAAGAAAACATACTTCAGGGAGCAGCTTGCTCTCGGGGTCGGAGAATCCATCTATGGACTGGGGGAACACTTCACACCATTCGTGAAAAACGGACAAACCGTGGATCTCTGGAATGAAGACGGCGGAACCTCTTCCGAGCAGGGCTACAAAAGCATCCCATTCCACCTTTCAAGCCGCGGTTACGGCGTATTTGTCAATTCTCCGGGACTGGTCTCCTACGAAATCGGTTCCGAGAAAGTTTCCCGCACGCAGTTCAGTGTGGAGGGCGAAAGCCTTGATTACTTCATTGTGGCGGGTGGAAATCCAAAGGCTGTGCTTCAGAACTACACCGCCCTCACCGGCAAGCCGGCACTCCCGCCTGCCTGGACCTTCGGCCTGTGGCTGACCACTTCCTTCACCACCAATTATGACGAGCAGACCGTCATGGGCTTTGTGGACGGCATGGCGGAACGCGACCTTCCCCTCCACGTCTTCCATTTCGATTGCTTCTGGATGAAGGAGTACCATTGGTGCGATTTCGAATGGGATCCGGATGTATTCCCGGACCCGGAAGGCATGCTCCGCCGCATGAAGGCGAAGGGACTGAAGATCTGCGTCTGGATCAACCCGTACATCTCCCAGACAACGGATATGTTCGAGGAAGGCAAGTCTGGCGGCTTCCTGCTGAAGCGTCCGGACGGCTCCGTCTGGCAGTGGGACATGTGGCAGCCGGGCATGGGTGTCGTGGATTTCACAAATCCCGCAGCCTGCGAATGGTACGCCGGCAAATTGAAAGGTCTGATGGACATCGGTGTCGACTGCTTCAAGACGGACTTCGGCGAGCGCATCCCGACCGATGTCGTCTATTTCGACGGCTCCGACCCGGTGAAGATGCACAATTATTACACGCAGCTATACAACAGGTGCGTGTTCGATCTGCTCGTGAAGGAACGCGGCGTCGGGGAAGCCTGTGTATTCGCCCGTTCCGCGACAGCCGGCGGACAGCAGTACCCGGTGCACTGGGGCGGAGATTGCTGGGCCACGTTCGAATCGATGGCGGAAAGCCTGCGGGGCGGCCTTTCCCTCACCTTGTCCGGATTCGGCTTCTGGAGCCACGACATCGGCGGATTCGAAGATACGGCCCACCCGTCCGTCTACAAACGATGGGCCGCTTTCGGTCTGCTCTCCTCCCACAGCCGCCTCCACGGCAGTTCCTCCTATCGCGTGCCGTGGATGTTTGGCGAGGAAGCCGTCGATGTGGTCCGTCATTTCACGAAACTGAAGTGTTCCCTCATGCCCTACCTGTTCGGAACCGCCGTGGAAACAGCGAAAACCGGCATCCCGTCCATGCGGGCCATGCTGCTTGATTTCCCGGAAGACCCAGCCTGCGACATGCTGGATCGGCAATACATGCTGGGGGACTCCCTGCTGGTTGCCCCGGTGTTCCGCGAAGACGGACAGGTGCAGTACTATCTGCCGGAAGGCCGCTGGACGAATATTCTCTCGGGGAAAACGGTCGAAGGCGGAAAATGGCGGAACGAAACCCACGATTATTTCAACCTGCCGCTGATGGCCCGTCCGAACAGCCTGATCCCGGTCGGGTCGAACAACTCGGTTCCCGATTATGACCTGGCGAACGATGTGACGATTCACTTGTTCGAACTGTCGGACGGCGCGAACGCAACCGTGAACATACCCGGGCTGGACGGTCGGACCGAGCTGTCCGTATCCGTCACGCGCAGCGGCAGCACGTTGGCGGTTGAATCGAACGGAGTCGGGAAACCCTGGAAGCTGATGCTTCGCGGCATAGCGGATATACACGGCGCAACCGGCTCGGTGACGGAAGCCACTGAGCAAGGCACCCTGGTGGTCCCCGCTCCGGGAACCGGCTCATTCTCCATCCTGCTGTAAGGTGCCGGAAGAAAATTACCTGCTCTTTTTCCGAAAAGAATGGCAGGTTTGGCCATTGTTTTCGGGAATTTATAGAGCAGGTTATTTTCTTCCAAGCCCTAAGTCGCCGAAATCATGGGGAGCCTCGAAAGCACATCCGCTTTCGAGGCTCCTTCTCCGCTTTCAGCATGTTGTCATCCGGTTGTCTTGTCTGCATGGAATCCGGCATGGTATCATGGGGCATCATGCGAATCATGCTCCATCCGCATCTCCTCCAGAAGTTCCAGGATTTTCGGTGTGCACCGTCGGCCATTGCAGGGTCCGGACCCGGCTCCTGTGGCCTCCCGGACTTTTACAAGGGTGTCGGCACCCGACCGGATGGCCTTCCTGATGGTGGATCGTGGAATGGCTTTGCAGATGCAGACTTTGGTGATGCGATCCATGATTTCGGGGCTGATGTCACTCATGAATGCCTCCTTGCGCCTCAGGCGGATTGGGATGCCTCCAGGCATCACCGGCAAATTCTTGTTTCCCGTGGCGCCGCTCTTTCAAACAGCGTAGTGTGGGTTATCCGGCAGTTTTCAGGGTAAGTAGGTTACGTGCCTGGAAAGAAATCGGCTCAAGGGCTTGGACAGGGGAGTTGATCAGATGCGGCTCAAAGTCCACTATTTCAGATATGATCAGGCCTATGGCGGCTGGGACCTCTGGCTTTGGCCAAAGGGTGGTGACGGCAAGGCATATTCCCTCGACCAGTCCGTGCCCCTTCCGGAACATCCGGAATCGACCATGCGCTGTGCCATCGTTGATCTGCCGGATCTCATGGTGGCCGAGATTGGATTCATCCTCCGCCACGAAGGCTGGTCCGGCCGGGACTGGTCATCAGACCGGTATCTGAACCTCTTGTCCTTCCCGCCGGATCAGGAACCAGCCGTATTCCTGGTGCAGAACAGCGAACCGGTTCACCTTTCCGCGGAACGCATTTCATTTATTCCAACGGCGGAGCGGGCCGTATTTCAGGATTTTTGCACAATTTACGTCCAGATGCAGTCTCCCTGCACGCTGGATACCGATCCTTTCATGGTCATGGGAGATGGAATCCCTCGAAATGTCATCCGCACCGAAGCGCTCGAGGGGGGACGTGATTTCCGGCTCACCCTCCGCTCCGACTGGATCATCGGAGAAACCTGCATGGTCTTCAAACGCGGATTCGAACCATTCTCCGTCCAATATGGAAGCCTGTACGATTCGCCCGCCTTTGAACGCCAGTTCACGTATGAAGGGGACGATCTGGGCTGTTTCCCTTCAGCGGAAGGAACCTCATTCCGCATCTGGTCCCCCACCGCCTCGCTGGTTGAAGTGAACCTGTTCCGGAAAAGCGACGACCTGCAGCCGGACAGAATCCTCCCGCTCCGGCGGGATCGGCAGGGTACCTGGCTTCTGTCCGTTCAGGAGGATCTGTCGGGCTGGCATTATACCTACAATGTCATCAACGGGGGCGAACTGCAGGAAGTCTGCGACCCGCATGCCGTCGGGGTGAGTGTGAACGGCAAGCGTGCACTCGCAACACGGCCGCAGGACGCGAATCCGCCCGGTTGGGACGAAGTGGGTCATATCACGGTGAATTCGCCCACGGATGCCATCCTGTATGAAGTGCATGTCCGGGATTTCACCATCCACCCGGATTCCGGCATCCGGCTCAAGGGCAAGTTCCTCGGACTGGCGGAACCGGATACGCATACACCCGACGGAACACCGACCGGTCTGTCCCACGTGAAGGACCTTGGCGTGACCCATGTCCACCTCATGCCAATCTTCGATTTCTATACGATTGACGAGTCACGGCTTCACGAAGGCCGGTTCAACTGGGGGTACGATCCGCACCTGTACAATGTGCCGGAGGGATCGTACGCGACCGATGCGGACAAAGGGCTGGTCCGCATCCGGGAACTGAAGGAAATGATTCTCGCCCTGAAGCGGAACGGCATCGGGGTGATCATGGATGTCGTCTACAACCACACCTACCGGTCCATCGACTCGGAATTCAACAAACTGGTTCCCGGCTATTTCTACAGAACCGATGGGAAGGGCCGCTTTTCAGACGGTTCGGGATGCGGCAATGAGACCGCATCGGAACGAACCATGGTCCGCAAGGCCATCACGGATTCCGTCCTGTACTGGGCGAGGGAATACAAGATTGACGGGTTCCGCTTCGATCTGATGGGACTGCATGACATTGAGACCATGAACGGAATCCGGCAGGCACTCGACAGGATCCACCCCGGTCTGATGCTGTACGGGGAGGGCTGGACAGGTGGTGCTTCCCGTCTGGATGCCGCCAGGGCCGCGTTGAAATCAAACGCCGTACGCATGCTTCGGATCGGTTTCTTCAACGATGATGCCCGGGATGCACTCAAGGGAAACAACTTTCTGGCTGAATCCGGTGGGTTCATCAACGGGCAGCCGAATCAGTGCGAAGGTGTGAAATTCGGCATTGTCGGCGCCATCGCGCATCCGCAGGTGGACAGCACGCGCGCCGTCGGAAGCATATCCTGCTGGGCCGGCTACCCATGGCACTGCGTCAACTATGCCGCTTCACACGACAACCTCACCCTGTACGACAAACTGGTCGCCAGCGGCGCGGCGCAAACGGACAACGAAGCGATGCGGAGAACGAATCTGGCCGGAGCCGTCATCCTGACTTCCCAGGGAATCCCCTTCATGCTTTCCGGAACGGAATTCCTCCGGACGAAACAGGGCATGCACAACTCCTACAACGCGCCTGACAGCATCAACCAGGTGGACTGGAACAGAAAAACAAGATTCATGACAAGTTTTTCCTATCATCAGGGTCTGATCCGGCTGCGCAAGGCACATCCGGCCTTCCGCATCGCGTCACCCGAAGAGATTCGCAGAAACCTCGCGTTCCTTCGCACGTCCGAATCCGTCATTGCCTATGTCCTTTCAAACAACGCAGGCGGAGATTCCTGGCCCGCCATCTTCGTCGCGTTCAATACAGGGGCCGTATCGGAAACAATCCCGTTCCCCTGCAGCGCGGAGTGGCACATTGTGGTGGACGACAAGTCAGCCGGCTGTGAGGATCTCTGTGTCGTAACAGGATCCGTCCTCACCGTGCCGGGTCTTTCCTGCATTGTGGCGCACTGTGTGCCGCCGCGGTCAAGCAATTGCCGATGAAGGATCGGGCATCGTTCAGCCGCATGACATTTCCGGGTCTTCACAGAAACTGCGTGATCGGATAAACTGGTACTGCCTTGTCTTCCGCGGCATGATTGTTTCGGAGGCAAGGCACCGGAATTCCCGGTACACCGCAGACACAAAGGAGATCTGGCATGCAGAACCGGACCTGGGTCTACTACCTTACCTCATTTCTTTGCGGCATGACGATCATGGGCGTCGAACTGACGTGCAGCCGCCTGCTGGCCCCCTACTTCAGTTCCTCTTCGATTGTCTGGACGGTCATCATCGGCCTGATCATGGTCTCGCTCGCCATCGGCAACATCTACGGCGGGCGCAGCGCCGACAAACACAAGGACCTCGGGCGGCTTTATTTCCTCATCTGGCTTGCCTCGCTCTGGATCGCGGCCATCCCGTTTGCGGGGAAATATGTCATTGCCGGCATCTCCGGTCTCCTGATGCTCATCATTCCCGGAAGTGCGCTGGTTGTGACGGGATCCGCCGTCTGCTGTCTGGTCATCTTCTCGTTCCCGCTTGTCCTGATGGGCACCTGCTCTCCGTATCTCGTGAAGCTTGCCGTCACGGACATGGACAATAACGGACGCATCACCGGACAAATTTACGCCATGAACACCATCGGCAGCATTGTGGGCACCTTCATTCCGACTTTCCTCACCATTCCGCTGCTTGGCACGGGTAAAACCTTCTTCCTGTTTGCACTTCTGCTCAACGTCCTTTGTCTTGCCTATTTCATCACGAGAAAGAAAGGGCGGTTGAAACATGCCGTTTCAACCGCCCTGCTCGTCGTGTTCCTGTTCATGCCCTTTCAGAATTCATTCGCTTTCTGGAAGAACGACATTGTCTATGAGGGCGAATCCCTCTACAATTACCTGCAGGTCACCGAGGATGAAACATCGGTCATCCTTTCCACCAATGTGGCGTTCGGCGTGCAGTCAATTTATCGGAAAGATGGAAAACTTTCCGGTTATTACTACGAATATGCACTCGCCGCTCCCCTGTTCCGACCGGAGGCATCCCTGGATGAACCGCTCGAAGTGCTGGTCCTGGGGCTGGGCACCGGCACCTTTTCCAAACAGCTTCTCAAGTACTATCCCAACAGCCATTCCGATGCGGTGGAGATCGATGCGAAAATTGCGGAACTGGCCCGCACCCATTTCAACCTGCAGCCGGAGGAAGCGGATGTGTTCGTCAATGACGGCCGCATGTTTCTGGACTCGCCGGATTGCGGGCAGTACGATGTCATTCTGGCGGACGCCTATCAGGACATCACAGTCCCGTTCCACATGTCCACGAAGGAATTCTTTGCCAAGTTGAAGACCCATCTGAAGCCGAACGGCGTCCTGATCGTCAATATCAACATGAAGTCGGGCGATTTTGAAGGGGTTCCGGAATACCTGGCCCAAACGGTGAAGACAGCCTTTTCCACCGTCTATCGGATGGATCTGGATGTCGTGAC
>JFJP01039956.1_pt1 | contig 12692 bp, 8 predicted proteins | sample 431651 | NCBI WGS metagenome assembly JFJP01 (sample SAMN02602958, study PRJNA72255) | Microbial mat metagenome, whole genome shotgun sequencing project. | biome: fresh water; feature: sink hole; material: water; isolation source: purple microbial (photo- and chemosynthetic) mats found in... | reverse complement strand
ACTTGAGCAACTGACACATTTACAGTCACAAACAAGAACGCTACTACTAAAGAAGCTACCAAAAAATTTCTCATATCAGATAGATTATAGGATCGTTTTCGTAATATAAACGAATTGAATACAAGTTTATTGCCAAATGTATATAGCTTATTAAAAATACACAAAAAAAAAGCCCGTTAAAACGGGCTTATATATAATTAAAATTATGGGCTTACTTAAGTTTGAAAGAAATGGTAGAAAGATCACGTACTTGACCATCTGGTCCACGTGCCTTGATATCCTCAATATAAAGTTTACGACCAGTACCCACTTTTTTCATCAGATCCTTTTGGGCAGCTGTAAAAGTAGCACTATTAGATTTTTGTTCCTCTTCATATCCTTGAACTGTAGCAGAAACTGTAAAACCAACAATATTAAAAGTAAGGTCAAAGTCAAAGTTTTCTAATTCAGCTTTCACACCTTGTTGTGCCATGAGCAAGCTTTTTGAAACGTTTACCCATATTGCGTGTTGTACCGTCGTCAAATTTAGCTGAAACAGTAACAAATGCTTCGCCAGCTTGTTTTACACGGACTACATAATCTGAACCCTTAACTATGTTAATAGAACCTCCACCTTCAATAGAAGGTATCAGTTTGTCGGCTGGCACACCTGCTACGGAAATACTCACCGGATTGTCAACACCAATATAAAAAACGTTCATTTTTGTAGGTGAAACAACCAACTCAGACTCAGCTGCCTGAAATTCTGCGTTGAATGGGAATTGTAGGATTTCACCAGAAACCGGTGATTCCATTTTGATTACACCACCCCATTTTGTAAAGCCGGCGTTGCTTGGTGTTTGCGAATACTGTCCTTTACCTTCTTTTATAGGTAACTTAGACCCACCATTGAGCAGAATTTCTGGTTCAGTAGTAGAGTCGCTGGCAGCAATAAACACTTCAGCCTCGTACTTTGTTCCTACCAAAACGTAATTAGATTTGGCGTTTACAATGGCTTCTAGCTTATTAAACTTCCAGGAACCGGCATCAATTTGCCCGTAAAGGAAGTTCAAAATGTCGGCCTCAGCATTTCTAACGTCGGTTTGAGATTTGGATACCATGGTAAGTACAGCTGCAAGTGGTAAATGCTCGAAAACACCCGACTCCCAAGGTACATTGCCTTCTTGTCCTCTGATTGAGTCTGTTCGCAATGTATTGCGAATACTTCTGATCAACGAAGAGTATCTTGAGGTATCGCCCTTAACAGCATTACGAACAATAATATCCACAAGGGTAGAGTCATATGAGTTGATAAGTTTTTTCAACTTAAGACCACCGCCCTTTAGTATCATAATTTCGCCACCCACATTTGAGTTGTCTTTAGCTTGTAATGAATGAACATCTCCACCGCTTGCAACATATGGTGATTCAGGACCTTCAGCAGCACGAACAAGTTCGAATATTACTGAGTCCATGTAGTTGAAAAGTCTATCGGTTTTAGCTCTTACCGAGTCGGCTTCAACTTTCCATTTTTCGGTTTTCGCTTTTTGAGAAGGATCTTTCACTGCCTCGTCAAATTTAGCGTAAATCGCTTCGCTTTTTTTATGAATACTCTCGTAAGATTTACGAAGAGCTTCATCCACCAGGGCAAAAGCATTCAGAATCTCTGCAGATACGTTTAGCGCTAACAAAGCGGTAAGCACTAAATACATCATCCCGATCATCTTCTGCCTTGGGGTTTCTTTTCCGTGACCCATAGGTTAATTTTATTTGATTAGGTAAATTATCTATTTAATAATTGAATCTGCAAAAATGCATTACACCTTGTAATTCATTGCAGTAAGCATATTACCGTATATGGTATTGAGTGCTTGCAGATTTTCACGTAATTTGATAATCTCCTTGCTGTACTTGCTAGATTCTTCAACAGATTTGTTCAGGTCATCCATCATTTTGTCCAAATCAGCATCGTTGAGTTGGAGTTCAAATATAGCATTGAGCGCAGAAAGATTTTTATTGAGCGTACCCAATTGTGCGCTATAAGCAGTATTCCCTTCTTTAAGCTCGCTGAAATCGAAGTCCATAGATTTAGCAATTCTGGCATAGCTGGCCACTACTAATTCATTGGATTCTGTTACTTTCTGAGCTGATTTCTGATATGAATCTGATAATGTAGCAATAGAATACTCCAATTCGCCGGTAGTTTTACTTACTGAAGAAGCAGATTTATTGAATACATCGCTCAATTCGCTTACAGAACCTGTTGCTTTTTTCATTGTTGCTGAATACTCATTGGTAGCCAACGTAGCATCTGAAATGTCAGACATTTGGCTTACTTTATCATTCAGACCATTTAAGCTTTCGCCAAATTTCTCAAAAACACCTTTGTCATTCGCCTTTTCAAGCATTTCATTGAATTTGGTGATAGAATCGGTTGAAATGGCAGCGACTTCCTTTTTAGGTTTACCGGTATTCATACCACCTATTGCAGTAGGATTTTCAACTGGTACTTCATCAGCTTTCCCTGCACCACCCAAAATTGGGAAAACAAGGCTCCAGTCGTCTTCTTCATGTAGTGGTTCGAATGCTGAGAAAAAGAAAATTACAGCTTCAGTACCCAAGCCTACAGTAAGCATAAAACCTGCACCAGGCCAGTGCATAATTTTAAACAAAGCACCAATAATAACTACTGATGCACCAATACCATACAACTTGGCCATGAAATTTTTCCAACCATGACTTTGTGTCAATTCCGCAAGTCCCATAATTTAAAAATTTATTCTGTTACTAATTAAGGTTGATTTAAGGATTTCAAGAACTAAAAGTACAAATAAAAATGAAATTTCAACACAAAAAAAAAACATTAAACGAAAAAATTTAATGTTTTTTTTTAATCATTGTTATTTATCCAAATATATCATACTTAGTTCTAGCATTTTATTCGTATCGCATATCTACTGCATCAGCAAAATCGCGTCCCATGAATGATCTTACGCATCTGAACCCGATGTATGATTTAGCAGTGTCCTGATATTCATATGTACGTGTTCCGTTTTGGAGGTAATATGATATATCTTTCCACGAGCCACCTCGTACGACTTTACGTTTCAATACTGGAGGATCTTCTTTAAGTGCATGATATGAATAATCGGGGTTAAGGTCGTGGGTGAGGTTGTAGGCCGATTCATCGAAGGCATTGCTTGTCCATTCGGCTACGTTGCCTGCCATATCATATAGCAGATACTCATTTGGTGCATACCGGCCAACTTCCAGAGTACGAATACCACCGTCGTCGCCATAATTGCCTCGAAGAGGTTTGAAGTTTGCTATAAAGCAACCTGTATTATTGCGGGTGTAAGGTCCTCCCCATGGAAATGGTGAGTGTTCGAGACCACCACGAGCAGCATATTCCCATTCGGCTTCAGTAGGGAGGCGATAATCCTGTACTCCAAATAGTCCTTGTTTATTGAGACTATTGTTGAGCAATTCGGTTCGCCATACACAGAATGCCGATGCTTGTACCCATGTAACACCTACCACAGGATAATTATTGAAGGCGGGATGCCAGAAATAATTGCGTGCAAGTGGCTCGTTGTATGAATATGAATAGTCGGCCATCCAAACCAATGTATCGGGATAAACATTGATGCTGTTTTTCATGATGAATGAAGATCTGTCTTTGATAGGTTTTTTGATCCCTTTTGCATCAATCACTTCGCCAGAGTATTTACTGGTTTCAAAATCGTATCGATTAGTTTTCCGGGCAGCCTGACGCAGGTCTATCCATGAATAATCATAGTTTAGTTTGCGGCTATCCACTTCCTTGCGTCTATAAAAGCGTTCTTCTTTTGGGAGGAACATTTTTTCGAGCTCGGTGGCGTAGTCAGCACTATTCCAATCCAATTCGGTTTCCCAATTCAGGAAAGGAGGATCAATTGGATTACCATTTGCATCTGAAGAAATAAGAAATTCTTCAAATGAACGGCCTAATAGTGATCTGGCTATAGAATCTCTTACCCAGAATACAAATTGTCTGTATTCATTATTGGTAATTTCGGTTTCATCCATCCAGAAAGGATCAATCGAAACGGTTTTTGTTTGGGCTGTAAGTGAGAAAGTAATATCTTCATCACTTGGTCCCATATTGAAACTTCCACCGGGTATGAACACCATTCCGTATGGAATAGGTTCAAAGAACATTTGCCCTTCTGGCGCTCCGGTTAATTCTCCCGTTTCGTTGTTGCCGCAACTTATAAGTATTGAGGCTAGAATTACGCTGATTAACAACGATTTCTTCATAAAATTTGGATATTTAACGTAAATAGCAATAGGTTCATTTCTGTTTTATAATTCTTACAAATACCGTGCAGATTTTATTTAATATTTTCATAAAAACCTGACACTTCTATATTTTTGTGGTTTTTTATCGCGTTCCAGATCGAAGCAAAACTGCAAAAATACTTCTGCGCTGCTTCTATTTATGCGTGATGTGGTATAATCATAGGCCACTCCTACTTTCAGCCCTTCGTACAAATTGAGGCCTGCGTTCAGACCTACATCTCCGATGGTGTAAGATATGCCACCCCAGAATCTTTTGTTGTACAAAACGTTTATTTGGGTTCCCATATGCAATACAGTTCCTTCTGACTCTATAAATAACGCAGGAATAAGATCAATATTATATTGCGTTAATTCAATTTCATATTTTCCGGTAAAATTTAAATGTCTTGGCAGGTATGGCTGATCGGTGGTACTGTAGTTGAAGTTTGGCTGATTAATGTGTGCGACTGACACTCCCAGGTACAACTGATTGATATGATACAGAACACCTAAATCGAGATCAAAGGCCATTTTATTTTCATTCACCGGGGGAATTGCAGGATCTGTTGAGCCTCCATCCGGGGTTTTCCAGGTACCGCTGTATTTTTGATTGTAGAATCCTGGGCTTAAACCTATACTCAAAATGCCTTTTCCTATTTTGCGGTGATAAGCCAGATTGAGCTTTACGTTTAAGTTATTGGCAAGTCCACTCTGATCATTGTTTATACTCAATCCCACTCCAAATGGTATTGCCATTAAGTTGAGGGGGCTATTTACTATAAACCAACTGGTAGCTGGTGCACCTTCAAACCCCATCCATTGCTGGCGACTGATTGCTGTAGCACATATTTCGTTGTTGAGGCCTGTATATGCTGGATTGATTGCTGTTGGGCTAAACACAAAATGATACAATTGTGGCTCTGTTTGTGCAATTGTATGGTGATATGTAACCAATAATATTATAATCAATAAAAACCTAGGCATCTTTATTCCAACAAATTTTCAAGGGGCAAAATAATAAAAAATTAATCAGTGCTGCAAATAATTGTGTATCGGATCGATGTCACATTTTTTTTTACAATACTACCCATTTCCACCAGCGCTCTGATACTTGTCCTTCTGTAGACATTTTGTAGTCTTCATAAGTGCAAGGTAAAATTTGCAAACCACGTTTGGTTGGTACTTCAAACCACCAGCGCTTGCTGAGAGGGTTGTTGTAAAACGTAAGGTTTTGTTTAATATTGGATGAATAGAGAATATATTTTTGATATTTCTCAACTGGTTCGAAAGGATACTCGCCTTTACGCAAGCCAAGAGAAGTAATATAATACCATGCTGCTTGTGCCATAAGCATGCTAAAATCGGGGCTTTCGGTGTGATGTTTGTGCGCAATGATAAAGCAATTGAGGCCATCTGCCAGACCTGCAAAGCGCGCAAGGTGGCATACTTCTTCGCCTCGCAATCCGTTTGGCATAATAGTATCTTCGCAGGCGGAGTAACCGCCTTGTAAAGCCCTGGTATTGAAATACAGGAAATTAGTCATGCGCATGATTGGCTCTGCTTGATCAATCTCAAATCGCAAATTTCCAAGCCCTAATGATTCGAGTCCTGAATCGTTGAAAAACTCTATCTCATTTGGAGTATTGAAATATTCTTGAGTGGCTATATTATAATAGTATGCCAGATTCAATTTTTCATCGGCTCTTAATCTGCTCCAAAATGTATTGCTTGAATTGTTTTTTGGGAACAATTCTAAATGCGAATCTATATTTGTTATAACTGGTAACCTATTGATGTTCTGGTAGGCAGTATATATCAGGTATTTTAAATCGCAGCTGGTATTGAATACTACCAGATTGCTGTCTTTGTTGACTAAATATTGCACTAAGAAAACAAAATCATCCTCAGACTCGGGTGTGAGCAGAAAGTCCCCGATATCGGTAATCATATTTTCGGTATGACATGAAAGTGAATACAATCTTCTGCGAAATGTGGCCGCCATTGAAATTGACGCCTCTATATCGACAGAATATAATACCGCTAAAATTGTTACCGGTGTGGTGTCTTTGATCAAATCTTCAACAGAAACATTGCTCAAATCGGTATATACCTTTACATTTTGCCATGGGGTGATTCCATGCTGAGTAATTTTTACAGGTAGAAGGTGATCAAATGCAGCCATGAATTCTATTTTTTGGTAGTCTTTTTGAATGTTTTAGTAGCCTTCTTAGCTGTTTTTGGGCTTTTTTTGTCGGCTTCTTCTATTATCTGACGGCACTGAGCCAATGTGATGTCTTTAGCTTCTACGCTTTTGGGAATTTTATAGTTGTTCTTGTTGAAAGAAATATACGGTCCCCATCTACCATTGAGCACTTTCATGCTTGGCTCTTCAGGAAATTGGGTTATGAGCTTCATACTATCAGAAAGTATTTTCTCCTCAATAAGCTCTATTGCTCTCTCCAGATTAATACTAAGTGGATCGTCTACGCCCTTTTTCATAGAAACAAAAACACTTCCAAATTTTACATATGGTCCAAACCTTCCTGTAGATGCTTCAACTTTTGTTCCCTTATACTCGCCCAATGCGCGAGGCAACTGAAACAATTGCAATGCTTGTTCAAGGGTAATGGTATCTATATGCTGACCCGGTAAAAGCGACGCAAAACTCGGTTTTTCTTCTACATTTTCATGCGCATCGCCCAATTGAATCATAGGGCCGTAACGTCCGATTTTTGCAAAAAGCGGTTTACCTGTTTGAGGATCGTTTCCTAGTGGACGGTCGCTTACTTTTTGCTTACTCACTTCCATGGCCTTGCTTATAAGCTCATGAAAGGGTGAGTAAAAAACTCCTATCATCTTCTGCCATATAGTTTTACCGGCAGCTATTTCATCGAACTTCTTCTCTATGTTGGCTGTGAACTTAAAATTCATCACATCTTGAAAATACTCAACCAGAAAGTCGTTTACTACAATTCCGATATCAGTAGGAAATAACTTATTTTTTTCATTTCCAACAATTTCAGAAAGTACCTGATGCTTTATTTTGCCCTTTTGGTCGAGCTCTATGTAATCAAACTCCCTTTTGGTGCCTTCTCGAGTATCTTTGATCACGTAACCGCGCTGTTGCACAGTACTGATGGTTGGTGCATAAGTAGATGGCCTGCCAATGCCCAATTCTTCCAGTTTTTTTACCAAACTTGCCTCTGTGTATCTGGCAGGAGAAATGGTAAACTTTTGTTTGGCTACAATTTTTATATATTCCAGTTGATCTGCCTTGTGCAGAGGAGGAAGCATTTTAGGATTCTCAGTTTCCTCTTCAGTAGTTTCGGTGTATACCCGCAAAAAACCATCAAATTTGAGCACTTCGCCAGTGGCAACAAATTTATAAGGAGTAGTCGAAACATCAATCGTAGCAGTAGTTTTCTCAAACTCAGCGTTTGCCATTTGCGATGCCAATGTGCGTTTCCATATAAGTTCATACAATTTCTGTTCCGCAGGATTCCCATCTATTGTTCGCTTATCGATATAGGTAGGCCTGATAGCCTCGTGTGCTTCTTGTGCGCCCTGCGTTTTGGTTTTATATTGGCGCATGGTATGATACTTTTCGCCAAAGTCGGCCACAATAGTTTTCTGCAATGCATTGAGCGCAAGGTCCGAAAGATTGACTGAATCGGTACGCATATAAGTAATGTGCCCGGCTTCATAAAGCTTCTGGGCTATGCTCATGGTTTGAGAAACCGAAAAACCATGTTTATGGGCAGCTTCCTGCTGCAATGTAGACGTAGTAAATGGCTGAGAAGGCGAACGTTTTGCTGGTTTCTTCACCACATCCGCTACAGTGTAACCCGCACCTGAACATAGCTTTAGAAAATCTTGCGCCTCCTTGAGTGTATCAAACCGGTGTTCGAGTTCAGCACCAAATTCAGCATTGTTTTCAGTAGTCAGATTTTTGAACACACCATTAACACGATATGCGAACTGGCTATTGAAAGAATTGATTTCGCGCTCACGTTCCACCACCAGGCGCACGGCTACCGATTGCACACGGCCTGCCGAAAGTGATGGCTTTACTTTTTTCCACAAAACGGGTGAAAGCTCAAAGCCTACCAGCCTATCGAGTACGCGTCTGGCTTGCTGGGCATTTACCAAATTTATATCTATGCTCCTCGGATTCTTAATTGCAGTGAGAATAGCTTCTTTGGTAATTTCATGAAAAACAATTCGTAAAGTGTTTTCTTCTTTCAACCCAAGTGTTTCGAATAAATGCCAGGCTATGGCTTCTCCCTCGCGGTCTTCATCGGAAGCCAGGTAAATGGTGTCGAACTCACCAACCAATTGCTTTAACTCCGAAACCAATTTTCGCTTATCGGGTGAAATTTCGTACTGCGGTGCAAAATCGTTCGCAAGGTCTATACCCAAATCTTTTTTGGATAAATCTCTGATATGACCATAGCTCGACTTTACATGAAATCCCTTGCCCAAAAATTTTTCAATAGTTTTGGCTTTAGCAGGTGACTCAACAATTACAAGACTTTTCTGCATGAATGTTCTGTTAATTTGTGTGGGCACAAAATTAGGCGAATGTATATTTTAGTTCCAAATAAAATACACGAAATAAAAAACTAACATACATAGCTCTGTTTTTCAGATATTTATATACATAAAATATTCATTTAAGTACCTATATATGTAAAAATATGCCCTGTAGGTATCGTTTCTGAAGAAAAAAAGTAGCAGCAACAAAAGATTTTGCAACGATTTCCTTTTTTGTTTTGCACAATATTATTTAAAAATGCATAATCGTTATACTTTTGCAACATTATTGAAATTATTTACATGGCAAATTCGCATGGACGCAAAAAGTAAAAAGCTCGTAATAACAATATTCTGGATTCTGGTTGCTTTTCCGGTTGCTTTGGTAGGCCTCCTCATGTTGTTTATATCGTTTGGATGGATGGGATTTATGCCCTCTTTTGAGCATCTTGAAAATCCGCAAAGCAACCTGGCCTCCGAAATTTATTCTACAGACCAACAGCTTATAGGAAAATATTATCTGGAGAACAGAACCATGGCTGATTTTGAGGAATTATCGCCAAATTTGGTAAAAGCCCTCATGGCTACCGAGGACATCAGATTTAAAGAGCATCCCGGTATAGATTTCAGAAGCTTGGGCAGGGTGTTATTCAAAACACTCATACTTGGGCAACAAACAGGTGGTGGTAGCACCATCACACAACAGTTGGCTAAAAATCTATTCCCCAGGAGCGATGAAAATATTCTGATAATCAAGTTCAAAGAGTGGATAACCGCTATAAAACTAGAGCGGAATTACACCAAAGATGAAATCATGGCGATGTATTTCAACACTGTGCCTTTTGGAAGTGGTGCGTTTGGAGTAAAATCAGCAGCTCGTATTTTTTTCAATAAAACTCCGGATTCTTTAAAAATTGAAGAAGCTGCTTTGCTAGTGGGAATAGTAAATGCCCCTACTCGTTATAGTCCATTGCCTCCCTTACATAAAAATGACAGTATAAGAATAAGACGGCAAGAACGCTCTTGGCAGCGTCGAAACCTGGTGCTTAGCCAAATGCAGAAGTACAAGGTTTTGACAAACTTAACCCCTCAGCAATGGGATTCAATAAGAAGTTTGCCCATAAAACTGACCTTCAGACCTCAAAGCCATTACCAGGGAAGTTCTACCTATTTCCGTGAATATTTGCGCATCATGATGACTGCAACCGAGCCAAAGCTCTCAAATTACGGTGGCGACCGAGAACGATTTTCTGACGACTCATTGCAATGGGCGATAAATCCGTTGTATGGCTGGTGCAACAAAAATTTCAAACCAGATGGTACACCATATAATATCTACCAAGATGGACTTAAAATATACTCAACCATAGACTCCAGAATGCAACAATATGCTGAAGAATCTGTAGACGAGCATATGGGTGCAGAAAAAGAAGGCTTACAGGCTATTTTCAAGAAAGAAATGAAATGGCGCAAAACTCCACCTTTCAGCAACGATTTGACCAATGAAATGGCCAATTCCATCATGACCATGTTTATAAAAAACAGCGAAAGATATAGGGTGGCCAAAGTGAACGGCCTAACAGACGACCAAATAAAAGAAGAGTTTAAACGTGAAACTGAAATGCGCGTATTTACATACAGAGGTGATGTAGATACACTCATGACTCCCTTAGACTCAGTTATTTATTACAATAGTTTTCTCAGGGCTGGTTTTATTTCTATTGAACCTCAAACCGGATACGTAAAAGCTTATGTGGCCGGTATTAATTTCGAGCATTTCAAGTACGACCATGTTACCAAAGCCAAAAGGCAGGTAGGATCTACATTCAAACCATTTTTGTACACCATGGCCATGATTGACGGCCTATCGCCCTGCTATAAAGTAGCCAATATACCTTGGTATTTTGATCCGGTTGAAAAGAAACCGGCATATTCGAAGAATAAAAGAGAAGGTGAAATGGTAACCCTGAAATATGGTCTGGCTCTGTCGCTGAATCAGATTTCGGCTTGGCTCATCAATAAATATGGGCCGGCCAATGTGGTAAAGCTTGTGAAAAAAATGGGTGTTTACAGCTACGTGCCCGAATACCCTTCGATTTGCGTTGGTAGCCCTGAAATAACACTTGCCGAAATGGTGGGCGCATATGGCACATTTACCAATAAAGGTATTTTTACGGAACCTATATATGTAACCCGAATAGAAGACAAAAACGGAAATATCATATCCACTTTCACGCCCAAAAAGAATGTGGTAATGAGTGAGCAAACTGCATACCTTATGGTTGACCTTATGCGCTCGGTAGTAGATTTTGGAACCAGTACCCGTTTGCGCTTCAAATATGGCCTTATGAACGAAATAGCAGGTAAAACAGGTACTACCAACTCTAACTCAGATGGTTGGTTTATTGGTTCCGTTCCCAATTTGGTATCTGGTGGCTGGGTAGGTGGCGAAGTACGTTCCATCAGGTTCACCTCTACCGACTTAGGACAAGGTGCAAACATGGCTTTGCCCATTTGGGGCTTATTCATGCAGAAATGCTATGCCGACAAGAGTCTGAACATAAGTAAAGGACCTTTCCCAATACCCGATGGAGTGGAACATCTGATAGACTGTTCTGCTTACGACCAAATGATAAAGGAAGAATCCTCAGGACACAATGCCACATTAGACGACGAGGAGTATTGAGAAAAAACCTTACATAAGATATTACAGGAAAAGCAGGTACTATTTAGTCCTGCTTTTTTTGAAATACTTTGTGCAAAACATCTTCTACCTTGTTTACCCCAATCACGTGAATATTATTTTGTTTGGGTAAATTTTTCAGGTTTCCTGCGGGGACTATGATGCGTTCGAAACCCAATTTGCGGGCTTCACTTATGCGTTGTTCAATGCGCTGTATAGGTCGCACTTCGCCAGTAAGCCCCACTTCACCGGCAAAACACCACCGCTTTTTCATGGCCAAATCGAAGTCGGACGACAAAATAGCAATGATAAGAGCTAAATCCACTGCAGGATCTGCTATTTTCATGCCCCCTGCTATATTTATAAAAACATCTTTTTGCGACAGTCTGAATCCCACCCTACGCTCCAGCACTGCGAGTAGCATATTTATGCGTTTCAGGTCATAACCAATTGCACTTCGCTGTGGAGTGCCATATACTGCAGTGCTCACCAGAGCCTGCACCTCTATGAGCAATGGTCGCGCTCCTTCCACAGTAGCGGCTATTACTGCACCAGATAGCTCTTCGGTGGAATCTGAAATAAGTATTTCACTTGGGTTGGCTACTTCGCGCAGACCTGTTGAAAGCATCTCGAATATTCCAACTTCGGCAGTAGAACCAAATCTGTTTTTTGTAGCCCTGAGTATGCGGTATACATGATTCATATCACCCTCAAACTGCAAAACACAATCCACCATATGCTCCAGTACCTTGGGTCCGGCTATGGAACCATCTTTGGTGATGTGGCCAATAAGTATGAGGGGTAAATTATTTTTTTTAACAAAACCAGTAAGAATCTGTGTACATTCACGTATTTGCCCCACGCTACCCGGAGCAGACTCAAGCCGCTCAGATTGCATGGTTTGTATGGAATCAATAATCAATACCTCCGGTTTGTGCACTTCTGCCTGATATATAATATTCTCGAGTGAAGTGTCGCTCAGTATCTTAATTTTGGTCTCAGAAGAGGACAAACGGTTTGCTCGAAGCTTAATCTGTTCGGCACTCTCTTCGCCCGATACATACAATACCTGTTTATCTGAAAGATGCAGTGCCACTTGGAGCACCAAGGTAGATTTTCCAATACCAGGTTCACCTGCAATAAGCATAACCGCACCGGGCACCATACCACCGCCCAA
>JFJP01034839.1_pt1 | contig 12692 bp, 9 predicted proteins | sample 431651 | NCBI WGS metagenome assembly JFJP01 (sample SAMN02602958, study PRJNA72255) | Microbial mat metagenome, whole genome shotgun sequencing project. | biome: fresh water; feature: sink hole; material: water; isolation source: purple microbial (photo- and chemosynthetic) mats found in... | reverse complement strand
GACCCCGATCACGTACTCGAGTCGGGCATCGAGATATACGCCCAGCCGCCGGGCAAGAAGCTGGAAAACATATCGCTGCTCTCCGGCGGCGAAAAAAGCCTGACGGCGATAGCGATGCTGTTTGCCACGTATATGGTGCGGCCTTCGCCGTTCTGTTTCCTCGACGAGATCGACGCAGCTCTCGACGAGCAGAACGTCACCCGCTTTGTCAGCCTGCTCCGCGAATTCGGCAAGACGAGCCAGTTCATCATCATCACCCACAACAAGAAGACGGTCACCGGGGCCGACGCACTGCTCGGCGTCACGATGGAGGAATCTGGCATCACGAAGGTGATTGCCGTCCGGCTGGAGCGATCCGACACGCAATCGGTGTCGGTGTCCGCCCCCGAGGAAGCTCTCGACGACGAAGAGATCGAGTACGAGGGCGGCAGGGACCTGACCGGAAAGCCTCCAGCCAAGCGTGTCAAGGCTGCTGTCGAAGCGGTAACACTAGCGGCCGCCGAAACGGAAACAGCGGCTGTGGATAGTGCCAATAGCGGGGACAACCCGGCTGCGGGCACCGATCCGGAGCCGGAAGTATCGTGAAGCTGCCGGGCTTCCTCGCGGGCGCGGGCAAAGGCGTGCGCGCCGTTTCAGGACGGATCGCACAGATCGCCGGCAGTGCGCGCGAGGCATCGACACAGGTAGCGGAACGCATAGGCGCCGGCGCCGGCAGCCTGCTGGAAAGCCGCGCTGCCAGGCGTGGTCTGATGATCGCGGGCGGCGTTGCGGTCCTCGTCGTCGCCGTCATACTCGGCACCATGGTTGCCGGCGCTTTGCGGCCGGACAAGAGCGACGCCCCGGAAGGTCCAGCCGTGGTCAGGGTATCCCCTGTGCAGTCGCCATCCATTGCATCCGGCGCCATACCGCCGATGCCCCGCTCCGGGCCGGCGCTCGCCTCCATGCTGCTGATCCCGGGACAGGGGGAATGGCCGTATCCTCTGGCGCTCGAACCCAAGTCAAGGTATACTGAGGCCGATGCGGCCCCGTTCCGTCCCGACCTTTCCGAGGTCGATGTCTCCGGCTTGATCCTGCGCAGGAAGGCTGAGCTTGAAGTCATGTATGGCTCTGTCGACTGAAACCCCGAAGCGACTCCCGGCAGCGGCCTTTGTCGTGATGGCGGTGTTGCTTCTCTTCGCCTCGGGCTGCGTCTCCGAACCGGAACCGGCCGATGGAGCTGATGCGGCGGCAAGCGCAGCTGCAAGCTCCCCGGTGCTGCCCGGATCCGAAGTACTGAAACCCGCTGCAATCGCCGGGCAAAGGCAGTCCCCTGCCGAATCCAGAGTCGGAGTGCTTCTGGCAGAACCTGTCGCACCACAGGTGCAGCGTGCATCTTCGATTCCCACTGAAATTACTGTGCTTTCTTCTCTCTCACCGGCAACAGCCGTTCCCGCACCTTTGCCCGAACCCGGCATTCCCCCTGCGGCACGGCCTTCAATCGCAGCGCCCGTATCGAAGCCCGTGCCCGCAACTACGGCTCCGGCACCCAAACCAGTACCACCTGTGGCCGCCAAAGTTCCCCCTGCTGCGACGCCCAAGCCTGCCGCCGCTCCCGCAGCGAAGGCTACAACGCCCGCCGCCACCGCTCCTAAAACTGAACCGAAGCCGGCCCCGGCCGCTCCCGCACCTTCACCGGCTTTGCCGGCTACCCCTACATCCTCTGCGCGTTCCCTCGATGCGACTGCTCCGTCGCCGGTAGCCGAGACCAGGCTGGAGGCTGCAAAAGGCGCGCGCTTTGAACTGAGATTCCCCGGCTCAGGCTGGATATATCTGGGTGATGAGGATGGGCGCGAGGGAATCCGGTACGAGACGCGGCGGTACGAAGACAATGCCGCTGTATTTGCCATGAACCCCGAAGGCACAGGCGAGTACCTGTTGCGTTTCCAGCGACAAAATCCAGTAAGCCGCGCTACCGAGGTCAGCATGGTCCGGGTCCAGGTGATGGACGCCTCAGCTCTGTCTGGTGCTCCGCCTTCGCCAGTTGCGGGGACACAAGCCGCGGGGACAAGTGCGGGGACAGCCGCGGGGACAGTTTCGGGGACAGCCGCCGCCGCCGCGCCTTCAGCGGCCGGATCGGCTACGGCAGCTGCGGGCTCAGCTGCCGCCGGATCCATCGTGCCGGCTACTCCGGCAGCTTCGGCTCCTTCTGCTGCTCCCTCCCCGGCAGCGATTGCCCCTGCTCCCGCTCCCAATCCAGCGCCCTTGTTGCCGGCCGACATGCCGCTTGATCCTGCCGCGCTTCTGACTTTGGCAAAAAATGAACTAGACGGTAAACGGATACAGTCAGCGATCGCCGTGCTCGACCGGTACCACACCCTTTATCCCAATGGCAATGATGAGGTGTTGTTCCTCTACGCCGTCGCGTACGAGCAGGACACGCCGTTCAAGAATGTCAGGAAGGCGTACGACTATTATAAACGGGTCCGGGACGAGTACCCGAGGAGCCTGAGGTGGCGGGAAGCTGCCGACAGGATGGCGTACCTTGAACGTCATTTTTTCGGCCTTCGATAATCGGAGGAGACATCCATGGCTACCCGGCGCGTCTACTACGAAGAACCAACGGTTCGCGGCAACCAGGCCCGGGTCATACGAATTGAAAAAGGTACCGGTGGAACTTCGGGAATCATACTCGATGCATCGGTGTTCTATCCCGAGGGCGGCGGTCAGCCGTGCGACACCGGAACACTGGCGGGGTTCGAGGTCCAGTCCGCATCTGAACGCGGCGATGACATAGTGCTGCAGATAGCCGCAGACCAGGACGAGCTAAGCGCGGCGGGCGTGGTCGCCGGGTCGACTGTAGCCTGCGTTGTCGATCTGGAACGCCGTATCGACCATGCCGAACAGCATACGGCCCAGCACCTTCTGTCCTCCGTCATCCTGCGTCTGTCCGGCGGAGCTACCGTGTCATTCCACCTGGGCGAACGGTACTCGTCGATCGACACGGATATGCCGTTGTTCGAGCGGGCGGAGTACGATGCGTTCGAGGATGAGGTGCAGAAGATAATCCGTGACGATTACCGGGTGCTGACCCATGTATGCCCGCCTGAGGATCCATCATCGTTCCCGCTGCGAAAGGAACCAAGCGTCGAAACCGGACTGCTCCGCGTCGTCGAAATTGACGGCATGGACTACTCAGCGTGTTGCGGTACCCATGTCCCCTCAACCGGCGCGCTCGGCGCCTTCAGATTGATAAAAACTGAAAAGTATAAGGGTGGAAGCCGGCTTTACTTTATCGCCGGCACCCGTGTCTTCAAGGATTACAGGAGACTGGTACGGATCGTGCGGGAAGCCGCCGCTTCCGCAGGAGTCCAGGAAGACGAGCTGCCTTCGGCTGTTTCCTCGTGCAAAAATAAAAACAGGATACTCGAACTGACTCTCGATGACAGGAATGACCGCATCGCTGGAATGATCGCCGCAGGACTCGACAAGGAAAATCCCGCAGGCGTGATCCTCTCCACTGCCGAGTCGGTCGACGGGGCTACGAGGCTCGTAAGGGCACTCGCCTCGCTTGGCCGGGTTTCAGTAGTTGCTGCCGCCAAGGAGCTGAAGGTTGTTGCCGGTGCGCCTGGCGATCCGTCACCCGGAATCGACATCGGGGCCCTCTGCAAGCCTCTGGCCAGTGCTCTCGGAGGAAAGGGCGGCGGCGGCCGGACCTTCTTCCAGGCAGCGTTCCCGGACGAGTCATCGCTCAGCCAGTTTATTTCAGCTATCCCTTCCTGAGCTTCCCGGGTCGATTCCACTCTAACAATTTCTGCCGCCTATAAAATTACCAGATTTGACATATGAGAGGATTCCTGCGAAACTACGTTATATCAAATGGGGGGCTGCACTGTGCCAGGGAAAAAGAGGCTAGGGTATCGCGGATCAATGGTTATATGGGTCGCCGGCATCATCACCATCGGCTTTATCGGCATGGTCGGCGCATTGTCGTTCCTGGTACGCAACCAGTTGTCGTCTTCCAGTTTTGCGGCTGCCGAGATTGCCGGTGCAGGGTACGCGGCCGAGGTTGCTTCTCCGATCCATGAGAATCTCAATGCCGCCAGAAACCTCGCGGTAACCGTCGCCTGCGCCAAGTCGCTTGGCCTGAACCGTGAACAGGCTATCCAGTTTCTGCACCATTACATGGAATCAAATCCCGACCTTGGCGGCGCCTGGTTCATATTCGAGTCGGATACCTTCGACGGCAAGGATGCCGAGTACGCAAGCGGCGGGAAGAAGGCCGGCACGATACGCGGAAACGCCGCTGACGGGCGCTTCATCCCGTACTGGAACCGCTTCTCAAGAGACCTTATCCTTGAGGAATGTATGGATTACGAAGGCGGCGATGCCTCCGCGTACTATTCCGTACCCTTCACTTCTGGAGCCACGTATATAACGGTTCCCACTGAATACATTATCGCAGGCAATCCAACGACAGTCGTGTCCTATTGCGCACCTATCTTCGAGGATGGAAAACCGGTAGGCGTCGCCGGAATTGACATGTCGATGGACGCCACCGCCGCCCTGGTAGCCTCGATACGGCCGCTGGGGATGGGATATGCCTATCTCCTGTCTCTGGACGGCAGGTACATAGCCCACCCGGATAGCTCGCTTGTCTCTACTCCCCTTGCCGCGGTCCATGGAGAAGAGCGTCAGACAAAGATAGTGCAGTCGTTTGCCCAGGGTTGGATGTATACCGAGGTGGAGCCTGCCAAAGGGGAGGCTGAAGCATCGTACCTCACGGTAATGCCGGTAGCCCTCGGCGATTCCGGCCAGTATTGGGGCCTGGGAATCGTAACCCCTCTCGGCGGAATGCAGAAAGAAATAGCAAAACTGCTGATTGTCATGGCTGCAATGGCTGCCATAGTCCTCGTGTTTTCTATCGTCGCAGTATGGCTGTTGCTGGGCAAGGCTATCAAACCGCTCGAGAAGACGGCGGAAGCCTTCCTTGGTCTGGCGCAGGGGGATGCCGACCTTACACGGACAATAGATTTGAAGCGAAACGACGAAATCGGCGACCTGGTCGTCGGCTTCAATGGCTTCGTAGGTAAATTGCGGGGCATTGTATCGAAGCTTAAGGATGCACAGGGATCTCTTGGAGGCATAGGCGACGAGCTGGCTACCAGTTCCCACGAAACCGCGAGCGCGACTGCAGAAATCCTGGCGAATATCGAGGGAGTCAGGCGGCTTGCCTCCAACCAGGAAGCGGGTACAAACGAAGCGAGCACGGCGGTGGGAGCTATCGTCGATGGCATCGTCTCGCTTGATTCGCTTACCGAGACCCAGGCTTCGGGCATCTCGGTGGCTTCTTCATCGATAGAACAGATGATCGGCAACATAGAATCCGTCAGCTCGTCGATCGAGAGGATGGCCCAGCGCTTTGAAAGCCTCATGAAGACGGCGGTTGCCGGCAGGGAGAAGCAGGAGGCTGTGGTAGCAAAGGTAGGCGCCATAGCTTCGCAATCGGAACTGCTCATGGAGGCCAACCTGGTGATCTCCAGCATAGCCAGCCAGACAAACCTGCTGGCTATGAACGCCGCCATCGAGGCAGCCCATGCCGGCGAGGCGGGCAAGGGATTTTCGGTGGTTGCAGACGAGATCCGCAGGCTTGCCGAAACCTCTGCCGAGCAGTCGCGGGGAATTGGCTCGGAACTCTCGAGCATCAGCCAGACAATCGCAGAGGTGGTTACCGCATCAGCCGAATCGGAGGAATCGTTCAACCACGTGTCTTCGAGCATCGAGTCGACCGACGAGCTGGTGAGGCAAGTGGCCAACGCGATGTCCGAGCAACGCGAAGGGTCACGCCAGATCCTGGAAGCCCTGCGCGACATGAACGCCGCCGCCGAGGAGCTTAGAATCAAAGCCGGCTCCATGAGCGAGGATGCCAGGCGGGCGCGAAAAGTGATGTCCAATCTGATGGAGACGACCGCGACGATAAGCGGCAGCATGGATGAGATGGGCGCAGGGGCACAGCAGATCAACAAGGCCGCTCAATCCGTTTCGAACTTTGCGGAAGCCACGCGTGAAAGCATCAAGGTGATGGACGAGGTGATAGGAAAGTTCGTGGTCTGAGGAAGCCCCCGCGCTCAGAGTTCCAGCGGCCGCCGGTTGTCGGCAAGACGCTTGTGCAGGTAGTCCCGGTCAAGGCCAAGATCCTGCACAACCTTGCGCAGTTGGTCGGCGGACAGCAGGTTCTGCTCGGCGTAGAGGTAGCACAGCGCCTTCTCTGCGATGCACGGCACCCTGAGGGCGTCCATGTTCTGCGGTCTGGGAACCGGACCGTCAAGGTACAGGCGCCTGAGGCTGGCGAAGAGCCGCGAGCGTTCCATGTTGCCGTTGATCGACGCGAGTTCAGCCAGAAGCGGTTTTAAATCCCCCCGCGAGGCCGCTTCACCAAGCGGCTTGAGTGTAAAGAACGTATATTCCTTGCCGGGCAGATAGTGGTGTTCATCGCAGCGCGTGCAATAGTTGGGCTCGCGGGGATCATCCTTGAGCCTGTCTCCACCAATGATGATAAGGGGATCGAAGTACAGGGCCGGACATTCCTGGCTATCCACAGAGTAGTAGCGGTACGTATACAGGGAATCGGCAATGCAGTCCTGGTGCTCGCAGTAGGCGGTCAGCGGGAAGGCGTCGGTGGCGTTTTCGAGGAGCAGCCTCGCGGCCTGGTTGAAAATCTCCCTGCGGAAGTTGAGCACGAGCGTGGGCAGGATGAACACAAGCCCCCTGGCCTCCGACTCGTTCCTGATAAGGTAGGCGACGCGCTCGTCGTAGAACGAAGCCTCGTCGAGTATCCAGGTGCCCGCTTCGGGGTTTGCCGCAATGATCGATTCGAGCCCGAAGGAATCCGCGGCCGAGCTGATGGAGTCGCCGCAATGTTCGTAGCCCCCGCGGTAGGGCAGGGCGTCTGCCGGGTAGTCTTTGAAGCGTTCCTTGTCGATACCGAAACGGACAAAGTGGATGCGTCGCCTGTCGGCTCCCTCGTGTGTCGTGCGTGCGGCCACCGCAGCGCCTTTTCTGAGAGCTACCAGGGAGTCCCGCCATACCCTCGCGCTGTACTCGGTCTTGCCGGAACCCATGGGTCCTATGACCAGGATGCGACGCCCCGGCCTGGTGAAATCGAAGTGGTCATACGACTGGTGCACCCGGATTGCCGGAAACCCGAGGCTGAGGAGGAACGATTCCCCGGGAAGGTCTTTTTTTCCGCCTTCTTTCACGGCGCAGGCTTTGCCGCGCTGGCCACAAACGGCCTGGCTTTGGGAGTGCCGAAGGAGAGGGCCTTGAAGGGGTGGATGTCCAGCGGGTTCTGATACCATCCGGCCAGTGCATCGAGGCTGAGCACGTTGAACGAGACCGAGTGGTACAGAGGCAGCAAGGGAGCGTCGTTCAGGAGCTTTGCCTCAGCCTCCGCCAGCGTGGCCAGACGGGTTTTGCCGTCTTCCATCATCGAACGCTCGATGAGCTTGTCATAGTCCTGGCTTTTGTATCCGCCTTCGTTGAGCCCCGAATCGCTGGTCCACATGAGGAGGAATGCGGCGGGATCAGCAAAATCACCTATCCAGCTCGTGAACGAAATCGTGTAGCCTTTTTGCCTGATGTCCCGTGCGCTCTCTCCGTCGGGAACTTCGACATACTCAAGCGTCACTCCTGCCTTTGCCCAGGCTTCGCTCATTATCTTGAAGTTGGAATCGTTGGCTTCTGATTTGTATGCGACGAAACGTACAGGTGCTTGACCTTTTCCTCCGTCAAATCCCGCCTGGGACAACAGTTCAAGCGCTTCCTTTTCGTTTTTTGCATCGATACCCTTCGGCGATTCGTATCCGGCGAAAGGTAACACGAGTACGCTGGTAGGGGCATAATATTTGTCGTCTGTCCGTATCTGTTCCCAGGGAATCAGGAGGGCAAGCGCACGTCGTATGCGGGCGTCTTTCCAGGGTTTACGCGAGGCATTCCAGAAGTAGTACCCTGTGGCGAACATCGGGGCTGACTGGATGGATTCGTCGTCGACGAGTGTATCGAGGTCTATCATGTCGGTGAGCCAGTCGATCTCGCCATCGTTGTAGAGGCGGGTTGCCTCCTCTTCATCTTCCATAAACTTGATGCGTATGGTCTGCAAAGTGACATTGGCTGCGTCCCAATACGTGGCGCTTTTCTGCAGCACGAGGCTCGCCGCGTCCATGGATGCGATGGTATACGCGCCATTGCCCACTATCGCCTCGGGCTTCCAGGTTCTGACGCCGCGCAGGGACGCATGAACCGGGACGAAGGAGCTGTGGCAGAGCAGACGGGTAAAATATGCAGCCGGAGCGTCGAGTTCGATAATCAGGGTCCGGTCGTCCGGCGCGGAGATGCCGACTGAGTCTGGCTTCTTGTTCTTGCCCATCCTGAACGCCTTGGCCCCGCGGATTATGTCGAAAAATACAGCGTATTCGGCTTTTGTCGTGGGTGAGAGCAGGTACAGCCACGACTGCACATAATCCCCGGCAGTCACTTTTGTCCCGTCGGACCAGCGGGCGTCCTCCCTGATCCTGAAGGTCCAGGTTTTCCCGTCCCTGGATTTCTCGAACGATTCCGCTTGCGCCCGCACAGGATCGAGGGATTGGGCATCATAGGCGAACAGACCTTCGTAAATTCCTGTGAATACCTGCATCTCGTGCGCGTATATCGACTTGTAGGGGTTTAGTTCCATTTCGTACGAACCCATGCCGACGGTAAGGACGCGTGGAGCGTCTGCCTGTGAAAAAGCCGGCACTGCCGTCATGGAGATGGCTGCAACCGTTAGAAGGCTGGCCAGTACGGTTGAAGGTCGGTTCATTGATGCTCCTTGCGTCTCATGTTTCGCGGACACCGAGCCGTTTCAGCTGTTCCTGCTCGTCTTTTTGCGACATGTATTCATGGCGCTTCTGATTGGCTTTGATGATCGCATTCTTGACCGATCCCAGTTCGATGTTGACACTCTTGATCTTGCCCTTGAGTTCCGGGCTTTGCACCGTGTCCAGGAAAAATTCGTTGAGGGCTGAGAGCTTTCGGTGGAGGCTCTGCAATTCCTCTATCAGTTTGGAGAGGAACTTGAAGCTTACATCCTCTGTGGAACTCTCAAGGCGCTTGTACGAGACGCTGTTCCTTGACACCATCGCGACAAGGCTTTGCGCGCGCTTCATGCCGGAACTGCAGAACTCGGTGAAGTCAATCGACTCGTGTTTACGTTCGCTGGAGACAGGATCGAGATACTCGACATCGTGGACAACGTGCTCGCCCGACTTGCCGAACATTTCCCGCAAAGCCTTTTTCACCTTGGTGAGGAACGACTTGTCCATCGAATCGATGAGGGCCTGGTTCTCTTCGAGTTTCCGGATGGCGTCCTCGAGCTGAAAGCCCACGCCGATAAGCGTCCGTATACCATCGAGCAGAGAAGCCTTGAAGCTGCGGTCGGCTGCCTTGTTCTCGCTTTTCTGTTCCGCGATCGCCAGGCTTTTTAGAATTTCATCGCGCAGGGCTTCCCCGTCCGCCGCATAGTCTTCCTTTAGCGCTTCGCCGACCAGGTCAGGGTAGAACTGCGCATCCGCTCCTGTCTCGCCAAGTTTCTGCCGTATCTTGCGGATTGAGTCTTCCCCATGCGTCACCACGAAGTCGCGGTCCAGCTTGAGGGGGATGACCGCTAGCCTGCGAACCTGGAGCTTGTACCGCTCCTTGTGGAGCAATGCAAGACCCTTGAGTATCTGGAATACTTTTCGGCTGGCCTTGTCGAGCTGCAGCAGGCCCTCGTTGATGATACCTGTCGACATGGGATCGGTGCCTTTGCGCACCTGGGACACAATCTCGGAGAAGTATCTGGTATTCATGTGCGGGCTATTGTCGGTAAAATTGGTAAAGGCAAAGTATTTTGTCAGCGAAATGAGGCGCTTTATTCTGCCCATGCTGAGGAAATCAACGCTGAATTCATAATAATTATTGAGAAAATCCAGGTATGATTCGAACTGGGACAGCCGAATGCACATCTGGTCGAGTTTTTCACTCTCGGCAAACGGTGTTTCGGGAGGCGTCTGGATATCCGACACTTTAAAATCGAATTTGTACGGATCCTCATGGATGAGGCCTTTTTTGAGCAACACGTTGATAATGGCCTGGTACGCTGACTGAAACAGCTTGAATTCATCTTTGAGGTGCCTGAGTTCAACTGTATCCAAATGCCCGGCCTTCGCTCCGAGAACTTGCTCGAGGCGGTCTGCATAGCTGCTGCTGTCTTCCATCCTGTCGTTAGTATGGAATAAAAGTGCAATGGAGGCAAGCGTCTCGCCGCGAATGCGTCCATGCGCACACGTACGTAACAATGTCATGGAACCATCAACTGCATGCTCCCTTCGCCGATTACACTGCCGCTTGTCCGTTGGTGCGTTTGCATGCGCCCTTGCGACAGCCTGTTCGCCCCTCTTTCCTGCGATGCCTATCGGTATCGCTGTTCCTGAACTGCCGGCGGCATGGGCGGACGCCATAGGGTGGGAGCTTACATGCGTATCCTGTGAAGGGACTTCCACCGCCGTAGTAGCGATGCCTGGAACCGTGGTGTTCCTCGATGTGCCGCGATCGTGCGAGGCAGCTATTCTATGCACGGCGATTCTCGACGGGGGTAGAACGCTGCCGTATGGAGTTCCCTGGCCGCAAGGTCTGGCGGAAGACGGCATGGTGCATCCAGGTGCGGCTGGCGGCTACGCCTGCGCGCTGGCGGCTGTCCTGTACCGCGGGGGCGCGACGCATGCCGGCTTTGACCTGCCGCGTTTTGCCCGGGAAGCAGAGGCCCGGCTGGCGGATCCCTGGGATGTGGATCCAGGCAGCTTTGCCTCCATTGTCCTGGAAGCCCGCTTCAGGGCAGATCACCTGAATGCCCCCGGCCGCGTTGCTGTAGAACTCACCGGGATTCCGTGTGCGCTGAGTTCCGACAGCCCGTGGGGCACCGCCATCGAACCCGATGGTCTGGGGGTGGCGACCGCATATATAGCCCCCGGTCGCGTCCACCGCTGGCTGGGGGGTGGCTATCTGTTGTCAGTGTACCTGTCAGTATCGGGAGAGGCTGCCTGGACTCTGTCCCCCGCGATCCCCTGAAGCGGCACGCGGATGACGAACGTGCTTCCGGCGCCCTCGCGGCTTTCGACCGAGGCGTCACCGCCGTGTGCAAGCGCTATGTGCCTGACGATAGCCAGGCCGAGTCCCGTGCCGCCCAGTTCACGGCTTCGCGCCTTGTCGACCCGGTAGAAGCGTTCGAAAAGCCTGCTCTGGTCCCGGAGCGGGATGCCAGGACCGTTGTCGGTGATCGCAAAGCGGACAAAAGCGCCATCGAGGCCCGCGGCGGCGATGACGGAAGTTCCTTGCGGACTGTACTTGACCGCGTTGTCCAGCAGGTTGACGAGGGCCTGTTCGAGGAGCCCTTCGTTCGCGTTGGCTTCAAGGTTTGCATCCGCCCTGATTTCGATGCCTATACCCTTGTCCTTCGGCCTGTCACCCAGTGATTCTGCCGCACGGACCAGGACGAGACGCGCCTCGACCGGGGTCGTCTCGAGTTGACCGCGCTCGGGGCTCTCCAGCCTGGCCAGTGTCAGCAGGTCTTCGATGATCATGGCCATCCTGTCGGAGTGACGCTTGATGATGGCCAGGAACCGTGCGGATTCGCCAGGATCATCGACCGTTTCCAGGGTCTCCGCAAAACCCTTGATGAGCGTGATAGGTGTGCGAAGTTCGTGGGAGACGTTGGCGACAAAGTCCTTTCGGACGCGTTCGAGCCGCTTCAGGCGGGAGATGTCGTCGAGGACGAGCACAGCTCCCGTCCTTCCGCTCTCCAGGGGCAGGGGGGAAGCATGTACGAGCAGGTGGTGCGTCTCGCCGTTGTAGAGCGTGACCTCGGTTTCTTCCTTGGTGCCGGTTTCAGTGCAGCGCCGGGAAAGCTCGTCGAGTGCCAGATTCCCTGTAGCCTGCAGGACTGTCCTGCCTATAAACTTTGTGCTGTCACCATGACGGCACAGGACCTCGATAGCCTTGGGATTGGCGAGGCGCACCACGAGGTCGCCGTCGATGGAGAGGACAGCCTCGTCCATGCCGTCGAGGATCGCCCCCAGTTCCCGCTGATGCCGGCCCGCCGCCTGTACCATCCCGGAAAGATCGGCGGCCATTGCGTTCATCGTGTCGGCAAGCACAGTCAACTCAGGATCGTCGAAACGCTTAAGACGGCGGTCAAGGCGGCCGGCCGACCAATGGCTCGCCGCCTCGATGAGTGCGTTGATCGGCTCGGTGACCAGCTTGCCGAAGCGCGCGCCGGCCGCTCCTATAGCGGCTATCATTGCGACTGCGACGGACACCCATCGCTACGCGCAGGACGCCTGTCACGCGGCCGTCCGTACGGATGGGCACTGCTGCGTACGCCATCTCCATGCCGAGGGTAGGTGACGGTCTCATGCTTGTTCCTGGTTTGCCCTGGATCGCTTCCGCTATCTCCGGTCTGCCCGCATGGTTGTCCATTGCCAGGGTGTCGGAGGCGGAATCGCCGAGAACAAGGCCGTCGGGGGTGATGACGCTGACCCTGAGCCTGGTTCCGGCGGCCATCCTGTCGCCCGCAGCGTCGACAGCCTCCCGGTTACCCGAGGCGAGTGCATCGGAGAGCACTGCATCGTTGGCCAAGGCTGCGG
>JFJP01043119.1_pt1 | contig 12693 bp, 10 predicted proteins | sample 431651 | NCBI WGS metagenome assembly JFJP01 (sample SAMN02602958, study PRJNA72255) | Microbial mat metagenome, whole genome shotgun sequencing project. | biome: fresh water; feature: sink hole; material: water; isolation source: purple microbial (photo- and chemosynthetic) mats found in... | reverse complement strand
CATGCCACGTATCCACTCGTAAATTTCACTCCCCGATTAGCCAACTTATCAATATTAGGGGTAGGAATAACTTTACTTCCATAACATCCCAGGTCAGCATAACCAAGATCGTCAACATAAATTAATACTACATTTGGTTTTTTCTGTGCTACTAAACCTGAAACAAATAGTACATTAGAAAGTATTACAAAAACAGCTTTCTTATTTGGTTTCATTTATATATTTATTATTTTGACTTAATAATTCTAATTACATCATAAATCTCATTATTCTGTCTAATCTTTACATAATATACTCCGACAGGCTGATTCACAAGATTAAATTGCATTTTAGGTTCATTTACAGTCAATGGTTGAATCATTTTTCCTAAAGCGTCAAAAATTTGCACATCAATAGTGTTTTTTTTTAACTTATTTGATAGTACCAACAGGAGTTAACTCTTTGCCGTTGATTTTCAAGCAACAAGCAATCGTATTTACAGGTTTAACCGGCACTGTTACTATTAATCCATCGGTAGTTTGCTGGTACGAAATCGCACCGGAATAGCCAAGTAATTTGATGTTTTCAATTTTATTGTTACCAGGTAATTCTGATTTAGCGAGTGATTTAATCATTACCTTTCCATCGGTAGGCCAACCAAGTGTCATGGCATATAAATCTTTACCATCTTTCGATTGCGTAAACCGAATATCGGTAGCCGAAAATCCAAAGTCTTCCTTTAGTCTTCCTTCTCCAGTTTTGGTATTTCCTTCACCAAATATTTTCCAGGGCCGCGTGTCAAAAATGGCCTCACCGTTCGAATTCATCCAACCAGCCATATCGCCAAGCAATTGTTCAACTTCTGGATCGAGTGAACCATCAGGTCGTTGAATTACGTTCAAAAGCATATTTCCATTTTTACTGACCACATCAATAAGGGTTTGAATTATCCAGTTAATGGATCGATACATTTTTTTTGTATCATTAGCCTTCCAATTCACGTTATAAAACCAATCGCCAATTGAAGTGTCAGTTTGCCATGGAACTGGTTTTATTTCAGAAAGACCACCACGTTCAACATCCTGTACACCAATCCCTTCAATATATTCACCAGCTCCAACGTCTTTTGCCGCATATTTTGAGTTGTAAACAGCATCTAACTTTCCGTTGTTTCTATCCATGTTCTGGTTGTAAAAGTGCGAGACCATCTTGAGACCCTTTTCGCCAAAGGGAAGTGGCCCGTCAGAATAGAGCAGGTCGAAATCGTAATTATCAATTAAATCGGTCATTCTTGTCAACCAAATGTCATGAAAATCACGGTTATTTGTGTACCATTTAGTATCTGTAGAATCGGCTTTTGTATGGTAAAGATCCTGCCACTTCGGATTTGCACCATCATACGGAACTCGGGCCAATGGCCCTTCTTTATCGCTTCTGTGTGAAGTTTGAAACCAGGAATAACTTGCTGCCAGATGTTCAGATATACCATATTTTAACCCTTCCTTTTTAGCTGCTTTTTGCCATTCTCCTACAATGTCGCGTTTTGGACCCATATTAACAGCATTCCATTTTTGGTATTTTGAGTTCCATAGATCAAAATTATCATGATGAACTCCCATACTTACAAAATAGCGTGCTCCAGCCTCTTTATACAATTTCATCAACCTTTCCGGGTCAAACTTTTCAGCTTTCCAAAGCGGGATAATATCTTTAAACCCAAACTCAGTTGGATGACCGTATTTCTCGATATGATAATTGTACTGGTCGCGCCTTGCTCCTTTAACATACATGTTCTTCGCGTACCAGTCGCCAACCATCGGCACACTTTGTGGTCCCCAATGCGACCAAATACCGAATTTGGCATCGCGAAACCATTCGGGACATTCATACTTTTTCAGAGACTCAACTGTTGGTTCAAATTTTTTATCAACAGGCTTCGATTTTTGATTGGGATTATGCCCAAAAAGAAAAATAAATGCAAAAATTAGAACTAAATTATTCATAATATACTATTTAAATTTATAATTATTCATTATTTACGATGAGTCAAAACTAATCTGATACCATAGCGCTGACCTTTTGCTTTAGGATCCATTTCTCCCAAATTTGTGATTAGACAGGTATTCGCATCATTAAAAAAACAACCACCACGTTTTATCCGGGTTTCAGTTCCCTTTTTACCAGTCCTTTCTTCGGGAAGCGAATCGAAACACCACTCCCAAACATTTCCGGTCAAATCGTATATTCCCAATTTATTTGGGTGTTTCTGTCCAACAGGATGGTGACTGTTTTTTGAATTTCCCCTGTACCATCCTACGTTATTTATACTATCGCTACCGGCAAATTTATTTTCAAGGCCATGAGTTCCCCTCTTTGCCGCAAATTCCCATTCTAAACTTGTTGGCAACCTAAACACATAACCTTTGGGAAGTTGACCTGTTTTGCCAGCTTCTTTAGTAAGTTCTTCACAAAACTTAATGGCATCGAACCAGCTAACCGATTCAACAGGATGATCTTTTCCAATTTGTTTGGAGGGATTAATGCCCATGACAGACTGATAATGCTCTTGGGTAACTTCAAAAATTGAAATCCAAAACCCCTTTTTTACCGAGATTTTTTGCTGTGGATTTTTAATATCGGTAGCCGCACCTATGGTTAGCGATCCTTTTTTTATCAGAACGAATTCAATATCGTTGATGACTTTTTGTTTGGATGCTGAGTTAAAAGCAAAGCTCAAACAAATAGATAGAATTAAACTGTATCGTAAAGTTGACATATGCTCTTTAATTGTTTTTTAATAAACCCATTTTACTTATATCAATAGGTTTAATCCCCATTTTTAAAGCAGGTGAGTTGGGTTGAAAACGATAGTCGCCATTAACCCAATCTTTAAACAAAGGGTCACCGTAAAAACTATTTTTATCCAGTCCTTGCTCGCGAACGGCTTTAAGGTCGTCTGTAATTAATCCGGGATGATTTACATCGTAGTATATGTTATTATCAATATCCATTCCTTTAAAACGCACATAGTGTGAAGGATTAAAAACCCGATATACATACATGGGATCATCGGAGGTAATTACAAAAATATTATTACGAAGTTTTGAATTCAGAAAGGGTCCCCAGGAATCTAGTGCGGAAATTACACCGGTTGGACGCACATTAATTACAAAGTTATTGATGACGTCGTTCTCACATTTATGCTCAAATGCCCTGGTACGACTATTGGCAATGATGTTTTCTTCGAACAAGGTTTCCCACTGTGCATCATCGGTACGCATGCAGGAGGTAATTTCTTCACGTGGATTGGGATCACCCAAAATGTGATGAATATAATTACGACGTAATATGTTGCCGGTACCTCCGCCTGAAACATTCATAGCAGCACCATCGCTAAGTTTCTCAAGGCAATGTTCTACTTCGTTATACTCTACAATGTTATTTCTGGCATGAGCATATTTAAATAGATGGGTGGCGGGCAGGAAACACTCCCGTTTATTTCCTTCCATTTTAATTGTTATTTTTTTCAATGCCTCGGCACTAAGATCGGCCGGGTCAATTTCGTGCCAACGCATTGTTTTGCCGAATTCGCGTGTTATCTTTCTTTTCAAATCGTAATACTGTACACGCACACCGGTAATGCAAATCGCTTTGCGGGGCATATGGTGAATGTAATTATGTGCCACAAGGTTTTCACCTGACTGAAACATCACAATTCCGTGGCTGTGCCATAGAATTTCGCCACAATGATGTATGTGATTATTAATTACTTTATTGTATTTGTTTACATCTTTTGTACCCGGGCCGTATCCAAGTAACATGATGCCACCAAGACCCATGTGGTTTATTTCGTTGTTCTGTACCGTAATATTTTGTGCATGGTAGTCAAGTCGAATGGCATTGCCACCACTGGCGGTGAAAGTGCAATTTTCAACCTTGCAATTTTCAGCTCCGCGGAAACGAATGAGCGAATTATCCTGATCAAGCATCTCCCAATCGTGTTGTATGCCGGCATCGCTTTCGTCCCATACATCTTTGTCGGCATGCTTAAAGGTTATACCATTGAAAACGATGTTTTTTACAGGTTTGTCAAACGGGCCATTTACATCTGTAACACCTTCTACACGAATAAGCTGGGTTAGAGCAGGAGCAATGATGTTTTCCGGTTTTTCGCCTAAAGGGTACAAGTAAATTTTCCTTTCCTTGGTATTTACTACCCACTCTCCCGGTTCATCCAGATAATCAATTGCATTTTCGATATGCAAAAACGGGTTTACGCGCATCCAGCCAGGTGCTTTGTTAAAGCCTAATCCATAGGTGCCTTCAACAGATGTAACCAGAATGCTGCTGTCTATAATGGCTTCTTTTAACGGAAGCATATTTACAGTCCAGTTTAGGGACCGTACATAAATTTCGATATCCGAAATGTTATTCCAGTTACGAATGGTGCCTTTAGGAAGGTAAACCATGGTTGAAGAAGCTCTTGGAATCTGGGTGCCAATTTTAGGATCACTAAAATAAGGATCTTCCCAAAAATCGGGCGATTGTGCCCTAGGCAATCTTTCATCTCCTTTGAAAAGGGTTCTGAATAGGCCAAGTTCTGTAGGCAGGTCTGCAACCCAAACTTTATCGAGCACATGGGTTGGCAAACCCACGGGTTTTTGCGTGAGCTTTTTCCATCCTGTTATTTCAACGCCTCCCGAAACGTTCACTTTTGCCCCTTTGGCAGCTGTGTATGTTATAAGTTTTTCACCCAAACCGCCATCTTGCATTTCAAAAACGATGGTTTTGGAAACCTTGTAATCACCTTCCAGCATAATTACTTGAATGTTTGAATCAAGTTTGGTTTTATCCAGTTTTCTTATTTCGTTCCGTGCACGTTCAATGGTTTGGAATGGTTTCTGAATGGACCCATTGTTATTGTCATTTCCTGTGGGCGAAACATATAAGTTTAAAGCCCAAATATTCGCATGAAGGAATAAGAGGAAAATAAGCAATACGAAATGTAATTTGAAATTGGTCATAAGTGTTCTAAAATTGGTTAGTAGTGAAGTGTTTGATTTGTTCTAAATTGAGTCGTCTGTATTAGAAATGTGCCTGATAAAACTAAGATTATGAATTTTATTCTCATTATTCTATTAAATATTATCATCGTCATTTCCACTCCCGTAGCCTTCACCTCTTTGTTTAATGGTATTTTTCCAAATCGGTTCAACCCGGTGAGTAAATAACCGATTAATAAAACGCTGTTTGAAGTCAGCCACTATTGCCTTATAACCTGAATCTTCCGCCACGTTATTCACCTGGAGGGGGTCTTTCTCCATATCAAACAAGTGTATGTCCAATTCTGAATCGGGTGCAGTTTTTACCCAATCCATTTGCTGATTCAGTATAAAACTATTTGGACGGGTTCGCATACTGAAAACATAAAGCTTCCCCTTATAAAAACCACGAACCATTCCACGGCTCATCACATGAAATTCTTCTGAAATCACTTCATTTCGCAGCGGTTTTTTGCTGTTCATCGATTTGTACAAATCAATTCCATTCATGTATTCGGGAATTTCAATTCCTGCTGCACCTAAAATTGTGGGCGCAATGTCGACAAACTCAACAAGGTTCTCGAAGCGAACATTTTTCGGGAACCGTTTGTCGGATGAAGAAACAATCAATGGTAAATGGGTTGAGATGTCATAAAAAGTAAATTTTGCATTCATGTTGTGTTCGCCCATGTGCCAGCCATTGTCGGAAACCAAAATAATCAGCCATTCCCGGCCTTCGGCTTTACTTTGAGCTTTAAATGAATCAACCACTTTGCCTAAATAACCATCACCATAGGTATTGTAAGCATAATAATGTGCAATGGTTTTCTTTATTTCGTCATTGGTAAGGTTTTCAAACTTAAAGTTTTTAATTGCCTTTTGAACTTGCGGACTAATTTTACTGTTTTCATCCTCCGTAAATTCAGGAATAACCATTTTGTCCGGATCGTAGAGTTTATCGAATGGTGCTGGCACAAGAACCGGAGTATGCGGAAAATTAAACCCAACGGTGAGGAAAAATGGATTGTCGATATTGCCCGATCGCGACCCGATGTATTTTAAGGCATCAAAGGCAATGTAGGCATCAATCGTTTTACCAGCCTCATTGGGGTGTCGCCCTGCAATAATAACCCCACCAGTTTTTTCACCTTTGCGGGTCAACACCCCCAAATCAGCCCAGACTTTCGGCTTTGGTTCCGGATCCTGCTTTTTGTAATAGCCTAAATCGTTGTAACCATCGGGGTAATGCGCTAACCCCTGGCTTTCCCACTTCCCATTGGTTGCATTCTGATTTCTCAAAACACTGCCGTCTTTACCAAACAGAGCACGGTCGTATCCATTTGCACCCATTACATCAGCAATCCATGGGCGAATGTAGCTGCTTTTATCAGGCACATTTTCGAAACCATAAACTCCGCTTCGATGTGGATAACGACCCGAAAAAATTGCTGTGCGGCTTGCGGCACAAAGAGGCGCCTGGCAAAATGCCTGGGTAAACATTACTCCCTCTTTTGCCAGTTTATCCATATTGGGGGTTTGAAGCCAATCGTGAACGCCATTGGCACGGATTGCATCCCAACGCTGATCATCGGTGATAACCAACAAAACATTTGGTTTTTTTTGAATTTCAGGCTTGGCTGCATAACCTGAAGGCACGGCGATAAGATTGCATACAAGAAACCCTGAATAAAGAAATTTGAAACTAAAGAGTATATTGAACTTCATAATTACTGTTTTATTTTGTTGAAAAACTATTTCTCACGTGTCCATACCCGAATGTAATCAACCAACATTTCGGTCGGGAACAAATCTTTGTCACGTTTTGTGGTAACCGGATCGGGATAGTTTTGACTTCCTTCAGGATATTCAGGCAAAGGTTTTTTGAATGTGCGGTATGGAGAACGAACTCCCATCGAAAGCATTACATACTGCGGAAAGTGCCAATAACGATTTGATGTCGCATTCACTCGTTTTTTATCGATATACCAGATGATTGAATCGGGTCGGGTTTCGCATCCATAAATATGGAAATCTTCCCGCGGGTCCCAGGGCATTTCGAAATTCCGGTTTTCCCTTATCCACACAGGCTTTCCATTACCTGTTGTATCAATAAATGCATGAAGGTTTGTGGCCACATACTTCAGTGGATTAGATTCACGGTATTCCAAAAAATCTACCTCGCAATTCTGTTTTCCCGGCCCGTCACCTTTCATCCAGAATGCGGGACATGTACCGGGCAAAACACTTGCAGCTTTGATACGTGCCTCAAAAAAACCATACGTTATGGTTGCTTTGGATTTGTAAATCCCTGATGTTAAAAAGTATTCCTGCTTACCTCTTTTATGAGGCTGATAAGCCATCCGAATGTGCAAATTTCCATCTTTCTGGTAAGCATTTTCTGGTTCCCACGACCATGTGCCCCAGTCGTTTACATCGTTATCCCATTTTGAATAATCGGTATTATTCGAATTAAATTCGTCCGCGAAATCACTAACCAGATTCCATTTTCCTTTAACTCCTTTCGGATTGATCGTTTGTGCGAATGTTGATAAAGAAATAAAGCCTAATGCACCTATAAAGAGACAATTCGAAATTTTATTTTGTGTCATTTTTTAAACTGAATTATTTTACTGTTTTACAAACTTGCCAGTAGTAATTTGATTATTTTCCTCTATTTGTATAAGATATGTACCTTTTGTCAAACCTTGCAGAGATACTTTGTTTTCATTGCCTGATACATTACTTATCAGCTTTACCACTTCTCCGTTCATTCCAATAATAGTGACCTTAGAAATTTTTCCTTTATGCGGACTTTTGATAATTAGGTAATCGTCAGCCGGATTAGGGTAAAGGCGAATTGCTTTCCAATAATACTTTGGGTGGATAGCCGGTTTCGTCAATGCTTACAATCAAAGGATTTTTAAAATTAACGCCAGAAGTTATTGGCAGATCCTGCGAATTTTGAGTAGCCGGCCATTGAATATTATTGGTGCCTGAACAGGTAAAATTATTGGTTTGCGTTGCAGATGTGCTTGTGTTGAAGACAAACAATGAGTTAGTTATACTAATATCGGCAATTCGTTTTTCACTGATCAACAACGCACCTGATGTTGCTCCCTGATTTTTGTAAAATGTAGTACGATCGATGGAAATAGCATAACCAAGCCCCGAATTTTTGGTATATAATCCGGCAGATAGGCCAAATGCTTGCGGCACAATTCTGTTATTGGCAAGTAAACAGTTGGAAATTATCGCCCGGCTATCAGGAATAACCAATGTGCCATTTGCTGCCTGATTATTTACAAACGCCGTATTTTTTATTATGATTTTGCCTCCGTAAAAATGCTGAATTACGCCTTCGTATGTATAGGGTGTGGTGACCGCAAACTCATTGCTGTTGGTATCACGCCCATTGTTTTTAAACAGGCAACTGTCTACAACACAGCTTGGTCTGTTTAATCCATCGCGCCATTCATGGTTCTGATTCACATATATTTCCAGAGCAGATGCATTTGCGGTTGAGCTATTGTTATCGAATGTTGAACGATATACTTCACAGATATTAAACAAGTTATCGCAACGAATGGCTCCACCACCGGTAATCCCGGTTACTACACCACCTGTTTCCCATATACCTGGATGTGAAACGCCATCCCACAATCCTATGGATCGATTGTCCTTAAACTCCGAGTCCAGTACTATGAGTGTTTCCTGATGCGTTGCGCCAATGGCTCCGCCTGTCCAGGCACTGTTATTTATAAACTTACAGTTGGCAAAACAAGCGTAACTGCGTACGTTTATCGCAATGAGCCCTACCCGGTTTTCGAGAAGTAAACCTGATCCGGCTATACCCCGGCCATGTGTTAAAGTTATGTTTTGAAAAATGAGTTTTACGTAATCGTTGGCTTCGAACATCCCGGTTTTGTTTTGTCCGTCGATAGTAATAAAACCCTGCCCGTCGACAAGGAATATTTTATTATTCCCCACAAACTTAATGGACTTATTTAAGAAGATTATTTGCTTAACATTATTGTGCTTGAACCGTATTGTACCTCCTGAAGTGGAGTTATTTAACGCGCTAACTGCATTATTCAATGCAGTTTCAGTGCATTCAATTTCCAATAATTGTCCGTACGAGATATGATCAGCAACTGCAGTCGGGGCAATTCCACTCATGTCTTTATACCAATAATCGTCCCAAATGCTGGCCGCCCGGCTTTTAAGGCAAGAGCTAAAGACAAAAAATGATATAAAAAGGAATGTTCTCATATTATTACCCTTGTTTTTCAGCTAATTTAATTAGTCACCCTTTTCCAAACCCGCACCCAATCGACCAGCATTTCGGTCGGGAATCCATCCGGAGTGGAAGTTTCCGGGTTTGCAAATGCCCTTTGATCTTCAGGATGTTCCGGATTTGGAGCCGCGAAATAACGCAATGGCGTACGCACCCCCATTGAAAGCATGACATACATTGGCAAATGAAAATGCTCGTTTTTCGCGCTCAAAATCTTTTGTCCATCAATATACCAGTGTATCGAATCGGGTGTATTTTCACAACCATACACATGAAAATAATCACGCGGATCCCAAGTGGCAATCCAGTGACGGCGTTCGCGATGCCAGATTTTCTTTCCGTTTTCAAGGGTATTTGCATGGAGGTTACAATCAATCTGATGAATATCCTTCTCAACTTCCTGGATTTCCATGAAGTCAATTTCTGAACTTTCTCCATTCAAGTCGCCTTTCATCCAAAAGGCGGGACAAACACCCGGAAACCGGGTACATCCTTTAATCCGGGCTTCGAAATAGCCATAGGTAATTGGTTGTAGCGACCTGATAATTCCCGACTTGTAAAAAAGCTGTTCGCCGTTTCTTTGGTGCGGTTCGTATGCCATACGCACATGCAAATTCCCGTCTTGTTGATAGGCATTTTCAGGTTCCCACGACCAAACGCCCCAGTCATTCACATCGTTATCCCATATTGAAGTATCAACAGAAGTACATCATTTCGTCCACAGCCTAAAATTAAAGCGAGAAGACCTGAAAGTATAATCGTATTCTTCATGGTATTACTTATTATTCCATTTTACTTTGTCTAATTTCACTATAAACTCATCAACAGTTTTTTTGTATTCGGGTTTCGTGGCAAGATTATTCCATTCGTCTGGATCATTTTTCAAGTCGTACAATTCATAATCGTCGCCAACTTGAGTAAAGCGGTATTTGTCGGTTATTATACCGTGCCTTTTATTCGCGCAGGTATAGGTTTCGTTCAGCCATGAAGCCTTATTGTTTTTCATGATTGAAACCAGACTACTACCGTGCAATGTTATATTTTCAGGCTTTTGTACACCGCATAACTCCAACAAGGTTGGATAAATATCTATGTTTTTAACTACTTGCTGCCTTACCTGATTTCCTTTTACACCGGGAGTTTTAATTATAAGAGGGCATCGCATCGCTACATGGTATTCAGTGTTTTTACGCCATAACCCGTGATCGGTTAAGTGATAACCATGGTCTCCCCAAACTATGATAATGGTATTGTCGTACTCTCCCGATTCTTTCAAAGCTGTGATAATACGTCCCATTTGAGCATCGGCATAAGTAGTAGAGGCCATGTATCCGCGAATCAGGCGTTTGGCTATGGAATCGTTGACCCCTTCATTCCAAACTTTACTTGTGATTTTTATATCTTTTTTCGGTATAAGCTTTTCAGCACCCTTTGGTACATACGCTAAGGTTCCTACATTTTCAGGATACATGTCGAAATACTTTTTTGGTGCAACCCAAGGCATGTGCGGACGGCTGAACCCTGCGCAAACAAGGAAAGGTTTTGATTTATCGCGTTTATTTTTGATATATTCAATGACATCATTGGCTGTTTTACCATCGTTCAGATCATCGTCCTTACAATCAACCGAAAAATAGGCCAGAGCATCGCTGCCATTCCCTGTTTCAAGGTATTCCTTGATATAATCTTCGCGTCCTCCCATATCCACAATCTTCGATTGAATTCCAGGCCACCAATCCTTATTCTTTTTATCTTTCCAAAAAAGCCCGGCTATATTCCATGATGTTTCATCGTTACCTGGTATATTTCCATGATAAATTTTCCCTGAAGCGGCTGTCCAATATCCTGCATTTTTTAATGTACCTGGCCAGGTTTGTTGTACCTGTATCATTTTATTAAAATCTGCTTTTGTACCATCAGGGTTCCGGGTGTTATCAAAACGGATTCCGGTAAGCAACGATGCACGAGAAGGAAGGCAAAGCGGATAGTTTACATAGGCATTTTCGAAACGAATGCCTTCGTTAGCCAATCGATCAATATTTGGAGTTATGGGATCAGGCTCACCATAAGCACCAATTTCAGGACGCAGATCATCGAATACGACCAATAGTACATTTGGCTTCTGCTGCGCTTGCAGTGCTATACCCAACATCGGACAGGATGCAAAAACGATGCTAAAACGATATATTATATTTTTCATTTTTATTGAATTAAATTCATTTTTTCAATTTGTTCTGTAGAAAGTTCGGAGCCAAGCATCCCGTTTCCATAAGATTGCCGTTGCTCAATTATATCTTGCCAGCGGGGCTCATTTCGGTTAGAGTACAAACGATCAATCAGCCTCGACTTAAAATAGCTGATTATTTTTGCGTATTCCGGATTACCGGCCATGTTATTAATCTCATTCGGGTCGGAGCCAAGATTGAAAAGATGGATGTCCAACTGGTTGTTGGATGCCGTTTTCACCCAGTCCATATCAGCACCAAGAACAAAATTTTCGGGGCGGGTACGCATGCTAAACACAAAATTCTGTCCATTAAATTTGCCACTTACCATTCCTCTCCGCATCACGTGAAATTCTTCAGAAATAGCTTCCTTTCTCGGCTCAATACTATCGATATAGGTTTGATACAAATCCCTGCCATCCAAATAATCCGGTTGTTCTATACCGGAAAATGAAAGGATAGTTGGTACAATATCGACAAATTCAGCGATGTTACTGCATTTTTTACCTCTTGAAAATTTATCATTTGAACTGGCTACCACCAAAGGTAAATGAACGGATTGGTCGTAATAAGTAAACTTTGCATTCATCCCATGTTCACCCAAATGCCAGCCATTGTCCGAAACCAAAACAATAATCCACTCACGCCCTTGTTCCTGGCTCTTTTTCTTAAAAGAATCGACTACCTTTCCAAAATGGATGTCTCCGTAAGTATTGTAGGCATAGTAATATGCGATGGTTTTTTGTATTTGTTCTTTTGTCAGTCCTTTCATCATAAACCTTTCGACCGCTCCCTGAACCTGGGGCGACATCTTATTGAATTCTTCGGGTGTGAATTCAGGTACATTCATTTTTGAAGCGACGTACAGGGTATCGAAAGGTTTAGGTACCAATACCGGTGTATGTGGAAAATTAAAACCAACATGCAGGTAAAACGGTTTATCATCCTTCCCGTTTTTGGTGTGAATAAAATTTATGGCATCTTCGGCAATATGGGCATCAATCGTTTGTCCGTTCGGGTTTGGGTCGATTCCGCCAATAATTACACCTCCGGTGCTGGTGCGGGTTATCACACCATATTTTTCAAAATCAAGCTTACTTTCATCAACTTTCTTTCCGGCTTTCGCATAGTCGTTTAATTCAATAAAACCACC
>JFJP01041082.1_pt1 | contig 12693 bp, 11 predicted proteins | sample 431651 | NCBI WGS metagenome assembly JFJP01 (sample SAMN02602958, study PRJNA72255) | Microbial mat metagenome, whole genome shotgun sequencing project. | biome: fresh water; feature: sink hole; material: water; isolation source: purple microbial (photo- and chemosynthetic) mats found in... | reverse complement strand
AATCACGCCTTGTCATCCGTCAGATACGCCTCGACATCGTCGAGATCCCAGGAACAGATCCAGCGGTCGACGATTGGGCGGTTAATCGTACCGCCTGTATATATGTCGATTATTGCATACAGGCCATAATCTATAGCGGCAGGGTTGCGACTCCTCGACTTGACCAGACGCAAGTCGTATTTTTTCGCCAATCTGCGTAACCGGCTCTCGCGCGCGCTCTCTGCTCTAATTTCTGGATCTTCCATACTCATTTACCTTCCCTTCTTCTAGATCCTCGCTGCGCAAGCCAAAAGGCCAGACGGCGGAGAGGGCCATTCTTTGACTGTGTAGACTTGGCTGCCGACTCCATGTACTCCTCCAACCACGCCTGATAGGCCTCCTGATACTCCATCGACATACAGGTATCATCGTCCTGACAGATCCCCTTTTTCTTGCAATGCGCCTCCCACACAGCCCAGTGCTGACAAGGCCATGATTCGAGAGTCTGCCCGCACTCCAGACACCAGGTCGTATCGCATTCCGGGCATACGCCAACAGTGGTGTCGCCCATACCTGAACCGTCACCGGCATCATCACCGTCCATTGTCAGCTCATTGCCACACTTCGGACAGGGCCCGACCATGGCGAACGACACCAGATCGCCGGCCGTTTCCGCCTTATAGCGCAGATTCTCCAGCTCCTCCCGAACATGCTTCGGCATTGCTTCCAGCATTTGCCGAACCATCTCCGCATCCATACCCTTCTTCCCCACAAGCACCTCCTTCTTCGTGAAACCCGCCGGGCGACAACCGACGGCACCCGCCGCCGCACCTTCCCCGGCTTACTACTCAGCAGCCTCTACCATCCGCTGATATTGATTAAGTCGACGAACCTCGGGAAATGTAACACCCTGCCGGTGATTTTTAAGATCCGCAAGGTAAACGACTGCCGCATAATGGTCCTCCATATTCCAGAATCGAAAGTGGCTCCGCCTCAACGCAGAACCCCAGGAGCGACCCAGTCCTTCCGCCGGTAAGCACGCACGATGGTCTTGCCTCGTTCTTCCCTGAGCAGTATTCGGCAATTGCCTCGCCGGAGCTTATGCCATTTGCGTCCGTTGAACTCCTCGGATGGCAGTATGACTTTCTGGTGCTGATCCATTTGCTCGTAATACAACAATGTGGAGAGCAATCCTTCCGGCTCAATCGGGCATTTTATGTTGGCACCGCTGACCGCATCAGAAAAGACTGATTCGTCAGCAAAGGAACTCCAGGATAAGCAGACGGCTTTATCGATCGGCCTATTCGTGTTGTCGACCCAGTACCATGTGTACGTCTGTTCCCGTGCAGGAACCAAGTCCTCGGCTATCGCCTCCTCTATATCCAATCCGTTGCTAGCATCTCGTTTCGCGCGGGCAGCCTCAATTGCGGCATTTATCTTGGTTAAGCCCTTTCCGGTATCAATTTCTTCCGCTGCTTCAGCGATTTCCTCAAGCATCATGACGTCAAGATCGCATGGTTCAGCATCAATACACCGGTAGAGGTAGGCCATGATTTCGTCGGCATATGGGTAGACATACGATTCAAGGAGTTCGCAAATGGCTGTCTTTAAGCGACCTGCTTGTACATGACCACGGGGTCCATAATACACCGAGAATGCGCAAAAATAGGCTGATTGATATATCTTTGATTTCGTCGCACGAGTCTTTCACAAGGCCGAATTCGCGACGCAGTTCGTTTGCGTGCTTGCAAGACATAAACTCCCTGATGCAGGGAACAATAAATTTGCACAGTGCGGTTCGGCATTTGTAGCCAGCCGGATCGACGACAGGCACCCGGTTTAGCTTCGATGGATGGGTCCAAAGCTCTTTAAGCAGAAATTTTCCCCACTCGGTGACCCGATGATTCTCTATCGCACCGTGGTGGGCCAGTATCTGATAAATCGCGATGTGCCAGAACCACTGATTGAAGGCAAAATACAAACAAGCATCAAACGATTCCTGGATCAGATCTCTCTGGTGATCAACGAGAGCGGATCGTTCGATTTTGCCCAGCATCTCGACACTGAAAGCGAATGTCCCTTGTTTGGCCAATATCCATAACCCCGAAATCCCTTCCTGATTTTCTAGGGATTCTATGCTTTCATTTACATTCGCGTCCCACATATCCATCCGGTCAGCCAAGGCAGAATATCCCTTTATGCTTGCCTGCAGATGTGGATATATCGATTGCGCGTATTTCTCCATTTTAACGATTTGGATATCGCAGTCCGCTGGTTGAATTGCCTTCAAATCGACTCCCTCAAGACAATCTGCAGCAGCGAATCCCAGCGAAATCAAGTCTTCATCAGAAAGAGAAAATAGCCATTCCCGGACCAACTTGGTTCCCCGCTCAAATGATTGTATCTCCTCGGGCCAATTTGTTTTGGACGCTTCAGCTGCGACTATCAGCTCGCGAATGGAATCCGCTAAATCGCCACGTTCGGAACGCAATGCATCGTCGGAAATGAACGGACAAACCTCCCCTCCTATGGCTGCAAAACGAACCGATAAATCTACCAGGTTAATAACGAAGGGTACTACCATGTTCTCGCGCGTCTCATCCGGTTCGAGTTTGGCCAGTAAGGCTTTAAACCCCTTGTATACAATAATCTCACCACGGGCATCGACATACGCAATTTGATTGTGCACCAAACGGGATAGAACCTGCTTACGCATGGCTGCGATCTTTTCGATTTTTCCCGATCTGAAAAACTTATCCCTCCGTTTGCGAAAAACCTCGTATGCCGCCAATATATCCGCGTTTGAATCGGGGTAACACAGCTCATTGAAGAAGGTACAAGGCGGATCATAGAACGGATGACGATTGCGTTTTGCTCTCATAAGGCGATCTCCTGACTGACGGACGGTGATACACAAGTGTCTATCGACGAGGGTGCCTGATTGGCTTGCCCTAGGAGACGGACCATCCGTCCCCGTACTGGTTAAGTCGGGGAGGTCTCGGAAATGTAACACCCTGCGTGGGGATTTTTAGCCAAATGCCGATGAAGGAGTGGCTACTCTGCCTGGCCCATCAAGATGAGCGAGCCCCAGAAGTGGGGGTGCCGCCATGCGCCGGAAGCTTTTTGGTCAAGGAATCGACGCTGCGATAGAGCCAGGGCGACATCCTTCGGCTTACCCTGCTGGTGCCATTCTTCCAGAAAGAACGACATGATAACCGGGAAAACCGCGTCTGAAGCCTGCCATTGTGTCGCCAGCACGCTCCGTGCCCCGGCAACAATGAAGCCGCGGGAAAGGGCGGCCAGGTCATCGCCGGAGGCAGGTACGGGCTCTGACTCGTTGGTGTGGCACGCGCTTAAAACCACAAGATCAGCCTTAAGCTTCCCCTTCAGGTCCTGAAAAAGCTCGCGGACGGTCAGGTTGCCATCTGCCGCCGGGTTATTCGTATCGGTTGCAGCCAGCAGTATCCGCGTCTCAAGCGGATCATCCCTGTCCAGAACACCATGCGTGGCGAAGTGCAGGAGACGGTACGGGCCGGAAAGCGAACGTAAAGCTTGCTCTGTGGCCTCGTTCTCGCCGTATATCCGAGCACCCGTGATCGCGGCGACACCCTGAGCCTCCCCGACCGTTCCCGGCAGCGGCGCGGGGTAATCCGGCGCAACGGAACAGAAGTCGGTCCTGTAGAAGACGTGGGATTCCTCCCCTCCAGACGCCTCGTCCGTCCGAGCCAGTATTGCGCAGGTGGGCAGATAGACAAGAGGCAGTCCGATTTCAACCAGATACCGCGAGTTCATGAGGTCTTGTTCATCAATCTCCGTCACAAGCGAAGCTACCGACAGATAGTGCAGGGTGTGGTGCGGAACCCAGTACAGGCGCTCAACCCCGGCAGCCAGGGACTGCTTTACCAGCGACTCGAAGAGCAGCCGGTATAACCGGTTGGCTGCGCGAAAGCCCTCTTTCATCTGCAGGGCCGCGTTTTCAGATTGGATGCCCCGTTCCAGCCGCCGCCAGTCACCACGGCTGCGGGGCGTGGCAAACTCACGGATGACCTTGCGTATTTCCAGAGCAAGTTCCTGGCCTGAAACCGGCAACTCGACGATTTCAAAATCCCGGCCGGGCAACCCCTGCACCGCCCATGCCTTTTCCGGCCCGTAGAAGAATTCGACAAAGGCCGCATTGTCCTTGACCAGGCGGGCGCGCAACCGATCCAGATCTGGGTCGGCATGATCGGAGTCTGAAGACAATATATCGCGAAACGCCCGCGCCCGCATACGCTCAATAGCGAGTAGAAACTTGTCGGCATCATCCACTTCCGCATATAACCGGCAAAGCGCCTCGTAGACGTGCGTCCGCCGCGAGAAGAAGTCACCGGATTGATCAAAAGGGGCTTCCCGACTGACTTTTCCACGCTCACGTTCGATCAGTTCAGCGGCTTCGAGAAGGTCCGCCTCGATGGCAGCGGCCGTATCTGCTGAAAAATCCGCATCCCTGTCCATACGGAACGTGGCGATCGTATACAACAGATGCGCCAACGGCTCGGTCTGATCGCCTACAGCCATTCGGACAGCCTCCATCTGCTGAATACCGCGATCAAGGGCGGCACGCCGGATCTCTTCGCCCGCCTGCGAGGCTTGCTCCTTGCCAATCTCCGCCAGGCGTATCGTCGCGGCGACAATAACATCGCGCCTCGCTTCAACCCCCCTGGCCCGCTCCAACCGCAGGGTGTCGGCGTAAAACGAGAAGGCCTTGTCATAGCCATCGTCCGTGCTGCTGCCTGGCAGGAACACACGCCGAAGTCGAACCATCAACAAGGCATGTTCCCCCTGGGCATAACTGAGATCCGCCAGCCTGTCCCCGGCATAATACTGCCGCGCCTTTACAATCGCCGCTTCGGCCGGCTCCATATAATGCTGCACTATGGAGAAGTATGCCGATGGCGGCGTCCCGGCGACCCGCTGCTCGCGAAGCGTATGTTCTGCTGAAACACGCAAGGTCTCGGCAATACTGAAAAGGGAAAAGCCCAGCTCCGAGGCGGCATCCTGGTCGGTGGCAGCCAGCGGCTCAAGCAGACTGACGGCTTGCCACAGGCGATTCGTCGCATTGAGCGTCTCGCGATGTCCCAGCCTGGCTAACGAAACGCCCTGCCATTTAAGGGCTACCGCCTGCTCGAGAACATCGCCAGCCTCGCCAGCTTGTTCAGCAAGGGAGGCAAACTGTTGCTGTGCCGCGGCGTAATCCCCCTCGTCGAGCAGCTTCAGTGCAGGCTCAAGATCCCCGGCCCACGTGGCGCTGCCGCACGTTAAAGCGCCGGCAAGGAAAACCATAAAAAAGGAACGTCGTATTCTCACTGTTAAATCCTAAGATGGATGTATAAATCAATCCAGACGGGATAGTTTGCCTTCAATCGCGGCCACGCCTTCCGCCAGCCCCATACCGGCATAGCAATGCCGCATCAAATGCAGATAGACCGGGGTATCCGGTTCTTGCTGCAGCAATCGGACCGCAATCAGTCTTGCCTCGGAAAAGTAGCCGTTTTCGGGGTTCATCAACACACTGGCCATGGCGAGATCGCGCCCCACGCCGGAAGGGAGGGTTTCCTTTATCGCATGCATCCGATCCTCGATGTCTGCGGCTTGCTGGGCGTCGGCAATCCGGAACGTATGGGTGTCATCGGTTAGTAGTGTATCACCACCCCAGATCCTGATCCTGTACGAAGCTCCACGTACCAACGGGGACCAGCCTGTTTGCGCCCAGTCAAGAACACAGCCCTTTACGTCGACTGCCGCATAAGCAGCCGCAGCAGGCTCCTTGTTTGACCCGATCACCTGAACGCGAAAGTCGCGGGTCTGGTCGCCTGTCCAGACAAGCCGTGGCGTCTGGCTTAGGGTCAAACCCCAGGGCGAAAGAACATCGATTCGATTGGCGGCCCGCATAACAGACGGCTTTACCGAAGCGAACAGCTCACTGGGCGGCATCACGATCCGTTCAGTCGCCACCGACGGGGCCGAATCCCCGCGTCCACCCAGAGCAGGGTCAACGGCAGCATCCCGATCCCCCTCCCTGCGCTGGATTTCCTGCGCTCGGACGTGATAAGTTCCCTCCTGCCCAATAACATAGGCTCTGCAGGGCAATAGCACGGTCGCGCGCCCGTCAGCGCCAAGGATAATCAGGTCCGACTCCATCAAGGGCACACATGCCGACACAAGCTTGACCGGACTGTTGGTACGCACAAGGGACACGGACTGACTATAATCCGTCATGTATCCCACAAAGCCCCGAGAGGCATCCTCTCCAAGTGCGGATAAAGACAGGATACCTATTGTCACGCCCAGAATGGCGAGACGCAAGCTTCCATGGCCAGCAAGAATACGGCTGCTTTTCATCTTGATTTTCCCTGCACACTGACAAGGAACGGTCCCCAGACGTGTGGGTTGGAGGCTTCACCTGCCTCGCGGGCTTGCGTGATGGACTTGCGCTGCAGGTGACTGAGCGCTCCAACGGCGTCGCCCGTCTCCAGATACCGGTCATAGAAGGACACCATCAGGTTGACCGTCGCCTCGTCCTGCACCTGCCATAGCGTCATAACCAGGTTCTGCGCCCCGGCGTGCGCGAACGCCCGACGAAGTCCCATCACACCCTGTCCGGCTCGCGCCTCCCCTACCCCGGTGTCGCAGGCTGATAGCACGACCATCCTGGTGCTCGAAAGGTCAAGCGAGGAGATTTCCTCGGCCGTCACGATTCCGTCCTCCGTGTCGGAAGCGTTGGTCCCCTCACGCCCAGCCGAAGCCAGCGCCGCCCCGGTGAGCGCCAGACCGGAGCGCAGCATCGGGTTCTCGATCCGTATTGGTACCGACATCGGGTCTGAACCAGCAAGGGACGGCAACAGCCCCGAACGGCTGGTGGATTCCTGCTCGATATCCGGCAGGAAGAATCCGTGCGTTGCCAGATGCAGCAGCCCCGGACGCTGCAGCGCCTTAAGACGGCTTTCGGTCGCATCCAATCCGAGATAGGCAACCGGATCCTGCTTGGACGCCTTCAGCACCCCTTGGAGCGCCTGTACCTCTAGCTTCGTCCCCGGCAGAGGCGGGAATCGGATCCCAGCGAGCACGGCACGGTCCTCTGTCCCTAGGAGACTGCGAAAAGCAACCCCACGGTCCAGATAGTCACCTGCCCCCTGGAGCTCACCGAAGGCCGGATCCCCGAACAACGCCGGGGCTCCCGCATCGCCTTGCCTTGTCCGTATAAGCAGATCCCGGCCGCTGGCAACGTATCCGATTTCATGATGTTCGCAAAGATATGTCCCATCAGGACGCAGCAGGGCCGCAAAAGGCACGAAACTAAGCTCGCTGTCCGGGCTGATGTATATCCGCCCGGCATCGCCGATGTGCTCCGCCAACGGTGCCCATATCTGGTAATGGAGCTTTTTCAGCAATTCAACGGCAGGTTCCCCGGTACGCATGACCACCTGCATCTGGTGCACGATTTCGTCAAGCGACTCGGCATCCCCAAGACTGAGCACCACGGGGTCCTCAACGCCTTGGCGGATAATGATCGCAGCATATTCATCCGGCAGATACAGCAATCCTCTCTCCTTGTGCTGCTCGGCGTCCGACAATGGGCGAAAACGGAAGAACTCAACCAGCACCTGTCCGGTATTCAGCGCCTCATGCACATCCTTGATTCCGATCTCTTCAGGTTCCGGGTGCCCCTCGCGCTGCCGTGCGGCAAACATTGCCAGTTCGCGTTGCTGCTCCTCGGACTGCGCGGTCAGTTCACGAATCCGCGCCTCGCGCGCCGCCCGCTGTTCCGCGCTCTCGCCAGTGGCCTGCTGCAACGACAGCGCCGAAAGCTGGGCTTTGGTCGCACGCAGCCGGTCTGTGAGCGGTCCCGCCTCGGGCACGCTGTGCAGAAGCTCGCGGTCCTCGAGCAGAGTCGATAAGATCAGCCCCTTGGTACGAAGCACCCAGATCGCGCTCGCTCGCGCCGCCTCTTTGCGCACCTCAGAATCCGTGCCCAGCGCAAGGCTCAGCAGCACATCCAGATAAAGATGATCATGTGACGAGAGAAAGAGATCACGCTCTCGCGCGCTCATCGTCGGAAACTCCCGCCGGAGAATACGAAGGCTCGTGGCGCCCGCCGAGCAGGCCGAGGAAAGCGCCCCTTCACCGTTACCAGAGAGACAACGGAGTATGGCAAGATTATTCAGGCTCGTGGCGGTTGATGGATGCTCCGGTCCCACCGCCTGTTCAAAGACTGACAGGGCGCGCTGGCATACCGGTTCAGCCTCCGCGAACCGACCTTGGCCTATATATAGCCAGGCTAGATTGTTGAATGCCAAAGCTGTGTCGGGGTGCTTCGGCCCCACCGCCTGCTGGCGAATCGCCAAGCTACGCTGATACAGTGGTTCGGCCTCGGCGTAACGGCCTTGAGATCTATACAGGTTGGCTAGATTGTTCAGACTCGTGGCCGTGCGGGGATGCTCCGGTCCCAACAACTGTTCGTCACTCGCCAGCGCGCGCTGATACAATGGTTCAGCCTCGCCGTAACGACACTGGGCACAATACAGCAAAGCCAGATTGTTGAGACTCATGGCCGTGTCAGGGTGCTCTGGACCCGACACCAGCTGGCGAATCGCCAAGCTACGCAGAAGCAGTGGTTCGGCCTCGGCGTAACGGCCTTGGGCAAAATACAGGTTGGCTAGATTATTGAGCGCCAAAGCGGTGTGGGGATGTTCCGGGCCCTCTGCCTGCTGATGTATCGCCAAGCTACGCCGATAAAGCGGCTCGGCGTCGGCGTAACGACCCTGAACATAATACAGGTTGGCCAGACTGCCCAGACTCGCACCCGTGTCGGGGTGCTCCAATCCCAAAGACTTTTCGCGAATTTCAAGTGCTCTCTGCAAATGCTGCTCGGCGTCGGCGTAACGACCTTGGACCCTATACAGGTTGGCTAGATTGTTCAGACTCATCGCAGTATGGGAATGCTCCGGCCCACGAGCCTGCTCGACGCTCACCAGAGCACGCAGAAACAGTGGTTCGGCTTCGGCATAACGACCCTGGGCATAATACAAACGGGCCAGATTGTTAAGGACGAAGGCTGGAACGGGATCATCGCCCCCCCGCGACTGCTCGTAGATCGCGAAACTACGCTGAAGCAGCGGTTCGGATTCGGCATAACGGCCCTGGGCATAATACAGGTTGGCCAGATTGTTGAGCGCCAACGCCGTTTGGGGATGCTCCGGCCCAAACGACTGCTCGCGGATTTCCAGCGCTCTCTGCAGAAGCGGTTCAGCCTCCGCAAACCGACCCTGAGACTGATACAGCCCTGATAGATTATTCAGGCTCAAGACCACAGAAGCATCATCAGCCCCCAAGCGGTTCTCCCGTAGGGACAACACCTTGCTCCATATCCCAATTGCATGCTCATGCTTTTTGTGCTCTATGAACTTGCCTGCAATTTTATCGAACGATTCCGCTACCGAAGAAATATCGGTGGTATCGGCACCTTCATATGCGGAAAGCGCCTTCAAGTAGAACTCCGCAGACTCATCATAACGACCACTCCCGAAGTGATCGGCTGCCGTCTCGATTAGATTGCTGTACGAGCTCGCCATAGCGGGCCATACCAGCAACCAGCAACCTAAAGCGATCACGACAAAGAACAGTTCGGTATGCTTAAACGAATAATGCATAATTTACGCGCCCACTGACTGGCAAGAAACGAATACCGCGACGAGGATGCAGTTGCTACTTCCGCCCTGTCCGCACCTTGCGGAGCAAAATTGAAAGGGCCTCCTGCAAGTCATCGGGCGACGAATCGACGCGTATACTCGCGCGACCAATCTCTTTTCCGGTCGCCACCTCCTGCAAAACCAGGTCAACCATGTCGTCCGGACTGTCAGCATAGGAAACCACCAACTTGTAGCGCTCTCTCCCCGCCCCGGCAACGGCATCCGCCGTGACCGTCTCGACTGGCTTGCCGATTTGCTGGGTTGCGACAGCCTGGAGATTGGAAAGGACCAGTGCCGCATCGCTAATTTCGCTATCGCCACGCATGGCAAACCGCATATCGTCCTGCGACAGCATATCCACGATGACAAGCCCCGGTTTACCGCTACCGGGACGCAGCACGCTGAATGCGCCCAGGCCGCCATGGCCAGCCATGAATGCGGACGGGAAAAGAACAGCACGACACCCGGTTTCTGGTGGGATTTACGCAACCGGGCGGTTAGCTGCATGAGTCGTTCGATATCCTCGGCATCGGCCTTTTCATCAACCGGCAGCAGAACCGACTTGTACTTCCTGAGGGCCTCGCCCAGAAGCGCATCGTCAGCATTCCCTGCACCCGTCTTTGACTTCCTGTTTTTCGTATTACCTGACACGATTACCCCTATCGACTGATCCAGTCATTACGATGCATTGGCAGTCATTAACACTTCCAATTCGCCCCAGACATCCGGCACTTTCTGTATTGCTTTCCTTAATCGGGCCAGGCATCGCCCGATGTAGACGCCAACCTGTCCGGCAGGCATCTGGGTTTGCCGGGCGACATCCTCGTAGGAAAGCTCGTCAAAATACCTGGCCTGCAATAATTTGCTACAAGGCTCACCCAACCCGCCGAGCGCTTTCTGCAACATACAGATAACGCGGCTGTCATCCATGGACTCAGGAAGGTAGTCGGGAGCCCGCAAATTCTCGACCAGACCGGAGGATGCGTCCTCATCACTGGTGTAAGTAGTCATAGGAATCTCCTTCTTCTTCCTTACCCTGTCCACGCATTTGTTATGCGTAACGCGGGCAACGAAAGCCTTAATCAGCCTGAGTTGATGCAACTTGCGCGTCAACTCAAGCATGACTTCCTGCGCTATATCCGCCGCTGTCCCCGCATCGAACCCGAACGGCGGCCTTACACAGATAGACCGGGCCAGCGGAAACAGCCCGCTGTAAAGCTCAACCCACGCCTGCTCATCACCCTGCAGACACCGAGCCTGTAAGTCTTTCAGATTCAACATTTCCCCTCATTCCAGACGCAATCCCGCGCGCCTGCCACACGTATCGGCATAACGCGACATCAAAATGTCGATTTTCGAGCCAGAATGTAACAGATAACCATGACAAGACAAAACAATTTGTATTGCGAACGCTCAACCCATCGCCATCCCAGAAATCCGAATAATCAAGTGTTATAAAACCAGAGGCTTGTTCGACTTACTTGATAACGGCGGGAATAACCCCGACCGTAACAAACCAAAAGGAGGGAAGCATGACGGAGGAGACTAGAGAGACAAGAACCCAACACAAGGGACCGCGCACACAGGAGGTCGCGCACGACGATTGTTATCGGATAGCCGGGCTGTCCGTCAACTATGCCATCACGGTCGAGAAAGTCGACGCGAAGACGTATTCAGTCAAATTGCCATTGTTCGGTGAACAATGGAACGTTTCCACGCTTGAAGAGGCGCAGAAAAAAGCGCGGGAACGATTCCCCGAGATTGACTTTGAGAGCCATGTACTCGAAAGCCATGAAAAAGGGGAAGACGATACAACTCTTGTCGAGGCCAGCGTAGAAGTCTTGCTGGACAAACTTAAGGCGGCATGGGAAGACGCGGTAAGCGCCGCTGCATAACCACCAGAGCAAGGGGCAGTTCTGGCAATAAACAGCCAGACTGCCCCGACTAGCCCCTACCCCGCACTTATAGCTGACCAAACCAATAGGCACACACAAGGAACTATTTGAAATCACCTAACGAGACCGGTTCTGCAAAAGGTTCACACATGTACTCCAACACGCAGACATGGAGCCCGTTCAAAGGCTGCGAGTTCGACTGCACGTACTGCGGACCGACGTTCAAGGCCCAGGCCAAGCGCCAATTGCACAACTGCCACGATTGCTACCTGTATACACCCCACAACCACCCCGATCGGCTCAGCAAGATCCCCAACGCCCCGACTGTATTTGTCTGCGGGAACGCCGACATCAAGTTCTGCGATACTGACTACCTGAAGCAGATCATCGAGGCGATCCGGAACAACAAGCGCAAAGGCCAGACGTTTTACATCCAGTCCAAGGAGCCGGCCTGCCTGGAGCCGGTACTCGATCTGCTGCCAGAGAACGTCGTGCTGGTCACAACGCTCGAAACGAACCGAGACAAAGGCTACGACTTGGTCTCGAAAGCCCCGGCACCATCAGTGAGGTACGAGCAGTTCTTGAACCTGGACTACCCACGGAAGGTTATAACCGCGGAGCCGATTATGGACTTTGATCTGAACGTATTCGCACGGTGGATCATCAAGATCAACCCGGAATATCTATGGCTCGGATTAAACAGTCACGAGAAGACCGTACGACTGCCGGAACCGTCTCCGGAGAAGCTTTACAAGCTTGCTGAAATACTGCTAGCGAGCGGCATCAAGGTTCGCGGCAAGTCACTACGCGATTGGCCCATGCCGGACGGCGTGGAACGAACGCAGGGCTAGTCCTTCCCATGCGCCATTTTGACGATCTTGGGATCGAACCGGGCGACGACCTCGACCAGGTCCGCCTGTTCCCGCATGACCTTGTGGATGTCCTTGTACGCGCCGGGCACTTCGTCAATCCCGGCGCTGAGCAAGGTCACCCCGGCGGACTCAAGCTCCTTCTTCACGTTCGACCAGGCAAACCGGTTCTTGGCCTCGCTACGCGACATCATGCGTCCGGCCCCGTGAGCGGCGCTGTTC
>JFJP01039771.1_pt1 | contig 12693 bp, 5 predicted proteins | sample 431651 | NCBI WGS metagenome assembly JFJP01 (sample SAMN02602958, study PRJNA72255) | Microbial mat metagenome, whole genome shotgun sequencing project. | biome: fresh water; feature: sink hole; material: water; isolation source: purple microbial (photo- and chemosynthetic) mats found in... | reverse complement strand
TACCACCCTAGCACCTACCAAGACTACTATACCACCCTAGCACCTACCAAGACTACTATACCACCCTAGCACCTACCAAGACTACTATACCCCTAAAAATTACTTATTTTAGATATATTTACGGACACTGAAGGGATTGCACCTTCCGTCACAAGGGAATGACCCCTGCTATTACGCTAGTAAAGAGTCCAGCAAAATAAACGAAGAAGACAGGATTTGAACCTATATAAATGATTTTGAAGACCATCGCTCTACACGTTAAGCTACTTCTCCTTAATAAATAATAGTAATTTTATAAATATATGTAATTCTATCAATAATACTTCTCAAATTTTTTAGTTATTAAAACCTAATATAAAAAAAAAAAAATTAAATATTGCTAATAGTCCATCGGCAGGTTCCCCTACTGATACCTTGTGTCAACTTCGTCCAAATAATCATCTTTACGCTCAGTTCCTTATTTCTTCCTACTTATATCTTTGTATATTATTATCTAAATAAAAGAACAGAGGGCATAACTAAAAATAAAAACAACTTTCCGCACGTGATGGGCGGTGTGTGCAAAATTTGCTTTAAATTTCACCGTACCATTCTAAAATACGATTACTAACGATTACTCCTTAATATCTTATTTGCATAAAATACTCCGTACTACGGTAGATTTTGATGAATTACTAAAGTTTTCACTCTTGTATCTTATTGTCGCTACCTTTGTAACACGCGTTCCGCCCAGTATATAAAGTCCATACTGACTTGACTTCGATCTTTAATTTTTTCAATATAACTTCTAAGAAACTATATCCCCAAAATTTAATAATAAGCAAATTAAATACATAGTACTCAATTTTCATACTATAAAGAATTTCGTTCGTTCAGGACTTAACCTCACATTTCACAACACGAACTGACGACAGCCATGCAGAGCCCAAACGTCTTTTCAAATATAAAAAAAAAACATTAATACTGGTAAGATCTTTGGTGTATTGTCCAATTAAGACGCATGTTCCACCGTTCATACAAATTCCCGCCAATTTCAGTTTAAGTTTTAATCTTGCGATTGTAATACCCAGGCGGAGTATTTTACGTGTTAACTAAAACCAATAAAGTTTAATACTCACCGTTTACAGTATGGACTAAAAGGGTCTCTAATCCTTTTTGATACCCATACTTTCATGCCTCAATGTCAATTAATAATAGTAGACTGCCGTGGCCGCTGAAAATCCCTCCATTATCCTAGCATTTCACCGCTATAATGTTAGTTCTGTCTCCTCCTTATTAATTCTAGTTTAAGAATAGTAATTATTTTAATACTAACGCTCATGGTAAAAAAAGAAGTTCTTAACCATCTACTCATCCTTTACGCCCAGTCATTGTGAATAACGCTCGCACCTCATGTCTTACCGCAACTGCTGGCACATGATTGGTCAGTGCTTCTCAGTAAACCTAACATCATAATTCTAGTCTACGACGAGACTTTACAGTTACCATAACCTTTTTCATCTCCGTAAGATTGCTGGATCTAGCTTTCGCTAATTGTCCAATATCCCCCACTGCTGCCTAAGGTAGGAATTGTCATTATCCTATGTGGCTGGCCAAACTCTCATAACAGCTACAGATCAATGGCTTGGTATGGCCGTTACCCTACCAACTACCTAATCTTAAACGAGCCTATCTATCCCCGATTATGCTGTGTTATTATATACTATAGCTACAGGGAGTAGACTAGAACTAATTATATAGCCATAATATATAACTTTTTAAAAGTATTTAACTTTAAGGACAGGTAAGTTCTCATATTATACGCACAAACACGCCATGCAAATAAACAATTAAAAAAACCATTTTTTTTTTAAACTTATTATACATTCGACTAGCATGTGTAATACATCTCACTAGCGTTCATTCAGAGCCAGAATCAAACCCTATGATTAGAAAAATAATAAAATACAAATATATTCAAGATACAACCCTTTAAAAATATTAGATAAATTTTTCAGCTCTCAACTCCATACATTGCCATACGTTTATTTAAAGCCAATAATACTATAGTCTATAGTATATCTATTTTGAAACTTACAAAAAATAATTCGTACTATACAAATACTTATTCATACTTAACTTAGCTACCCGACAATGCCTTTTCAAGTATTAACAATCGGTACACCAGAGGTTAATCCTCTCCAGTCCTCTCGTACTAAGATTAGGCTTTTGCTTGTTTCAACTCTTTACAACAGATAAGGACCAAACTGTCTCACGACGTTTTTAACCCAGCTCACGTACCACTTTAATTGGCGAACAGCCAAACCCTTAGGAGCTTGTGCACCCCTAGGATGTGATGAGCCGACATCGAGGTGCCAAACGATCTTTTCGATGAGGACTCTCTAAGATCATCAGCCTGTTATCCCTAACGTAACTTTTATCCGTTGACGATAGCAATTCCATTTTCCACTATCGGGTCATTATATAAAGCTTAAAAAAACTTCTTAAATATTCGTAGATATCTAAGTCTTGTTAATCATATTATTACACTTTAATGATCTATATTCCTTCTAAAGATAAATCATAAATTAACAAATTAGCACCGCCGATACTTTATCGGTGGCAGCCGCCCCAGCTAAACTGCCTCTTATACTTTTATCTTCGCAATAATTTTTTTCAACGAGTAATTTAATAAATTTTTTAAAAAGTAGTATTACATTATTGTTATAAACTCCTACCTATTCTAGATAATAAAAAAATACTAAAAAAATATAATAACAGTAAAGTTGTATAGGGTCTTTCCGTCTAATTGCAACTCATTCGCATCTTCACAAATAATTCAATTTCACCCAAATAATACTGGAGACAGTAGAACAGTCGTTACTCCGTTCGTGCAGGACGGAACTTACCCGTCAAGGGATTTTGCTACCTTAGGACCGTCAGAATTACGGCCGCCGTTCACTGGGATTTATAAATAAGCTTTCACTTACTTGTTTTATCTTGCAGTACTGGGCAGGAGTCAAACTTTATACATCATTATAACATTTCGCAAAGTCTTGTGTTTTTAATAAACAGTCGCTATTCCCTCTTCAATGATACCTATAAGGTACTTCTTCTCCCGAAGTTACGAAGCTAATTTGCCGAGTTCCTTCAGTATTATTCATTTATTAGTCTTGGTTTTTTCAACACACCCACTAGTTTCAGATTTAATACGATTATATTTCTAAATTATTTCCCGATTATTTAAATTTCACAAACCTAAATAATGTCATTTTAGAAAAACCCATCAATCTAAACTTTCGTCTTAATTTTAGGGATCGATTCACATAATAAGGATTATCCTGGTATTAAAACTCTTGGGCTTAAGACTTTAATGTTTCTCACATTAACGGTTACTTATACTAGCATTTTTATTTTTGATATCTCCAACCTATCTTACGATAATTCTTCACTGATATACAAAACATTCCACTACCATAAATCTACAATTTCGGTGGTTTTTTTAATCTTCAATTATTTTCAATAATCTACTTAATACTAACAAACCTTAGTGTATATATAATCCGCTACGACGCGTTTTTTAAAGGATGACAGCTTCCATACCGACCTTTTATATATGTTAAGTAAACCATATTTTTAAAATTAAAAAACACTTTAAAACCTTAATTAGTAGTCTGGGCTGTTTCCCTCTCGTCTTTCAACCTTTGCGCTAAAAGACTGCACATAATTTTTGATTAAAAGGACATTATATCTTTTTATTAAGGTTTCCCTCAAAAAAAAACCTTCCTCTCATAAAAAAATCATGTTCTACTTAAATAGTTTTCGTGGAAAACCAGCTATCACTCTGTTAGATTAGCCTTTCACCCCTAATCACAAGTCATCCGAGACTATTGCAACAGTCACCGGTTCGGTCCTAAAATACAAAGTATTCCCAAACCTGCTCATAATTAGATCACAGAGCTTCGGGTCTAATTTTATTAACTATATATTATACAGATTAATCAAGTATTAGTTAACTTAATTATTATTAAATAGTTTACAACCAATACACCAATGATGTGTACTTTATATAAAGTTCTTTAATTAATTAAATTACCTAAATTATAAAATGTTAAATTTTATAATTTACTAATTTCTCAGTTAAAATATATAACATTTTTAAATTACTTTAGCCTACAATAAATTAAGCTCGCTAATAAAATTAACTCACTAGTCCATTATACAAAAGGTACACTGTAGTTTAAACATCAGTCGATATTTACATTAAATTTCAAAATCTTTTCACATATATGTGTTATATTCTTTTCATCTTTCACTCACATTACTTGTTCACTATCAATTTAGTTAGTTAAAATTATGCAGATGGTTCTGCAATCTTCGCCCACCGTATCATGAAGCGGGTTACTTTAATAAACTAGTATTTATCTTAGACTCTCACTAAATATTGTATAGTATTCCAACTACTTCTTATACCAATTTTTTAGAAGAATTCGCTCGCCACTACTACCTTCTCATTTTTTATTTTTTTTTATAGTTACTGAGATGTTTCACTTCACTCTATTTAATATAACTTGTGTTTCATAAATTTTTAAAATATTTAAACACAATTTTCGTTTTTTTAAAAACGATAACTAATTAAATTTAGATATCCCTTTAATGCTTTCATTATTTATATTTAATATCTGACAAAGAATATGTATATACATCAATTGATGAATCAAAGAAATAATTAGTTACTCAAGTAACCCTATAAGTATCACTAAATACAGCAGACATTCGTCTCTTTGAACCAGATTTTGTAATTGAGTGGTTTCAAATAAAATCATGCATTGCATTTAAATATGTATTTCTTATATCTGCGTTTAATTTACGAAGATTATACTCGTGAGTAAATAATTGATGAAATGCCATTTCTTTCAATGTATAATGATTAAAATTAAAAATAAATAAATCTCCCATTAAAGCATATATAATATATTGTAAACTTTCTGATCATATAATTAATAAATGAAAAGGTGACTGAATATAAGGTCTATATTTTAAAAACATAGCTAAAAATGGTAATACATGATATAAATAAACCAAAAACCCTATAATATAACAACAGTATAAATTAAAGTAACAAGCTGAAAGCATTGTATAAGAACTCTTTCGTCTATTATATAATCGTAATAAATAAAAAAATCATCAAATAAATAAAATAAAATGATGTCACATTTTAATAATCACTAAAAAATATCACATCGCAATTCGTTTAGGTAAAAAACCAACTCTACGAGGATAAAAAAATCCACTATAATTTGTATAATCATTAGCAATTGTTACAAATGTAGGTAATTTAGTACTTGCTAAATAATTTGTATCATTACTTAAAGAAATCGGAGGAAACATACAATTCACAGGATCACTTAAAAGATATAAATATTTTGGATTTGCAGAATGTTTATTGGTAATAAAAGTCATACCTATATGATCTCATCAGTAAGATTGAGAAGTTAATGGTAATCAAGTATATCTATCATATTCTTTAAAACCTGCTATATTTTCTAATTTAAATGGATGTAAATATGAATGATTAATTATATTTCCAATAGTAATTTCAATAGGACTATAATAACTAAAATTATCTCGATAATGATGACCCATGTAACACTCTAATCATCAATATGAAGAAATAGAGTAAACAATACTACTAGATTTTCTATAACGTCAATTAGTACCATTATCAATATTAACAACTTCTCTAAATAACAAAGTTATTAAATCCCTTCAAACCAATAAAAATAATAATAATATAATAACTAATGTAATAAAAAATTGTGTTCGTCATAATTGTCATTTTAAACTAAATCGCATTAAATATACTAATCACATAACATATGTAAACAAAGTTAATTCAAATATAAACCCTTTTTTTGGAAATCAAAAATGTCTTGGAATAATAACAATTGGACCTCAAGACATTCAACATGAAACTAATAATAAACCCGTTAAAGTTACCACCTCAACAACCCAAAAAGAAGCAAAACCCTTTAATCATAATTTTCGATCACCTCTTGTAAAGCGTCCAAATTGAGTTCTACGTCAAACTGAAACACCTCAAACATAAATTCAAAAAACAAGACAAACTAATAAAAGTAATGCAATTTTATTAGGAAAAATTATATATAAAGAAGTTGAAAAGTTTAAAATGTAATCAAAAAAAAAAAGTCACTCAAACACTCAAGAAATCAAAAAAATCATAAAAATTATATTAATTGATTGTAAAACAATCAAATAATTTGTAAAATAATATATTAAATTTTTTTTTAGAATATTCATTTAACAAAATTATATAACTGTATTAAGTTTTCGTAAATTTAAATATGTACGAATATATAATAAACCTAAACTTTGACGTGAAAGTTTAGAATTTGAAATATAAAACTTATTAATTAACAAATACATTAATTTAGAAGATATAAAAGGTAATCCTTTATTTTTTGAATCACTAGATTTTTTTAAATAAAATGATAATGAAACATTTAAAAAAAAAAAAATAAGACTAATTAAAACAATCACATGTCCAAATGAAGAAACACTATGTCAACTAGCATAACTTCAAGGATAGTCTTGAATTCTTCTAGGCATTCCTGCATAACCTAATCATAAAGCAGGCATAAAAGTACAAATATGACCTATAAAATGATAAAATACTTGTATTGCTGCAAAGAATCAATTATATGATACACCAGTAAACTCTCGAAAATTAAATAAAATATAACCAAATAATGCTACCATTAAAGAACCCGACAACATTATGTGGAAATGACCTATAATAAAATATGTATCATGTAAAATAATATCAGTAGCTGCATGAGCACAAAAACTACCAGTTACACCACCTATAACGAAAAAACTAACAAATGAAATGGCATATAATAATTCAGCAGTTAAAAATGTTGTACTATTTGCAAGTGATCCAACTCATCCACAAACTTTTACAGATGCAGGTAGTGCAATCATAACAGTTACAACAAAAAATAATATTCTTGCTTTATTATCAATTCCCACCAAATACATATGATGACCTCAAACAACAAAACCCATACTTGCAATTGCTTGCATAGCATAAATCATATGCATTTTACTTCCTAAAGGTTTTCGTACATAATATGGAATTAAAGTACTTGCAATTCCAAAAGCAGGCATTACTAATATATATACTTCTGGATGACCAAAAAATCAAAAAATATGTTGAAATAATAACATATCTCCACCAGCCCTAACTGTAAAAAATGCAGTTTGAAAATGTCTATCACCAATTAACATAAATAAACCTGCATTTAAAATAGGACTAACAATAATTAAAATTCTTAAAGAAATAAAAATTGCTAATAAAGCAATAGGATAAAACTCTCGTTGATAACGTGAACCTCTTCCCTTTAAATATCTTCAAGTTACAACTAAATTAATTAAAGTTAATGTAGATGAAACTGTTGCAACAATTAGAGCTGCTAACGCTCAATCTAATGGAGCTCCTGTATATCTACTATGAGAAAAAGGTGTTGTAAATGTTCAACCAGCCATTGTATTTGTTAAATCTGATTCAACACTAATAGCAGGTAAATAAGAATTTAAACCAGAAAAACTATTTGGTAAAGTCGTACAATTACATAATTCAGTATTGATTAAATTCAAATAGTTATCTATTTCATATAAATCAATTCAACTTTTAGTTTCATATTGAAAATTATAATCATTATAACTATACAAACTTTTATCGTTTTTAAATACTAAAAATAGTTGATTATTATTAACTCAACTTCACTCTCTTTGACCAAAATTTGATTCATATTTAATACTTAAAGGACTAACTTTCATACCTTCTCATAAAGTTCTTAAAGCAATAACTAAAGCAGAAGGTAAAACTCAAAAACTAAAATTATTTAAACGTGGATATGCAACATCTCTTGCCCCAACTTGAACTGGTAAAAAATAATTACCAAATCCTCCAAATACTACTGGAGTAACCAAAAAAAAAACCATAATTACTGCATGCATAGCCATAACAACATGATAGGCATTAGCATTATTTGTAAAAACTAAAGAACCAGGTTGAGCTAATTCTAATCGAATTAATGAAGATAACGTAGTTCCAAACAAACCACTAAAAGATGCAAACATTAAATACATTAAGCCTAATTTTTTATGATTGGTAGTAAAAAGTCAGTTTCTTGCAAAAGCTCGAATAAACTTAACAATATCACTTACTAAAAAAGCAATAGAAATACACATTAACGTAAATTTTTGATTAATTTTACGAAAATATTTTTTGACAAATCTATACAATAAATTACTAGGAGAATTCATTTAACAAAATTAAATTGATGTATATAAAAATAAAACATAAAATAAAACAGTTAACATTTCATGTCAAAAAAAAAAAAAATTTCAAGAAAATGATAAGTTAAAAAATACTCAAAAATAAATTAAAATAATTAAAAATAAGTAAATTAATACTCATAAATATAATGAATAATAAGATAATGAATAAAATAAATATTTAAATATAAACAAATTTTTAAAAAAATATGAACTAAATAAAGCTACATGATTAGTGTCAATTAAATTTACCCAAAAAATACCAAAAAACATTATAATAATTCCTAATAAAATTAAATCAAACGTATACAATAAAGAATTATTTTTTATCTTATAAATGCTTTTATGACCATTTTTTGTACCAAAAAAAACTAAATAACCTAATCTAAAAACATATATAGCAGTAAAAAAATAAGAAAATAATAATATAAATTCACACCCCCTAACTACTAACGAATTATTAAAAACAGCAGAACATATATAATATTTACAATAATAACCACTTCAGTAAGGTAAACCTACTAAACACAAACCACCTACAAAATAAGCAACCCATAAAACTGGAATATATAAAAATAAACCACCCATTCAACGAATATCTTGACAACCGTTACAATGTAAAATAATACCACCCATAACTAAAAATAAAAAAATTTTTATATATGCATGAATTATAATAACTATTAACATCTCGTAATAAGCCCCTAAAGCACATAATGTAAACATATACCCCATATTACTAATAGTTGAATACGCCATTACAACTTTTAACTCATACTGAAAACAAGCTATTACAGAACCACTAAATGCTGAAAATACACCCATTAAATACATTAAAATTTGTGCACAACTACTAAACTCTAAAATATTTACTAAACGATATATTAATACTAAACCTGCAATCACAAGAGTTGAAGAATGCATTAATGCAGAAGCTCCTAGTGGAGCCTCCATAGCTTCTAACAATCATATATGAAAACCATACTGTGCAGACTTTACACTACCACCTAATACTAATATAATACCTAATAATTCAATAAATGAAACACTATAAGAACCCAGTAAATAATTATAATTTAAATAATTTAAAATGGTATAGTTAATTTCAATAAAGTTACTAGCTCCAATTTGCCCTAATATTAAACATATTAAAACCATTACGAAAAAATCACCAATTTTATTTAAAACAAAAACTTTAAAAGAAGCCTTCAAACCTCTAACTCGCTCACATCAAAAATTAATTAAAAATAAAGACATAAAACCAATCCCCTCTCAACCAAAATAAAAAAAAATTATATTATCACTTAAAACTGTAATTAACATAAAAATTAAAAAAAATCCTAACTCAATTAAAAAAAAAACCCCATCTTTATCATTTCATAAATCAACGTAAACAAATAAAATAACAAAAAAAGCCCCACTAATCATAACAAAAGCTAAAATAATACCAAAAAAGTCTAATTTAAAACCGACATATATATGGATATTATTACCCAATTCTGCTCATAAAAAATTTGTCATTCCATAAGTATAAGAATAAAATCATGAAAAATAAAGATCCCATCAAACAAAAAAAATACTTAATAATAAATTTACTAAAACTAATACAAACACACCAATATAACCTAATGATCATATATTTAATCAACTATAAACAAACGTACAACTTAATAAAATTAAACTAAAAATAGTGATTTATTTTACAGCTATAAAAATTATTTTTTTTTTTAAATTTAAATAAACATTTATTACAAGTAAAAGACAACTGCAATTTTAATGGATATTTAATAAAAAATCTTAAAAAACTATAATTTCAAATAAAAATTAATAATAAAAAACGTTTATACCTTATATGAATAAACGAATATTTTAAAAGAACATAATTACAAAAAATATTTAAAAAAAATCTAACTTTTTTTAAAATATAATTTCCTCTACTAAAACAATAATATAAAGAACGGGTTAACTTTAATATATATCTTTTAAAATAATAAACAAAAGCGATATTAATAAAATCATTTATAAAAAAATGATAACAACTTCTAAAAAATCGTCTTTTTTCAAGATTTGCATAACGTAAATATTGAATTCAACTAAGAAATAAATTAATTCAACGAAATAGAACTTGTTTACGATTAAATCCTAATATTTTTTTTCCTAATCAATGGCAATAAACAATAACCCTTCTATAATTAAATATATATAATCCTAACCTCCTACGATAAGAAAGACGTAAAAAACATGCTAACAATATATCATAAATACATAATAAAATAGAAGTATTATATCAAAAAAAAAATTTAAATATATTATGAAACTTTAAATATAAAAAAACTTGAATATTTTTAAATGTAAAAAATACACAAATCAATAATATCGTCTTATAATAAATATTAAAAAAAAAACGTAAAATAACTTTTAATGGATAAATAATTCTTTTTCGTTTTTTTTTATAATCATACATTAAAAAACTTGTATCATAAGAAAAAACAAACGTTCGACTAAGTCACATAAAAAAAAATCAACATAATACTATAAAAAATAAAATTCTAAAAAAAAAAGAAGAAATAAAAAAAAAACAACTTAAAAATAAAATAATAAAAAAATTTAAAAAATTTATACATATAAATTTATAAAAAAAATTTACACAATTTAAAAAAAATAATTTATTTTCAAATTGTAATTTAATTCATTCTAAAAAATATAAAATTATATTAAAAATTTTTTTTTCACAAAATAATATTAAAAAGATAATGATATATTTTAATAAATTATATATTACTTTATGACTAATAATAGAATATACTAAAAATAAACTAACTAATAAAATAGCCTTTAACTTAATAAAAAATCAATAAATATTATGTCTTACTAAAATAGTACTTAAAATATATATATAACTTAAAAACATATTTATTTGGTAAACACAATAACAAAATATGAAAGAATGTATAATTTTCATATATAAAAAATTTAATATAGAATAAAAAATAGGTACTCAACCCTCAAATTTTAACAAAAATAATATTATAGAATAACTAATTATAAAATAAAATAAAAAAATTTTTAATATTTCAACAATATATTTTGATCAAGATAATTTTAAAAATAATTGTACAATTATTGCTAAAATTTTAAAAAACATATCATTCGAAAATATATCATTTTTAAATAAAACTAAAACAAACAAAAACTTAATATAAAAAATTTTTAATACAAAATAAAAAGAAGATACAAAAAAATATAAAAAACCTCTTACATTACTTAAAAAAATTATTATTTTTTTAAAAAAACCTATTATTTCTTTAACAACATTTTTTATAAATCCACCTATAATGCTAATAATTCAATCTATAACTCAGGTTAAATCATTTATAAAAAAATATGGTAACTCAGTAACTCAAAAAGTTATAATATTAATACAAGTATTTATTAATTCTACAACTAAACCCTCTAATATCTCTATAATAAACTCAACTACACTTATTACTATACCTGACAGTGTACCAATAATACCTGTCAATGTACCAAGAATACCTGTCAATATACCAAGAATATCAATCAATGTATCAAAAAGACCATCATCATTCTCCTTATCATCCTTTTTTTCACCTTTCTTTTCATCCGTATCATTCTCCTTATCATCCTTTTTTTCACCTTTCTTTTCGTCAGTACCACCTTTCTTATTGCCCTTTTTTTCATCAACCTCATCTTTAATTCCACCCTTAATATCCTTAATATCACCTTTGATCTCAACTTCAATTTCATTATCTTTAAAAAATACTTCTTTAACTATTATAAAACCTGTTAAATTCATAATACAAAAAAATAAATTTACAACTATTGTATTATTTAAATATAATATATTAAATATTAAAGTTGAATAAAAATCAATAAAAGTTATAAAATTATACACATTTTGAAGAAAAAATTCGAAATATTCATCAAAAGGAATTATCACCGTCTCTTTAAGCAAATTAATGTTATTTAAATTTTCAATTAAACAATAAATAATTACATTTATACAAATAATACTCAAAATTATAATTTATTAGAATGTTATTATTTCTTTCTTTAATATAAAAATACAAAAAAAAAAAAAAAAAAACTGAAAAATGAAATAATAAAAAAATTTTACACAATTTTAAAAAAGACTTATTAATACCAATAATTTTATCTTTAATTCTCAATAATTCACATTGCAACATAACAAAGTATATAAAATCAAAATAAATCTTTAAAATTATACATTAATAACCTATATAATTAAAAACACTACTATTTCTATAATAACTTTAATTACAAATACTATTTTCTAAAAATATTTAGAAAATAGTTCAATTAAATTTT
>JFJP01039770.1_pt1 | contig 12693 bp, 14 predicted proteins | sample 431651 | NCBI WGS metagenome assembly JFJP01 (sample SAMN02602958, study PRJNA72255) | Microbial mat metagenome, whole genome shotgun sequencing project. | biome: fresh water; feature: sink hole; material: water; isolation source: purple microbial (photo- and chemosynthetic) mats found in... | reverse complement strand
TAAAGACGGTAATGGCCGTATCGGCCGTATTCTCATCCCCTTGTTTCTGTTTCAGAAAAAGAAACTTTCCCAGCCCATGTTTTATCTGAGTTCCTATCTTGAAGCCAATAGGGAAGACTATTATTTGCATTTACAGAATATCTCCCGTGAAGGAGACTGGAACGGCTGGATTGATTTTTTTTTAAAAGCGATTAAAGTACAGGCCAAATATAATAATTTTAAAGTCAAAGCCATTATGGAACTTTATGAGGACATGAAGACAAAGATCCATGAGATTACCCACTCACAATATGTGATCCATTTGCTGGATGCTGTCTTTGATCGGCCGATATTTGGAACCACTGATCTTGTAACACGTTCCAAAATGAACAAAAAAACAGTAGGAAATTCTTTGATGAAATCAATCGAAGCATTAATCCTGAAAATGTCAGGTACGAAATGGTTGACGGTTATGGCAAATTAATGGAAATCGTTGAGCCTGTCCGCCCATCATCAATAAATCAAAATTTTTAAATGTAACCACAGGGCATTAACATTATGAACTGTATTGACCCATTGACCATCAAAGCCCCTTTGCAAAAGCAGTTCAGGAACCGGGACCTATCCATTGAACTTAACTGCCGGGGAAACGACCGCTATACAAAGGTCAGTTTCCCTATCAAATACGGTCTTTTTTCAAAACTTGAAACCCGTGATTATATATTTGAATTCAATCTTAACCATGAGATCCGACATGCAAAATCCAAGAAAAAAACCTGGTGCGATCCATCCGAATGGCTGAAACGAAGCATGGGAAATGACTGGGTCTATTATTCCACTGGCGGATATTCAGGGGTTTTTGAAGCTCTGGGGGAATATTATCTTCCCAATTTGATGTACCCGACAAATTCCCTGCTTGGCGGCAAACCCTTTGAAGAAAATGAAATCCATCATATTGTTGCAAACTGGCATGAGATTGTATCCAGCCTGCCGGATACCGGGCTGCCCGATATTTTTTCCGAATGGCTTCAGGACATCAGACAAAAACCCCCTGAAGCGCTTGAAAAAAAAGCCCAAACCCTCTTTGACATCATCGGATCAAGGGTAACAGTCATGCCGCCGGATGCCCGCCATGTGGATTATAATTTCATTCCGCTGACCATTGCGGATGGTTGTCTTTACAAATGCACCTTCTGCAAAGTGAAGAATAAAAAGCCTTTTTACGTCCGATCGGAGGCTAATATCGACAGTCAGATGGTGGCGCTGAATAAATTATATGGAAAGGACATCGTAAATTTCAATGCCCTTTTTCTTGGGGAACATGATGCCTTGAATGCACCCGCTGAACTCATCATTGAAACCGCCCGAAAAGCCTATGAGGGTTTCGGTTTTGATTCATCCTTTATGAAAGGCAGCTTTCTTTTCATGTTCGGAAGTGTTGACTCGTTTTTAAATGCTGATCCCTTTCTCTTCAAGGGACTGGAAAAGCTTCCTTTTCAAACTTTTGTCAATATCGGACTTGAATCCTGTGACAAAACCACTCTTGACCTTCTGGGAAAACCCATCACCCCTGAAAAAGTGAGAGCGGCTTTTGAAAAGGCCCAGCACATAAACGATACGCTCTCCAATGTGGAAATCAGTTGCAATTTTGTTATGGACGACTCCCTGCCCGATACCCATCACGACTCCCTGCTTTCCCTGATCCGGGGGAGCAACCAAAGGATAAGGCCCAAAGGCTGTATTTATCTGTCCCCCTTAAAATTCGGCAACCCTTCCCGTGAAATCCTTTATGACTTTTATAAGCTCAAAGCCTTAAGCCGTTTCCCGACTTTTTTATACCTGATCCAAAGACTATAAAGCCTCGAATGGATGCTGTGCCTGTTGTGAAGTCAATAGTGTAAAAATTTCGGTCTGCAATCCAGGCAGAGGCGACGGCATTGATATGAAAGCCTTGTTTCAAAAATAGATAAACTGCTTTTCTCAACTTCCAGCGAAGAAATATTGATCTAAATTCAAAACCCCTGTATTGAACTGAATACTTATTAATGTAACCGGGAGTAGTTTATGAAATTTGTCAAAGAACCCACGTATAAAAAATATATTACCGGTGAAATTCCACGATTGGATGACCGGAATACCGCTTTGCAGCCGGTGCCACTGTTGATTATGGGGTCAGAAAAAACCTCCTGGGCTGTGAAATGGCGTCGATGTACAATCAGCAGTATCGGTTCAAGTCGACAGACCCGGAATTTATCCCATGGGCTTGACACCTCGGTTGAGACAATCCCTCCAAAAATATGAAATCAGAAGTTTTTTCTTACCCTGAAGCTCTTCGCTCCTGCGTGTGCTGTCCCAGGGAATGCCGGGCAAACCGGCTTTCCGGGGAGCTGGGATATTGCCGCACAGGAGCCGGATTCCAGATCGGGTCCATCTGTCTTCATCAGGGGGAAGAGCCTGTCATCAGCGGAGAAAACGGCATCTGCAATGTATTTTTCACCCATTGCAATCTTCACTGCTGCTATTGCCAGAATCATCAGATCAGCAGGAATGACGGCCCGCAGATCGAATATATCCTGACCCTGGATGAGGTGACCCAGCGGATAGAATCCCTGCTGGATCAAGGCGCCTCTGCCCTTGGTTTTGTCTCCCCCTCCCATGTGATCCCCCAGGTTCAAGCCATCATCATGGCTTTGCAGGAAAAAAGGCAGACACCGGTCACGGTTTACAATACTCACGCCTATGACCGGGTGGACAGCCTTAAATCTCTTGCATCCCTGATCCGGGTCTGGCTGCCGGATCTGAAATACATGGACTCAGGGCTTGCACAAGGTCTTTCCGGTGCACCCGACTACCCCCGGATCGCCACAGCAGCCATCCGTGAAATGGTGAGGCAAAAAGGGCTCGATCTAAAACTTAATACCAGAGGTGAAATCCAGGAAGGCGTAATCGTCCGCCACCTGGTACTTCCAGGGCAGGTGGAAAACAGCAAAAATGTCCTGCGGTTTCTTGCCAGAGAAATATCCCCGGACATCACCATTTCCCTCATGGCCCAATATTATCCCACCCCCCATGTTGCCGGTTTGGATGGACTGAACCGGAGCGTGACACCGGCAGAATACGATGAAGTACTGGATGAAATGGATTGTCTGGGTATGGAAAACGGCTGGGTCCAGGACCTGGACAGCAAAGACACCTATCAGCCTGATTTTGCAGAATCCCATCCCTTTGAATTTTAACCCACTTGATTTTAACCCCTTTTTGATGTTAGGGTGCCGATCATGAAAAACCAATTGCTCGTATCCCTGCACGGCGGCCACAGCGGAGAGTTCTGCAGCCATGCAAAAGATCATCTGGAAGATATCATTTTAAGATATATCGACCTTGGCTTTACCAAAGTCGGGATTACGGAACATATTCCCCCGGCCCATGAAGACTTTATTTACCCGGATGAAAAAATGCTGGGCCTGACAGTCGAGAATCTTGAAAAAAGATTTGCTGCGTATTTCCAAAAGCTTCGCAGCCTTCAAAAAAAATATGCATCAGAGATTCAAATCTTCGCTGGCATGGAAACTGAAACCTATGCAGGATATGCTGCCCATATAAAAACTCTCATTTCAAGATTCAACCCGGATTACATCGTCGGCTCGGTCCATCATGTGAATGATATCTGTTTTGATTATAGCCGGGAAGATTATGACCGGGTGGTTGCCTTGTGCGGCTCCCATGAGGCGCTGTATGAACAGTATTTTGATCATCAGATGGATATGATCCTTACCTTGAAACCATTTGTTGTAGCTCATTTCGACCTTGTGCGGATCTTTGACCCGGAATATGAAAAAAGGCTTTTGATTCCCTCCATCCGGGAAAAAATTCTCCGGAATCTGGGACTTATCAAATCCCTGAATCTGGTTTTGGATTTCAACCTCCGACCCCTGAAAAGAGGTGAAAAAGAGCCTTATATCACCACCTCCATCCGGAAAACGGCCAAAGAAATGGGAATTCCTCTTGTTCCGGGGGATGATTCCCATGGTGTGAGCGAAGCCGGAGGCCATGTGGAAAGGGCAATCACTATCCTGGCATCGGAAGGATTCGGTACAGACTGGCCTGACCCGATTCTTATCACCTGATATGAAAAAAGGAAAACACCAGTAATGAAAGCAGTGGTTCAGCGGGTTAAAAATGCACATGTAACAGTGGATGATCAGATTGTTTCCAAAATCGGCCACGGACTCATGGTTCTTCTGGGCGTATCCGAAGACGACTCGGAAAAGGATGCAGATTTCCTCGTGGAAAAAATCATCAACCTGCGCATATTTGAAGACGATCAAGGCAAACTGAACATCTCTTTGATGGATGTCACAGGAGAGCTTCTGGTGGTGTCCCAGTTCACCCTTCTCGGCGATTGCAGGAAAGGCAGGCGGCCTTCCTATATCAAAGCAGCCGCACCTGAAAAAGCCCATACTCTTTATGAATATTTCATCCGCAAGGCCCAGGCACTAGGGGTTGTGACAAAATCAGGGGTTTTCCAGGCCATGATGGCGGTATCCCTCATCAATCAGGGACCGGTCACCCTAATTCTGGACACCAAAGAAAAATGAACCCGGACACGGACAATCTTTCCATCATTCTTGTAAAGCCTCAAGGCCCCATCAATATCGGTTCTGTGGCGAGGGTTATGATGAATTTTGGCTTTACCCGGCTCCGGCTCGTGGACCCCACTTCGGAATATCTGTCTCTACCGGCCAAAAAAATGGCCTTGACCGCCTTTCCCATTCTTGAAAATGCCCTGGTTTTTGATGATCTCAAAGCAGCCCTATCCGATATCCAGGTGGCCTTCGGCACCACCCGCAGGTTTGGCAAATACAGGGAAAATTTTTTTACACCGGCCGCGGCTGCCGAACAATTCCTTCAGATCCTTGCCGACACAACCTCTGCCCTGGTGCTGGGGCCTGAAGACAACGGACTTGAAACAAAGGACCTGGACCTTTGCCGCCATTTTATCACCATCCCGACCCATGATGGATTCCCCTCCATGAACCTGAGCCATGCCCTGGCCATCCTGCTCTATGAAATTTCCATATCCTCGGCTAAATTTAAAAAACCACCTGGCCTGCCGGGAAAAAAACTTGCCGAAGGAGATGAAATCGAGCACATGTTTGCCCATATGAGAGAAAGCTTCATCAATATTGAATTTCTCGACAAACAGAATCCGGAGCATGTTTTGCGGACCTTTCGGCGGATCTTTGGCGTCAGCGGGCTCACATCACGGGATGTCCGGGTCATCCGGGGGCTCATGAGCCGGATTGACTGGACGGAAAACGAAAGGAGGAAACACACCCATGTTCACAATAGATGACCTTTTGGAAGTGGCCGTAAAGATGGAAAAAAATGGGGAGGCGGTTTATAAAAACGCATTAAAAAAAAGCAAAGACAAAACTCTGACAGACCTTCTCACCTGGATGGCGGCTGAAGAGAACTCTCATGGCCGCTGGTTCCTGGATCAGAAAGGCCGCCTGTCTCTTAAACCGGAAGAAAAAGACCTGAAAAAAATGATTCCTGAAGTTCTTCAGGACATGATGGGAGAAAAAACCCTTTCTCTGGATGATGTGGAGTTTGACAGGATATCCTCACCTTTGGAGCTCCTGAAAACATTTATTGAATTTGAAAAAGACACGATTCAGTTCTACGAACTTCTTGAAATGTTCATTGAAGAGGAAGATACGTTAAAAGGGCTGAAAAAAATCATCCGGGAAGAAAAAACCCATGTTGAAAGACTGACCGTCATGATGAAGCAGACAACAACAGGCCTTTGAAGAACAGATACTTCTTCAAAGGCCTGTTGACTTAAACCTTACTCAACTTGTTCATACTCTATGGAAATAGTAACCGTCCGGTTAAATGACCGCCCTTCAGGGGTTTCATTGTCATATGGCGGATCATGGGGGCCGTTGCCTGTGAAACTGATCCTCTCCGGTGATGAAACAGCGCTGTCCATCACACCCTGGTAAACCGTTTTGGCCCTGCGCTGGGAAAGAGCGACATTGTAAGCTTCCGTACCGATGATATCCGTCTGCCCCACAATCGTTACCGTTGCTTCGGGCAGTTCTTTTATCCTTTTTACAACGCGGTCAATGACAGTTTTGTTCCTTTCCTTTATGTCTGCACTGTCATAATCAAACAAAATTAAGGCATATTTTTCAATCACTTTATATTCAAGCTTCTGGACTTTACTTTCCACTCTTTTATTATATTTGACGGGAATTTTCACCACCTCTGTGGCAAAGACCTCCCCCGTAATATCAGTCATGTTTGCGACGATTGAAAGCTCATGAAAGGCGCCTATTTTTCCGAGCCCGTATTCAACAAGGCTGAAGGTATCGTCAGGAAGTTTGTTTCCCTGACCTTCCACGGTTTTTAAGACTTGCCCGTCACCTTTGATTTCGATTTTCCAGTCCTTGATATCATACCCCGGCGTGATATTTGGCTGAATATGAATATCGTTGGAATCGGCAATTTCAAAGGTATATGTGCTTTTTATGGAATCCAGGATCTCGGGAGAATCGGAATGAATCTCCACCCGCTGGTTTTCAAGCCATGCCGCTTCAACATTGCCGGTGCTCGGTTTTTCAGGCAATTTGCGGGCATTGACGGTAATCCTGCCCGGGTCAACCTCCCATACATATTGCAGGTATGACCGGACGCTTTCCGCACGCGCACGGGAAAGCGTTATGTTATTCTTTTCATCGCCCCTGTCACTGACACATCCCACAAGTTCAATGGCTGCTCCTGGAGCCTCAGAAAGGCGTTTACCGATAATGTTCAGCACATGATAATATTTTGTGATGGTGTTGCGTAACATCTTTTCATCAAATTCCTGTGCCTCGGCCTGGTTTTTCAATAAATTGTAACGTTCCGGAATTTTGCTCTGACCTGTGTCAAAAAAGACATAATTGAGCAGGGGGGAGCTGTCAACTATTGTCAACTGCTCAATGGATACGGCGGACGGACTGACCACCAATGAACCCTGGGGTGGATTAAAAAAATTATATTCAACCACGTACTGATGGAGCAAGGTGGTGGAAATATTTTTAAAAATAGGCAGCAGATTTTCTGCCGAACTTGCTTTCCAGGATTTCCCCCCATTGGTTTCAGCAAAAGAGTCTAAAAATGGGTCCTTTTTTTCAATGGGCATAAAATCAATGGCATAGGCGTTGAAATTCTTTAACCCTTTTGCCTTAGGCGCAATGATATCTTTTTTAATATTGCTGTTCAGGTCTTCCCCATCTGAAAAAACTACCAGGAATTTATTATTTTTTTCAGGCAGTTTTGAAATCAGGTGCAAACCCCCAAGGATACCTTCATATAAAAATGTCTCGCCGCTCATTCCTTCTTTAAAGCTTTTTTGGAAAAAGCGTTGCAGGTCTTTCATATTGTTGGATTTAAAGGTGTTTAAGCGTAAATTACGGCCATCGACCGGAAGACTTTTTTTGCCGTCAAACACAACAACCTGGACCTCATCAATGGGCCTGACGATTTTTAAAAATTCCTCCAGTGCGGCCAAAAGGGGCTCTACAGCTTTGCGTTCTTCCATGGAAAAAGAATTGTCCACCACGAGAACATAATTGATGGCCACATCTTTCCTTGTTTTCAGGACTTCGGCATTGATGACGTTTGCCTTGATATCGCCCTTGATCACCTTAAAATTCTCGGTCATCAGATCTTTGATGGGCTTATCTTCTGCATCCAGGGCAGAAACCAGGACTTTTGTCTCATCAATCGGTTGAAACGTGATTTTTGCCTCACGGCCCGGTATCAGAACTTTTAGCTCCCCTTCCGGGGTAAAGGCAAGGCTCACGCCGGACAATAGAAGACACATCCACAGCATCATAAAAAACATCATTCTTTTTGATTTCATTTTATCTCTCCAATATAAAAGCATGGGTTTTAAGTCATGATACACGCCCGGTTAAAAATGTCAAAATATTTGTCCTTTGCCGTGTTGATCCGACCCTGAAGCAATAACAGGTATAATCGGGCTCCGGTCAGAAAATGGGGGATTACTTATTGTGTTCTCCCATAGCTTGGTATATGACCTGATCTGTGCCATTTTCCTGCTTCGGGAATCATATGCCCGGATGAAGGTAGCCATGAAATTGTTGATCGATAGATGGAAATTGTAAAAGAACCCAATGAAATGCGCCCATTCGTTTGATTCGCAATCCTACGTTGGAGAACATCATGAACTCAATTTGTATCTTTTTAGGTTCCAACCCCGGTGCTGACCCGGTTTATGCCCGGGCCGCCCGGGACATGGGCAGGGAACTGGCCGCGCGCGGCCTCACCTGCATCTATGGCGGGTCTGACACAGGCCTTATGAAACTTCTGGCTGACAGTGTCCTGGAATCGGGCGGCAAGGTGATCGGGGTTACGGTCCAGGCCTTGCGGGATAAGGAAATTTTCCATCCGGGACTCACACAACTTTACGTTGTCCCCACTATGAACGAAAGAAAGGCCCTGATGGTGGACCTGTCTGACGGGTTTGTGGCCCTGCCGGGCGGTGTGGGAACCGTTGAGGAATTTTTTGAAATCTATACCCTGTCTATCCTGGGGTTTCATTCCAAACCCTTCGGGCTTCTCAATATCAATAATTATTATGCGCCCCTGGATGCCTTCCTGGACAATGCCGAGCGGGAAGGATTTCTGAAAGCCCCCCATAAGAAAGCCATTCTGCGGGCAGACAACGTCGCCGACATGCTGAAACTCATGACCGGCCGCCCCTAGCGGAAGAATTGGGCAATAGACTGAAACAGTCTATGCTGAAGGATGGCAATACGACCACCGTTGTTACAAGAGATAGCCAACATGTCCGAATGAACGTCTCCCCAACAGATTATATGCTGCTGCAGAAAGGAACGGTATACTCTGTTTCAAAGGATGATGACGGGAAGTGGATGGTCATGGACATGAGCCAGATGAAAGCCTTTACATCCGGAGGACTTGCAGGCCTCATGGCAGGTGGAGCAGCCCCGAAAGTGCCACAGAAGAAGAATTACACGGCCAGATATGAAAAAACCGGCAAAAAAGAACAGATCGCCGGTTATTCGGGCGAAGTGTATAATGTCAAAGTCATGGAAGGCGGCAAAATTGTAAGTCAGAATGAAATGGTCTTATGCAGTCATGATGATTTGAAAAAAGTGAACGATGCCTGGGAAGCCATTGGCTCAAAGATGGGGACTCTCATGGGTGAAAAAACAGATGGAAGCCTTGAAAAGGCTTTAAAGGAAGCTAAGACCGCCGGTTATGGGGGAATGCTGAGATACGGAGATGAAATGAAGCTTGAAAGCTTGAAAAAACAATCCCTTGACAATTCAACCTATCAGATCCCTCCCGGCGCAGAGATTGTGAAACTCGGTGCAATGCCGGGCATGACAGAGGAAGATTAGATTCGAGCCCGGAAATAAAAAGCCTTTTTTCAATTTTTTGTGCCTGTTCATAAGGTCAGGGGCGTATTCATTTCCGGAATCATGACCCTTATTTCCGGGTGATATTTTTCCATGTCATCAACAAAAGGCTTGATATCAACCATTTTCGAAATCGGCGGGAAAAAGCTGTCGTAATGGTGGGGGATAACGATGGCCGGTTTCAGAAGGTTCACATAGTCAAGACCGATCTTTAAGATATCCGAGTGACCCTGCAACGGCAGCATCAGAATATCAATGGGGTCATCCCCAATCTTTTCAAGTTCAGCCGGAGAAGATCCGGCGCTGCCGAAAAACTGGATGATTCTGTTTTCAACATAAAAGCGCCAGCTTAACACCTGACCGCAGGGAAAGCTGCGAATCAGGGGCAGATACTTGAAAAAGCGGATATTGATTTTCATAAGGGTGGAAAGTACCAGCGGCAGGTCGAACCGGACATGTTCACTGAAAAAAGCCTGTGCTGTAAATTCCGGAAAGTTGAAAACAGCATTATCCAAAAGAACCGGTTTAACTTTTTGTTTATCCATGCCGCTCTCTATAAAAAAATCCGCTGCCGTGTCTGAACAGTAAATATCAGCGCCTGTCTGTAAAGCAATCTGAGGGACATCTAGAATGTGATCAAAATGACCGTGGGAGATGAATATCCCGGAAGCGGTGAAGATATCGGAAGGGGTCAGGTTCTGCCTTGGAAAAGCTCTGGGATTGCGGGAAAGATAAGGATCAATCAGAAACACTTCTTTTCCTGTTTCGATTTGAAACCCTGCGGTGCCCAGCCATTTGATTTTCATGATAAGCGTCTCCTTGAAAAGATGTAAAAAAAACTTGACATATAGCTGCAATGTATCTATTAAGTATCTAATTAATAGCTGGTGTTTTTATACCCGCTATCATACAGGAGTTTAAAGCAATATGGCAATAAGTGATAAAAAAGTTGAAAATATTGAGCCGGATTATACTCGCAGAAAAGTGAAGTTTGAAGTTTATGGTGAGGAGATGATTGAAAAGACGGTCAACTCCAGCGGGAACAGCGGACGTGTCTATCTGCCGCCAGAGTGGATCGGCACAAAGGTCAAAGTTATAAAATGTTGACATGCATAAAGTCCAAAAAAGTGGACAATATCTGAGCGGATTCAGACGAAACCGCAACCCGGTTAAGGGCTGCATTACTTTTAAAAATACTAACGTTTCAACAATAAAAAGGAGAAGAAAAATGACGAATGTACCTGATAAAATTCAGACATGGCAGATGGTAAGTCCTTTTACAAAAAACAAGGAAACCGGGGAAGTCACACCCGGAAAACTTGAAAAAACAGAAATCCCCGTTCCTGAACTGAAAGCCGGGGAAGTTCTGGTAAAGGTTGCAGGCTGCGGCGTCTGCCATACCGACCTGGGTTATTTTTTTGATGGTGTGCCCACCGTCAGCAAACCCCCTTTAACACTGGGCCACGAGATTTCCGGAACCGTTGTAGCCGGTGATGCCGCCTGGATCGGTAAAGAAGTCATTATCCCGGCCGTTATGCCCTGCAGACAGTGCCTTTTATGCAAAACCGGAAAAGGAAACCGTTGCCTTGCCCAGAAAATGCCGGGAAACAGCATGGGAATTTATGGCGGTTTTTCAAGCCATATCCCTGTCCCCTCCATTGATCTTTGCGAAGTAAAAGACCGTGGTGATATCCCTCTCGAACACCTTGCCGTTGTAGCCGATGCAGCTACCTCTCCCTATCAGGCGATTCTTCGTTCCGGTTTTAAAATGGGTGACAATGCCATTGTCATGGGCATCGGCGGTATCGGCCAATACCTGGTACAGGAACTCAAAGCCATGGGCGCAAACACTGTCATTGCCATGGCCCGGCGCCAGGAACAACTGGATAAAATGCTGAAAAACGGTGCGGATTTTGCCATCAACATCAAAGATAAATCATCCAAAGATATTGCCGGAGAAATCAAGGCCATCCAGAAATCCAAAGGCCTCCCCGGATTTGACTGGAAGCTTTTTGAAGCAACCGGTTCAAAAGCAGGGGCAGATCTGACCCTTTCTCTGTTGAGCTTTACCGGAACGCTTGTCATCGTTGGATATGGCGGATACAAAACCGAATTCATGTTCAGCCGCCTCATGGCCTTTGATGCGGATGTCAGAGGAAGCTGGGGATGTCTGCCGGAATATTACCCCATAGTCCTCGGCATGGTCACAAAGAAGAAGATCAATCTCACTGACTATGTCCAGACCAGACCCATGAGCACCATTAATGAGGTTTTTGCAGAAGCACATGCACAATCTCCTGAAAAGAGAATTGTTCTGGTTCCTGATTTTAAATAACAGCATGAGGTAAATATGAAACTTAAAGGAAGAAAAGCCATTGTGACCGGCGGCAGCCGCGGCATCGGAAGAGCCATTGCCCTGATGTATGCAAAAGAAGGGGCAGATGTGCTGGTCAATTATCATTCCAATGATGCAGCCGCAAAAGAGACCGTGGCGGAAATTGAAAAACTCGGCCGCAAAGGTGTGGCCGTGGCAGCCGATGTGGCGGATTACAAAAGCGCCCAGAACATGGTGGATGAATGCGTAAAACAGCTTGGCGGAGTGGATATTGTTGTGAATAACGCCGGCGTTTCCAGACCTTCCATGCTGTTGAAAATGCCGGAAGCAGACTGGGATTATATCATTGATGTTCACCTGAAAGCGGCTTTCAATACCACCCAGGCAGCGGGACGTTATATGAAGGAAAAAAATTACGGCAAGATCATCAACGTGATCTCCACTGCCGGAATTTTCGGTACCATCGGTCAGATTAATTATGCATCAGCCAAAGCCGGGATCATCGGGTTTACAAAATCTGCTTCCCGGGAGCTTGGCAGGTATAATATCAATGTGAATGTCATCTGTCCTGGAATTACAAAAACCGAGATGACAGGCAAGCTTCAGTCTGACGAAAAACTTCGCAAGATCTATGAAGGAAGAATTCAGCTCGGCCGATTTGCAGAGCCCGAGGAAATTGCCCCGGCTTTTGTGTTCCTTGCGTCTGATGACGCAAGTTATATCACGGGTCAGGTCCTTGGAGTGGACGGCGGTTATATCGGCTGATACACCATTATGAAATGGTAAATTAAAAAACAATAATACATCATAAATTAAAGGAGATTTACAATGAGTCTTGAATGGATGCCAAGAGAAAATGAACCCAAAGATCACAGCCTGCACAGAAACCCCCATTGGGGAACGGAAGCACCCTGTGTA
>JFJP01021292.1_pt1 | contig 12693 bp, 10 predicted proteins | sample 431651 | NCBI WGS metagenome assembly JFJP01 (sample SAMN02602958, study PRJNA72255) | Microbial mat metagenome, whole genome shotgun sequencing project. | biome: fresh water; feature: sink hole; material: water; isolation source: purple microbial (photo- and chemosynthetic) mats found in... | reverse complement strand
CTGCTCGGTCTTGGCGCGCAGGTTGGCGAGCTGGGATTCGCCCTGCTCGGCGCGTTCGGCGGCGGCGCTCTCGGCGCTGCGGCGGGCCTTCTGCTCGTCGCCGAGGCGGCGGCGGAGGTCGGCGATCTCGCGCGCCTGCGACGAGGAGGTGTCCTCACTGCGGGCGCGCAGCTCCTCGACCGCGGCGCTGGCCTGGCGGACCTGGTCCTTGAGCCGGGTCAGCTCGGCCTGGGCGGCGGCGAGTTCCTGTTCGCGCACCGCCAGGCGCTCGGCTGCGGCGGCACCGCGCTTGGCGGCCTGCTGCAGGTCGGCCAGCTCCTCGCCAAGCTGGCGGATCTGATCGTCCTTGGCCTGCACCGCCTTGAGCGCCTCGCCAAGCTTGCGGCTGGCCTCGTCGCGCGCCTTCTCGGTCGCGGCGATGAGTTCACCACGGCGGGGCCCATCTGCGACAGCCGGCCGGTGAGCTTGTCGGCGACCTCGATCGCCGCCTTGGCGGTGGCGATGGCGTCGGCGCGTCCGGCCTCGCCTTCGAGGCGGGTCACCGTGCGGGTGAGCCGGCTGACCGAGCCTTCGGCTTTGAGGCCGGCGATCGCCAGGCTGCCGTCGGCAGCTCCGGCGAGTTCGACGAGCTGGCGAGCCAGCTGGGCCTGCAGCTGCGCCAACTGGGCGGTGCGGGCGTTGGCCGCATCAAGATCCTTGCGCACGCCGGTCAGTTCGCCCTGGGTCTTCTCGAGGTCGGCGCGCACCGCCTTGGCCTGTTCCAGGCGGTTGAGCAGATCGGCAACCTGGCTGGCGCCCTTGGCCAGTTCGGCCTTCAGCGCGGTGGCTTCGCGGCCGCGCTCGACCAGCTCACGGTTGCGCTCTTCCAGCTCGCTGCGCGTGGCGGCGAGCAGGGCTTCGATGCGTTCACGCTCGGCGCCGTCGGCCCGCGCGCGTTCAGCCGCACGTTCGAGTTCGCTGACCTTGGCGGCGAGCTCGCTGGCGAGCTGGGCGGCCTTGCCTTCGGCGATGTCGGCGTGTTCGGCGAGGGTGCGGCGGCGCTTGGCCAGGACCTCGGCGGCGCCACGGGCGGCGGCGACCAGGTCTTCGCCGAGATCCTGACGGAACAGTCCGTCGATCTCGTCATCCATCGAGTTGGCGGCATCGCGGCTGAGCTCGGCGATCTCGTCGCGGGCCTGGGTCAGGGCGGGCAGACGGTCGGAGCGCGCTGCCTCAAGATCGGCCTCGGCGATGTCGACGACGACCCGCGAGAGATCGGCGCCGCAGCGCTCGGCCTTGCGCAGCAGGCCATTGAGGTCGCGGACCTTGGCCTGGGCATCGTTGGCGAGGCTGCGCGCAGCCGCCAGATCGTGTTCCAGCTGTTCGCGTTCGCGCAGCAGCTGGGCCTCTTTTTCAAGCGAGGCGGTGGTGGTGCGCTGGAGCTTGAGGCGGTGCTGATCGAGGTCCTCGCCGAGGGTCGAGCAGGTACGCTTGGTCTCGTCGAGCTCGCCGCGCGTGCGCTGCGCCTCAGCCTGGGCGGTGTTGATCGTGGCGGTCAGCTCGGCGGCCTCGGCCTCGCGGGCGGTGGCGTCAGCTTCCAGCTCATCGACGTGGGCGCGCAGCAGTTGCACGCGGTTCGACTGCACCTTGGCGCGTGTGGCGATGGCTTCGACCAGCTCCTTGACCGCACCGACGGCCAATCCGACCGCGACGGCGTCGCCGGCGGCGGCCTGGCGTTCGGCCGAGCGGGCGACGTTCTCGCGGCGCGATTCCCAGGCGGCGGCGTCATCGCCATCGACCAGCGGCAGAAGGGGGTCGCTGACGGCGGCGGCGGTCTGGGCCAGGCCGCGCACCAGCTGGGCGACCTGTTCGACCCCGGCGGCAAGGCGGTCGCGCTCGCCATGGGCGTCGGCTGCCTCGGCCTCGGCCACCGCCTTGCCTTGCGCTAGCAGGGTGGCGCTGCGCACGACCTCACCTTCGTGGCGGGTCTCGGCGGCCTTCAGCCGTTTGGCCAGCGAGGACAGGCCGCGATGCGCCTGATGCAGCTGATCGAGCAGGGCGCTGGTGGCCTGCTCCTCCTGCTCGTGCTGGACGCGCAGCGCGCTGAGGTCGTCGCCGGCCGGCGGCAGCGGATTGCCGGAGGCGGCGTCGAGGGCGAGGGTGGTGCGGGTCTTGTTGGCGGAGGTCATGGGGGTCACCTGGTCGGTTCGGATGAGGTCAGTGAGCGGAGGCGGGCCTTGGCCCCGGCGAGTTCGGCGCGGGCGTCGGCGAGGGCGGTTTCCTGATCGGCCAGCCGGTCGCGTTCGGCGGCGAGTTCGGCCAGGGCACGGTCGAGGCGGGCCTGCCAATCGCCGGCCGCCCGCTCGCGCGAACGCACCAGGGCTTCGGCGCGGACGCGTTCTTCAGCAAGCGCCGCCTCCAGCCCGCGGGCGCGGTGTTCTGCTGCGTGCAGCGCGCTTGCCGTCACGGCATCGTGGGCTGCCGGCTGGGCATGTTCGGCGATCAGCCGGGCGTTGTCGCGCTGGGCCTCGGCGAGGCGCTGGCCGAGGGTGCGCAGGCGTACCGCCAGGCCGGCGGTCTCACCACGTTCGTTGCGCGCCTGGTCGAGGGCGCCGGCGAGTTCGCCGAGGCGGGCATCGCGCTCGACCAATCCCGCTTCGAGGGTGGCGAGGCGGGCGGCGGCCTCGGCTTCGACCCCGGCGAGGCGGGTGGCGGCCTCGTCGGCGCTCTGCCGGGCGGCCTCGGCTTCGGCCTCGGCGCGCATGGCGCGGGCCTCGGCTTCACCGGCTGAGCCGCGGGCATTCTCCTCGCGTGCTTCGGCCTCGGCCAGGGCGGTGGCCTGGACTACGGTGAATTCCTGGCGTTCGGCCTCGGCGCTGCGCAGCGCATCGTCGAGCCGGCCGCGCAGCGCCGACAGCTCGGAGGTCAGTTCGGCGAGTCTGGCTTCGGCCGGGGCGACGGCGGCAGCGGAGCGTTCGGCGGCGGCGGCGCGCTCTTCCAGTCCGGCGCTGGTGGCGCGGGCGGCGGCGAGGTCGGCTTCCAGGGCGAGGATGCGCTCGCGCCCGGCCAGGCGGTCGAGGTCGGTGGCCTTGTGACGCTCGGCGAGGGCGGTGATCTGGGTGGCGGCGCGGTCGAGCAGTTCGCTGCCCAGTCCGGCCGAGGCGACGACGCCATCCTCCGCCTGGTCGAGGCGCACGGTCGCCCGGGTCAGGCGGCGCGAATCGCCGACGTCGAGCAGACCGAAGCGGTCGAGGGCCGCGGCTGCTGCAGCTGCGGCTGCCCGCGCCGCGTCGAGCAGGCGATCGACCGCGTCCTCGGCGGCGCCGGCCCGGGTCGATTCGTTGGCAAGGCGGGTCTGCAGCTCCTCGTGGGCTTTGGCGGCCTGTCCCAGCTCCTCGCTCAGCAGTGGGATCTTCTCGCCAGCAGTACGCAGCCGCGCCAGCTCGGCCTCGTTGGTGGCGAGGGTTTCACGCGCGGCTGCCAGCTCGGCGGTGCGCTCGGCGGCCTGGGCGCGTGCGGCGGCCAGTTCGCCGGCGAGGCTGGCGGTCTCGGCGCGTGCGCCATCGCGTTCGGCCAGGGCGCTGTCGCGGGCCTGGAGCAGGGCGCCGAGGTCGCGTTCGAACTGGGCGTAGCGCGCGGTGGTGGCGGTAGCGGCGGTGCGGGCCTCGGCCAGGGCCGCTTCCAGGGCTGGCAGGCGATCGCCGTCCGAGACCAGCCGGCTGCGCAGCGCGGCGATGGTCTCGGCGGCGCTGCCGTCGCGGCAGGCTGCGAGCGGTTCGCCGGCCAGGCTGTCACCGACCCCTGCCGAGGCCGCGAGATCACGCAGCAGGGCGAGGAGCCTGTTTGCGGATTCGCTGCTGATCGCCAGGTCGCGGACCAGCGCATCGACTTCGCCGCGCGCGCCATCGCGTTCGCGCTCGCCGGTCTCGGCGCGGACGCGCAGCGAGGCTGCCTCGTAGCGGGCAGCATGCAGCTGGCTGGTCGTCGCGCTGGCGGCGGCGGCGGCCTCGGCCAGGGCGGTGGCGAGCGCGGCTTCGCTTTCGGCGAGCCGGGCGGCGCTGCGTTCGGCCTCGCTGCGCGCTTGTTCGCGGACGGACAACGCGGCTTCGCAGCGGCTTTCCGCCTCGCTGGCGCGGCTCTCGGCGACACTGGCGCGGGCGAGTGCGCGCTGCGCCTTGGCGACCGTTTCGCTGCTCGCCTGGGCGGCGCTGTGCGCAGTGCTGACGGAACGATGCGCGGCGCCCAAGGCTGTCGCCAGGGCGGTGCTGGCTGCTTCGAGGGCGGCCAGCGCCTGGACATCATCGCCAGCGCCGTCCGGCGGCAGGGCGCGCAGACGTTCGGCGCAGCCGCGCAGGGCCGACGGCAGGTCGGTGAGGCCAGCCTCCTCGGCGGCGACGGCCAGGCGGACCTGGGCTGCGGCGGTGGCTGCAGCGAGCCGCGCGCGGGCGTCGGCGGCGCGCTGTGCGGCCTGCTGCAGCCGGCTGACCGTCTCCTGGTTGCGCGCCTCATTGGCGGCGGCGACGGCAAGGCGTTGCTCGAATTCTGCGGCCTGGGTGGTGCGGCGGTCTTCCAGCTCGGCGAGCTGGCGTTCCAGGGCGGCGGCAACCTCGGCGTGCACGCCGCCGGTCCGGGCCGTCTGTTCGGCGGTGGCCTGGCGGATGGCCTCGGCGCGCAGCTTGGCCAGTTCGTCGCGATCGATCGCGGCGCGGCCGGCGGCGGCGTCGGCCTCGGCGCGCGGTCGGTCTTGGCCTGGGCGAGCTGCTCGCTCAGGCCCGCCGCGAGCCGTTCGGCCTGCTCCTTCTCTGCGAACATCTGCTCTTCCAGCGCTCCGACCCGGCTCAGCGCGTCGCTCAGCGCCTGGTGGTCGCGCTTGGCGGCGCGCAGTTCGTCGAGCTCGGCATTGATCGTCTGGGTCGGGGCGCGGGTCTCGGCCTCGGCAAGCTGCTCCTCCAGTTCGCCGACCCGGGCGAGGGCATCGACCAGGGCCTGGGTATCGCGTTTGGCGCCGCGCAGCCGCGACAGCTCCTCGCTCTGGGTGGCGGCCTCGCTGGCCATGCGGTCGCGTTCGGCGGTGGTCTGGGCAAGTTCCTCGGCGAACAGGGCGGCGCGCTTCTCGGCCTCGTCGCGGGCATTCTGCGCGATGGCGGCGGCGGCATCGGCCTGGGCGATACGCCGATCGACGGCGCCAGTGTCGCTGAGCAGCTGATGCGCGGTGGCGAGCTCGGCGCGCAGGTGGGCGATCTCGTCTTCACCCTGCTTGAGTTTACGCCGGGCGGTCGCCGCATCCTGTTCGGCATCGAGCAACGTGTTGCGCAGGTGGTCGGCATCCAGGCCGTACATGCCTTCCGGGCGGAGGCCGCCGGCAAGGGCGCCTTCGGCGGCGCCGACGCGCTCAGCGTGGGTGGCATGCGCGTCGAGCAGCACGGCCTCCGGGGCGACAGTCGAACGCGCGACCGCCGCGAGCAGGCGGTCGAGGTACGAACGCACCTCAATCAGCTTATGTTCGGTGCTGTTGAGCGCCGAGTAGGCGCTGGCGCTGGTACTGTTGAGCAACGCTGCGCGCTCGCGCAAGCGCAGCACATCATGGACCAGGTCCTTGAGCGCGAGCACGGCGACCGGGGCGGCGGCTATCGGGCTGTTGACCGCCAGTTCCTCGATGCGTTGGGCGGCGGCGAGCCGGTCGCTGCCGAGGGCCGCGTCAGGGTCCTGGCCGCGCGGGGCCGAACGCGCCACCGCCCGGGCGACCGACACCGCCAGGTAGGTCAGCGAGGGGGTCTTCTCGTCGGGTTTCCGGTAGCTGACAGTGGCCTCGAAGCGACCGGTATCCCCTTTGATCTGCTCAACGTCGCTTGGCGACAACGAGATGATCTCGCTGGGCGTCTTGCGGCGCTGGGGTATCGGGTCGCTGTCGGCCACGAGGATCCGCCTTCGCCCACCATGATGCCAAGCCCGGAGGTCCAGGGCAAGGCGTCACTGGCATCCTGCCAGGGTGTGGGCGGCTAGCCCAGCCAGCGGTCGCAGAGGGCTCGTGCCTGCAGCGGATCGCCGATCCCCTGGATGAGGACACGGCCGTCGCGGAAGCAGGTCGCTGTCGCCGGGCCGTCACGGAAGCGCACAAAGACCTCGTTGGCGCTGACCACCTCTGCCCCCAGCCGGCTGGCCAGGCGGGTGAGATCGCCCGGCGGGGCCCGGCGGACCTGCACTGCCTGACGGCCGCATAGGACGATGGCCGGCTCATCGCCGGCAGCCAGGGCGGGGTAGTCGGCCTGCACTCCACAGGCCCGGCAGGCGGGGTCGCGCGGCACGCTCAGGCGTTGGAAGCGGTTATTCCACAGGTCGCTGCTCCACAACTCGCGCCGCACCGCACTGCGGTCGACCAGCATCTTCAGGATCTCGGCGGCCTGCCAGGCGGCGACCACGCGGACGGCCGGGCCGATGACCCCGGCGCTGTCGCAGGTCGGATTGTCGGCTGCCGCCGGCAGTTCGTCCTGCAGGCAGCGCAGGCAGGCGGTTTCGCCGGGCAGTACCGCCAGGCTGACGCCGTAGGCACCGAGCACCGCGCCATGCACCCACGGGATGCCGGCCCGGCAGCAGGTCTCATTGAGCACGTGCCGGGCGGGGAAATTGTCGAGCCCATCGACGACCGCATCGCAGCCGGCGAGCAGACCGGCGGCGCTGGCCGCGTTCAGTTCGCCGGCCACCGCTTCAATCTCGATGCCGGCGTCGATGGCTGCAAGGTGGGCGGCGGCGGCATGCGCCTTGGGCCTCCCGGCGTCGGCGTCGGCCTGGTCGAAGAGGGCTTGGCGCTGCAGGTTGGACAGCTCGACAACATCACGATCGATCAGGCGCAGGTGTCCGATCCCAGCCCGCGCGAGCAGTTCCGCCACCGCCGAACCGAGAGCGCCGACCCCGACCACGGCGACTCGTGCGGCACCCAGGCGGGCCTGGCCGGCATTGCCGATCGGGCCGTAGCGGGTCTGTCTGGAATGGCGCGGGTCCGCTTCAACCATGCGAGCGGACACCCTCGCCATCAGCCAGCGCAGGGCAATGGGTCTTGATTCTCCTAGGGTCCGTTTACTCTCCCGCGCCCTTACCTGAGAGGTCTCCATGGCAGTTCCCAAACGTCGCGTCAGTCACGGTCGCAAGAAGCTGCGCAATCAGCACATCAACAAGATGAGCGCTCCTGCCATGTCGGTGGACCGTCAGACCAAGAGCGTGCATCGTCCCCACCAGGTCGATCTGCGCACCGGTCTGTACCGCGGCAAGCAGGTCCTGTTCAAGGACGACGACAAGGCCGGCGACGACGCCAAGCCTGACGCCAAGTAAAGCTCCATGATCCGACTCGCGCTCGACGCGATGGGCGGTGACGACGCACCCCTGGCCATGGTCCAGGGGGCGCTCGACTACGCTCGTGCCTGCCCCACCCACGAGGTCGTACTCGTCGGTCGGGAGCATGACATCCGTTCATGCCTGAAGAGCGAGGGCGCCGATCCGAAGAACATCCGGATCGAGCACGCCCCCGAAGTCATCGGCATGGCGGAGAAGATCAGCGCTCTTGAAGAGCGGCCCAACGATTCGATGAACCGCTGCGCCCAGCTGGTCAAGCGTGGCGATGCCGACGCCATGATCCTGTGCGGCAACACCGGTTGCTCGGTGGCGGTCGCCCAGCTGCGCCTGCGGCGCATCCCCGGCGTCAAGCGCGCCGGCATCCTCACTCCGCTGCCCAACCCCAAGGGTCACACCTGGGTGATCGACATGGGCGCCAACAGCGTGAACAAGCCCGAGCATCTCGTTGATTTCGCCATGCTCGGCGCCTCCTTCCTCGAAAGCTCGTATGGCATCGACCGGCCGCGCGTCGGCGTGCTGTCGATCGGCGAGGAGGACAGCAAGGGTGTCGAGCTGACTGCCGAGACCCTGGCCCTGCTGCGCAAGACCAACCTGAATGTGGTTGGCAACGTCGAAGGCCACCACATCTACCGCGGCGTCGTCGACGTCGTGGTCTGCGACGGCTTCACCGGCAACGTCCTGCTCAAGGCGAGCGAGGGCGTCTCCGAGGCGATGATGACCATCCTCAAGGAGGAGATCTATGCCAGCCTGCGCAACAAGATCGGCGCCCAGATCATGCGTCCGGCCTTCGAAGGCCTGCGCCGCCGCATCCACTGGTCGCTGGTCGGTGGCGCGCTGCTCGCCGGCGTCGATGGCGTGACCATCATTGGCCACGGCCGCAGCAACCGCATCGCCGTGTTCCATGCCCTCAAGCAGGCCGCCCGTGCGGTCGAAGGGCATTCGATCGAGCGCATGCGCGAACGCTTCAAGGCCAACACGGCGCTGATGCCTGCGATCACTGCCGATGGCGCAGCCTGACCTGCTCGACGTCCGCGCTCGTCCGCGCGGCGGCCAGCTTCTGATCATCGTGGTCGTGGCGTTGGCGGCCGGTGCCGGTGGCACCTGGCTGACCCGCGCGCTTGACGCCTCGGTGCAGCCGGGCTGGCCGCTGGCGTTGGGCATCGGTGCCGGCATCGCCCTTGGCGTGGTGTGGTTCGCCATGCAGGGGGCCCGCGTGGTGGTCGCGGCCGACCGCGTGCTGACCTACAGTCTGCATGGGCGGCCGAATCTGGCCTGTGACCTGACTCTGATCACAGCGGTCAGGCCGATCGAGGCCGGACTGGTCCACGGCATCGGTCTGGAACTGTCCGATCCGCGTCAGGTCCGCTTTCTGCACAAGGCTGGGATCAGCCCCGCGAGCATGCGCCAATGGCGTGAGGCCTACGGCGTGGACGTGGTGCTGGAGGGGTTCCCTCCTGGTCTGGCCGAGGAGCTCCAGCGAGTGGTCGCTGGCACCGGCCAGAGTGCCGGATAGGATGCTGACCATGCTCCGTTCCTCGTTTATCGGCTGGCGACTCTACTCCCCCGGCTAGGGGACGGGCCGCAGCCGCTATGCGCCGCCCGAACCCCTGGCCCCGGAGGCCGGGGGTTCAGCGTTTTCCGGGGCACCAATCCATCGACAACCTCCACATCGTGTCCAACAAGCCACTTCGCGCGCCCAGCGCCATCAAGGCTGAACTGCCGCTTTCCGAGCGGGCGGCCAGCCTGGTTGCGTTGACCCGCGAGCGGATCCGCGACATCCTCGCCGGACGCGATCGCCGGATCCTGGCGGTGGTCGGGCCGTGCTCGATCCATGATCCATCGGCAGCCCTCGAATACGGCCGGCTTCTGCTGCACCTGCGCGAGAAGCTCAAGGACCGAGTCGAGCTGGTCATGCGGGTCTACTTCGAGAAGCCGCGCACCACGGTTGGCTGGAAGGGGCTGATCAACGATCCGCATCTCGACGGCACCTTCGACATCAACACCGGCCTGACCACAGCGCGCAAGCTGCTTCTCGATCTGGCCGAGCTCGGTCTGCCGGCGGCCTCGGAGATGCTCGACCCGATCATCCCGCAGTACCTCGCCGACGTGGTCTCGTGGACCGCGATCGGCGCCCGCACCACCGAAAGCCAAACCCACCGCGAGATGGCCAGCGGCCTGTCGATGCCGGTCGGCTTCAAGAACGGCACCGATGGCAGCCTGGGGGTGGCGATCAACGCCATGCTCGCAGCCAGCCATGCCCACCATTTCCTCGGCATCGATGCGCACGGACACGCCTCGATCGTCACCACGACCGGCAATCCCGACTGCCATCTCGTGCTGCGCGGTGGCCGCCAGGGGACCAACTATGATGCCGCATCAGTCGCCAAGGCGGCCGGCGAGTTGGCCAAGGCAGGCGTCGCCGCGCGTCTGATGATCGACTGCTCGCACGACAACGCGCAGAAGGACTACCGCCGCCAGGTCGACGTGTGCACCGCCGTGTCGGCCCAGGTGGCCAAGGGCGGGGCCGGCCTCATGGGCGTGATGATCGAGAGCAACCTGGTGGCCGGCCGGCAGGATCTGCTCAAGGACCGCAGCCGACTGGTCCACGGGCAGAGCATAACCGATGCTTGCGTTGATTTCCCAGCCACCGAGTCGATGCTGACCGCCCTGGCCGCTGCCGTCGTCACCGGGCGACAAGCTGCTGCTGCCTGAATCACCGCGCGCAGGTCCGCCGGACCTGCGCGCATCATTGGAGCGAGACGACATATGGGCATCCCCGTGACTGCCGAAGGCAAGCGCAAGATGCAGGCCGAGCTGGATCTGCTCAACGCCCGCATCCCGGTCATCGCCAAGCAGATCGAAGAAGCCCGTGAGAAGGGCGATCTGAAGGAAAACGCCGAGTACCACGCGGCGCGCGAAGACATGTCGATGACCAACGCCCGCCTCTCCGAGCTGAAGAACACCCTGGCCAACAGCCAGGTCGTCGATGAAAGCCAGATCGACACCTCGCGGGTCGCCTTCGGGGCGAAGATCGAACTCTCTGAAGGCAAGGCCAAGGCCGAGACCTGGTATCTGGTCGGCGAGGGCGAGGACGATCCGCTCGAGAACCGCATCCTCACCTCCAGCCCGATGGGCCAGGCCCTGCTCGGCAAGAAGCTTGGCGAGATCGTCTCGGTCAAGGCGCCGATGGGCACGATCAAGTTCAAGATCGTCAAAATCTCGTACTGAGCACCGTCCGGCGATGACCGATCTCTCCTCGATCCGCTCGCGCATCGACGCCATCGACGAACGCCTCGTCGAGCTGCTCAACGCCCGCGCCGAACTGGCGCGCGAAGTCGGCAAGGCCAAGGCTGCCACTGGCGCCGCGATCTTCGTCCCGCATCGCGAGCAGGAGGTGTTCAAGCGCCTCGCCTCGCTCAACAAGGGGCCTCTGCCGGATGCCGCCCTGCGCGGGATCTGGCGCGAGGTGATGAGCGCCTCGTTCGCCCTCGAACGTCCCCTGACCATCTGCCATTTCGGCCAGGGTGGGGCGTTCACCCATCTCGCCGCCCGGCTGAAGTTCGGTGAAAGCGTCGCCTACAGCCCATCGGATTCGATCGTCGCGGTCTTCTCCGAGGTCGAGAAGGGCCGCGCCGATTACGGCGTGGTTCCGATCGAGAATTCCACCGACGGGACGATCACCGACACCATCGACGCCTTCCTCGGCTCGACCGTGCGCATCGTCAACGAGATGAACCTGCGCGTCCGCCATCATCTGCTTGGCGGTGTCGCGCGGACGGCGATCAAGCGCATCTATTCGCGTTCGACCGTCTTCGGCCAGTGCCGTGCCTGGCTGGCGACCAACCTGCCCGGCGTCGAACTGGTCGAGGTCGTCTCGACGACCAAGGCTGCCGAACGCGCGGCGGCCGAAGCGGAGTCCGGCTCGGCGGCGATCGCCTCTGAGGAGGCGGCCAAGGCATTCAGCCTGCCGGTGGTGGCCAGCGACCTGCAGGACAACCCCAACAACATGACCCGCTTCGTCGTGGTGGCGCGGCCGCAGCATGCCGCCCAGCCCACCGGCGACGACAAGACGACGGTGATGTTCGCGGTCAGCGACCGTCCCGGGGCGCTCTACGACTGCCTGACCCCGTTCCATCGCGCCGGCATCAACCTGTGCAAGATCGAGAGCCGGCCGAGCCGCCGGCGGGCCTGGGAGTATCTCTTCTTCATCGACCTGCTGGGCCATCAGCACGAGGCGAAGATCGCCGAAGCGATTGCCGATCTGACGCGCAATACCGCCGTGTGCGAGGTCCTGGGCAGCTACCCACGGGCCGACCAGCCGCTCAACGCCTGATCCGGGCCTGCACGCAAGTCCTCGACAAGGCTTGTGGTTGGTGTCCTGCAGGCGATCCTGCCGGGCTGAGTGTCTGCTGACCACCTCCGCATCCGCCTGGCCAGCCCGACCACTGATCCTGACGGCGAACTGCCCTTCCGTATCCTCGTGTTGGCCGATGCGGCCAATCGCACGTTGACGGCTCCGCTGGGTCAACGGCAACCGCTGCTGCTCGGCCCCGGCGGTATCCCGGCCATGCTCGCCGCGCTCGCGCCGGTGGTCACAGGTGAACAGGCGGGCAGCTCGTTCAGCCTGCCGTGGACGGCGCCAAGCGGTCCAGATCGTGCCGGCTGTGTGGCGGGAATCAGCGGACTCGCCGCCCTCGAAGCCCGTCGTCTGACCGCCCACGGCGTCGAACGCGCTCTGCTCGCCGAACGCATCGATGACCTGATCGCAGCTGTCCGCGAGCACCCGGCGGTACGCCGGATGGAAGCGTTGTGGCGCTCGCTGGCCCTGCTTGCCGAACGGGTGCGGCCGGCCAACGGGGTCGAACTGGGCGTGCTGCCTGTGACCCGGGCCGAACTCGATGAGGATCTCGGTGATGCTCCGGAACCCTCGGCGAGTGCTCTGTTCCGCACGGTCTATAGCGCCGAATTCGGGCAGCATGGCGGCCGGCCATGGGCGCTGCTGGTCAGCGATGTGCACTGCGGATCGGCGCCTCGCGACGCCACCGTGCTGCGCCGTCTTGCCGCCATAGGCGCCCTCGCGCATGCCCCGGTGATCGCTGATGGCGCCCCTGCCCTGCTCGGGTTGGCGGCGTGGTCCGGGCTCGCCGATGTCGCCGACGTCGCTGCGGCCATGTCCGGGGCGGTGGCATGGTCATCCTTACGCGACCAGGACGATGCCCGGCATATCGCCGTGGTCATGCCTCCTCCGGCTCTGCGCGGAGCGTTGAGCGCCCAGGCGGAGCGGCTCTGGGGATTCGCCAGCCTGGTGCTGGCGGCGAGGCTGGCCGACTGCCATGCGCGTCATCGCTGGTGCTCCGCCGCTGCCGG
>JFJP01005786.1_pt1 | contig 12695 bp, 9 predicted proteins | sample 431651 | NCBI WGS metagenome assembly JFJP01 (sample SAMN02602958, study PRJNA72255) | Microbial mat metagenome, whole genome shotgun sequencing project. | biome: fresh water; feature: sink hole; material: water; isolation source: purple microbial (photo- and chemosynthetic) mats found in... | reverse complement strand
CAGTTAGCGTGAAAGATCGTGCAATGCGTCTGTTCAAGTTCAAAAATTTTGAATTCAATCGCGGCTTGCGCCCCTCCTACAGAAGTCCGTAGCGCGCTTTGCTTGTCTTTTTTTGTAGGAGGGGCGCAAGCCGCGAATACCTTCTTTCATCATCTGGGGTGGGCGCAGTCCATGAAAGTTAGCGTCAACGTAACCCGAGATCAGTCAAGCGAAAATCGTGTCGGGTTACGCATGGCGGCAAAACCGACCTACGCGACTGAGTTACATAAGAAATAAGGCTCAAGCCCTTTATTCATAAGCGCTACCAGCTATTAAAAGTGAATTATTAAGTCAGCCACCCGAATGCGTTAAAGCAGATAAAAGAGCAAGCCATGAATGCCGTAGAAATTGAAGCCGCCATCTCTGACCTGGCGCTTGAGCCTTTTGATGCGGCAGAGTTTGCGTATGCCTTTCTGGCCGCTTTTGGCCACAAGGACACCACCCTCAAGCGCCTGCGCAGCGGCAACAACAACAGCTCGGATGTACCCGGTGGCGTGCTGCTGCGCAACAACATCCACATGGCTGTGTGTGACGCTGGCGCGGTAGGCAATGCCCTCAAGGCCCTGCGCAGCAGTCCGGCTACCAGCAAAGCGCGCGCCAAATTCATCCTGGCCACCGACGGGCAAACCCTGGAGGCCGAAGAACGGGTCAGCAGCAGCGCCGGGGGCGAAACCATGGCCTGCGCCTACGCCGACTTTGCCAACCACTTTGGCTTCTTTCTGCCGCTGGCGGGCATCTCCACCATCAAGGAAATCAAAGACAACCCGATCGACGTGCGCGCCACCGGGCGGCTCAACAAACTCTATGTAGAGTTGCTGCGAGACAACCCCGACTGGGCCAAAGCCGACAAGCGCGCCGACATGAACCACTTCATGGCGCGGCTGGTGTTTTGTTTTTTTGCCGAAGACACCGACATCTTCAATGGCGAGGGCCTGTTCACCCAAACCGTGGAGCAAATGAGCGAATCAGGCAGCGCCAACACCCATGAGGTGCTGCAAGCCATTTTTCGCGCCATGAACATCAGAGTGGCCGAGCGTGCCAGCGCACTGCCCCGGCTGCCCAACTGGGCCAACGGCTTTCCGTATGTGAATGGCGGCCTGTTTTCTGGCAGTACCGAAGTACCCCGCTTTAGCCGCATGGCGCGCACCTACTTGCTGCACGCGGGCAACCTGAACTGGAAACAAATCAACCCCGACATCTTTGGCAGCATGATCCAGGCGGTGGCTGACGACGAGGAGCGCGGCGCTTTGGGCATGCACTACACCAGCGTGCCCAATATCCTGAAAGTCTTGAACCCGCTGTTTCTGGATGACCTGCGCGCGCAACTGGCTGCGGCTGGCGACAACCGGGCCAAACTGCTGAACCTGCGCCGGCGCATGGCGCGCATCCGGGTGTTTGACCCGGCCTGCGGGTCGGGCAATTTTTTGGTGATTGCGTATAAAAAAATGCGCGAGATCGAGGCGGAAATCAATCGCCGTCGGGATGAGCAGCACCTGCGCAGCGCGCTGCCGCTGACCAACTTTCGGGGCATCGAGCTGCGCGACTTTCCGGCAGAAATCGCCCGGCTGGCGCTGATCATTGCCGAGTTTCAGTGCGACGTGCTGTACCGGGGGCAGAAAGACGCGCTGGCCGAGTTTTTGCCGCTGGATGCGCAAAACTGGATTGTGTGCGGCAATGCGCTGCGGCTGGACTGGCTCAGCGTGTGCCCGCCCACCGGCACCGGTGTCAAGCTGCTGGCCGATGATTTGTTTGGCACGCCGCTGGCGCAGGCGGAAATTGAGTTTGAGAATGAAGGCGGGGAGACGTATATCTGCGGGAATCCGCCGTATTTGGGCAGCACCTGGCAATCGGCGGAGCAAAAAGACGACCTCAAGGCCATTTTTGACCACCGCTGTAAAACCTGGAAATCGCTCGACTACGTGGCCGGCTGGTTCATGAAAGCTGCCGACTACGGCACCCATACCCCCTGCGCGGCTGCCTTTGTATCGACAAACTCCATTTGCCAAGGGCAACAGGTGGCGATTTTGTGGCCCCTGATTTTTGCCAGCGGCCATGAAATTGCCTTTGCCCACACCTCGTTTAAATGGACCAACCTGGCCAGCCACAACGCAGGTGTGACGGTAGCGATTGTGGGCATTGCCAGCCCAGCCCCCAAGGTGCGGCGACTTTTTGCCATGACCGACGAAGGTGAAACCGTGGTCAAAGACGTAGCGCTCATCAATGCCTATTTGGTGTCGGGGGCTAATGTGGTGGTGGAGAAAGCAGTTCGCCCTTTGAATGGGCTGGTTGAAATGCTCCGGGGAAACATGCCATACGACGGCGGTCACCTATTGCTGACTCGTGACGAAGTAGCGGCGTTGGAATTACGCCCTGCACTACAAAACCGCTTTATTCGCCGCATTTACGGCTCGGCTGAGTTCATTCGCGGGCTGGAGCGCTATTGCCTGTGGATTGAAGACCAACACTTGGACGAAGCACTGGAGATTGAAGCCATCGCAAAACGCATTGAAGGCGTTCGCAAGTTGCGGCTGGCGAGCGCAGATAAAGGTGCCCGAGACATGGCGGCACGCGCGCATCAAATGAGGGAAACGAATATTGGGGTTCGGCATACGATTGGGGTCGCGGCTATTTCTTCCGAAAATCGCCCCTTTTTGCCGTGCGGTTTGTTAAGTAGCGACCAAACAGTTACTAACAAGATGTACGCCCTCTACGATGCCCCGCTATGGAACATGGCCCTCATTGCCTCGCGCCTGCACTGGGTCTGGATTGGCACGGTCTGCGTGCGCCTTGAAATGCGGTTTTCCTACTCCAACACCCTCGGTTGGAACACCTTCCCCGTGCCCCTGCTCACCGAGCAAAACAAGGCCGACCTGAGCGCCTGCGCCGAAAACATCCTGCTGGCCCGTGAAGTCCACTTCCCCCAAACCATCGCCGACCTGTACGACCCGGCCACCATGCCTGAGAACCTGCGCGCCGCCCACGCCCGCAACGACGAGGTGCTGGAGCGCATCTACATCGGCCGCCGCTTCAAAAACGACACCGAACGGCTGGAAAAGCTGTTTGAGCTGTACACCAAGATGACCGTAGCAGCCAAGGCCGCACCGAGTGCCAAAAAGGTCAAAAAAACATGAACCACCCAGAAAACGACGTACCCGTCAGCCTGACCCCGCCCCCAGTCGGCTATGCCGACTGGCTGGCCGACCTGAAAAACCGCATTCACACCGCCCAGCAACGCGCCGCGCTGGCCATCAACCGCGAGCTGGTGCTGTTGTACTGGCAAATAGGGAGTGACATACTGACCCGCCAAAGCGTGCAGGGCTGGGGTGCCAAGGTGATAGAGCGGCTGGCGCATGATTTGCGCGCTGCGTTTCCTGAGATGAAGGGGTTTTCGCCGCGCAATCTGAAATATATGCGCGCCTTTGCCCAGGCTTGGCCAGATGCGCAATTTGTGCAAGAGGTGCTTGCACAATTGCCTTGGTACCACCATTTGGCATTACTGGACAAACTGCCCGGTCCCGGAACCCGCCGCTGGTATGCGGCCCAAGCCATCGAGCACAACTGGTCGCGTAATATTTTGGTGATGCAGATTGAAACCCGCCTGCTGGAGCGCAGTGGTAAGGCTGTCACCAATTTCACCGCCAGCCTGCCCGAAGCGCTGTCCGACCTGGCTCGTGAATCGCTGAAAGACCCGTACCGGTTCGACTTTCTGGGTTTGACCAACAAGGCACAAGAACGCGAGGTTGAAAATGCCTTGGTGAAACACGTCACAGAATTCCTGCTGGAGCTGGGCGCGGGTTTTGCGTTTGTTGGGCGGCAAGTTCAAACCCGAACACCTCGGGCAATTGAGTTTTTACCTGACCGCAGTCGATGCCCAAGTCAAGCACCCGCAAGACAACCCCACCATTGGCCTGCTGCTGTGCAAAAGCAAAAACAAAGTGGTGGCCGAATACGCCCTGCGCACCAACACCCAGCCGCTGGGTGTGGCCGAATACCAATTGCTCGAATCCCTGCCAGCCGAGCTGCAAACCAGCCTGCCCAGCATCGAGCAGATTGAGCGCGAGCTGGGCGGTGATGGCCAAATGGCCTGAAAATCAGGAATCGACCCGGATATTCAAAGCTTTGGAGTACCGCCATGACCACCACTGATATTCAACTGCCAAAAGTCGCTCAAACCAGAATCAGCCGACTGGCGCACGCCTCGGGTCGCAGCCCGGCAGCCATGCTGCGCTTCGTGCTGCGTGACGGTTTTGATGCCGTGGAACGCAGCATCAAAGAAAACGCTCAAGCCGATGCAGAGTTTGCAACCGGTGCCACGGTGTCACACGCTGATGTCATGCGGGACGCACTGAGTGCAGTGCATCAGGCAAAGCATGAAGACATCATCCGCAATGACCCTGCCCATGAATGGCCGAAAGATTGCTTGGCTTTGGCAGGACGGTTTCCCGATTTTCCCTTGTGCGACGCAAGAGCTTGATTCTGGTTCGCCCTCAGGTTGGTAACAGTTTGTACTGAATGTCATATGCCTGCACCCATTTCAGTTAAAGCCTTGAGCTCTGCGATTCGCCTGCTTCGCCCTGACCCGCCTGTGAAAAATTCAAAACGGTGGTACCTGACTCAGAAAGAGCACTGGTTGGGCTGGCTTGCTGAATACAACGGGCCAGGCGCTTATGGCCGTCAAACGGGGGTTCAGCGTGATGCCAAATATGCCTACAACCACATTGTTGAGCCTGAGATGCTTCTGTATCTTGCCTTCTCATCTGGCGTTGACAGCGCGCTTGTTGCGGCTGCAAATCAGGCGTTCACTGAGCGCACCACGCTCATGCAGGCATCCGGTGCGATCAGGAAAATTATTCCCTGGGAAGTCATCGCCAAAGCACTGTGGCCAAACGCAACCCAAGCAAACCGATTGCATCCCAGTATCTCTGTCAAATCAAATTTCACGCATGAGCAGGCGATGGCCAGTGGGCAAGCTGTGATTGATGCGAAGCGGAAACAACATGCCGAGATGGCTAAGTTGCCAGAGAGCCAAGCAAAATGAGTGAGCCACGCACGCTGGCCCTGATTGACGACCTGCGCCAGCTTCCGGCTGAAATTTCGTGGGTGGAATTCAAGGCGAATAATGCCGATCCTCAGATGATTGGCAAGCTGCTCTCGGCGCTTTCCAACGCCGCGCGCCTGGCCGATCAGGCGTTTGCTTATGTGCTGTGGGGCGTGCGCGATGCCGATCATGCCGCTGTCGGCACCACGTTCGACCCATCCAGCCAACTGCAGCAGGGCCAGCCACTGGAACTGTGGCTGGCGCAACGCCTGCAACCGGGCATTGCCTTCAACTTCAAGTCTGTTGATTACCACGGCACGTGGCTGGTTTTGCTGGAGATTCCGTCAGCACCCAGCAGTCCGGTGGAGTTCGAGCGGCAGGCCTTTGTGCGCATTGGCAGTGCAACACCCCGGCTTTCTGATCACCCTGAACGTTTGAAGGCCCTTTGGGCGAAATTGCAACCCTATGCTTGGGAAATGGGGACTGCTGCGCAATTTTTGAGCGGTGATGAGGTGCTGGCGCGGCTGGATTACGCGGCCTACTTTGACCTGACCGGCCAACCCTTGCCAGACAACCGCAAGGGTATCTTCGACAAGCTTACTGCCGACCATTTGGTGCGGGAAGATGTGGGTAGCCAGTGGAGTATCACGCACCTTGGGGCCGTTTTGTTTGCTAAGCGGCTGGCAGATTTTTCTCCGTCCATTGCACGCAAGGCGGTCCGCTTCGTGGCCTATGGTGGCCTGAGCCGTGCCGATACAGTGACGCACCGGCAAGATGGGCAAAAGGGGTATGCCACCGGCTTCACCGGCCTGATTGATTTCATTGATGGTTTGATGCCACGCAATGAATTCATCGGCAAAGCCTTTCGCGAGGAGCGTCCGCTTTACCCGGCCGTTGCCATTCGCGAGTTGGTGGCCAATGCGTTGATTCATCAGGACATGACCGTGACGGGTTCTGGTCCATTGGTTGAGATGTTCGGCGACCGGCTGGAAATCACCAACCCCGGCCAGCCGCTGGTGCAGCCGGAGCGGTTTCTGGATTTTCCGCCGCGTTCGCGCAACGAGGCCTTGGCCTCGCTGATGCGCCGGATGCGGCTGTGCGAGGAACAGGGCACCGGCATCGACAAGGTGATCGTGGCAGTGGAGCTGCACCAGTTGCCAGCACCGGACTTTCGCGTTGAAGGTGATGCGGTGCGGGCGGTGTTGTACGCACCGCGTCGCTTTGCCGACATGACTCCGCAGGAAAGGGTGCGGGCCTGCTATCAGCACGCAGCACTCAAGTATGTGAGCGGCCAGCGGATGAAGAATGCAACATTGAGCGAACGCTTGGGTATCGACCCGCAGAACGTAGCGCAGGCATCGGTGGTGATCCGGCAGGCGCTGAAAGTCGGATTGATCCGATCCGCCGATCCAGCACATCCCCGTGCAGGGTATGTCCCCTTCTGGGCCTAGGTGAAAAAGTTTTGATCGGGTTTTGATTTTGCCCGCCGAAAACACCTCTTAAATCGGCTAAAAAATAAAATACTCATACACAACAATGAATTACGAGAATTTAAGGAGGCTTGAAAGTTTTGATCTGGTTTTGATCGCCTTCTCAAAACGCCCAACTTACTCAGTGCAAATTCCATGACCCCATCGACCAACCCCACCAACACCTACACCGTGCCGTCAGTGTCCATCGCCACGGCGCGTACCGGTGCCTCAAGCAAAGCCAATGTGCTGGGCATGCGTGCCATGCAAGAGCGCGCCTATGCCCGCCGGGGTGAGCAATACCTGTTGATCAAGTCGCCACCGGCTTCGGGCAAATCGCGCGCGTTGATGTTCATTGCGCTGGACAAGCTGCACAACCAGGGCTTGCGCCAGGCCATCATCGTGGTGCCAGAGCGCGCCATTGGCAGCAGCTTTGCTGACGAGCCCTTGCGCCAGGGCGGTTTTGAGTGGGACTGGCAGGTGGCCCCGCAGTGGAACCTGTGCAACGCGCCCGGCGTGGACGAGCCGCGCGTGGCCAAGTCCAAAGTTAAGGCAGTGGCCGAGTTTCTGGCCTGCACCGACCGCACGCTGGTCTGCACCCACGCCACGTTTCGCTTTGCCGTGGAAGAGCTGGGGCTGGCGGCGTTTGATGACCGCCTGATCGCAGTTGACGAGTTTCACCATGTCTCCAGCAACCCCGGCAACGTGTTGGGTCAGCAATTGGGCGCGTTCATTGCCCGCGACAAGGTGCATTTGGTGGCCATGACCGGCTCGTACTTTCGCGGTGACAGTGAGGCAGTGTTGGCCCCTGCCGATGAGGCGCGGTTTGAGACCGTGACCTACACCTACTACGAGCAGCTCAACGGCTACCAGTGGCTCAAGTCGCTGGAGATTGGCTACTTTTTCTACACCGGCGCTTATGTTGATGCAGTGGCCAAAGTGCTCGACCCGGCGCTGAAAACCATTGTGCATATTCCCAATGTCAACGCCCGCGAAAGCCTGAAAGACAAGCAGCGTGAGGTCGATGAGATCATGAACGGTCTGGGCGACTGGAAAGGCGTTGATACCGCCACCGGCTTTCACCTGATTGCAGCAAAAAATGGCTGCACCCTGCGCGTGGCCGACCTGGTGGATGACAGCGACCCGGCCCGGCGCACGCGGGTGCTGGATGCCTTGCGAGACCCGGCGCACAAAAACAACCGCAGCCATGTGGACATCATCATTGCGCTGGGCATGGCCAAAGAGGGCTTTGACTGGATTTGGTGCGAACACGCGCTGACCATTGGCTACCGCAGCAGCCTGACCGAGATCGTGCAGATCATTGGTCGTGCCACCCGCGATGCGCAGGACAAGGAAAAATCGCGCTTTACCAACCTGATTGCCGAGCCCGCCGCCGACCAATCTGCCGTGGCCGAGGCGGTGAACGACATGCTCAAGGCGATTTCTGCCAGCCTGCTGATGGAGCAGGTGTTGGCTCCGCGCTATGAGTTCACCCCCAAAAACAACGGCCCCAAGCCAGGCTTTGATTACGGCGAGCAAGGCTACACGCTGGGTGGCCGCAACCTGGGCGTGAACAATGAAACCGGCCAGATTCACGTCGAGATCAACGGCCTTGTCACGCCGCACAGCCCGGAGGCCACGCGCATCTGCAAAGAAGATTTGAACGAGGTGGTGACCAGTTTTCTGCAAGACAAGACGACGCTGGAGCGTGGCCTGTTTGACCAGGACAACACGCTGCCCGAGGAGCTGACCCAGTTGCGCATAGGCAAGATCGTGCGAGAGCGCTACCCGGACTTGAGCGGCGCTGACCAGGAGGCGATTCGCCAGCACGCCATTGCCGCCATGAACATCACCCAGCAGGCCAAGCTGGCGCTGGCAGCCGCTGATGCGAATGGCGTTGGCACGGGGCAAGGCAGCACCGCCTTGATTGATGGGGTGCGCAAGTTTGTCAACGTGCGCGACCTGGACATTGACCTGATTGACCGCATCAACCCGTTTGATGCCGCCTATGTGGTGCTGGCCCGGGCGATGGACGAGAAATCGCTGCGCCAGGTGCAGGCCAGCATTGCCGCCAAGAAGGTGAGCATTGCTGAAGACGAAGCGCGCGATCTGGCCAAACGCGCCTTGCATTTCAAAACCGAGCGGGGCCGCCTGCCAGACATCAACGCCGCCGATGCCTGGGAAAAGCGCATGGCCGAGGGCATGGCGGCCTTTGCGCGCTACCGTGCGCAGGCCAAAGCCGCAGCGCCGCCAGGAGTACCGAGCCATGGCTGAGATGGACGATGACGAACTGCTGGACGCGCTGGGGCTGGATGTCACCCCGCTCAAAGCTGCCAGCCGAACCCCGCGCGAGGAGCGCATCATCGCCGGTTTTGAAGATATTTTGCGTTTTCATCAAGCCCATGGCCGCGCCCCGCTGCATGGGCAGGACCACGATATTTTTGAGCGCCTGTATGCCGTGCGGCTGGACCAGTTGCGCCAGTTGCCAGAAGCACCAGCGCTGCTGGCTGGGCTGGACGGCCCCGGCCTGCTGACGGGGGCGGCAGCGACTCAGACAGACGTTGAGGCGCTTGACGAGGATGCCCTGCTGGCTGCACTCGGTATGGCGGTGGGCAGCGAAGCGGCTGACCCGAGCGACATCACCGTGCTGCGTCATGTGCGTGGCACAGCGCAAAAGCGTAGCGCAGAAGACATTGCCGAGCGCACGCGCTGCGCTGACTTTGAGCGCTTCAAGCCGCTGTTTGAGCAGGTGGAGCGCGAACTGAAGTCGGGCCTGCGCAAGACACTGCGTTTTGGCCGCGACACCCGCATTGCTGAGGGCAATTACTTTATTTTGGGCGGGCAACTGGCCTATGTGGCCGAGGTGGGTGACACCATCAAGGCCCCGAACGGTGAAAGTGATGCCCGGCTGCGCGTCATTTATGCCAACGGCACCGAGAGCCGCCTGCTGCGCCGCTCGCTACAACGCGCGCTGTACAAGGACGACACCGGCCGGCGCTTGACCGACCCGGACATGGGGCCGCTGTTTGGTGACGCGCCAGAGCCAGACGACATTGAAACCGGCACCATCTATGTGCTGCGCAGCCTGTCCAAACACCCGTTTGTGGCCGAGCACCGGGAGCTGATCCACAAGATTGGCGTGACCGGTGGCAAGGTCGAGACCCGCATTGCCGGGGCCGACAAAGATGCCACCTACCTGTTGGCCGATGTGGAGGTGGTGGCTACCTACAAGCTGCACAACCTCAACAGAGTCCGGCTGGAGAACCTGTTTCACCGTTTGTTTGGCGCAGCGCAGCTTGACCTGAGCATCGACGACCGCTTTGGCAACCCGGTCAAGCCAAAGGAATGGTTTTTGCTGCCGCTACAGGTGATTGATGAGGCGGTGCAGCGCATTCGCGATGGCTCGATTACCGCTGTGGCTTACGACCCGCAGACGGCACGGCTGGTGCAAGCACCAGGGTAAATCAACAACTTAACGTGAAAGATCGTGTAAGGCGTCTGTTCAAAGTTCAGAAATTTTGAATTCAATCGCGGCTTGCGCCCCTCCTACAGAAGTCCGCAGCGCGCTTTGCTTGTCTTGTTGATCGGCACGCGTACACACGTTATGCGGATGCCTCCCACAGAAGTCCGCAGCGCGCTTTGCTTGTCTTGTTGATCGGCACGCGTACACACGTTATGCGGATGCCTCCTACAGAAGTCCGCAGCGCGCTTTGCTTGTCTTGTTTGTAGGAGGGGCGCAAGCCGCGAATACCTTCTTTTATCATTCGGGGTGGGCTTGGCGACCATGCAAGTTAGCGCAAGAACAAATTTGCCCCGGTGCAAGCACTTTGTTGGGGGGCAAGCCCTCAGGTGTTGCCCTCATCAAGGCTGCCGCACTCCAAGTGCCCGGTATCGGCCCAGCCCACCAGCGTCAAACCGTCGGGGGTCCACAGCAGGCGGTTGATGGCGGCGTTGCCCAGCAGCCAGGCGCGCGGGGCTTGCAGTGTTTGGCCGGTGGCCAGGCGGTACAAAATGTCCATCACGCCGCCGTGCCCCACCAGCACAATCTGGCCGCCCAGGTGTTGCGCCGCCAGCGCGTTGACAGTTTGCAACACGCGCTCGCGCATGGTCGTCAGCGACTCGCCACCGGGTGGTGCCCACTGCGGATCGCGCTTGCGCCACTGCAACGACATGTCGGGCCAGGTGGCTTCGATCTCGGCGTAGGTGTGGCCCTCAAACTCGCCAAAACCACGCTCGCGCAGGCCGACATGGGCGCTCAGTGGGCAATCCGCCACAGCGGCAATGGCCTGTGCAGTTTGCCAGGCGCGCAACAGATCGCTGGCGTAAATGGCGGCAATCGGCTCGTCGGTCAGTGCCTGCGCCACCCGACTGGCCTGCCAAAGCCCGACATCGTTGAGTGCTACATCCAGTTGGCCCTGAATACGGGTGTCAACGTTCCAGGCGGTTTCTCCGTGGCGTATGGCAATGATGCGGGTGGCTTGCATGGTGGCTTGCATGGTGGCGGTCTGGGTCAGGTAATGCTATACAGTATGTAGCTGCTAGCGTTTGCTGAATAAGGGCTAGAGGCTATTTTTGTTTAAATTTTTGTCTGGCATCAGGGGCTGCCGGGTTCAACTTGGTGTGTGGGGCAGGCTGGCCATCAGTTGTTCAAATTGATCGGCTGGCAGCCCGGGCGAGCACAAAAACCCCTGAAAGGATTCGCAGCCCAGGCTGGCCAGGTAATCCCGCTGGGCGATGGTTTCAACCCCTTCGGCCACCACCTTGAGCTTGAGTCCGCGCGCCATGCCGATGGTGGCGCTGACAATGGCGCGGTCGCCCTCGTCCTCAGGCAAGCCCATGACAAAAGAGCGGTCGATCTTGAGTTTGGAAATTGGAAATTTTTTCAGGTAGGCCAAGCTGGAATAACCGGTGCCAAAGTCGTCAATCGACAGCGCCAGGCCCAGCGCGGCCAGCGCGTGCAGGCGGTTCATGGCATCTTGGGCATCCTGGATCAGGATGGATTCGGTCAGCTCCAGTTCCAGCAATACGGCGGGGAGCCCGGCTGTCCTGAGCACGCCAGCCACGGTGTCAACAAAATCGGTTTGCTGAAATTGCAGCGCCGACACGTTGACCGACACCACCACCGGTGTGCCGGCGTGCTGCCACCGCACCGCCTGGCGCACCGCTTCTTCAAGCACCCAGGTACCAATGGTGGTGATGAAACCTGATTCTTCGGCCAGCGGGATGAACAGCGCCGGCGACACCTGCCCCAACTCGGCATCGTGCCAGCGAATCAGTGCCTCGGCACCCAGCAATGTCCCGTTCACCAGCGAAATCTGCGGCTGGTAATGCAGCTGAAACAGGCCTTGCTCCATGGCCTGGCGCATGGCGTGGTTCATTTTGATGTGCGACAGCAGGTTGACATTCATCTGCGGCTGGTAAAACCGGAAGCTGCCGCGGCCGCGCGCCTTGACCAGGTACATGGCGGTGTCGGCGCACTGAATCAGGGCATCCAGCGTTTTGCCATCTTCGGGGTACAGCGCGATACCCATGCTGCAACCCACTGAGAACGTCATGCCGTCGATCTCAAAAGCCTGCTCCAGACCATCGAGCAGGCGCCGCGCCAGCACTTCAGCACCGTGCGCATCAATGTCTTGCACAAACACCACAAACTCGTCACCACCGAGGCGGCACAGCGTATCGACATCGCGCAGGCAGCGCCTGAGCCGCTGTGCCACGTCCACCAGCACCCGGTCGCCAAAACCGTGGCCCATCGAGTCGTTGATATTTTTGAAGCGATCCAGGTCAATGAAAAAAACACCGCATTCAGTGACGTTGCGCTCGGCCAGGTGCAGCGCAAATTCGGCACGCTGAGCCAGCAGCAGGCGGTTGGGCAGCCCGGTCAGGGCATCGCTGTAAGCCAGTTGTTCGATGCGCTTTTGCGCTGCCAGTTCTTCGGTCAAATCACGAAAAAAGCCAATGCTGTGCGATACCCGGCCCGAGTCGTCGCGCAGCAGCACCCATGAGGCCTGCACTGCACAGGCGGGCTGGCTGTGCCGGTGAATCCACAACTGACCGCGCCAGAAACCGTGTTTGTTGAGGGCGGCCCGAACCCCGGCCATGGACTGTGGGTCATGCGGATCATGAAAAAAATCGCCGGGTGAGGTGCC